>Ga0196971_1000011_pt1 | contig 360173 bp, 378 predicted proteins | sample S1v_1013CmetaG_FD_148660 | JGI IMG/M metagenome (GOLD analysis project Ga0196971, IMG submission 148660) | Soil microbial communities from Anza Borrego desert, Southern California, United States - S1+v_10-13C | ecosystem: Environmental > Terrestrial > Soil > Desert | place: USA: California...
TGGCACGTTCGGCAGCCTAAACTCGCACGCGACGAATAACAGTCAGACTCTGCATGTCGGAGATATAGAGACTAACTACACCGTCGACAAGGTTCGCGATGTGTATCCGTCCGCGATGATGATCAAGAGGTATGCCGATGGCCTTACTGAAGAGGCGCGCGACAGCCTCCTTCGTCCAGTCCATAAGATGGTGCTCGGCGTAGGCAAGAGCGAAGTACAGGCGCTTGATGAACGCTATGCGGCCCTCAAAGATATCTTCCCGAGCCTAGAACGCCTTGATGGTAGGGAAATAGCGAAGATCGAGCCTGAAGTTATGCGCGGACGACGTGAAAACGAGCCCGTAGCAGCACTTTTCAATTCAGAAGGATACGCAGTGAACTTTGGTCTGCTTGCGCAGAGCTTCGTAAGTGAAGCAATCAAGATTGCTGGCGAAAGAATAACCACCTACCTCAGTACGCGACTCTTGGAAATAGAGCCCTTCGAGAAGGGGTATCGGCTCGTAACTAGCACGGGTGCCATACGAGCAAATATTGTCATCGTCGATACCGACGCATACAGCCTCGGTTTTGCGAAAAGCTTGGGGCTTGGGAAGGAATTCTCACTCATTCCTATTGCCGGCACTTTCTTCTTCTCTCCGCAGAAACTGAACGGAAAGGTGTACCGTGTCCAAGAGAAGCGCATGCCGTTCGCAGCCGTGCATGGCGACCCAGACCTTACCAAGGATGGTCTGACGCGGTGGGGGCCCACCGCTCGGTTCTACCCTGTGCTTGAAGCGAACAACGCGAAGACCGTCCTCGACTTCTTCCGGGTATCGGGACTACATAGACTCCAGACATGGATTTCATTCTTCTTTATCCTGCTTGAGCCAATACGATTCTGGTACCTTCTTAAGAACTTCTTCTACGACATGCCAGTCGTTGGGAAGTATCTGCTTCTGCCTCAGTTGCGGAAGATCGTACCCACACTTACGGCTAAGGAACTCCAGTTCGCGCAAGGGTATGGAGGTATGCGCCTGCAGCGTGTCGATACCAACAGTCGGCAGCTCCTGCTGGGCGAAGGGAAGATCGTGGGAGAACGAATAATATTCAATATGACCCCATCGCCTGGCGCGTCAGTTTCGCTCTACAACGCCATGCGTGATGCGGAGCAGATAATGGCGTTCGAGCCAAGGTATAAATTCGATAAGCAGCGGATGCTTGCCGAACTTTGTATCAATCGCACACCTCCTACGGGTAAAGACCCATCCCTCGAAGATTCATACGCTTCCTAGCGTGGTTCCAAACACCAATTGGGCACCTTGTGCGAGCTTGTATTTATAAGCTCAGAAAATCATGACCCCACGGGGAATCGAACCCCGATTTACGCCGTGAAAGGGCGCTGTCCTAACCGTTAGACGATGGGGCCGTCTACGTAGCAACATCCTACAGTTTTGAGGGCGAAAATGCTAGGATGTGGGCACGGAAAGGTGGCTGAGTGGTCGAAGGCACCGCACTCGAAATGCGGCGTATGGGAAACTGTACCGTGGGTTCGAATCCCACCCTTTCCGCCAAAAATCAAGGGATAAGATTTCTTTGAATCTTCATCCGCCAGGGGTATAGTTCAGGTATAGGTCGAATCATTGCCAGCCAGTAACTGGATGGCTTTTGCTTTCACTAGCAAGGGCCATTCGTCTCGAATACTATGATTTTTGACGACATGACGACCCCTAACGGGGACGAGATGAACGAGGGAACCGAGGAGGAGACTTCCACCGAGGCCGCTCCGGAAGAGGAGACCCAGAGCGAGGACGAGGCTGCGTAAGCAACTCCCCACATTGGATACAGCCGCCCATATGGGCGGCTTTTCCTATATGCCCGCGGTATACTTCTCAACATCTATGACGACAAAAAAGCGGGAGCCGAAGCAGTGCGAGGATTGCGGGGGTGATGCGATATTCCACGAGCTCACGTACTGGAGCCTCCTCATTGATGAGATTGTGCGTCCCATTATCGCTCCAGGCCCCATACTTCGCTTCCTCGGCCATGCCTTCTACGGCATAGAGCGTATCGTAACGCCTGCTATCTTCAGCGCGTTAGTTGCTGTTGGTGCGGCAAAGCGCATTGATGAACCGGATGAGCATACTATGCTCCTTGCGCTCATGATTTGGGAGGAAGCGAAGGCGCGCGGCATACAGATGTGGGAGTTCCGCCTTTTCAACCTTCCACGCAATATCTTTGTCGCCACATATCCGAACGGCAAGAAGATCGCGTTCGAAGGTATTCCTGAGCCAAAAGGTGGGAATAAGCGCGTGTGGTGGATGGACAATAAAGCCATACTCAAGCAGAAGTTCGCAAAGCTCGGCCTGCCAATCGCCTCGGGCGGCTCTTCCTACTCGCTCAAGCATGCGATGAAGATATACGAGCGTCTTGTCCCGCCGGTTATCGTAAAGCCGTACGCTGGCTCTGCTTCTCGTCACACCGTCCTCCATATCGATAGGCCAGAGGAGCTTGTACGTGCATTCAAAGTCGCAAAGCAGGTTGCTCCATTCGCGGTCATTGAAGAGGAGCTCGTTGGCCCGGTATATAGAGCGACTGTTGTTGGCGGCAAGCTTTCAGCGACCCTAAGGCGCGATCCGCCAACGGTAGTTGGCGATGGCGTGCACACCATTCGCGAATTAGTCGAGAAAGAGAATACACACCCAGCACGTAGTGGCCCGTACTTCCATCCTATTAAGCTTGATGAGGCTGCCGAGAAAGAGCTTGCGTGGAAAGACTATACGTTTGATTCAGTACCAAAGAGTGGCACGCGCGTTCTATTGCATCAGAAGGTGAACTGGAGCGTTGGCGGCACGACCGCAGATGTATCTGACGAGGTACATCCCGACAATGTGGCGCTCTTTGAGGAGACTGCACGGGTGCTTAAAGCGCCTATTGTGGGCATCGACTTCATCATTAGTGACATCTCCACATCGTGGACCGAGGAGGAGCGTGCAGGCATTCTTGAGTGCAACTCTATGCCGTTCTTTGATAACCATCATCTCCCATTTGAAGGAAAGCCTCGAAATGTAGCGGGCGACATATGGGACATGGTCACAGTCTCACGCTAATTTCATCACCGCTTCACATAACGCTCCCTATACTCCTTCTATATGGCAAGCACGCTCTCGATTATATGGGCGCGTCTTATTCATGATCTAGGGCTTTACGAACACGAGTTCACGGTTGAGGAGATTATCCGGCATCATGAATTTGGCGTCGAAGACGAAACACCCGAAGAACAGCAGGAGCGGCTACACACGGAAGTGGGGGGTATAAGCATCGGCCAGCAGCTGTAGAATGCTGCCGATTTCGCATACGTAAAAGTGCGGCCTTATAAGGTCCAGGCTTTTCTTATGCCCTCGTCTTGATCCAAACGTAGATGTCTTCGAGCGCCTTTACGGCGTCTCCGGCCGCGATGTTATTTTGGTGATAGAGCTCGTCGGTGCAGTCGCCAGCAGCCCATACGCCCTCCACGCTCGTGCGCTGGGTCCTTGGATCAGTCACGACTCGTCCTACTTCATCGACGTCTATAAGCTCCTTTGCGTAGTCGGTGTTTGGGATAACGCCGATCTCTACGAAGACGCCCGAGACCGGGAGAAGGGTCTCCACGCCCGAGTCGCGGTCCTTGACGGTTAGTCCGGTGACGAATTGCTCACCGTGCACCTCGACTGGCTCTGCGTTCAATACCGTTCTCATGTTCGGGTGTGCGAGTACCTTCTCGACCGTGATGCGGTCTGCCTTGAAGTCGTTGTGCCGGTGTATGAGGGTAACCGAGTTGCAGTACGCAAGAAGCTGCGCGGCGGTCTCAAGCCCGGCGTTTCCGCCGCCCACGACCGCAACATCCATGCTGGAGAACAAAGGGCCGTCGCAAGAGGCACAGTACGTAACGCCCTTATTCTCGAACACATCGGCTCCTGGTACGTAGAGCTTCTTGCGTGCAGCGCCTGAGGCAATGAGGACTGCTTTCGCGCTAAACGTCTTGCCGTCACGCGTCGTGATGGTGAAGCGACCGTCCTCGGTCTTTGAAAGGGAAACAGCGCGATCGCCTACCACGGTCTCGAGCATGTCAGCTTTGTACGCCTCGAGGTGCGCCTTTAGGGAATGCGCGAGATCAGCGCCAGAGATCTTCACCGTGCCGATCCAGTTTTCAATTCCTTCTGAGACCGTGCTTTGCCCGCCAATCTCTTCGGCGATAAGAACGGACTTCAAGTGCTTACGTGCGGCATAGACGCCGGCAGCGACGCCTGCTGGGCCGCCGCCGATGATGATGAGATCGTGCATAGATCCCAAGTGTACCGCGAGCGGAGGAATCGTTCTATGGGGAAACCAAAAGGCCCCGAGAGCGGGGCCTTTTGCTACTTCTTGTGGCGTCTTAGGAAGCTCGGGATCGCACCCCATGCCTCGTCGTCTTCTTCAGCGGCCGGCTGTGGCGCCTGACGTGCCTCCTCGCGCGGCTTAGGCATTGCCGTGACGATAGGCTCCTCACGCTCCTTACGAGCTGCTACAGGCTCAGGAGCGGGCTCCTCGACCTTCTCCTCAACAGGAGCGGTGTCGCGCTTCATGACCTCGTTGAAGATCATGCCACGAGCCTCCTTCTGCTCAGGGGCCGGCATCGCAAAGAGCGAGCGCTCGAAGCCGCCAGCGGTTTCTGCAGACGCGCCCTCAGGGAAGCCGGTTGCGATAACGATAATGCGGATCTGACCCTTCTTGAGTTTCTCGTCGCGCATAATACCGAAGATGATGCGCGCGTCCTTATCAACGGACTCGCTGATAACCTTCGCTGCTTCCTGGACCTCAAGGATGCCGAGATCATCGGAACCGGCGACGACGAAGAGAATGCCTTTGGCACCCTGGATAGAAACGTCGAGAAGTGGGGAGTTGACCGCTTGCGCTGCCGCGTCCTTGGCGCGGTTATCGCCATCGGCAATACCGATACCCATGAGAGCTGGGCCAGCGGCCTCCATGATGGCCTTGATGTCGTTGAAGTCAGTGTTGATCTCTCCCGGGGTAGTGATGATGTCAGAGACGCCCTCAACTGCTTGGCGGAGGATTTCATCCACGAGCGCAAATGCGTTCTTGGCGGTTGTCTGTGCCTCGACAAGAGAAAGAAGGCGATCGTTTGGAATGACGATGTACGCGTCTACTTCCTTCTTGAGCTCCGAGAGACCGCGGTCAGCGATGTCCTTACGCTGCGCGCCTTCAAATGAGAATGGCTTGGTGACCACGGCGATAGTAAGTGCGCCGATCTCCTTAGCGATCTTCGCGACAATAGCTGAGGAACCGGTACCGGTACCGCCACCCATACCGCAGGTGATGAAAACCATGTCTGATCCCTGAAGCGCCTCCTGAATTTCCTGGCGGGTTTCTTCTGCCGCACGACGGCCAAGTTCTGGATTCATGCCAGTGCCGAGACCGCGGGTAAGGTTCTTGCCAATGTGGACCTTCCTCTTAGCTAGGGAACGATGTAGGTCCTGTGCGTCGGAGTTCACTGCTATGAACTCGACGCCCTTCACCTTGGAATTGATCATGTGGTTGATGGCATTGTTGCCAGAACCGCCGCAGCCAACCACGCGAATGCGTGCGAACGTCTCGATCTCAGGGGTAACTCGCTTGGACATATAAGTACGGATAAAAACCCTCTAGTAGTCAAATCATGATACTACAGCAGAAAAGCGTGCAAATATTGACAGGTGAGGTACCTGTGTCATGCGCTTAGGGCATGAATTGGCGCAGAAAGCCGGTGAGGGTCTCGCTGATGCCGGCGAATGGCGACTTTCGAGGCGCCTCGGTGTCTCCGGTGAGCCCCCAAAGCGCAAGGCCGTACGCGACCGCCCAGGTAGCGTCACGAATCTTTGTCTCGGAGGTGAGCTTTAGATCTGCGATGCGTGACGGAAGTGCGAGCGTGCCCTTTGCGATGTCAGAAATAGAGCCCTGGCCCGAGCCGCCTCCAGAAAGAATGATGCCAGCAGGTAGCGTGCCTTTCCTACCGATCGATTTCAGATGCTTATCGATAAGTTCGAACATGTGCTTAAAGCGCGTGGTGACAATCTCTTCGATCTTGCGGCGGGAATACATTGCGCCGCCAAGCCTGCCAAGCTTTATCTTCTCCGCATCTTCAAGGGAGATCTTGAATCCGAGCGCAAGGTCGTCCGTGATATGAGTGGAGCCAAACGGGAATACCTTTAGGGATATCGGTACACCTTCGTCATACACGACGATGGAGACAGTCTCTGCGCCAATGTTTGCAAGGACACAACCCTTCATTTTCTGATCCTTGGTAAGGGTGACGTAGGAGCCTGCAAGCGGCGAGGCCATACGGTCGATGACTTCTATGTCCGCAGCTTCGACGGCGTGCGTAAGACTCTCAGCATGCTGGGCGAGACAGGTGACGAATAGGTACTCGGCTTCGAGCTTGGTGCCGCGCATGCCCACCGGCTCACCTAAAGCTCGCTCGCCGTCCACCTTGAACTGAAGTGGTATCTCATGCAAAACAACGCGGTTCACGAAGTTAGGCTCCGCGGCCCTCCTGGCTTCTTGATGCACCTTGTCTACATCTAACTCGGTGATGACCTGATCGGCCCGCGAGATGATCGCTTCTCCGCGGCCCCGTATCTCATCCAATGAAACCCCGCCTATCGCAAGGAAAGCGCTCTTGATGGGGAAGCCAATTGTTTTCTCGGCCTGTGCTTTGGCGCGCCGGACGCTTTCTGCAGCGTCTTCCATATCTACTACGTATCCATGGCGAAGTCCCTGGCTATCGGAAAGTCCCGTGCCAATGATGTGCAGCTGCGTACCTTCAGGGGTGCGTACCTCTTCAACGACGACGACCTTCGTTTGGTGTGTGCCGATATCAATGCCGGTCGTTATTCTTCGTGCCATTAGGTACAGATACGCCAATAAATTGGGCCGTGTGCGCCCGCTCCAATTTATCCATTGTAGGCCCGTGTGGGTAACCTTTCAAATGAAGTAAACCGTGGATAAATAAATAGCCGATATGTTGCGTGCTCGTGAGTCCGTAACTCTTGCATTCCTTCTTAGCAATTTGCGTACAGATAATGATCTCGCCGCTCTTGTCTCCGCTTTCATACGAAAGCACGTTCGGCGTGTAATCCTTGCTGCGCAGTTGCTCATTGAGCTTCTTTGCACGCGTTTCTCCCACGAACACTAATGAAATATCCCAGCCGGGAAGAACAGCCTTCGCTATCTCTTCGTACGAAAGACGCGGAGGCTTGCTGCGAGTGAAGTTACGGATGTCGAGCATTAAGGGAAGTATATAACGCGAAAGAGGCCCGAAGGCCTCTTTCTACTTGCGGCGGCGGTCGCGTGCGGCTGCCGGATCGATCTTCCCGAGCTTCACCTGCTCATGATACTCGGTGATGCGGGAGCCCTTGATCATGGCGCGCTTGTGCTCCACGTTCTTGGACTTAGATCGCTCGTAGTACCTGCGCTTGCGCATCTCGCGAACCACACCGAGGCTCTGGGCCCGGCGGGAGAAACGACGAATAAGAGAGGCAGAGCTCTCGTTCTTGCCGCGACGCACCTCAACGCGTGTTGCGTTTTCCATGAAGGGGATAGTAGCACGAAGGCCTAAATACTGTCTAGCGGGATAAAAGTCCTGCGCCCGCTACCGGTAAGGGTGGCGGGCGCAGGAGCAAAGCTACAGGCTGGAACGGGTCTATGGTGTAGCGCTATCAACACCGAAAATGTCAACGCTATCCGACCAGCTTCAGGCGATCTACCAGTGAATCAAGTGGAATAAAGGTCTCCGTATGCGTGCTGCGCTCACGAAGGATAACAGAGCGCTCTAGGGCTTCCTTGCGGCCCATGATGAGGAGGTACGGCGGGTTGAGGGTCTCCGCAAAGTGCATTTGCTGGGTAAGGGACTGAAGCCCGATAGCTTGGGCAAGCGGTATGCGTGCCTTGCGGAGAGTGTCCGCCATCTTCATGCTTTCGCGCTTGGCCTCGTCGCCGATATGTACGAATACGAAGCGCGGCGCACCCTTCTCCTTGATGGGCGCTACGTCAGCACGGTTATCGAGCGTGATGCGGATGACCGCACCGACTGACGGTACCGCGCTCTTGAAGAACGGCTTTGCAAGCTCGTGATAGCGAGAGCCCCACGCATGGAGCCGCTCATCCCCACGCATTTCAAAGCATGTCTCGGCCCAAGTCGTGCCGCGAGATAGAAGCTCTGGCGCAAGCTCGTACGGAGTATCGGTTGACTCAAGGTACTCCAAGACGCACTCGAAGTGCTTGCGGCTTGCTTCTGAGAGATGATCGGTTGGAGAGGGGAGCAGCCCGCCACTCGTATCATCGTTCACGAGTAGCTCCGCCGCTTCAAACACGTCTCGCTTTGCGCAATTGACGCAGTCCTCCGGCAAAGACGCACTCTGGCGGCGGAAGAAGTGTGTGAGCTCACGTGCAAAGCGGCTTCGGGTCTCCTTATCACCCATACTATTTAGATGTAGTGTCGGCTCGTGCTTGCCGATATCGCTCATGAACGAACGCACTGCACGAATGAGAACAGCGTCAGCGATCGCATGGTCAACACCAAGCACGTGGAATTGCACAATAATTTGCTTAGGTGCTGGACGTCCCGGAGCGGCATTAGTGTGCCAGAGGAACAGCGGTGCCTGTGCAGATGGGATAAGGCCGACGTCGCGCACGTGCTTCAGGAATCCTGCAACCTCTTTAGCGTGTGTGTCGAGCGTATCTACGGAAAAGTTTTCTGGGTACGGCGCCTTCGCGGACGACCTCTTCTTCGCTGCTGCACTTGAAAGAGAGGTAAACCCATAGTAGGTGCCTACCGCGCTTGCGCGACGGAGGATGTCATCTGGACGAAGCTGCGTAGTGCTCATTGCGGAATAGTTACGGATCCTGGTAAGACGCCCATATCGCCCGGCGGTAGTAGCCGGAAGATTGCGCGTCCCATAATGTCTTCTCTCGGAAGTGCGCCCCAACTTCTTGAATCCGAGCTCTTGGGGCGGTTGTCGCCCATTACAAAGTACTGCTCGGGACCGAGGGATGTGGTTTGGTTGTAGGTCGCGTCCTCAGCAACCACATATGTCTCATCAAACGTAAGTGTAGTGCCATCGGTACGGGTGATGGTTACAATGCCGCGCTCGATATTTACGGTCTCGCCCGGAAGGCCAACGATTCTCTTTATGTAAAAGACGCTTGGCTTATTGGGATAGCGGAAGACGATAACGTCGCCGCGCTTGGGGTCGTTAAAACGGTAGGAAAGCTGGTCGACGATAAGATAATCGCCCGATTCAAACGTTGGATGCATGGAAGCACCTTCAACGACGAACGGCTGCGCAACAAAGACGCGAATGGGGACGACGATCACAACGGCGAGCACGATGAAGGTGACGATCTCCTTGAACGCACTACCGATGAACTGCATGGGGCAATTGTATTCCTCTTCTTCGGGCCGTCAATGCTTGCGCTTGGCTTGCTATGATGCAGGGTATGAAAGCAATAGAGGCGACGATCCTCAACAGACACAAAAAGCGCATGCCCGCTACGCTGCGTATACCCGAGAACGCTCGCGGCACATTCGTGCTGCTTCACGGCATCGGCGGATGGAAGGATCAGCGCGTTATGCAGTCGATCATCGAGCCGGTATTTAATGCGGGATATGTGGTGGTAACGTTCGATGCGGCAGACGGCGCGAACGCACCTGATGCAAACTCGATGCGTGGCACAACGACCGGGTATCGTGAAGATCTTGAGGACGTCATTGCCTACATAGAGAAGGAATCATGGTATGTCGGGCCGCTTTCGCTTGGTGGACACAGCCTGGGCGGACTTGTCGCTATTGAATACACAGCACGACATCCAGAGATCGAACGGCTCATCCTCGCAGCGCCAGCCATATCCTGGCGCGAATACCGTTACATCCTGCCAGTCGCTTCACTATGGCTGCTGTATGGAAAAGTGCGCATGCCTGGACCAGAGATGCGTAACTACTGGATTGGCAGGCCTTGGCTCTTCGACTTTATCACGCGAGATATGAAGCGCCTCGCATCGAAGGTTACCTGTCCGACCCTGGTCGTCATGGGTGGTCGCGACGGGCTCGTCGGCACGGTGCGCACGCACCGCTCGTTTGCCTCACTCTTTCCACGGGCAGACTTTGAGGTGGTGCCGGGAGCAACGCATACGTTCCATCCCCATGAGAAGGAGCTAACTGCTACAATCAAGCAATGGCTTACGTCGTCATAGGGCTCGGAAACCCAGGGGGCGAATACGCTAAGACCCGGCACAATGCTGGACGGATGGCGGTAGAGCTCCTCCAGAAAGAGCTCGGCTTCCCAGAATTTTCTCTCAAGAAGACCGCGCAGGCATATGTCTCCGAGGGTAGCATCGACGGCGAGAAGGTAGTGCTCGTCATTCCCGATGTATACATGAATCATTCCGGCAAAGCCGCGCCCGCATTTGTTAAGAGCGTTCCGGCAGCAAAGAAGCTCGTGGTCATCCGCGACGAACTTGACCTGCCTTTAGGTACCATCAAGATGACGACATACGGACGAGGCGCTGGAGGACACAAAGGCGCTGAGAGCATCATGCGCGCTTTGAAGACGAAGGACTTTGCGCAGATAAAGATCGGCATCTCAGGCGCAACTCCGAAGGGTCGCGTCAAAAAGCCAAATGGAGAAGATAAAGTAGTAAAGCATGTCATTGGTAAGTTCAAGCCGGAAGAGGAGGCGAAGCTCAAGGAAGTACTTAAAAAGGTTTCTCTGGCGACTCAGTACTTTGTAACTGACGGCATCGAGAAGGCCATGCTCGAGGCCAATACAAAGTAGCGAAGAAGGGCAGAATAGGTATACTGGCGCCGGACCGAAAGGGGGTGCCACATGTCCAAGAAGGCATTTACGCGACAGGGGCTGAAAACGTTCCTGAAGCTGTTCGGCGCTCCCGTTTCCAAGTACGGGAAGGGGATCGCCAAGACACTTGAAGACCTCTACCTCTCGGTGGCGTCTGAGGAGATTGCCATCTCTCTCTATCGTCGCGAGCTCAAGAGCGGGTTCATGCTCGTGCCGCTTCTTACCTGCAGGAAAGTAAAAATTGATATCTACTGCAAGGTGAACGGGGTACTCTGGTATCTCGTCGAAGGAGAGCAGCTGCTTCAAAACGGCAAGCGTCGCCGGCGTTCACTGAAACGAAGCGCAAGCGAGAAGATTGGGAAAGGCGAAAGCTATTCCGTAGGAGCCCGACGCTGTCTCATAGAGGAACTCGGACTGGTCTTCACACCGGAGACCGAGCCAGAGTTCTACCCCTATGAGGAGTATTTCGCTACGCCGCGTCTCTCAAACTCGTTCCCCGGAACGTATGTGAACGGGAAGCGGCATAAGGTTGTCATGCAGCTCCATCCGGATCTATTTAATTCGGACGGGTACACCGAGTACAAGAACGGGAAACCGCGCACTCACTTCTCGTGGAAACGCGCAGATGAGGTGTGGGAGATAACCTGAAGGGCCGCCGGATACAAAAGTACCGGCGGCTTTCACTTTTCAGCGCTTTTGGTAGGGTGTCATCGGGTCGTATCAACTTCCGTTACGGAGATCTTCGCGTGAACAACATAGCACCTACGGCTCATGACGAGCCGATACTTGCCGCTGCTATCTGTGCCTGCGTTATCGCGCAGCGCTCGCTCCGGCTCACTGATACGGAGATCGAGGAACAGTCGCCCGGTCTCAAACGCTGCATCCTTCTGTCCATCTGGTACGAGGGATACCAGTGGATCGGGTTCGATATGGTGACCGAGGCTAGGAAGGACGCGGTTATGAAAACCGTAGCCATCCTCTCCGGTCATGCGTACCCGGACTTCGACACTGCGGCTGCGGGACTCATCACCACGCTTTCCGATCCCAAGGTCTGTCCGACGGTCGCCGAAGCGATGCGACATGAGTCACTTCCGCTCGTGCGGCTGCGCGCCGTACGAGATCGACTCGTGAGCAATATCCCGCTCGGGGCCGAGTTCTGTACCGCCGCGAGCAATCGCTACCTGCGCTATACGTTCGGCGCCGTAAACGGCTTCGAGCATATGAAGCTCCACTGGGAGCACTGGCACCAACAAACTGCCCATATGCTGGAAGAACAGAGCTAGCGAAAACGCCCGGAACCATTTAGGTTCCGGGCGTTCTCAGTTTCTCTTACTTCTTCACAGCCTTCTTCGCGCCCATATAGGAGAGCGTCATGCGCTGATCCTTCGGCTCAAATAGTGTGATCTGGAATGGGTAGCTCTTACCAAGCTCAAGCGACTCGCGTAGCTCAGCAGGGGTAGCGAACTCGCTGATGTGTACGAGGCCGGCAACACCCTCCTCAATGGAAGCGAGCGCACCATGCTTGTTGTACTTGATGATAACGCCCGATACTTCCATGCCTTTCTTGTAGCGGTCTGCGGCGGTCTTCCACGGGTTCTCCTTGAGTGCCTTGATGGAGAGGGAGACCTTACCGTCCTTGATCTCGATGACCTTCACCTTTACGGCGTCACCGACATTGAAGAGCGCGCGTGGGTCCTCAACGAGACCCCAATCGAGCTCGCTGATGTGCACGAGACCCTCGAGACCCTGCTCGAGCTTTACAAAGACACCGAAATCAACGGCACCTGTGACCTCACCCTCGACGACATCGCCGACCTGGTACTTATCAATGAGGGAGGTTTTCTCCTCGTCCTCAGCACCGGTGCGCTCAGAGAAGATGAGCTTACCCTCCTTCGGATCAGCCGTGATGATGCGGACTGAGAGCGGCATGCCCTGGAGCTTCTGCAATTCACCGAAGATCTTGTCCTTGTCACCCTCTGGAACACGTGGGTAGTGCTCCTTGGAGAGCTGGCTTGCCGGGAGGAAGCCCTGGATACCCTGCCAAGAGAGGATAAGTCCGCCCTTGTTAGCCTCCTCAACGATGAGGGTGTAGACGGTCTGGCCAGCGATAGCCTGCTCAGCCTCGCTCCAGATAGCTGCCTGGCGCGCCTCTTTAAGGGAGAGCTCGATGTAGCCATCAAGACCTGCCGGATCAACAACCTTCGCGGTGATGGTGTCGCCCGGGTTGCTCTTACGAAGCACGTCTGCGGCGTTGAGGTACTCGCGGCCGTAGATGATACCGGTACCAAACGGCGGGAGGTCTACATAGAGACGGCCGCGCACGAGCTCGATGATGGTGCCCTCGATGAGGTCACCCACCTTCGGCGGGGTAGCAATATCGTTTATAAGGTGAGCCATCGGGTGGCTCGGGTCGATGATGATGGTTGGAACAACCACCGCCTCGGCCTTCTTTTCTTCAGGCATGAGTGTAGTGTCGAGGCGCGCGTTATGCGGCAGGTACTAGGTTTCCCTAGGGATAGCCTACTCGCGGCTTATATCACGTGCCCCTCGATGGGAGGACTATAGCAAATACAGCATATATAGGAAAGGCCCCCGCTTGTGCGGAGGCCTCGGTGGGGGAGACGTCGTACGCCTCCCCCTAGTTGAAGTACATCTCTGACTGTCGTCCGTTCCCTTAATTCACTGTTGGAACGAGCCCTTGCAGTTGGCGGTAGCCGCCTCCTGATCGGGTTGTCCGTCACATCACCTCCTTTCGAGGCAGCGAGCAGGTTACGCGATCTGGCCTATCTAGGCCACGGACCGCGCTCAGGCCGGCGGCCGATCAGGCCAGGACGGCGCCCTGGATCATGGCGGTGGCGGCGATCACGGTGGAACTCAAAAGGACGTTGAACGTATTCATTGGTTCTCCCTTCAGATGAACAGGGATACCCTACCATGGCCCATATCCTTGTCAATACTCTAATAGTATTGTCCTGTACAAATCAAAACGGCCCCAAATGGGACCGGTGTGGAAAGGTGTGGCGGGGGAGTTGGAGCTCCCCCTCCGGTCCGAGCCCTAAGGCTCGGCTATCACCTTGGAATGCGGGGTCGGGCCGTTGCTACCGATGGGAGCGGTGACCATCACGTGGCCGGCGCTGTCGACCTGAACGTGGCCGCCATTGGCTCCCATAGCGTGCTTGATTCTGGGCATTTCGACTCCTTTTTCATTCTTTGGTCCCCGTGGGGACGTGGCGAGTGCTTCCGTTATGGAGCACCTAGTATTGAATCTAGCACTGCATTGACCTGCGTCGAGGCGTCCACGTGTATAACTTCATGAACTACCAAACCGCTTCTATTCACGGTATAATGGAGGGACTATGGTCATCACCCATCACGGCGGGCAGTGTTTCAAGGTCACCTTTGGAGACCTTACGCTCGTCTTCGATCCTATTAGTAAAGGAGGCTCTCTGCCAGCTGTCCGTTTTGGCGCCGATATAGCACTCGTCTCCCGAAACCATCCGGACATGAACGGAGTATCCGAAGTCACCTACGGCGACAAGGTACCGTTTGCTATTACTGGTCCTGGCGAATACGAGAAGGAGGGCGTCACCGTTCAGGGCTTTTTGACCAAAAGCCAATACGGCCTAAAGAAGGGTGAGTTGGATGCAATGAATACGGTCTATGCCGTAAAGCTCGAGGGCATGACCCTTGTGCACCTAGGCGCTCTTTCAGATCCAATGCTTTCGCAAGACGCGCGCGAGGCAATCGATGAAATAGATGTGCTCTTCGTGCCAGTGGGTGGCGACGGCGTGCTTTCGGCCGCAGAAGCCATGAAGCTCGGCACCGTGCTTGAGCCTAAGATCATCGTCCCGATGCACTGGAGCGGCATGGGTGAGCCAAAAGCGCTCGAAACCTACCTAAAGGAAGAGGGTGGGGAGGCTGAGCGAGTCGATAAGCTCACCATAAAGAAGAAGGACACCGCCGAGAAGGACGGTGCTATCATAGTCATAACCCCCTAGCGTATGCTCGACTTCATCGAACGCCTCCGCCAGAAGCCAGAACATGTACGCCGCCAGATCGCGGCTGGTACCGCAGTGACCATGACGGGTCTCGTAGCACTTGGCTGGGTCGGCGCTCTTGCTGCCGGAAACGTATTCATTCTCACTCCGGTCGAGGATGCGCCGTCTCTGGCGCAGACGAGCGGTGAGCTTACCGGTGCAGTCAAGGATGCACGTACCAGCTTCAGCGACCTCATGGGCGCAGTTAATAACGCTGATGGCGCGACGAACGAACCATCCCTCATCATTGTCGAGAGTGAATCGTCCTCCACGCTTTCCACCGATACTCCTAAAGAGGACACCCGTACGGTGATCCCGTTCTAGATACATGGCTAAGAAAGAATCAGTAGATATCCGTCCGGAAGGATCGAACGTAATTGACCAGTCCATCACGGCCGAGATGCGTTCGTCGTATCTCGACTACGCGATGTCCGTCATCACCTCACGTGCGCTTCCGGACGTGCGTGACGGCCTAAAGCCGGTGCACCGCCGCATCCTCTACGCGATGCGCATGACGGGGCTCACGCCTTCCGCAAAGTTTAGGAAGTCAGCGACTGTGGTGGGTGAGGTGCTTGGTTCGTACCATCCTCATGGCGATGCGTCCGTATACGACGCGATGGTGAAGCTTGCGCAGGACTTCTCAACCCGGTACTTGCTTGTTTCGGGCCAGGGCAACTTCGGCTCAGTCGACGGTGATCCGCCGGCGGCATACAGGTACACCGAAGCGAAGATGAGCAAGCTCGCAGACGAGATGCTTCGCGACCTCGAGAAGGAGACCGTTACATGGTCCCCGAACTTCGATGGATCAAAGCAGGAGCCGAACGTACTTCCTGCCGCTGCACCGAATCTTCTCCTTAACGGCGCACTCGGTATCGCCGTCGGTATGGCGACTAACATTCCGCCGCATAACCTGCGTGAGGTCGTCGATGCTACTACTCATTTGATAGACAACCCGGACGCCACCACCGATGACCTCCTCGAGTTCGTGAAGGGTCCGGATTTCCCCCTTGGCGGCATCGCGTTCAATCAGTCCGATATAAAGCACGCATACACTAACGGCAAGGGTCCTGTGGTCGTGCGCGGCGAAGCGGAGATCGTCGAGGACAAGAAGGGAACGCAGATCATCATCACGAGCATCCCGTATCGCGTAAATAAAGCAGACCTCATCACTCGCATCGCCGACCTCGTGCGCGATAAGAAGCTTGAGGGCATCAGGGACCTCCGCGATGAATCCGCAGACGATATCCGTGTCGTAGTGGAGTTGAAGGGTACAGCACATCCGCAGACCGTCCTCAACTCACTTTTTAAGCACACCGAGCTCGAGAGCACTTTCCACTACAACATGCTCGCTCTTGTCGACGGCGTGCCGCAGACACTGTCGCTCAAAGGCATGCTCGAAGAGTTCATCGCACACCGCTTGGTCGTCGTTGAACGGCGCACCCGCTACGAGCTTCGTAAAGCAGAGGAGCGCGAGCACATTCTTCTAGGTCTTTCAAAGGCGCTCGACCATATCGACGAGATCATCGCCATCATCAAGAAGTCCAAGGATGTACCGGACGCATCGGCGCAGATGCAGAAGAAATTTGGCTTCAGCCCCATCCAGGCGCAGGCCATCCTTGAGATGCGCCTCCAGAAGCTCTCAGGTCTCGAGCGCAAGAAGATTGAGGATGAATTGAAGGAGGTACAGGCCTTGATCAAGAGGCTTAAGGCTATCCTCGCTACTAAGAAGAGTATTCTAGCGGTCGTACGCGGCGAGCTCGTAGAGATCCGCGAGAAGTACGGCGATGACCGTCGCACAAAGATCATCAAGGGCGGCGTGAAGAACATCTCTGTAGAGGATCTTGTCCCGGACGAGGAGTCTGTCCTCGTCATCACCGCAGGTGGGTATGTAAAGCGTACGAACCCTGCTGAGTACAAGGTACAAAAGCGCGGTGGCGTCGGCGTTATCGATATGTCGACCAAGGAAGAGGACGTCGTCACGCACTTCCTGGTCGCGTCTGCGCACTCCGACCTCCTGTTCTTCACCTCGCTAGGTAAGGCTTACCAGCTCAAGATGTACGACCTTCCGGAAGGACGCCGTGCGACTAAGGGCAAGAGCATCATGAACTTCCTTCCGCTTACGGCTGAGGAGAAAGTTACCTCGGTGCTCGCCGTACCTAAGGGCGCCGCGCGTGATGCAATGAGCGTATTCTTTGTGACCGAAGAGGGTGTCGTGAAGAAAGTCTCAGCCTCAAGCTTCTCTGATGTTCGTCGCTCCGGCATCATCGCAATCAATCTCAAGGGTAGCGATCGCCTCGTCTCCGCGAGCCTTGCGTCTGAAGGCGACAGCATTTCCATTGTCACCGCAAAGGGACAATCGATACGCTTTGATGAAGGCGAGACGCGCGCCATGGGCCGTACGGCAGCCGGCGTGCGCGGCATGAATGTGAAGAAGGGCGACCGCGTAGTCTCTGCTGAAATAGTTCCGGCGTCTGCTAATAACGCGACCCTTCTTATCATTATGGATAAGGGGTACGGCAAGCAGACCATGCTCTCCGAATACAAGATCCAAGGCCGTGGAGGTTCTGGAATCAAGACAGCTGAGGTGACTGCAAAGACCGGTGAGATCATCGGCGCGAAGGTGCTTGAGGATGAGGAAACGAAGGAGCAGGAGATTGTCGTCATTTCTAAGAAAGGACAGGTCATCCGCTGTGGCGCCGGAGAGATTCCATCTCTATCGCGGGCGACCCAGGGCGTACGCATCATGAAGATGCGCGAGGGCGATTCAATCGCCTCCATGGTCGCGCTATAATTTCCGTATGGAAGGAATGCCAGAATCATGGAAGCAGCGCCTTATGCCGGAAGGTAAGGTAGAGGGAGCTCCTGAAAAGGAGCTTGATGCAGCCGGTGTCGAGCGAGTGCTCGAACGTGTACCTGATGAGCAGCAGTCCCTAATCAGTGAGTTGCGGCACAAAGGATTAACCGGCGGCGACTTCGCAGAGGTTTTTGAGAAGATCAACAGTGCGCAAATAGAGCTAGAGGACGATCCGCGTATGCCTGGCACAGTCCGCTATTTCGGCGTGCTCAATATGCCTCGCAGGAGCGTTATCCTTAGGGTAAGCGAGGAAGGGAGACTTTCCGTCTCAGACGTATAGTCGTATGGAACGAGGACCGCAGGCACCGAAAGAAGGTACACGTGCGGAAGCCCACTCACACATCGAAGAGCAGATGGATATGTTCGAGCGCGTGCTCTCACCAGATGCGTACAGCTTGCTAGTGGCACTGCGTCTCTCTAATTCCCGGCGGGAGCTTGAGATTGGCGTACGTACGCTCAATGGGCTCGGAGTCGCGCAACTCAATCTCCCAGATAGCGTGAAAGGAGCTGAAGCGTTCGAGCAGAAAGACATCGTCCAGCTGGCGGGCATGCTCGTATTTGATGTTGATAGGAAATTGAAGTGGGAAAAGAAACTAGGTCAGCCGTTTGAATTTTCCATCGTGTGAGTTACGCGCGCCAAAGGGCGCGCGCTTGCTATACTTGATACATGTCGTTCTGTGACCCAAAGCAGACCGTGCTTCAGCTCGGCCTTCGTGAAGGCATGCGGGTCGGCGATTTTGGTGCCGGCTCCGGTCATTATGCGCTTACTGCAGCAAAGATAGTCGGCGATACCGGCCGGGTGTACGCGGTGGATATCCAGGAGGATGTGCTCCGGGCACTCAGAAATCAAGCGGCTGCGCGGGGCATACACAACATCGAGACGGTATGGGGCGACTTTGAGCGCCCGGGTGGTACGAAGCTAAGGGACGATACGCTCGATGCGGTCATACTTTCCAACACGCTCTTCCAGGTGGACCTGCGCGAAGGGATGCTCAACGAATTGAAGCGCGTTATGAAGCACGGGGCGCGTCTCCTTATCGTCGACTGGGCCGGTTCCTATGACGGGCTTGGTCCACCACCGGAGCGGGTTGTGAACGAGTACGTCGCAACCGACCTGTTCGTCGGTGCTGGCTTCCATAAGGTGAAGGACTTCCGTGCTGGCCCGCACCATTACTCAATCGTTTTTACAGCTCCCTGATATAGTTTCCCTATGGACTTCACCCAGATGCGCCCGTTTCAGATAATCTTCCTCGCCGTCTTCGGTATGCTCGCGTTCGTGGGCATATTCATGTTCTCCATGTACAAGGGCGATACTCCGGGCGCAGTTGTAGGCACAGTGACTATCTGGGGCACGCTTCCTGCTGACGGTATGAGTAACGGTATGCGTGACCTCATTGCGCGGCACAAGGAGTACGGGAACGTAAAGTACGTCGCAAAGAATGCTGCGACTTTTGATACTGATCTGGCAGAGGCGATAGCATCAGGGCAGGGCCCCGACCTTATCCTCGTCTCACAGGAACAGCTACTGGCGCATACCAATAAGATCGACCTCATTCCGTTCGAGACTATTTCAGAGCGATCATTCCTTGATAACTACGTACCTCTATTTGAGCTCTACCTTACCGACACTGGCACGTATGGTATTCCGTTTGTACTAGATCCACTGGTCCTCTATTTCAATCAGCCAATGCTTGAGACCGTTGGCGTAGCGGAAGCACCGAAAACCTGGGAAGCGGTTACCGGACTCTCTGCACTTCTAACGAAGAAGACACCAGACCAGACGGTTACCAAGAGCCTCATTGCAATAGGGGAGTATGACAACGTTACTAATGCACGTGCAGTCATGTCCTTGCTGTTGCTTCAGTCCGGTACTGCCATAACCTCATCAGGTCAAAACGGTATGCGTGCCGCGCTCACCAGTAGTGCAAGCAACTTCGGCATAAGTCCGTCTGAGAGCGCGCTTAACTTCTACACGCAGTTCGCAAACCCGACGAAGACCGTGTACTCCTGGAATCGCTCCTTGCCTCAGTCACGCCAGGCATTTCTTGCTGGCGATGTCGCACTATATCCGGGCTTTGCATCAGAGCTATCGATCATCCGTGCAGGAAACCCGAACCTCGACTTTGATATGGCCGTTATGCCGCAGCCACAGACTGCTGAGGTGCGCATGACGTACGGTCTCGGATACGCATTCGCTGTCCCCAAGGCTGCAAAGAATAAATCAGGCGCCCTTAAAGCTGCGCTCACGCTTTCTCATAAGGACAACGCGCCTACGTTTGCACGGTACCTTGGAATGGCGCCAGCGCTCCGCGGGTCTCTTAAGACGGGACCGAACGATCTTTTTGCTCCCATCTTCTATCCGGAAGCGTTAATTGCACGCGGCTGGCTATCCCCAGCACCGTCTGAGACCGACGCCATTTTCGGCACTATGATTAGGGATGTAACCACGGGCCGTAGGAGCGTCGGCGATGCGCTGCGCGTCGCGGACCAGTCCATTGAGGCCGCTATCTAACTATGAAATACACTCTCTCGCTCCTCCCGCTCTTATACTTCGGCCTCTTCTCGCGTGTAGCAGCGCAGGACGGCACCAGCGGTGGTCGCACATCAGACGGTACTAGTGGCGGCGGGACCACAGATGGCACCAGCGGTGGTCGCACGTCAGATGGAACTAGCGGCGTTGAGAGCGGCCTCAAGAATCCCTTGAAGGATATCGACTCGCTCGAGGACTTGCTTCAAGCCATTCTTCAAGCAGTCGTTCAGCTTGGTGCAATCATCCTTGTCATCGCCATCATTTACGTGGGCTTTAAGTTCGTCGTTGCGCAGGGTAATGAAGAGAAGCTTCGCGAGGCGCGTTCAGCGCTCGTGTGGACTATTATTGGCGGCCTTATCCTCCTTGGTGCCGAGGCCATCTCACTTGTCATTCAAGAGACTGCGGGCTCACTCACCTCATGATCCGAAATGGCCTCAAAATGCTCATAGCATTCTCTCTGCCGCTCATGGCATCAGCGGCAAGTTTCCGTGAGATTGTGAACGATGAGATTGTCCCGTTTGCCAACTCCATCATTCAACTCCTGTATGCGTTTGCATTCGTATTCTTTTTGATTGGCGTGGTTAGGTACTTCATCAATCCGAACGTGGAGGAACGGCAACAGGGAAAGGCGTTCATGATCTGGAGTATGGTAGGGTTCTTCGTCCTGTTCGGCGTTTGGGGCCTCGTTCGCATCCTACTGGGTATCTTGCCGACATAGCGTGCATAACCCCCTACAAGGGCCTTTATATCCTGCTACTCTTACATATATGACCACGATCAAAGACCTCATCGTTCGCGTATCTGCCGGACTCGGACTCTTCTTTGTCCCGGCACTCGCGTTTGCGCAGACGCCAGCTACCGGCGGGAATAGCGATTTCACTCTCGAGCCGGTTTCCGGCATCGTCGAGGAGATTCTCTCCTTTGTTGATTCAACCGTTGTCCCTGCGATATTCGCCATTGCGTTCCTCGTATTCATTTGGGGCGTCTATACGTACTTCATCCAGGGAGGCGCAAGCGAGGAGAAGCGCTCAGAGGGCAAGCAGCTCGTGTTTTGGGGCCTTATAGGGTTTTTCGTGATGTTCAGCGTCTGGGGCCTTGTAAATATCCTCGTGGGTACCCTAGGCCCGGACGCTAACGCGCGCCCGTGCGTCCCGCAGTTCTCCGGAGAATGCGCCGAGTAGTTTTCCCCACGATTCTACAGGCTGTATTGACGATACCCCTATCCGTTCTATCCTTAAGGGGTATCCGGCGTTAGTACGTAATCACACACTATGAAGAAATTTGCCTACATCGGCTCCGCGTTCGCACTTCCGCTTTTTGCGGCAGCGCAGGTGGATAGCCTCCAGGAGCTCGGTTCGTTCATCATCGACCTTATCAATAACGTTGCAGTTCCGCTCGTCTTCGCGATCGCGTTCATTGTCTTCATCTGGGGTATCTTCCAGTACTTCATCCAGGGAGGACATGACGAGGAGGCAAAGGATAAGGGAAAGAGCCTCATGCTCTGGGGCCTCATCGGCTTCTTCATTATGGTCTCGGTCTGGGGTCTCGTGAACATCCTCACGGGTACTCTCAATACTGACGAGTCCATTCCGGAGCTTCCGGAAGCGCCTGAGGTCAACTAGCGCCGTTCTCCACCAAAACCCCGCGCCCCTGGCGCGGGGTTTTGCTATTATTGAGGTATGGATGCATTCAACTCCTTCCTCGAGACCGTTACTCGCGAAATCATAGACCCGATTATTACACTCATGGCGCTCGGCGCATTTGTAGTGTTCGTCTGGGGCGTGGTGAAGTTTATTAAAAATGCCGACAATGATGAGAAGCGCGGTGAGGGCAAACAGCACATGCTCTGGGGCCTCGTGGGTCTTGCAATCATATTCGGTGCATTCGCTATTCTTAACTTTATGAAAGGGCTCGTAGGCGTTGAATAGAAAGATGTAGATAGAGAAAGCCCCCGACGTAGTCGCCGGGGGCTTTGTCCTTTCTGAGGGAGTTGTTGCCCTAGGAAGGAACAGGGGTGGAACAGTTCGCGTTGGTGTCCCAGTTGCGGTCGAGAATACGTTCAGTTTCGTCTACCGAACGGTACCTCCATCCGTAGACGAAGCCGTTCGGCCTGGCCGGCAGCCAGTCACCGCCCGGTTGAGCCCGGTACTGCGTCTCGATGCCGTTCTTGCTGCCGGTGCAGTTCGTCCAGTGCGGACGATACCGCACCTCGGCCCACTCCCCAGTCGAGTTCTTCGGCACAGGGAGGTACTCGGTGGCGGTCGCCTGGTGCACGATGCGCGGGGCATCTTGAACCGGACGCTCGTCGGCCGTAGCTGGTGTGGTCGTACCACCGCCTTCACCTTCATGCGTGCCGGAGCGCGACATGACAGCGATGACGATGAGACCCACAGCGAACAGTAGAGCGATGCCGATCACCACTGGTACGGCGAGATGCGGACTCCGCTTCTTATTCCCGGGTTTGTCCTTGTGACCGTGATCGGCCATGGTCTCTCCTTCCTTGTTGTGGTTTGCGGTTTGCGCCGCCTGCTCCGATGAGGGCCGCTAGGGCCGCAAGGGTAGCAGGATCGGCAGAGAAGTGCCTGACCGCGACGGACTGGTCCGTCTCGGGGGCAACAAGCGACCTGGCATGTGCCAGGGCAGTCGTACCGTCTACGCCGTCAGGTACGTTCTTCGCGACCTCGTTGATCGAGTTGTTGATGATCGTCGCTGCCTGCGCTCTTTTCTCGGCGGCGACCACTTTTGCGGACTCCGACGTGATGCTTTCAGGGATATCGAAATCAGTGATTTCGACGTCGTCGATTTCGATACCCCATTGCTTCGTGTAGACAGGCTTGTCCTCCTTCGTGAACTCGGCCCTAGAGCCGGTCTCGTCGTCGAACTCAACCTTGTCGCAGCTGACGCAGAACGCTTGGTTGAGGCCATCGGACCGATTCTGGAGAACCCGTGCGATAGCCTCTTCCATTGCCGGGCCGTTTCTGACGAGTGCATCGACAGTCGGCTGCATCTCGCCGAACACGCGCGCTGCGGAATGCGCTGCAGGCGTGAACATGGCGACGGGATTCGGAATCATACTGAAGTAGTAGAGCCTTCCGGCCTTAGGTCTGTAGATGACGGCCAGCTCGGTGGGTACCTCGACGTCGTTTTCGGTTTCGACCTCAACTGGCTTGAGCAGGGCGAGCCTCGGCTTGGTGTCGAAGATATTAACGCGCACTATGCCGGCAACTTTGAGTAGCCAGTGCGTGCCTTCTTCGATTTCGTAAGCCGTACCGTCCGGCTCTGGTTCGATGCGAGCGCCAAACCAGAGCAGAAGGCCACGATGAGTCTCCGCTACCTCGGTTATGCCATGGTTGTACACCAGGGCACCCGAGACGATAGAGATGAACACGCCGATAGCGATCGTCATGATCGGCAGCCAGAAGCCGTCGAAGAAGAGAATCGCCGTCAGTGCGAACAGGAAGAGCACGAACGCGCTTGTGGCGAACCCAACAGCAATACCGGTCGAAAGCCCGGTATTGCGCAGGAAGTAGTTTCTGAACATATTCCGACCTTTCAAGGTGCAAATGCCCACAATCTGGGCTTGTGTATATTATATACACAAATTTGCCACTTTGTCAACTATACGGTGAAATGTATAGCTAAAATTATCGTTTATTAGTGCGGGGAAGAGGACTCGAACCTCCACTCCCGAAGGAACCTGCTCCTAAGGCAGGCGCGTCTACCATTTCGCCATCCCCGCGTACGGCTAGTATGCCGTCTTCGTCACTAATTGAAAAGGGACGGCTTGACCGTCCCTTTTCGCACTAGTCCGCCAGCCAGGACTCGAACCTGGGACCCTTCGCTTAAGAGGCGAGTGCTCTACCAACTGAGCTACTGGCGGTTGATTTGGATTCTACCCTCTACGTTCTTAATAGTCCACTCACGTGTCCACGGTTCTGCGTAGGTGTTGCGGGATGTGAGTAAGGAGCACATATGGGGTAGTGGCAGCTTGTTTGGCCATCTCCGTGATCGAGCTAGCATCCCCTGGAGTCCTGCTTATTACCGTCACCGCATCCCCAATACGCACCCCTGGAACCTCCGTCACATCGATCGAGCTCATGTTCATGGATACGCGTCCAACGATAGGACAGGTGACATCCCGCACCTCCATCGCACCCGTGTTCGACAGGCTTCTGTCGACGCCCTCATAGTACCCGGCAGGCACGGTAGCGACACGACGGTCTGTAGATGCCGTGTAGGTCGCGTTATAGCCTATCCAGTCGCCTTTTGAAACCGTACGCAGGGAAGCTATCGCGGAGTGCATAGAAAGCGCAGGACGCAGTGTTAAAGAATTGCGCGAAGAAGTGTCTATGCCGTAGAGTCCGATGCCAAGGCGCACGACGTTGGTGCCGGCTTCTTCCGCGAAGCGTACGCCTTTAGTCGCTGCGAGGTGCCGGTATTCGATGGCAGGAAAGACAGAAAGAACCTCTTCAGATAGTTCTTTCCAGATCGTAATCTGTCCTCGCGTATACGCCTCGTCCTCACTATCGGCATCCCCGAAATGTGAACATACCCCAACTACCTGGAGCATTGGCGAGGCATCGAGTGCTTTTAGTGCGGAAGGGAGATCGGCAATCGTTATGCCTTGCCGGTGCATGCCCGTATCAAGCTTCAGATGGACGCGTACGGGTTTGCGCACCCTGCGCGTGACTTCCATAAGCTGCTCATAATCAGTGAGCGCAAAATCAATATCCTTCAGACGCACACGCACCATGTCACGCGGCCGCACGTATCCCATAACAAGGATCCTTGCACGTATGCCCGCTAGGCGCAGCTGCCTAGCCTCATACAGTGAATCGACCATAAGAAAGGGAACATCTTCCCGCTCGAGTATGTGTGCGACTAGGGCGAGCCCATGTCCGTATGCATTACTTTTCAGAACTGGAGCGAAGCTGAGCTTTGGATGCTGCTTCTGAAATGCGTGCAGGTTATGGATAAGTGCTGAACGGCTCACCTCCACCTCTATAAGTGGAGCATACGGATCAAGACGCCGTTGGATGGAGCGAACGAACGATCTGATACTCATGGTGCCGAGGGTGGGAATCGAACCCACACGACCAAAAGGTCTAGGGATTTTAAGTCCCCTATGTCTACCAATTTCATCACCCCGGCCTATCGGAGACGATAGCACAATTTAGAGGCCCAGGCGGGAATCGAACCCGCGCAATGGGAGTTTTGCAGACTCCTGTGTTACCACTTCACCACTGGGCCAGTGCTTCTGATACTAGCCTATGCTAGTCTGCTGCGCCATCCTCAATCTGCTTTGAAAGCTCGTCCAAGTGCTGGCGATTCTGCTCACCATAGTCGAATTCGAACGTGATGTAGGGAAGTCTGGAGAGGCGCGTGCCCTTCTTTAGTGAATCGCGGAAGAGGTCCTTGTGCCGCTTGAGGAACGCCAGCGCATGATCCTTCTGCGCATCCGGAAACACGGATACATAGATGGTTGCGTTCTTGCCATCCCGAGATACGTCCGACCGGGTAGGGGTGATGAGCGTCTCGCGGCCCGCCTCGCGTGCGATGTACTTTGCCGCTTGCTCCGTGAGCACCGTGGCTACCTTCTTATCGTGTATGTTTCCCATTATTTTGTCTCGAGCGTGAACGGCGTAACCGTGTCGCCCTGTGCGATATCTACCTTGGTCTCGATTTGCGCGCCGAACTCCCCTTCCGTTTTGATTTCCTTTACGTCAGCGCGGGCCTGCTGCAGGTTTACGACCTTGCCGTATCCAAGTTCGATGCCGCGGCGGGAGAGTCGCACAGAGTCACCAAGCCGGATAAAGCCGGTAAGGAGATTTGCGCCAAGGACGCGCTTGTTACCCGTCGTGCTAAATATCCTTAGGATCTTCGCCTCACCCGTGACTTCCTCGACAGTGATCTTCGGAGCACGCTCGGTCAAAAGGGCGGTAAGGCGGTCATTGAGATCGTAGATGATCTGGAACGACTCTATTGAAACATTCATACGCTCTGCGATATCGCGCGCGCCTGATTCGGTGCCAACCGTGAAAGCAATAATGGTTGCACCGCCTGCTGCTGCCTGCTTCACATCATTCTCGGAGACCGCACCAATTCCTTCGCCGACGATGCGGATAGCTGCGCGATCATGGACGACCTTGGCGAGCTCGTGCTTGATTGCTTCGATAGAGCCCGTAACGTCCGCCTTAACGATAATTGGGAATATGGCCTTGTCTCCAAACGACTCCTCGTCCTTTGGCTTAGCAGCTGCAACCCCGCTCATTATTTTCTCAGCCTCCTTCTTGGTCGAGACAAGCGCAAATGGCGTACCGGCAGCGGGTAGACGGTCCCAGCCTGAGATGCGTACTGGCTGCGAAGGGCCCGCGGTAGGGATACGTGTACCCGTAAAGTTCTCAATGAAGCGCACCGGGGTCATGGCAGCGCCTGCAACGACGAAAGATCCGGTCATGAGTGTGCCGTTCTTGATGATGAGAGTCGCAGAAATGCCGCGCTTTGGATCCTGTGAGGATTCGAGTACGAAGCCGGTGGCAGGCAAGGACGTGTCTGCGATAAGTTCTGCGAGATCTGCGGTCAAAAGGACGAGGTCCAGTAGTTCTGGAACGCCCTCCCCGCTTTTAGACGATACTGGTGCGTACGGCACATCGCCACCAAGCCCTTCAAGGTAGATGCCGTGTTCGAGCACAGAGCTCTGCGCGCGCGTCATGTCTGCGCCGTTCTTGTCCATTTTCGTGAACGCGACAACGTAGGGGATGCCGCTCTCGAGTATGGCCGCATGCGCTTCCATGGTCTGGGGCTTTACGCCCTCGTCTGCAGCTACCACAAGGATAGCGATATCGGCCGCAGCTGCACCGCGTGAGCGAAGGGTACGAAATGCCTCGTGCCCGGGGGTATCAAGGAAGGTAATGGAGCGGGGAGTACCCTCATGCTCATGAACCGCCTCATATGCAGAGACGTGCTGAGTGATGCCGCCTGCCTCGCCTGCGGTAACGTTCGCCTTCCTGATGTAATCGAGGAGGGAGGACTTGCCGTGGTCGATATGACCCATAACAGCGACTATTGGCGCTCGGGACGCGGTTGCCATATATATTGAGTACACCACAGCGCTTTGCCAAATGCAATCAACGTGGCAGGCTAGACACATGCGTATGCGTTCCCGCACCTATCTTGACTGGGCTTCTGCGGCTCCCCCAACAGCCGCGGCGTTCCGTGCATTCTTAAAGGGTACAAAGCATTTCGGCAACCCGTCAGCGCCACATATGGAGGGGCGAGAGGCGAAGAAGGTGGTAGAGGAGGCCAGGACGAGGATCGCACGCCTTATGGAGGTAAAGGCGGACGACGTCATATTCACGAGCGGTGCGACTGAGGCAAATGCGCTTGCACTTGCGGGAGCGTTGAAGGGAAGCGGAAGGTCGCTTCCGGACTTACATATTCTCTACCTCCCTACCGCACATTCCTCGAGCCTCCGCACCATCGAAGGACTTGGAAGGGAGGGTGTTCAAATCGAACCGCTCCATATAACAGAAGGGGCGGTCGACCTGGCGCGACTTGCGGCCCAGCTTCGACAGGAGACCTACTTAATCTCAATTGATGTCGTCTGTGGGGAGACAGGTACGCGCTACGACGTGCGGGGCATCCGGCGCGCGCTGGTCGAGGCGGGAAGAAGCGATGTGCTTATACATGCGGACGCTAGCCAGCTGCCCATGATTGAATCGATAACGCGCGCACGACTTGGAGCGGATCTCATCACGCTCGACGCTCAGAAGGTGGGAGGGGTACGAGGTGCGGGGCTTCTGGTGGCACCACGCTACATCCCATTGCAGCCAATTGTTGAAGGAGGAGGGCAGGAACGGGGACTGCGATCAGGAACTGAGCCCTCGGCGCTCATCGCAGCATTCGCAGCATCTCTTTCTGAGTGTCAGAAGGGACATGGGGATTTTTCTCGTCACTCCACTTCCCTGCGCGCTCGGCTACTGGCAGACATCGATTCAATTGAAGGATTAGTCATAAACGGAGGAAAGGCGCAGGTGCCCCATATCCTGAACCTATCGCTTCTGGGACGCGATACAGATTATCTGGTTGCACTGCTGGACGAGCGGGGTTATGCGGTCTCTACCCGGAGCTCTTGTGAGACCGACGCAGAAGGGTCGCGGGTCGTATTGTATATGACCGGGGACGCTGTCCGCGCCGCCTCAACCCTGCGCGTATCCTTTGGCCCGTCCACTCGCGAAGGGGAGATACGGCGCTTTGCTAAAGCACTTATCGAAACGGTCGCGTTTCTCGATTCATACACAGGCTAGCCTCGTATGCCGATGGCGGTATACTTATATATATGAACATTGAGGACCTCTCGAAATCGCAGCTTCTGCTTCTCATGGTGCTCGTGAACTTTGTGGTATCTATTGCTACCGGCGTCCTTACCGTATCTCTTTTGGATCAGGCGCCGCCGACGGTTACCCGCACGATCAATCAGATTGTGGAGCGCACCGTCGAGACTGTCTCGGCTGAAGGCCCTATTCCGATAGTGACCATCCCGAGCCAGCCTGCAGCACCCACGCAGGAAGAGCGCCTAACAAACGCTATCCAGGGTGCTGCAGCACGTACGGTCACCATCCACACGGGCGCGACGTCGACACCAGCGGTTGCGGTCGGTGTGTACTTCGCGAAGTCTCGCATCGTCGCTACCACTATGCGCCCCGAGCTTCCGCAAGAAGCGGTCATTCAGTTCGCCGACGGCTCGGTGGCGCAGGCGTCACTGTCCCGCACCAGTGACGATGTGGGCGTATATGGATTCGCAGATGACGCTGCGCTTCCACAGGTAGCATCCGCAGCTCGTCTTGCTACGAGCGACCTGCGTGCCGGTCAGACGGTTATCGCAATAACTGCTGACCGCGCAGCTGCAACCGGCATTATCTCGAAAGTAGACGCCTCAGGCATCTACACTACGCTTCCGGTTGTCCCTGCAGGTGCTGCTGCGGTAAACCTCGAAGGCGATGTGGTCGGTCTCTCTACCGGCACCACAGGCGTCTATGTGGGTGCGGAACTCATCTCCACCTTGCTAGACGCGCCGGCTACATAACGTAGCGTCTGGTTCGTCTACATAAGTATTACTAGCTTCATATTTCTGCCCTATGTCACCATTCAAGAACTTCACCACCAAGGCTAAAGAAGCCATACGGAAGGCGCATGAGCTTGCTATAGAGCGCGGGCAGAACCACGTTTCGCCCCTGCATCTTTTGACCGCCCTCATACACCAGGAGGAAAGCCTCGTCTTCTCTGTGCTCGACCGCATGGATGTCGATACGATGCTCCTTTCCGATACGCTACTTGAGATACTTGAATCTCCCGAAACAGCGAGCGTGCTTTCCCCGAGCTATAGCCTTTATCTAACTCCTGACCTCGCACAGGCCCTTGAGGCTGCCGGCAAGGTTGCTGCCCGTATGAACGACCCTTATGTCGGCACCGAGCACCTCTTTGTGGCGGTTCTCGAGCATCCGGGACCTGCAGCGGATATCATTTCTCGCTTCAGAATAGATGAGGACACCGTTCAACAAGTCCTTAAGGAACTTAAGACTTCCAAGGAGGGGCAGGTGGCAGAGCCAAAGCGCTTTCGTGCACTTGCTAAGTACACCCGCAACCTCACGAAACTCGCTGCCGAGAACGATCTTGATCCTGTCATCGGCCGTGACCAGGAGATATACCGCGTCATACAGATTCTCTCGCGCCGCACAAAGAACAACCCGGTCCTAATCGGCGAGGGTGGTGTCGGCAAGACGGCAATTGCTGAGGGTCTTGCTGCGCGCATCGCCTCAGGTGACGTACCCGAGTCGCTTAAGAACAAGGAGCTTCTTTCGCTCGACCTCGGCCTCATGATTGCCGGAACCAAGTATCGCGGCGAGTTCGAGGAGCGCATGAAGGCTGTTATGAAGGAAGTCGAGAAGGCTGAAGGAAAGGTCATCCTCTTTGTCGATGAGCTTCACACGCTTGTTGGCGCCGGCGCCGCAGAAGGCGCAATGGATGCCTCAAATATGCTGAAGCCCGCGCTTGCACGTGGTGAGATCCGTATGATTGGCGCGACCACCATCAAGGAGTACCAGCAGCACATCGAAAAGGATGGCGCTCTTACCCGTCGCTTCCAGCCGATATTTGTGGCTGAACCTTCAACTGAGGACGCGGTGGCGATTCTCCGTGGGTTACGCGATCGCTACGAGCTTTATCACGGTGTCCGTATTACCGACGGCGCAATCGTTTCAGCTGTAGAACTCTCATCGCGCTACATCACCGACCGCTACCTCCCAGATAAGGCAATCGACCTCATCGATGAGGCCGCCTCTGGCCTTCGTATTGCACTAGAGAATAAGCCGCCTCTATTGGAGGAGACCGATCGCAAGATTCGCCGTATCGAGATTGAGCGCCAGGCGCTGAAGAAGGACGAGGACATCGCCACGTCTAAGGAAACGAAGGACCGCATTAAGGCAATCGATACCGAGATAGCAGACCTACGGGAGAAAACCGCAGAGCTTGAGCTTAAGTGGAAGAACGAGAAGGAAGTCTTGCAGGACATTCGTGCTGCCAAGAAGGAACTCGACTCGCTGCGTGTCCAGGCGGATGCTGCTGAAGCCTCTGCAGACCTCGGGACCGCCGCAGAGATACGGTATGGCCGTATGCCGGCTATCCAGAAGGATCTCGAAGCCAAGACGAAGCGTTTGAAGACGCTACAGAAGTCCCGCCGCATTCTCCACGAGGAGGTAACGGAGGCGGAAATTGCTGGCGTCGTCTCCCGCTGGACCGGCATCCCAGTACAAAAGATGCTTGAGGAAGAGGCGGCAAAGCTTGCGCGCATGGAGGAAGAGCTCACCGCATCCGTGATTGGCCAGGACGCTGCCGTAAAGATCATCTCCAACTCAGTAAAGCGTTCCCGTGTAGGTATTGCAGATCCAAACCGTCCTATAGGTTCATTCCTGTTCCTCGGACCTACTGGTGTCGGTAAGACTGAGCTCTCGAGAAAGCTTGCGGAGTTTATGTTTAACGACACAGACGCGCTCGTTAGAGTCGACATGTCCGAGTTCATGGAGAAGCACTCGATTGCAAAGCTCATTGGTGCTCCTCCAGGTTATGTCGGTTATGAGGAGTCCGGTTCTATCACCGAACGCATCCGTCATCGCCCATATGCGGTCGTCTTGTTCGATGAGATCGAAAAAGCGCATCCGGAAGTCTTCAATATACTTCTCCAGGTGCTTGATTCTGGGCACCTGACGGACAGCAAGGGTAGGAAGGTGAACTTTAAGAACACCATCATTATTCTGACTTCTAACATTGGAGCCGAGTTCATGGACCGCATGGTCAATATTGGTTTCGGACACTCTGATAAGGAGGAGACCGAACGCTATGCGGCGGTTAAGGATAAGGTCATGGAGACCCTCAAGAACCACTTCCGTCCAGAGTTCCTGAACCGCCTCGATGACATCGTCATCTTCGACGTCCTCAATAAGGAAGCGTTGGGCAAGATTGTCGAGAAGCAGGTCAGGGAGGTTGTAGAGCGTCTGGGAGGCAAGCGCATTTCGCTTGCAATCGACCCGGCCGTTAAGGAGTGGCTTGCTGAGAAGGGGTATAACCCACAGTACGGCGCTCGCCCCCTAAAGCGAGCTATTCAGGACACCATTCTGACGCCTATCGCCTCGCTTATGGTGGGTCAGGGCATTATGGAAGGAGGTACCGTCACGGTCTCCATGAAGAACGGGGAACCGCACTTCGAGGTCAAGAAGAAGGCTGCTACACGCGCGAGGAAGGCGTCCGTAGTTGCCTAAGACGAGGCGCTCTGGTAGATTTTCCCTATGTCCCAGGACCATCTTATAAAGCTGAAGAGCACCTCCGGGCACGTGATCTTCACGCGCAAGAACAAGAAGAAGGTGGAGCGCAAGATCGAGCTTAAGAAGTTCGACCCCAAGACCCGCAAGCACGAGACCTTCAAGGAGGTAAAGAAGTAGCAAACAGCCGCCCTCGGGCGGCTTTTGCGTTTGCTAGAGTGTAACTATGAGTAGGGTAATAGCAGGCATTGGCATCCCAGGATCAGGGAAGTCGACCTCCCTTCTTCAATACGCGCGAGAGCACAGCTATGCCTACATATCTCCTGATGAGCTTCGACAAGAGATATCGGGAGATGTGCGTATCCAATCGGATATGCGGCTCGTGTGGGAGACCGCATTCCTTCGTTTGAAAGAAGCGCTCGAAAGGGGAGAGACCGTCGTCTTTGATGCAACTCAGTACAAGCCAGTGGACCGCAGAGATTTTGCGGATAAGGCGAAGAGCTATGGCGCAACCGAGATCGTTGGCGTGTATTTCAATGTGCCGCTTGATACTGCAAAGGAGCGCAACGTGCTTCGAGCGCGAACCGTTCCGGAACATGCTCTCGAACGTATGCGTCGCTTGCTACAGGAGTATCCTCCGAGCGTAGCTGACGGATTTACAGCTATCATCTCACCGGATGAACTTACATAACGGCGGGCCCACGAGGAATCGAACCTCGACCGACGGTTTTGGAGACCGACGTTCTACCATTAAACTATAGGCCCTTCGTCACTACAGTAGCGGAAGCTGGGGCTGTGGGCAAGGTGCATACCTATTAGGCGTGAACGGTCTACAATAGACATATGCGTGTGGCACTCCTTCCGCTCATTTTTGTTGCGCTTATTACCTTCGTACCGCTCTCTGCTCAGGCGGCAACCTTCTTCGGGCCCATCGTCCCGCCTGAATGTAACTGCGAAGACGAGGAGATGCTTAAGACCGGCGATCGCATCACGACGGCAGCTGATTGGGGATGCGTAATGCAAACAGTGCAGAATCTAATGAATTTTGCGGTTGCTATTTCCATCATCATTATTGTCCTCACGATCGTATACGCCGGCGTCATGTTCATGCTTTCGAGCACAAACGCGCACAGCAGAGAAGCAGGAAGGAAGTTGATCGGGAACGCAGTTATTGGCACGCTTGTCGTGCTGTCCGCGTGGCTCGTGGTCGATTTTGTAATGAAAGTGCTCTATGACGCAGGACCTGAGGTCGGCTTTGGTCCATGGAGCGAAATACTCGCACCAGGCGGCGCACCGCGATGCTTCCAGGCGTCAGGACCGCCTACGCCGCTGCCTTCCGTCATTGATGTCTTTACTGGCGGCGGATATGACGGCCCGCTCGGTACCGGTACCGGAGCATGCGACCCGGTCCTCGTAAAAGCGGGAGCAGCAGCAGGCGGCTACTCGATATCGAATGCCGACGCCAACACGCTCGCCTGCATTGCACGCTTCGAGAGTACTTGTGGAGCGCGGAACCTAAACTATCGCTGGGGACGCGGCTCAAGTGCCGCCGGACCGTTCCAGGTGCTTCTAGATGGAAATAGCCGTGCATACGAGAATGCCGCTTGTTATCAAGCAGCAGGTGTATCGGGGCCTTTGAACTGCGATGACGGTTTTAGGAATGGCAACCCAATTGCTGGAAGCGCAATCGTAGATCGGTGTGTGCGTGCTGCCGCAAACCTCAACTGTAGCGCTTCTGCCGCAGCATACATCCTGCGTACTCAGGGCTTTGGTGCTTGGGTAACAGATCCAAATAGCGCGAAGCAGCGGCAGTGTATCAACCGCGGCGGAGGCTAAGGTGCTATCATTTTCGTATGCGAAATCTCTGGATGATAGGAATATTTTCGGTTGGAGCGCTGCTTGTCGCGGTGGGTGTCGCTGCATTTTTCATACTTCGTACAACGCCGGAGCAGGCTGAGGTGGATCCGCCCGTTTCATTTCCTAACGCGGATCCGAGCGACATACGGCCTACGGACGTTCCTCTGGTCGAAGTTCCAACTGCGGACGGCGGTTCGGTAGTCATCCGTGATTTCCTCAAGAGCGAGACAACCATTGAGGATGTACAGAATCCCGGCGTGTACTACCTGGCCGGCTCCCCTGAGTACTGCCTTATGACAGATGACTGTCCTGCAGCAGCCGAGCTCCCCGGCGCGAACATCATCTTCAATACAGCTTACGGAAGCTTCACCGTAGCGCTCTTAGAAGAGCCTCTATCAGACGCGCGCCATCGTGCGGAGCAGTTTCTACTAAATACGCTCGGTACCGACCAGACAGGACTTTGCGCGCTTAATATATACGTGGGCACCGATAGCTACGTGAACGATTCATTTGCCGGTACAAATCTTGGCCTATCGTTTTGTCCGGGCGCCGTTGTGCTGCCGTAGGTATGCGCACGCCCGTAGTACTTGGCATCATAGTCGCGCTTTTCGTTAGCCTTGCCGGCTTTGGGTGGTGGCGCGTTTCTATAACCGCGACAGATACGGCGACCACTACGCCGACAATACCATCATTGCCGCGTGATTCAGGTGCAACAGTCGTCCTCACAAGTAAAGCCAACCGCATAATCACGGTGCCTGATTTTACGTATGGCCATCCGTCGGTAGAAGTGGAGGACACGGGTATCACCTACGTATATCTCACACAGAACGATGATCTTGTTGAGCTAGATCATAGGTATGGAATCGTATACGGGAGCGATAGTACGATCAGCATTGGGCTCCTTGCGTCTCCGCTTGGCGCATCACGAACTGCCGCTGAGACGAAGCTCAGAGAGCTCATCCCGCTAGCAGACGATATCCTCTGTTCGCTTAAGATAGCGGTCCAAACGGCTGATACAATTGAACCACGGTTTGCTGGGAAGGAACTAGGACTCTCGTTCTGTCCCGGCGCAGTGCCGCTACCTTAAATGAAGCGCATTTTTACAGCCCTCGCACTCTCGCTTGCATTCTTTGTTGCGTTTACGCCGCAGACTTTTGCGGCAGCAAACTTTTTCGGACCGATTATTCCAGACGGCACAAACGGCCAGCCGGACTGTACATGCGAGGATCAGCTTGCGCCTAGTGGTGCTTCGATACCGAGTGCGCCGGATTGGGGATGCGTGATGCAGACCATGCAGAACCTGATCAACCTCGCGATTTCGCTCTCATTTATCCTCGCGATTATTTACATCGTGTACACGGGCTTCATGTTCGTATCCTCTGCCGGCAGTCCCGGTCAGCGTGAAGCGGCAAAGACGCGGCTTATGAACGTGGTCATCGGGATACTGGTCGTGCTCTCAGCATGGCTCATCGTCGATTTCATAATGAAGACACTCTACGATCCGCAGGGCGATGCGAATTTTGGTCCATGGCATCAAATCCTAGCTGGAGACAATGAAAACATGTGCTTCCGTATCGCAGACCCGCCGGACGCACTTCCGGGTGTTGTTGCGCAGCCGTCGACAGGCGGCAACTCTGACGGATTCGTAGGGGAGCCGGGCGTCATAGGCGCAGGTGAACTATCGCATGCGGACGCAGCGGCACGGCTTAGCGCAGCGGGAATCTCAATTTCTTCTTCTGGCAACTGTTCGAACCAGAACAATCGAACTTGCACGTCGCTCGATACCATACGCGAGGACTCGATCAACCAAATTATTGCAATCAAGCAAGCGTGTAACTGCTCCATGACCGTAACGGGCGGGACAGAGATAGGTCATGAAGGAGGGCCATTAAGTCACTTCAATGGCTATAAGATTGATATAGGACTTAACGATGGCATCAATGCGTACATCCAGGGAATGACGCGCGATGGAAGTCGTGGCAGCGATCCCCGTTATCGCGATCGCTGCGGCAACGAATATGTGCGCGAATCCGATCACTGGGATATCACGACCAATAATGGCGTGTGTAATCCCCCTAAGCGCTAGCGAGCTTTCGTAGCCACATCATCTGGCGTTTTGCGTACTGCCAGAGCTTGGCGGATAGGGCAGGCATAAGCGTACTTTCCTCGCGCTCACCTCTGAGATACTCGCCCACGATGCGATATTCAAGTCCGAGTTCCTCTAAGCGCTCGTCTCCTACATCTTTGCGTACGCGCTCTACTTCATCGATCAGGCCTCGCGCAAAGGCATTCTTCAGACGTGTATCAATACGTGCGCGCAGTTCGACGCGCTCGGGCTCAATGCGGATCCACTCCACTTCATACCGGGCATTCGGTATGCGTTCCGGCACGCTTTTATATACGTTTAGGATCTCAAGCGCGCGTATAAGGCGCCTGCGATTCATCGGATCAAGCATTGCTGCGCGTGCAGGGTCAAGCTCATGGATGCGCTCATAGAGCTCCGAACTCGAGTAGGCTTCAAGTCCCTCACGAAATGCCGGATCAGGCGGCGTTTGAGGCGGAAGTCCGTGTAAGAGTGCGTCGAAATAGAAGTGCGTGCCGCCCGCGAGGATGGGGAGCTTTCCGCGTGCGTGTATATCCTCTATGTACTTTGTCGCGTCCTCAACGAAGTCACCTGCGCTATACGTGTCGCTCGGATCGCGTACATCTATCAGGTGATGCGGCACGCCCCGCATCTCATCACGCGTAACCTTCTCCGTGCCGATATCAAGCGTACGGTACACCTGGCGGCTATCAACTGAGATAATCTCGCCTGCATCCTGCAGTGCACGTTCAACTGCACGCGCAGACTTTCCTGACGCGGTGGGACCAGCGATACATACGATACGGATCGGTTCCATCTATCTTCGCTTCAAAAGCGCCTTTCGCAGGCTCGTCAGGAGATCTTCTGAGAGTGAGGCGCTGGTGCGCGCTACTAGCGGCTCAAGGTCTGAAAGTAGCATGAGGGAAAGCGGCTTCCCCACATCAAGCAATAGTACGCGGTCTACATAAGAGAGGGTGATAGCGCGTAAGCTGCGCTCATCCTGATTCTTCTTCTCCTCTACTGCGGTTGTTATAGCGATCGCACGCCCATCTGCAGTTGCAATAGGTCCTCCAGAGGCACCGCTCGCGCTTAGCTTGCTTGGGGAGAGCACGATGAGGTCCGCATACGGGCGAACGTAGTAGCGGACGCTCGTAAGCGTTGGCGCGGTGGTCTCAAGCTTCAGCTTCTTCTGTACTTCCTTAAAGCTAAGCTTTTCGGCAGGGTAGCCGGCGGCAATGAGCGTATCACCCTCGAGCACGTTTCCTGAAAGTGCAACCGGTATTGAAGCGAATGAAGTTGGCAGACTGCCCTTTACCGCAGCAGTTACCTGAAGAAGCGCGAAGTCTCCCTCGCCCGTGCCTCTAGGACGGCCCTTCTTAAGTTCCTCAACATTCTCTTCAAGCCATTCAGGGGAGATGTAGAGTACACGCGCTTCATAGCGGTCCTTAGCAGGGGAGCCGGTGCGGATATCACAGTCGCTCAATGTCTTGCCCTTCTTATCAGTAAGGAGAAATGGCACCGCAACATGCGCATTTGTCATGATGATGCCGCGGGAGTCGATGAAGAATCCACTTCCGGTCGTGCTATAGGTTCTGCTGCCCGATTTGTACGTGCAATACACATTCACGGTCGCAGCGGCGACATCATCCACGGGCGCAGCGAAAGTGGTGCCCGGAAGCAGGAGTAAAAATGAAAGGATGCCAAGAGCGTACGCACGTGCCATATGCGCGTATTCTAGCACTAGTTGGTGCCGGAGGAGAGACTCGAACTCTCAAGCCACGAGGGCAGCGGGTTTTGAATCCACCGTGTATACCATTCCACCACTCCGGCGTATATCCGCATCCTACTCCACCAAAACGCTGCCTGCAAAGGCAGGGGAAGTGGTACACTACGATTTATGAACGAGGTGAAATTCGCAGAGCCGACTAAGTACGACTCTATTTTCTGGATTGAGGTCGATAAGATCCATCCGAACCCTTTCCAGCCTAGAAAGGAATTTGATGAAGAGCGGTTGAAAGCGCTTGCTGATTCCATACGCCAGTACGGCGTGTTGCAGCCTTTGGTAGTTACGCGTAAGGACCAGGAGCGTCCCGATGGCGGCCTCTCCAGCTCCTATGAGCTCATCGCCGGCGAACGCCGCCTACGCGCTTCCAAGCTCGCAGGCCTCAAGGAGGTTCCGGTAGTCATCCGTCAGGGAGAGCAGACCGATCATATGAAGCTCGAGCTTGCGATCGTGGAGAACCTTCAGCGCGAGGATCTTAATGCCATCGATCGCGCACGCTCTCTGTCGCAGCTGGCGAGTGAGTTCGGACTTTCGCATGGAGAGATTGGCGCCAAAGTTGGACGCTCGCGTGAGTACGTTTCTAACTCTATTCGCCTTCTCGCGCTTCCTGAAGAAATACAGCAGTCTGTCGTCAACAAAGACCTCACCGAGGGACACGCACGCGCGCTCCTTATGCTTTCTGATAAGCCGGAAGAGCAGCACACGCTGTTTAAGGACATTGTCTTGAAGAAGACTTCCGTGCGCGTCGTTGAGCAGCTTGCGCGTCGTATCGCGACCGACAAAATCAGGAAGAAGGACAAGACGCCTGAGATGATGGAGCTAGAGAAATCTCTCACCGAAACTCTGGGCACGCGCGTCATCATCGAGAACCGCCCTAACGGCGGACGTGTCCTTATCGAGTTCTTCTCTCCGGAGGACTTGACCCACATTGCAGCTTCAATCGCGACCCAACAGGGCATGACAACGCTTTCTGAGGAAAAGGCGGTAGAGGAGCCTATCCCGACGGTGTACCCCAATACAAGTCTTGTTAGTGACAGCGAACCCGAAGAGGACCTATATTCTGTAAAGGATTTCGCGGTTTGACCACACATAATTAGTAGCGCATAGTGCTCCCGGAAGGAGGTGCACCATGCGCCATAGCATAAATACACAGACGTGGCTCAAAGAGCTACGAGACTTATTCTCTGCGGAGAAGGACGAACCTCGCGCGCGTAAGAAGTTGCTTACGATCCAGGTTCAGATCTGCGAGGAGCTTTTGGAGCTGGTGAACCCTTGTTCGGTTACGAACGAGAGCCAGCAGCGGAAGGTCCAGCGCCGAATCGAGGACTATGCCGCGACCGGGAATAATCCTGTCGAACCTACGCACCTAAAGCGTGAGCGGCATGAGGACTTCTTGTTCTCACTCGCCACATACCTCAACTCCTGCAAACAATCTGCCTAAAAGGCGAAAGCCCGGACCATCTAGATCCGGGCTTTATGCTTTCTTTGGCTTGGGTGTCTTCTTTCGTTTTCTTGGCGTGGGTTTCCTTGCCGCAAGGGCGATCTTCGCTTCAGCCTGGGGCATTAGCTTTATACTCTCAGCTTCGATCGCGTTTCTGATATGCCGGCGCGCCATGCCGGTTCTTGCGTAGTCGAGCCATTTTGCGGTCGGGTGTGCGTTCTGACGCTCAAGTATTTCCACAATATCGCCGTTCCGGAGCATCGTATCGAACGTGACAAGTTTCCCGTTTACCTTAGCGCCGTGCATATGATTGCCAAGCTCGCTGTGTATCGCGTATGCAAAATCAATTGGCGTTGACTGTACGGGCAGGTCGATAACGTCGCCTTTCGGAGTGAAAACGAATACGCGATGGCTAAAGAAATCCTCCTTTAGACCTTCTACAAATTCCTTTGACTCTATGCTCGCAATATGTGCATCTGCGAGTTCATTGAGCCACATCGGCTGCTCTGCCTTCTTTTTCGTAGAAGGCGCGCTGCTGGCTTTTGGCGCTGGTTTGCGAGAGAAGTTGAGGAGACCAGGAATGAGGTCACGAATCCAGTGTATAGAGACCTTTTCAAACGCACGCTTCTGCGTGCCTGCACGCCTCTGTTCCATTTGCTTCCCGAGGTGCTTATATGACATATGAGACGCAATACCGAACTGTGCTCGCTGGTGCATTTCTTCGGTGCGTATCTGTATCTCGACTACGCCCGCGTCGCTCGTAAGGACAGTGGTATGCAAGGACTGATAGCCGTTAGGTTTTGGGAAAGCGATGTAGTCTTTGAACTCGCCCGGAAGCGGTTTCCAGTTGGCATGGACTACGCCAAGAACCTGATAACAGTCGTCTATGGAAGTGACGATGACGCGCAGTGCGGCGATGTCGTGAATTTTTGTTATGTCATCTCCCTTGCGCTTCAACTTCTGATGGAGACTCCAAAGACCCTTTACGCGGATCTCCGTCTTAAAATCGCGCATACCGCGGCGCGCCAGTGCATGCTGAAGGGCCTTCTGCACCCTGGCGAGTCCTTCCTCATTCTCTTTTCTCTTCAGCTTTCTAACCTCAACCGCGTGCGCGTACGCATCAGGGTCAATAGCAGGGAATGCCAAATCCTCGAATTCCTTCTTCAGCCGTCCTATGCCGAGGCGATCTGCAAGGGGCGCGTATATCTCAAGAGTCTCAAGCGCAATGCGACGTTGCTTCTCGGGCGGCACATGCTCCAGGGTCGTCATGTTGTGATAGCGGTCGGCGAGCTTCACGATAAGCACGCGTACATCGGCTGAAGTCGCTACCAGAAGGCGCCTCAGTGACTCTGCGTGGCGCTCTGCGCCTCTATACTTGTGCTGACCGAGCTTTGTAACGCCATCGACGAGAAAGCGGACCTCAGGACCAAATGATTCCTCGACCTCTTCGGCTGTAACAGGCGTATCTTCTACTGCGTCATGCAAGAGTCCTGCAGCAATCGTCTGCGCGTCCATGCCAGTCTCAGCCAGATATTTGGCGACTGCAGCAGGGTGTATGAAATAGGGCTCCCCGGAGTACCGTTTGTGGTCCTTGTGGGCGTTCTCAGCAAACACATAGGCTTTGCGCACGAGAGCTTCGTCCTCAGGCGAAGGATCGCGCATTGCCCCAAGAATCTCCTTGACGGTGGTCACCAAACCAGCATACTTGCGAAATACGTGAACGCAAAGGGGAGTTGATATGAGAGTCTGTTCTTTGTGCGGGAAGAAGGCCCCGCGACCCTGCTCTGGTCAGCCGACCAGAGAGGCACAAGATGCTGCGCAACGCGACTGCCAGACCTGGCGCGTGTTGCCGCGGCAAACCCCAGTTGAGGTGTGCTCGGCCAATATGCCAGCTACGCTCATGGTCGCATAAACGTACCAGTACAAGTTTGTAACACGGCCGCGGGGAAACCTGCGGTCTTTACATTAGGTATGCAGCAGCCTCCTCTGGCGTAAGCGCCTCAGGATCAACGCTCTCAGGTAGGTATATGCGGCGGAGGCCCTTCTTAAGGAAGTGTCCGGCTTTGGACTTGTAGAGCGTGAGGTTCTTACCAGTCTTTGGATGTTTGCCGATCTCGCGGACTATATCGACGCCCTTAGGCGGTTGCTTCGGCGTATCGATAAGCTTCGTCGCTTCCTCAAGCGTGATCGTATACGGATCACCTTGCTTAATAGAGCGGAACTCGCCCTCGTGCGCGACGTACGGTCCGAAGCGTCCCGTGTTCGCAAGAATCGGCTTGCCGGAAACTGGATGGTTACCAACCACTCGTGGAAGCGAAAGATACTTGACCGCATCAGCGAGCGTGACAGAGGAAAGGTCGGTACCGGGCGGTACGCTCGCGCGCTTAACGTTCGGCTTCACCTTCTTCACCTTCTTCGGCTTGCCTGACTTCGTCAGTTCTGGCTCCGGAGCCTCTGTTTGTGCGAGCTCCATTTCAACGTACGGTCCGAAACGTCCTGTTTTTATGAAAATCGGGGCACCAGCCTCCGGGTGGATGCCCAAAGGTTCATCACTCTTGAGCTCGGTGCCATCCTCCTGGCGTGCGCCTTCACACTCGGGGTACCGAGTACAGCTCATGAATACGCCGCCCCTGCCGAGCTTGTATTCCATGGTTGCGCCGCACAACGGACACGGGAATTCTTCTGGCGCCTTGCCTAAAGAGGTTGCTTTAGGAAGATTATCCTTTGCGTGCACTGCGGTCTGGAATGGGCCATAGAAGTCCTTTAGCGTTGCTTCGTATCCGCGCTCACCGCGTGCGATTTCATCGAGTTCGTCCTCCATCTCTGCGGTAAAGGAATCTGAGATATATTCAGAAAAATGCTCCTCAAGCCACCCTGATACCACCATGCCGGTCGCGGTTGGGGTCAGTGTGCGGCCGGTCTTCTCCACATACCCGCGGTCCTGAATGGTTTTCATGATGGAGGCGTAGGTAGATGGGCGTCCGATGCCGCGCTTCTCGAGCTCCTTCACGAGTCCTGCTTCCGTGTAGCGGTTAGGCGGTTCGGTCTGCTTTTCGGTGTCACCCAGGGAGATAAGAGATACGGTCTCGCCGTTGGTCAGCTTTGGAAGCTCAGTATCCTCTCCGCGTGCACGCGTATCCTCCTTAAGCCATCCGGCGAAGATGACGCGGGAACCGTTTGCGGAGAAAAGCGGTATGTCCGCATTTGCCTTTACTTTCACGCTCGTGCGGAGCACTTTGGCGGATGCCATCTGGCTGGCAAGCGTCCTCGTACGAATGAGCTCGTAGAGCTGCTGTTCATCGCCGGTCGCACCTGCGGTCTTACGTCCTGGATCAGTGGGGCGTACCGCCTCATGGGCTTCCTGTGCGTTCTTGCTCTTGGTCTTGTATGCGCGTACCTCAACGTACTCCTTACCGTGCTCCTTCTCAACGACAGACGCCAGGCGCGCGATCGCGTCCTTGGCTAGATTTACAGAGTCGGTACGCATGTAGGTGATATGTCCGGCCTCGTAGAGCTTTTGCGCTGCACGCATGGTGCGCGATGGGGAGAATCCGAGGCGTGTGGAAGCAGCCTGCTGAAGGGTAGAGGTTGTAAACGGCGGCTTCGGGTTGCGATCCTCGCTCCGCTCGGTGACAGAGTCAATCGTCCAGGATGCCTTTTGGCCCTCTTCAACTATACGTGTCGCCTCCTGCTGGTTCGTTGGCTCCTCTACGCAAGAAGCGGGGAACTGTCCGCCCTTTGCTTTGAATAGCGCATCAAGCACGTAGTACGTGACAGGTACGAACGCTTGAATTTCGCGCTCGCGCTCAGCGAGGATACGTAGCGCAGGGGACTGTACACGTCCGGCCGAAAGGCCGTAGCGAACCTTCTTCCAGATGAGGCCGGAGAGGTCGTACCCAACGATGCGATCCAAAACGCGGCGCGCCTCCTGCGCTTCACGTAGGTTCTCATCAATGGCGCGCGGATGCTGAAGCGCCTCCTCGACCGCGGACTTCGTAATCTCATGGAAGACCACGCGCTGTGGCTTTTTGAGCCCCACCGCTTCCTTAATATGCCAAGCGATAGCCTCACCTTCGCGGTCAGGGTCAGTCGCAAGGTACACCTCATCGACCTTGCCAGCGGCTTTCTTGATGCGCTCTATGACGTCATGCTTTCCGGAGGAGATAACGTAGCGAGGAACAAAGCCGCCTTCTATGTCGACGGCGTCCTTATTGGATTTCGGGAGATCGCGGACGTGGCCCACAGAAGCGAGCACCTCGTACTCTTTGCCGAGGTACTGCTGTATGGTGCGCGCCTTTGCAGGCGACTCGACGATGAGGAGTCGTTTAGGCATGTGTAGGCTACTCATACCGCACTATATATAGGACGGTCAAGAATGAAGGATGGGAGAAGGGTTCACGCTACGTCTCCCTGCGTCTCTGCCAGACCCCATATTTCTCTTCCGCGAGCCCCTTCATCTCAAGTGAAATAAGTGCGGTAAGAGCATCAGAGGGAGCAAACCCGGATGCCTTGATAAGTTCGTCTTTAGGCTTTGGTGTATCAATAAGAGTGAGAAGTGACGCCTGCATATCCGTAAGGAGCTCATCACGCACTTTAGGAGTGCCATTAAGTCCAAGGACTTCGAGGATGTGGTTGGACTCGGTAACAAGTGCTGCTCCCAGGCGTATGAAAAGGTTCGCGCCGTATCCACCTGGGTCAGTGGTCCTGTGCGGTATGCACATAAGATCTCGGTTGTACTCGCCGGCAAGTCTCGCCGTGATAAGGGTACCGGAGCGCTCTCCCGCTTCTATGATGAGTACGGCATGTGCAAGGCCCGCGACAATACGATTGCGCTTTGGGAAATCAGACGGGAAGGGCACATGGTCCGGGCTGTTCTCGCCAACGAGTGCACCGCTTGCGTCTAAGATGCGCTTAGCAAGCGCGAGATTCGTGCGCGGAGAAATCGCGTGGTCTGAGATGCCCGAGCCAAGTACTGCAATGGTATGGAGATCAGCATCAAGCGCCGCTTCATGCGCAGCTGCGTCCGCGCCAAGCGCAAGACCCGAGACGATTGAGATTGGGTGGCCCTTGAGGCCTTTAATAAGTGCGGTGCATGCCTCCTTTCCGTATGGAGAAAGCGCTCGCGAACCTACAACCGCGAGATATCGGGTATTGGCGTTGGGCATGCTGCCGCGCAGGTATAACTGTGTTGGTGGTTGCGGTATCTCCCTGAGCTGCTCAGGGTAGTCCGCGGGGGTGAGTTGTAGAAGGCCCGTCTCCATACTATGCTTCATCTATTATAGTCCTATGCTCGACATCAACTTCATCCGGGAGAATACGGACATCGTAAAAGACGCAGCTAGAAAGAAGGGCGTCGAGGTCGACATAGATCGACTGCTCGCTGTTGACGTGGAGCGCAAGACCATTCGTCAGCAGATGGACGAGAAGAAGGCAGAGCAAAATCGCATGTCAGCCGTAATCCAGCGGGCCCAGGGCGATGAGCGTACGTCGCTCATCGAGCGCATGCGGCATGTTAAGGACGGCTTTACCGAACTTGAAGGCACGTTCAATACGCTAACTGAGGAATGGACCAAGCTTATTCTGTCGGTGCCTAACATTCCATCACCGGATACTCCTGTTGGTCCCGATGAATCAGGCAATGTGGTCGCGCGTGAATGGGGAGAGAAGCCAACGTTCTCGTTTGTCCCTAAGCCACACTGGGAGATAGGAAAGGCCCTCGATATTATCGATACAGAAAAGGCAGCCGAAATATCCGGCGCGCGCTTTAGCTATATCAAAGGCGACCTGGTACTCGTCCAGTTCGCGCTTATTCAATTCGCCTTTTCCATTCTCACTTCCCGAGAGAGGCTTGCAGAGATAGCGCGGGCAGCGAATCTCGACATCGACCCTAAGCCGTTTACGCCAGTCATCCCTCCGGTGATGATGCGGGCGGATGTGATGGGTCGCATGGCACGGCTCCATCCCATAGATGAGCGGTACTACTTTGAGAAGGACGAACTTGTATTTGTCGGCAGTGCCGAGCACACGCTCGGGCCCCTGCATATGAACGAGATTATCGAGGAGTCGCAGTTGCCTATTCGCTACGCAGGATACTCGACCGCCTTTCGTAGGGAGGCGGGTACGTACGGAAAAGATACGCGCGGCATACTTCGCCAGCATCAGTTCGACAAGCTCGAGCTTGAAAGTTTTTCGTTGCCGGAAAATGGTTACCGCGAGCAGGATTTCTTTGTGGCGATACAGGAACACCTCATGCAATCTCTTGGGCTTCCGTACCGCGTGATGGCTATATGCACCGGCGATATGGGAAAGCCAGATCAGCGCCAGTACGACATTGAAACTTGGATGCCTGGGCAAGATACGTATCGCGAGACGCAGACCTCCGACTACATGGGCGGATATCAGGCACGCAGGTTAAATACGAGGGTCAGGGGGACGGAAGGCGAACTCTCGCATGTGCACATGAATGACGCTACTGCGTTTGCGATAGGTCGCACACTCATCGCTATCATTGAGAATTACCAGCAGGAGGACGGCACCATCCGCGTCCCGAAAGCACTCGTTCCGTATGTCGGCAAAGAGGTCCTGGGACGTCCGGCGTGAGCCGCGGAGCGCTCCTGAGGCGCCTGTACGTACGCGACGTGAGAGCTTGAAGGAGCGCAGGAAGAAGCAGCGTCGTGTATTGTTTATCGTGCTCGGCGTACTTGCGGCAGTGCTTTTTGCTGCGCTCGTATACCTGATGTGGCAACCGTTCGTGCGTATCAATAGCATTGCCACAGCAGGTCCAAATGCAGAGGAGACGCGCGCTATTGCGGAGGCGGCACTTGAGGGAACGTATTTCTATGTGCTCCCTAAGAATTCTATTTTTATATTTCCTGAAGGCGCGATGCGCCGGAAGGTACTCGATACATATCCTGCGGTGACGGCAGTCGCGATAAAGCGCACTGGCTTCACCTCTATCTCCCTCACGAACGTTCCGCGCACGTCAGCGTTCATCTGGTGCGGCGCTACCGCAGGTACCGCATCTCCGTGCTACCAGGCAGACGCAGAAGGTTTCGTGTTTGCGCTTGAGGAGGGGTACCAGGAGCCAGTTATTGCCATGCAGATGGAAGCGGCAACTGCTCCTGAAGCGAAGGCTGCTCCAGTAGAGCCCATTGTTGAGGACGTCGACATGAGCGTACTTCGTATCTATGCGCCACTTGAGGGCGCTGAAGGCGAGACGCCGATACGCGCGCATGTGGTTGGAGCTGGCAGGCTACCGGATGCACTTCGATTTGTTAAGGCGATGAAGTCCCTTAATGTCGGCATCGTTTCGGTAGAGATACGCGAAGACGAAGCGGATCTCTACACCCCTGAGGGAACACGCATTACCTACATCCTCGGACGCGAAAAGGCAGCAGCAGACCTTGCGGCTTCCGCATTTCCAACCCTGAATATTGGCAGCGGTGAGCTCGAATATGTTGACCTTAGATTCAAAGGGAAAGTGTACGTAAAGAGGATAGGAGAGGCAGCTGCACTGTAGGAAAAGCAGCGTCTTTGCGCTAAGGTAGCCCCATGGAATCCTTTTGGAAAGACCTTCAAAGGCCTTTTTTCGTTCTCGCGCCCATGGCGGACGTCACCGATCCTGCATATAGAAAGGTGATCGCTAAATTTGGGCGTGCAGATGTTATGTGGACGGAGTTTGTCTCCGCAGACGGGCTGTACCACACCCGCGAGATGAAGAAGATGCTTGATGCAGAGAACCCGCTCATGCGCGATCTCATATTTGATACGAGTGAGCACCCAATCGTCGCACAGATATTCTCCTCTAAGCCTGAGATGATCCGATACGCCGCGAAGCTCGCCGGAGAGCTTGGCTTTGATGGCGTAGATATCAATATGGGGTGCCCTGATAAAGCGATCGAGCGTCAGGGATGTGGCGCCGGCATGATCAAGCAACCGGAACTCGTGCCTGATATCGTCGAAGCGGCACGTCAGGGTATCGCTGACGCAGGCAGGTCAGACATGGGCGTGTCGGTTAAGACTCGTATCGGATACAACCATGAGGAGATTGATACATGGATACGCACGGTACTCATGACTAGGCCTGATGCGCTCACCGTACACTTGAGGACCCGCAAGGAGATGTCTAAGGTACCGGCGCATTGGGAACTCATGCCTAAGGTAGTTGCGCTGCGCGATGAGGTATCGCCTGGGACACGGATACTTGGGAACGGAGACGTGGCAAGCATTGAAGATGCGCGTAACAAGGTCGCAGCAAGCGGCGCAGATGGCATCATGCTCGGACGTGCGATATTCGGAAACCCTTGGGTATTCACCGGGCACGAAGCTTCTTCAAAGGAGAAGCTCGAGGCGCTGCTCCTACTGAGCGAAGAGTTTTCAAAAATGCGTCCCGCCAAGTCGTTCCATCTTTTGAAGAAGCATGTGAAGGCGTTCGTTACCGGATACGACAATGCAGCAGAACTCCGTACGAAACTTATGGACGCGAAGGATGTAGAAGAGCTCCAAAGTCATATACAGGTGGCGCTGCAGAATCTATAAGTTGACATTGGAAACCGATAATGATGTTGTGTCTCAAGAAGGGAGACAGCATCATGTCTAGAAACAAGCAGGTTCTGCTCGTCGAAGACGAGGATCAGTGGCGTGCATTTGCCGAGAAGGCGCTTGAGGGTCTGCCAATCGACCTTACGATCGCTACCGATTACCGCGACAGCGTAGTTGCCCTGAGAAAGGCCGAGTATGATCTGATCATCCTGGACAACACGTTGCATTCGCTACGTAACGTGAGCGTCGAGCTCATTCAGATGGCCAGCCGGTTCCAGCAGGGTGCGCCGAAGATTTTCGTCCACTCACACGACCTTACGTTCATGACCGAGCGAGAGGTGAAAGCGCTCGGCGGCGAGTTCCTGAGAAAGCAGCACAATTCAGCTGCTTTCCGTGAGTACGTGCTGGCACGACTCTAGATTCCAGGCAAGAAAGCGTCTCCGCGCAAGCGGAGACGTCTCTTTTATACGCAAAATGGAGCGTGGTACACTCGTCCCATGAGTCAGTCCTTGTATAGGGCATACCGCCCAGCCACCTTTGCAGAAGTGCGCGGGCAGGAGCAAGTTACAAACGCACTCCAGGAGGCAATCGCGTCTGGGAAGGTGGGGCATGCATACCTCTTTGCTGGCTCGCGCGGACTCGGAAAGACCTCCATCGCGCGTATCTTTGCAAATGAGCTAAAAGTGTCTGATAAGGATCTCTACGAGATAGACGCAGCATCCAATACGGGCGTCGATAACATACGTTCGCTCAACGAGAACGTGCATACGCTGCCGTTTGAATCGCCATATAAGTTCTACATCCTCGATGAGGCACACATGCTCTCAAAGAGCGCTTGGAATGCGCTACTGAAGACGCTAGAGGAGCCGCCGCCCTACATCGTATTCGTGCTTGCTACGACCGAGGCTACCAAAGTACCGGAAACGGTACTCTCGCGCTGTCAGGTGTTTGAATTTAAGAAGCCCGCGCGCGAGGGTCTCGCCAAGCTTGTGCTAGATGTGTCTAAGAAGGAGGGCTATACGGTTGACCCGTCTGCGGCCGATCTTATTGCGCTTCTTGCGGAAGGTTCGTACCGCGACGCACTTTCCATACTCGAACGCGTGCTCTCAGCTTCTTCGGACAAAAATGTATCGCGAGAGAACGCGGAGAAGGCTACAGGAGCGCCTAAAGGCGCGCTCGTTGAAGCGCTCGTACGGGCGCTTTCAGAGGGTGATAAGGGTGCTGCCCTTGTCACGGTGCACACAGCAGAGAAGCAGAGCGTTGACATGGGTCTTTTCCTTACGCTCGTGACGGAGTACGCGCGCAATGTGCTTCTTGTGCGCCATGCGCCGGAGCTGCGTGCGGATATTCAGAAGGAGCTTGGAGAATCGTATGCGGATGTCGAAGCTGTCGCCAAAGCAGAAGGCTCTAAGCTGACGCATAAGACACTTATCGCGCTTCTCGATGCTGCGAGCATGCTCCGCTATAGTCCTGTGCCTGCGCTTCCGCTTGAGCTTGCCATACACGGGCTTTCAGAATAACCATGCAGGGACCGGCGACCAAACTCATAGCCGGGGCGATTGTTGTGGGAGCCTTTGTCGCAGGTGGTGCGTACATATTAGAAAGTGCGTCGCTAACACCTGCATGCTCCACACCTCTTACCTACCGTATTGGCTCAGTAGATGAGCGCTTCGGAGTGTCCGAGACGGAGCTTCGGGCCGTGCTCAGGGAAGCTGCTTTAGTTTGGAATACAGCTGCGGGGAAGACGATCATTGCCTATAGCGAAGATGGTGATGTTCCCGTAAGTCTTGCATACGACGAGCGCCAAGCAACGGCGCAGCTTGGCTCAGCCATTAATAGCGATCAAGCCGCATACGAGAAGAAGCGTGACGAAGTTGACTTGCTTATAGCATCTCATGAATCGCGTGTTGAAGCGCATGACGCGGCGCTTGCCTCATTCGAGCGCGCGAAGAGTGCATATGATGCGGAGGTCGCCTCATGGAACCGGCAAGGCGGCGCGCCGCCTGGCGAGTATGAGAAGCTTGAGAATACGCGTAGAAGTCTTGAGCGCAAGCAGCAGGAAATCAATGCCGAAGCAGTAAGACTGAATCGCATGATTGCGGACATAAACATGGAGGTGCAGGAACTTAATATGCTTGCGGAGAAGGTAAATAGGAAAGTGGACGTCTATAATGAAGTAGCGGGAGAAGAGTTCGACCAGGGCCAGTACATAGAGGATGCGAACGGCGCGCGCATCACCGTCTATGAGTTTCGCACCAGGGAGCAACTTGTCCGCGTTATGGCGCACGAGTTCGGGCATGCGCTTGGCATCCTCCATACGGACAGCCCACAGTCCCTGATGTATCCGTACAACTCAGGCGGGGATCTCGAGCTTCATGCAGAGGATATCGCGGCGCTTAACGTTGCGTGTGAGCTAGAGTAGCTTGCCCTCACGCCCGTTCTCGGGCAGGATTGTTATGTTCTCATTGGGAGATCGTCTAATGGTAGGACAGCGGCCTTTGAAGCCGTGAATCTAGGTTCGATCCCTAGTCTCCCAGCCACAACATGAAAGGCTCCGTAGGAAGCCGAAGCCTCTCACGGAGCCTTGAAGAGCTCTCAGTAGTAGCGAACGAAGTTACCGATCGCTTCCGCTTTGGCGACGAGCCCGGCGTGCGACTCGGTCGCGACAACATTGAATGTGTCCGGGCCCATGCGCCATCCGAAGAACTGGCAGCCTTCGGGCGTAGGGCTGTCGACCTCGGTGTAGAAGGCGTTCTCCGAAATGAGAAGCGGAGCGCTGTGGTCGCCGACACCGAGCGCCTTTCGGATCTCGTCGTTGGTCATGTTCCGCTTGTTCCGCTTGAGCCTGAACACCTTGCGAGGACGGTCGTCATGGGCTTCTCGGACAACTCCGAGGGCCATGGGTACAAAGGTCATTGTCTCATTCCTTCAGTTCAGTTGTTACTGGACCGTCACTATATAACATATTGAATAGTTTTGTCAATGACATAAACAAGTTCCAACATCGTCCCAGACACCCAGCTAATAAAACAGAAGACCCACCAAAGTGGATCTTCCGCCAGTGGGCCGTGTGCGTTATAGCGCGCGACCTTCCTCTCTAGTCCTTCTATTAAGTATGCCCTGCACTGATGGGCTTACGGGCTTATCTTTCCTGTGTATGCATCCTATCCAGCAGCATGGTCGGCGTTTTCCTTCCTTTAGTTCGGTCGTCAATCTCTTCACGTGCTCCTTTCGCGTCTCTTCCTTCTTTACAGAGATGGTCCAGCAGATCCATTCGTTACGGGAGAGTGGAGTAAGGGTCTCCCATGCCGCTCGCGCCTTCTTGTCTGAGATGAGCGCATCATGCATGTCCGTAGGCAGTCTGTGCGCGGTGCCGCCCAGGATCGGTGCGTTGGACATGCGCGCATTTTACACTAACAGCGCTAGAGCAAAATAAGGAAAGGCGCACCCAAAGGTGCGCCTGAGATCGGAGAAGGGTGGAGAGACTCACCCTCCTGAAAGAGCCGAGAAGAAGCGGAATACCAGCGCCATCTGGTTCTCCTAAGAGACTGTCCCCATGGTCGGGGTCAGATATCCGTTCTCGGCCTCAGTGGGGCCATGAGTTCCACTGGGCTGGTCTGGCTACCTGTCTCCCGCCTAACTGTGATTAAGGGTATCAAGGAGACTACGAGAGTCAAATAATACTGTCGTATAGATGGAGTATAGTGAACGTATATGAAATTCTTTGTCACATACCAGATGCCCCATACGGGCCTTGATGAGTGGATGAAAATGCCTGAGGAGGAGCGAAAGGCAGGGGAGGTACAGATGCAGTCAGAGTGGAATGCCTGGATGGCAGAACACAAGGATGCGCTTATTGAGAGCGCAGGGGTCGGCAAGCCTAAGCGCATCACCGCAGACGGCATCGAGGACGCCCGCAACGACATCATGATGTATTCCTTCGTTGAAGCTGAGTCGCTTGAAGCTGCGGCAAACATATTCAAAGACCATCCACACTTCGGCATCCCAGGTGGCTGGATAGAGGTAATGCAGGTCAATAAGGATATTGGATAGCTATGGAGCCGATAGTTGTAACTACGCTCGTACACGCGCCAGTTGAAAGGGTCTGGAGCGACTATACGAGCCCTGAAGCCATAACGGTTTGGAATACCGCATCTCCTGATTGGCACACACCCTATGCCGAAAACGACCTGCGTGAGGGTGGAAGATTCCTTAGTCGCATGGAAGCAAAGGATGGTAGCTTCGGCTTTGATTTCGCCGGTAACTATAACGCGGTGGTAGAACACGAGCGCATCGCATACACAATGGACGACGGGCGATCGGTCGAGGTGCTGTTTCGGTCCGAAGGCGAAAACACGCACATGACCGTATCGTTCGCTCCTGAAAGTGAGAACCCTGTCGAACTTCAAAGGGAGGGATGGCAGGCTATTCTTGATAGCTTCACACGCTACGCTGAGGCCGCAGCATAAGGCTCCTCATATCCTGTTCACCTAGCGCTCCGTACACTCGAGCGCATGGCTACAAAAGAAATCTCTACCTGGCTCGCGACCCAGGACCTGCCTAAATACCCGAAGCTTACCAGTGACGTCACCTGCGATGTGACGGTTATTGGCGGTGGCCTTGCTGGCCTTTTGAGTGCATATGAGCTTGCGAAGGCGGGTAAGTCGGTCGTGGTGCTTGAGAAAGATCGGTTCTTCCAGAAGGGAAGCGGCTTTACGACGGGCTTCCTTACGCAATCCATTGATACGGACGTGGTCGACCAGGTCCCCATGTTCGGTGATGATGGCGCGAAGCAAATATGGAACTCGCATGGTGACGCAATCAATCTAATAGAGCGCATAGCAAAGGAAGAGAAGATCGACTGCGAATTTACGCGCTGCATCAACTATGCATACGCAAACGACAGGAGCGAGGAGCGTGATCTAGATGAAGAGTTTAAGGAAATGAAGCGGCTCGGTTTCTCTGTAAAGATGCACAAGGAGGACATCGGCATCTATGCGCGCTCCATAATGGCCGTACGTAACCAAGCGAAGTTCCACTCAGTTAAGTTCGCTGCAGGACTCCTAGAAGCGCTTGGTCGCATGGGCGTTGGGCTCTATGAACAGACAGGAGTGGATGAGATAGAGGGTGACGGTCCGCTTCGCGTGTCTGCGGGGCGCCACACCGTCACCGCTGAATGGACTGCGGTCACCACGTACCAGCCGTTCAACAATCCGAAGGAAGTATTCCTCCAGAAGGGGATGTACATTACGTACATTCTTGAGCTTGCGGTGCCCAAGGGCAAGTATCCTGAAGGCATCTACGAGGATATGGATAATCCTTACCACTACTTCCGCGTAGATCCAGGGAAGGCACTTGGGGGCAAGGACCGCATTGTTATCGGCGGCGAGGATCATAGAGCTGAACTGAAGTCCAGGAAGATGGAAGAGGAGAGCTACGCGGCGCTTGAAGAGTACGTAGAGGAGATATTTGGCAAACAGTATCCAATCGTGCGCCGTTGGAGCGGGTACATCCTTGAGCCGATTGATGGCTTGGCATTCATCGGTGAATACGAGCCCAAGCAGCTTCTTGCGACCGCATTCTCCGGTACCGGTATGACCTATAGCGCCATAACAGCAATGGTTTTCCGCGACATTGTCCTCGGACAGCCTAACTCATACGCAGAGCTGTATAAGCCAGGTCGCACGCCTTCTCTTACGCAGCTTTGGAAGAAGGGACGTGACTATACGGAAGAGATGTTCCGGGGTGCGGTCGCAAATGCGTTCAAGCAGTCAGACAACTAGTTCATCCGTGGATAGCGCAACGCGTATCTGTTCCTGCACTGCTAGGATACGTACATGGACTTCCGCGAGGCATCCAAGGACCTCCTGCGGGCAAATAGGCGCCTAGCTACCGGGCATCAATATACGGTGCCGTCTCCGACCACGTATCCGTACCAATGGCTTTGGGATTCCTGCTTCCACATCATCGTGCTCGCAAAACTGGAGCCTGAGGCTGCGATCGCAGAGCTGCGCTCATTGCTATCCCGCCAGTTCGAGGATGGAATGATTCCGCATATGATCTTCTGGAGCCCGCGCATCTTTCGTCCGTACAACATCGGCTGGGGCAAGAAGGGCACAAGTTCCATCACACAGCCTCCACTCGTTGCGTACGCGGCATGGGAGATATACAAACACACCAACGACATAGGATTCCTGAAGGAGCTTTTTCCAAAGATCTTCAATTTCTACCGTTATGTCGTTGAGGCACGCGACCCGAACGACCACCACCTGGCGAGCATCATTAACCCGGACGAGTCAGGCGAGGACAACTCTCCACGTTTTGATGACCCAATGCGCTTGAATCCCGACATCTCGTTCTTCGGGCATATGTACGAGCGACAGAAGCTGATGGCTGCTAACCGTACTTGCAATTTTGAGGTGGATGTTTGTACCCGTAACCATTTTTGGGTAAAGGACGTACCGTTCAACGCGATTCTCATCAAGAACCTCGAGGTGCTCGCGCACATCGCTTCATTACTCGGAGAGGAAGAGGCAGAGCGCTATGCGACCCTCCACGCGGGCCTCATCAGAGACGCAATGCGCGAACACCTTTTGTTCGACGGTATCTTCTGGTCAGGTACCGGTCCCGAGCATGATCTACTCCACGTGCATACCTGGGCGCATTTCGCCCCGCTGTTTGCTAACCTATACACCAAAGAGGAAGCTGATCGTCTCATCAAAGAGCACTTCTATAATCCTGATACGTTCTATTCGCCCTTTGGCATACGCACGGTCTCAAAGAAGGAGCCTTCATATCGCCCTAACGGCTTCTGGAGAGGACCTATATGGTTTGCGCCACACTGGTTCATCTATCACGGCTTGAAAGCATATGGATACGATAAAGAGGCATCGTGGATTGCTACGGTAAGTCGCGAGAACATAGAGCGCTGCGGATTTCGGGAGTACTTCAATCCGGAGACTGGAGAGGCCTACGGCGCCCCTCGATTCACCTGGGGTACGCTCGTGCTTGATATGGAGCCATGAACGACATCCTGATAATGCAACGAGGCTTTCAGCCGAAGCTAGAAGGGGAAGTGAGCGACTTTGCTTCGGTGATTGTGGGCGGTATGGGTGGTTCTGCGCTCCCGGCGCTCGCGCTTCAATCGTGTACTCACACGCCACTCACGGTGCATCGCGACTACGATCTTCCCGACCACGCGCCCAAGGACGCGCTCTATGTCGCGATCTCCTATTCAGGAGAAACCGAAGAAACAATCTCATTTTTGGATGCTGCGCATAACCGCGGACATCAAACAGTTGTTATCACGACCGGCGGGACGCTTCTTTCCAAGGCAGAGTTCTTGAAGACGCCGAGGATTATGGTGCCAAAGACCGGACTAGAGCCGCGTGATGCGTTTGGATTTCTCACAAAAGCACTCGCCGCGCTATTGAAAGAAGAGGAGGTGCTTCGTGCCCTTGATACGCAGATCATTGTAGACGAGCGCTCAGTATTGCACCTTGCGAACGCGCTTCAGGATCGCATTCCTCTCCTATACGCCTCGACACGTAACGAAGCGCACACGTATATTGCGAAGATACTTTTAAATGAGACAGCAAAGGTCCCCGCATTTGCAAATGTATTTCCCGAGCTGAACCATAACGAGTTCCAGGGTATCGATCCAAAGGGTCCGACCGATCTAGCTAAGGACCTTGTCCCAGTGCTATTTGAGGATCGAGGAGACCATCAGGGGATACGGCGGCGCATGAAGCTGTTTAGGGAGCTCATGGACGAGCGTGGACTGGAAACGCACGCACTACAGATCCCTGAAGGTCGGATTGAGGGCATACTATACATCTGGCAGCTATTTCGCGAAGCATCGCATACGCTGGCGGGATCGTATGGTGTGGAGGCGGATGCGACCCCGCTTATCGCAGAATTCAAGAAGCGCCTATGAACGTTCTCCTTTTTGATATCGGCGGAACAAATATGCGACTCTCCATCAACGAGGAGGGTGTGATGGGCGAGGTGCGCAAGGTACCAACACCTAAGAGTCCTGAGGATGCAATAACATTTATGCGCGAATTCGTGGGTGGTCAGAGCATAGACATGGTCTCTGGTGGTGTCGCCGGCGCCGTCGATAACGGCGCCATAACAGGCGCCCCGAACCTCCCAGGATGGGAGAAGTCCAATTTCCAGAGTATGGCTGCAGATGCGTTCAAGGCTCCAGCGATACTTATGAACGATGCAGATGTGGAGGGGCTTGGCGAAGCGCTCGAGGGCGCAGGGAAGAACCATCAGATCGTCGCGTACCTTACGGTCGGAACCGGTGCAGGCGGCACCCTTGTTGTGGATGGTGCGCTGCAGCCGTCTGCGCACGGACTTGAGCCGGGCAAACAGATCATAGATTTTGCAACAGGGCGTACGCTTGAGGACTTGGTAAGCGGCGCAGCGCTTGCACGTGAGACATGTCTGTCGCCAAAAGACATTCCACTCTCGGTATATAACGATCGAACCAGTGCACTTGCGGTGGGTATCTATAACCTCGTGCGCACATGGTCTCCAGATATTGTTGTTCTAGGAGGCGCGATGATTTTAAAGGAGCCGGGTTTCTCTATTCATCGAATCGCAATAGAGCTCACGCGTATTGCAGATGGCCAGTCGATGCCTGAACTAGTGCCGGCGACGCTTGGGGATGCAGCAGGGCTCATAGGCGCTCTCTCATTGGCGTCGTAAAAGTGCATTCTTGTATTTCTTAAGAAACTAAGCATAATCCAAAATGGGATAGTCCCATACAACCGAAACCCAAACGCGAAAGGGCACTGTAATGCATGCACTGCAACCGACGAGCCCGGCGGGCGGGCGATTTCCCCCGAGCCTGAACCTGAAGAGTATCCGTACACGTGTCGCCAAACTGAGCGGCAGCGACTCGGACCTCCTCTCGTGCATCTCGGATGACGACGCCAAGCTTTGTATCATGGCGAGGGTTAACCGAGCGCATCTTGAAGAGCGCCTCAATACGCTCTACAAACGGCTCGGCATCAATCTCAGTCTTTCGTCGCTGCAGAAGCGTCAGGCGGCAGCCGTCATCGATCGCATCTATGAGCGGGAAGGGTGGCGTCCGGAACCAGAGACGGAACAGTTTCTCATCAAGGCACTTACTTCACCGTGTCTTGGCGCGCCGGAGCCCGCTTCGGAGCCCCAAGCTCCAGCTCCAGCTCCAGTGGTCTCCATGGTCAGTGATAGCCCGCTGCCGACTCCTCAGGATGTGGCCGCTCGCTTTCCTGATCTCACGGAGTGGAAGCGGCAGTTCCTGAGCTGGGTCGTTGCGGGCCATACCGTCGAACACATGGTCGAACTACTCCATGCAAAAGACGGCGGCGCGGATCGATCGACTGTCGAGAGTCACCTGCAGAAGCTCTGCAAGTCGCTCGGCATCCGTATCCCGTTCGATGATGAACGCGTTCGCGCGCTTATCATCGAAGCGCATGCTTCGGGCGACCAGGTGGCGGCGGAAGTCGTGGACAACACGACCCCGCAACCACTGGTTCTGGTTGCTGCACCGTCTCCGACGGAAGCAGAGCCAGAGCTTGCGGCGCTTGCCAAGCGTATCGCCGCGTTCGTCTCGGCGGACAAGGTGACCAAGCGGGCCATCGAGTTCCTCGATGCGCTCGCAAAGTACGGTGAGTATGCCCAGGCAGCCCATGCGCTCGACACCACTGAAGCGAATATGTCGCAGATGATCAAGCGGCTGCGCGAGCAGTTCGAGGTCCCTGCCGGCAACTCTGCGAGCGCTCGTATTCGTGGCACCGAGGAGCGCAAATTCCTCATCCGTGCCTGGCAGATCTTCAGAGCTGGCCAGAATGCGGAGGTGCTGACTGCGGCGAACGACGAGGTGGTGCAGGAGACGCTGGCCCTCGAGCCGGCAACTCCAGCGGAAGCGACGGTTCTGGAATCGGCAATGCCGCAACTCGAGCCTGAACCGGCCGCGCCTGTGCCACCGCCGATCGAGGAGCCGGGATCGGAAGAGCTTCCCGCTCCTCCTGTCCAAATATCCACGACCGGGCCTTCCGGCTCTGCTCTGCGGAATCCGCAGGACATACGGAGCGTACGCGTTCTCTGGAGCAGCTCTGCGTCCTTTGCGGAGGACCAGGCGGCCGCATATGCGGAAGGGTACCGGATCGAGCGAGTCGACCACGTCGTCTCCTTCGAACCGGTCTTCGCCTGCGTGAGCGCAGTGCTGTTCGTTAAGCGGTCCTAGGACCGTTGAGACTTGAGCCCCGTCCGGGAGATCGGACGGGGCTTCTTCATATGCGCTTGCCTCCATATACCTTCATCGCTATGCTAGGTCGAATGGGCTTCCTCGAACTCCTTTCCATCGCGCTCAGTCTTGCTGTCGACGTAGCAGTCGTGTGCCTTGCTGCAAGCGCGGCACACAAGCCGACCCTTAAAAATGCACTCTTCGTCTCAGGGGTGTTTGCGTTTTTCCACGCAATGATGCCGGTAGTGGGACTTTTGCTCGGGTATGGATTCCGCGAATATCTTTCAGCGTACGGACACATAATCGGCTTCGTGCTTCTTTTATTCGTCGGCCTCAAGATGCTCAAGGACTCTTTCTCTAAAGGCGAAGGGGATGTGGAGCGTATCATGCATCCAGGCACGCTTTTCATCCTTGCACTAGCGACCAGCGTTGACGCGCTCGTCATCGGATTCACCTTTAATTTTGTGACGGTTAACATGCCGCTCGCGGTAACGCTTATCGGCGGCGTTACGTTTGCTGCTGGATTGCTCGGCATGTACCTCGGGAATAAAGGCACGCTCGTACTTGGGAGCCGTGTGCAGACCATTGGCGCATTTGTTCTCATCGGTCTCGCTATCAAGATACTTCTGGCATAGCCGTTTGCTATACTTGAGATCATGAAAAAGCGACTTCCGATTCTCATCGTGCTCCTCCTGCTTATAGGCGTTCCCATGGGCTACTGGGCGTGGTACATGACCCAGCCAGGCAAGCACGACTCGTTCGCCACCTGCCTCAAGGATAGCGGCGCACTCTTCTATGGCGCGTTCTGGTGCCCGCACTGCCAGCAGCAGAAGGCGATGTTCGGCAAGTCTGAAAAGCTTCTTCCGTACGTCGAATGTTCGCAGCCGAGCGGCCAGGGCCAGCTTCAGGTCTGTACCGATGCAGGCATCACCGGGTACCCGACCTGGGTCTTTCCGGACGGTACACGGCTCGACGGTACACAGAGCCTCGAGGCGCTTTCTCAGAAGACCTCCTGTGAGCTTCCTGCATAGCGTATGACCGAGACCGCGGCACATGTGACCGATTTCCTTGCATTCGGGACCGTGCTCTCGCTTATCGCGGCTGCGGTCATATTCGCGCTCGTCGCCCTTAAAAGGCAAGCGCTCCTTGATGGTGTGCGCGCGTACGTGCTTCCGCTCGCGTTTGTACTTACGCTCGGCGCATCCCTCATGTCGCTCGTTTATTCGGACTTGTGGGGCATCGCGCCCTGCGGGCTCTGCTGGTTGCAGCGCGCGCTCCTATACCCAATGCCGATCATTCTCGGTATCGCGCTTATCACAAAGGACCGTGGCGTCGGAAAGTATATTCTCGGGCTTTCTATCCCCGGTGCAGTAATCGCCCTGTATCAGCATCTGCTTCAGATGGGTGCTGTCGGAGAGTTGCCGTGTCCTGCTGCTCCCGGTGCTGCAGATTGCGCGCAACGCATCATATTCGAGTTCGGGTTTGTAACATTTCCACTGATGGCGGCTGCAGCGTTCGTCCTAGCAGCAGCGCTCATGCTACTTATGCGCAAATAGCATGGCAAAGCGAGGTGACAGCGGCATGCAGACAGTACTCATACTCGCAGTGCTTATACTCATCTTCTTTGCGCTATTTGGCTTTGATCTCAGGAGGGCATATCAATTCGTAGTTGAAGGGAACCTTGATATCTTTCGAAGCGTCTTTAACTAGGTGCTAGCATACGGGTATCCATGAACACTAGACGCGGCTTCTCCCTGCTCGAACTCCTTATCGTCATCGCTATTATTGGAATACTTACTTCCATAGCGCTTGTTGCGACAACGCAGGCACGCACGAAGGCACGCGACTCTGAACGTATGATGGAGATATCGCAATTTGGTCGCATCTTAACGGGCAATTGCTATCTTCCAAACGCAGGCCCGGGCGACTACGATATTTCCGAAATCGTACCAGAGCTCATAGCGCAGAACGCGCAGTATGCTGAGTACCTCTCTACCATCCCGCTGGACCCAAATGGCACTGCGTCTAACACGCTTTATCGCTACCTCGTTACCGCCGGCGGACATTGTGCGCTTTATGCGAACCTCGAATACTCAGACGAGCCGGTCATCCTTACGAATTTAACTGTACCGACGGTTAACGCGGGAACTGGTGTGTTTGAGGCATCGACCGTAGGACCAAACGGTACGACCAAGTACTTCCAGGTCTCAAACTAGCTTCATCCGCGCTTCTGACGCATCTAGTACGCTTCAGGTATGACGCGCCGGAGCATGTTCGCGCTTTTCCTCTGCCTCTTAATATTTATTTCCTTTGGCTATACGTTCCGCGCCTGGAATGAACACCAGGCAGATATAGTCATCCAGCTGGCAGACTATTTTGATACCCTTGCACTTCCGTACCGGGTCGCGCGACTAACTGCAGAGCCACCAACAACGGAGCTCCCGCTACCCGTTTCTGGGATACGACTGCGTGAGGTCGCAGACACCTGGGGCGAGGCGCGAAGCGAAGGGCGCTATCACGAAGGGACTGATATATTCGCACCCCGTGGTACGCCGGTATACGCTGCTACGCGCGGTTACGTGCTTCGTGCGGGCGAGAACCGTCTCGGCGGTACCATCGTGTTTACGATAGGTCCTGGCGGCATCCGCTACTACTACGCGCATCTCAATCGCGTCGCTGACGGCATAGCATTCGGCACTTCGCTCACCCCTGATACGGTCATTGGATATGTGGGCAATACGGGAAATGCGACGGGTACGCCGCCGCATCTCCATTTCGGTATGTACACCCAGGAGGGTCCTGTTAACCCGTACCCACTGCTCGTGGATCGTTAGAAACTAACGGGGATGACCAGTTCCTGATCACGTTCCGGGTCTCCTGAGGCATTCGAACGCCTGAGTACCAGGGAACCTTCAGAGCCAGCAGGCTGCGCAGGATAGGTGAGGGAAGCGGTGTACGGTACGAACTCCTCCGTCATCCATTCGCCTTCTGCCTCTGCGTAGTGCTCCGCAATTACATTGCCTGCAGCGTCCTGCAGCTCTATCGGGAACGTTGCCTCGAAGAACCAATAGCCGCGCGCCCTGCCGCTTATATTGAGCGGCGACGCGACTGCTTGGTCGATGACGGGGCGGTCAACTTCGATAAGGCCCTCAATAGCGGCCTCCGAAGGTACGGGCACGACTGGTGCGGGCACCTCCTCAGTAAAGTGGAGACCCGACGGTGTGTTGCACTGGCGCGGGTAACTTTCCATGACTGGATATAGAACTGCACACTCCGCAAATGATGTCGGTTCTGCAACGACCGATTCCGGATCGTCCTTGGTGTATGCGTATACCGCTACGATTATGCCCAAGAGCGCCAGGATGGCGAGCACGATGGTTGAGGTTCTCATATACGAAAAGTATGGGGGAGAAGGAGTGAGTCGGCAATGAACGGGCTTGGGAGAACGGCAAAGCTGAGGTAGGGTACTAGTAACGTGGCTAGTCAGAAACCTACAAACAGCGCGCCCCGCGAGGCGGTCGTGCGATTCGAGGACGTATCCTTTGGGTACGGTCATAATCACCCCATCCTGGACGGGGTGAACTTCTCTGTTAAGCGTGGCTCAAAAGTGACGGTCATGGGACAGAACGGTGCGGGCAAGACCACCATATTTAAGCTCATCACTGATGCGCTCAAGCCTGAGGATGGCAAGATTGTATTTTCGCCCCGCACCTCCATCGCTCTCTCGCACCAGGTGGTGCGTCCTGAGGAGCGCACCATGACGGTGCGTGACTTCTTCCAGAGTCGCTTCAAGGAGACCGTGTACGATATTGATCCGAAGATAGATGCCATCCTTGATGTGGTGAATCTGCATGCTTCGCACGATAAACTCGTGGGCGCATTCTCCGGCGGCCAGCAGGCGCGTCTCCTCTTGGCTTCGGCGCTCATACAGGATCCGGACCTTCTTCTTCTAGACGAGCCAACCAACAACCTGGATCACGCAGGCATCGAGCACCTGACCGCGTTTCTCAAAGACTATCAAAAGACCTGTCTCGTCATTTCGCATGATGCTGAGTTCCTTAATTCCTTCACCGACGGCGTTTTGTATCTTGATGTGCATACCCGGCAGGTAGAGCAGTACGTCGGCAACTACTACGACCTTCTCAAAGAAATAACTGCCCGTATCGAGCGCGAGAATCGTAAGAATGCGCAGCTGGCTAAGAAGATTCAGGACAACAAGGACAAGGCTAACTTCTTCGCGCAAAAGGGCGGCAAAATGCGTCTTGTGGCAAAGAAGATGCGTACAGAGATCGAAGAGATGGAAGAAGAGAAGGTTGATGTCCGTAAAGAGGATAAGACCATTCGTCCGTTCACTATCCCAGCGCAGGAAGACATCATTGGCGAGATACTCACCATTACCTCACTTTCGGTGATGGATCCCAAGAAACACGTGCCTAAGGAGAAAAAGGCGAACATTGTCCTAAAGCGCCACTCGCACCTTCAGCTGAAGGGTCCAAACGGCATCGGCAAGACGACCTTGCTCGAGTCAATCGCAAGCGGCACGGCCCAGGGAGCCGCTATACAAAAGGGTGTTAAGGTCGGCTACTATCGCCAAGACTTCTCGACGCTTGACTTTGATAAGACTGCGCGCGAGGAATTGCTGGCGGCGATGGAGAAGCCGAACGAGGAGCAGATGCGCGCAACTGCCGCAGGATTTCTCATTACGGCAGATACGATAAACAAGAAAATTGGCATGCTCTCTGAGGGGCAGAAAGGCCTGGTCGCGTTTGCGAAGCTCGTACTGCTCCGTCCTGGCCTCCTTATCCTCGATGAGCCAACCAACCACATCAACTTCAGGCACCTACCGGTGATCGCAAAGGCGCTCGATCAGTACGAGGGCGCAATGGTGCTAGTCTCACACGTACCGGAGTTCGTCCAGGAAGTAAGGATCGATGAGGTTCTCGACCTCGCGAAGTAGCATGGGTCAGTGGTACGTGTACATCGCTCAGTGCGCGGACCAGACTCTCTACATTGGCGCCACCGCAGATGTAGAGCGCCGAATCAAGGAACATAACGAATCACCCAAAGGGGCTCGCTATACCAAAAGCAGGCGTCCCGTGACGCTGCAGTATATGGAGCTCCATCCGTCCCAGAGCTCTGCGCTCATACGGGAAATGGCGCTGAAGCGGCTCTCGCGAAAGGAGAAGCTTGCCTTGATTACAACCCGATCGAGCTAAGGAACTCAGCAAGCTCTTCGCCTTCTATGGCGCGATAGCTCCCGGATGGGAGCTTGCCAAGCCGTATGTTCATAACGCGCGTACGCTTTAGTTCGCGCACCTCGTTGAACATGGCCGCTACCATGCGGCGGATCTGGTGCTTCTTTCCCTCGGTAAGGGTGATCGTGAATGATGTTTCGCCATTGATACGGACTCTGGCGGGCTTGGTCATGTAGCCCTCGATATCGACGCCCGCTTCCATGCGCTCCTTGAAGTTAGAACGCAAACGGTTTGAAACCTTCACGGTGTACTCCTTCTCGTGTGAGTGCTCTGGATTAAGTAGGCGATCGGTAACGCGCCCATCATCGGTAAGAATAACTAGCCCGTAGGACTCCTTATCAAGGCGACCAATGGGGTACACACCTCTGAGTTCGGGTGTGCGCTTTATAGCGTCCTCAATATCCTGGTCGTCTCCCTGAGCGGAGTGCGTGACGATGCCCTTGGGCTTATTAAACGCGTAGTACCGATAATGCTTCTTCCCGCGTGTCTTTACGGTAACCTCATCAGACTCCTCCACCTTGTCGCCAAGTACTGCCTTGCGGCCGTTTATGAATACCTGGCCCTTTTGAACAAGCTCATCCGCACCACGCCTAGTTGCGTAGCCCTTTTGAGACAGGTACTTGTTTATGCGCATGGGAAAGCCGCTATCCATTGCGGCTAAGTATACGCTACCGAGCGTCTTCGCGTAGCGTGAACGAAGTTACCTCTACGTTACGATTGTCCTCAGTGATGGTGTACGTGAAGTCAGCGACGTATGCCATGTGGCCATCCTCGTAGTTGACGGTACCTTCACCGTCCAGAAGACGAATGCGGGTAACGTAGAACGTGCCGCCCATGGTAGGCGCAACCGGTGAAAGCTCTGCAAGGCGCGCACGAACATAGTTTTCAATTGCGTCTGCCCGCTGATTGATCTCCTCGTGCGGGCTTGGCGCCGCTACTTCCTTGGTTGAATTGTAATAAATAGCGTAAGCGAACACCGCCAGTACGGCGATGACGAGCGCGATGACGATGATTCGGGTCTTGTTTGCTTGGGTCATAGGTAGGTACTTAGAGGTAGACGGATAAAGAGGGGATGAATGTCAGTAGGAACGCCCATCGAAAACGGTCGCCGGAATCTCTTCGATATTAACGCCATCGAGACAGCGGATGTTTATGGTCGCCATACGGTTACCGTCCTTGTCTACGCCGTATGCGAAGGGCTGTACACCACACTCCTTGCAGAAAACATGCTCAATAACCTTCTTGTTGAAACGGTACTCTGTGAGGCTATCCTCGCCTGAAAGGAGGCGGAACGAGTCGATAGGAACGAAGGTGAGCAGCAGTCCCTTCATGCTGCAGTGCGAACAGTTACAGCTGATAACGGAGGAGATTTCCGCATCAACTTCGTAGCGCACTTTCCCGCAATGGCATCCGCCGGTATAGGTCGTCATGGATACGTATAGTAGCAGGCGATGCGGGACCTGGGGAAGACACTGTTGACCATCGAACAATTGTTCGAATATACTTATACCTGATGAACGAGGCGTACAAGAGCAGCATCCTGAAGTTCTACCGCGCGAATAAGCGCATGCCCTCTATCACTGAGGTCATGGAGCTCTGCGGGCTCTCTTCGAGAAGCTCTGCGCACTACGTGGTCCAAAAGCTAATTGCCGCGGGTGTAGCTGATAAGGATCGGACCGGTCGACTCGTGCCTGCCGCCGCCCTCCACGAGCTACCACTCGTCGGACACATTCGCGCAGGCTTCGCGGCCCCCGCAGAAGAAGAGCTCGCAGATACCATTTCGATAGGTGAATACCTTATACGGCGCCCCGAAGCGAGCTACCTGCTCGAGGTAGAGGGTGATTCCATGGAGGACGCCGGCATACACAATGGCGACATGGTCGTCTTCGAGCGAACTCACGATCACAAGCCAGGTCAGATCGTGGTCGCTCTGACCGAGGATGGATATACGCTCAAGTACTTAAGGAAAAGAGGTGCCACCTATTATCTTGAGGCAGCGAATGAGAAGTACCCGGACATCTACCCAAAGGAAGGAGAGATTATTGGGGTCGTGACCGCAACTTTTCGCAAGTATGTATGAACCCATATCCACGCGCCATACTCCACTTCGACGGCGATGCGTTCTTCGCGTCCATAGAGCAGGTTCTTAACCATACGCTTAAAGGGAAGCCGGTGGTAACCGGTGCAGAACGTGGAGCAGCGACTTCTATCTCATACGAGGCCAAGGCTCGAGGCGTCTCGCGCGGCATGAACATGAGAGAAATCAAGCTCACCTGTCCGGAAGCCGTCATCGTGCCGGGCAACTACACGGCGTACTCTATCTATGCACGCAGAATGTATTCCATCGTCCGCTCATTCACACCTATCGTCGAGGAATACAGTATCGACGAATGCTTTGCGGAGATAACGGGACTCGATGCCCGCTTCGGCATGTCGTACGAGCGCATCGCACTTCTCATCAAGGCACGGCTTGAAGAAGAGCTCGGCGTCACATTCGGAGTCGGACTTGCTCCCAATAAAACTTTGGCAAAAGTTGCTTCGAAGTATAGAAAGCCTGCCGGGCTCACCGCAATTCCAAGAGAACAGATAGCGGACTACCTCGGGACGCTGCGTGCCGGCAGTATATGGGGACTTGGAGGCACATCGAGTCTTCGGCTTGAGCGCCTCGGGATAACGGGCGCCCTTGAGTATGCGCAGCAAACCGACGCATGGCTTTCCGAGAATCGCTTTGAGAAGCCACTTCGGGAGATCTGGGCAGAACTGAACGGACACTTCGTGAAGCCGCTCTCGAATACTTCAAACCATCGTATCGGCTCTATTATGAAGACGCACACGTTCCGACCAACCCGCGAACGGGAGGTCATATATGCGGAGCTCTCGAAGAACGTGGAAGCTGCCTGTGTAAAAGCCAGGAGGCATCATGTGCGAGCCAAGGCACTTTCGTTTTACCTCAAGACTCAGGAGTTTACGTACTACGGCCGCCAGCTTACGCTTCCGGTCGCGCTCGATGATCCGGCGGAACTGCTGCGGCTTATCGCCGCTGAATTTGATGAGGTATACGACCCAATGGTGCTCTATCGGGCAAGTGGCATCACGCTCCGCTCTCTTGTCATAGAGGAAGGAATGACTCGCGATCTCTTCGGTACGCAAGAAGCGGCGAATACCAAGTCTGAAAAGAAGCTTGAGGCCATCGACCGACTGAACCGTCGCTACGGACGGCATACGGTGTTTCTCGCCTCAAGCCTCACTGCCGTGCAAGCGCGAGAAGATTCCCTCAAGAGCCGCGGCACCCGCCACGCGCGCATGCCGATAGAGGCACGCAAGAAGACGATCGATATCCCGTTTTTGGGAAAAGTGCGATAATTCGCGTCCCTTGTTCTTGTATGAAGGCGTACCCAGAAGTTTTTTCCATCATCGACACTGAGACAACCGGAATGCGTCCGCCGTATTCCCGTGTCATGGACATAGGTATCATCCGCGTCGAGCACGGTAGAGTCGTGGAGAGATTCTCTACACTCCTTAATCCCGGTACGCGTATCCCACCTTCTATACAGAGCTTTACAACCATACGCGAGGAGGATGTCGCCCGAGCACCGCAATTCGAGGACGTCGCGCTCCAAGTCGAGGAGCTCCTTAAAGATGCAGTCTTCGTCGCGCATAACGCCGCGTTCGATTTCAACTTCATGCAGCACGAGTTCAAGCGCTTGGACATGCCATTTGCGCCTGAGCGCTTGTGCACGGTCGCGCTATCTCGAGCACTGTATCCAGACGCGCGAGGGCACAGTCTTGATGCGGTCATTGCACGACATGGACTTACCGCCCCGATAAGGCACCGCGCGCTCCCAGACGCTGAGGCGGTATGGGACTTCATGCAGGATGCTGCCATGCATACGCCTGAAGCCCGGCTTGCTGATGCGGTACATCGCGTGCGTACGGGGCGCGCAACCCGTTTTCCGGCTAAGGAAACACTTTCTACGCTTCCTGATTCCGCAGGCGTGTATCTCTTTTATGGTCCAGATGAGGAGCTTCTGTATGTAGGGAAGTCTAAACATGTGAGAAGCCGCGCCCGCTCTCATTTTGCGCGCACCGACATGCAAGGGAAGAGGATCACGGATGATGCGCGGTCTGTAAGCGCTGTGCGTACCTCGGGAGAACTCTCCGCCCTCATTTTGGAAGCATCGCTCATTAAGAAGCAGCAGCCTTTGTATAACCGAGCGCTGAGGAAGCGAAAGACACTTGTTATCGCAAGGAAAAGGCTTGAGGACGGATATGCGCACGTGGCGCTTGAACGTGCGGATGCGGAGAGCCCGGGCGAGGATGTCCTTGCTGTATTTCGCACGACGACACAGGGCAAGGCCAAGCTTCGCGTTCTTGCGAAGGAGTATGGCATCTGCCACAAACTTCTTGGCATTGAAGAAGCCAAGACAGCATGCTTCGCGCGCCAGCTCGGACAGTGCGACGGCGCATGTCTTGGGAAAGCATCAGCCCAAGTGCATAACGCACGCATAGAGGAGGCGTTTAAGGCGCGCAAGCTGCGTACCTGGCCGTACCGAGGCCCTGTCCTAATAACCGAGGCAGAATCGGAAAGTGCCGGCACAGTCTTCCTTATAGACAATTGGATACTTGCTGGATGCTACCGATATGATGGCGAAGACTACAGTCCGCTGGTAGAGCCAAGCCAAGCATTCGACTATGATACCTACAAGATACTTGCGCGGTATCTTTTAGACTCGAGAAATGGAAAGAGTGTGCGTGTACTCACTGCACGCGAGCATGATGAGCTTATCGCGCGACTTGAAGGTGCTGAGGCCGATATAGCGTACGTACTTGACTAGGGGAGGCGCGAGAAGCGAGGAACGCTTACTCCGTCTACCTCAACGCTCTCCACAAAACTTGCAAGCGTCCGTATGAACGGAATCGTTTCGCCATACTCGGCTTCGTAGATAACACAGACGTCCTGGGAGTCCTCACGGATCGCAAAGCCAATGACAGAGTACGACTGCTCTGGGTGTTTGTAGTGCGCATAGCGCGCACCTTTTTCGACAAGCGCCTCGGCCTCGCTGAGCCGATGTCTGAGTTCAAGTTCCGAAAGATGTTCCATTCCTTTATCCTACCTCACGAAATCATCATCCACATTAGTGCTTACTACGTGTACGTGCGAGACCTACACGCGGTAACGAAGCACATGTGAACACGTCATATATGACAGCAGTGGTCGGTGCGATTTAGCAACGAGTAATCATCACTACTATGCTTGATAGCCTCAAACACGATCTGATGATAGCGGTACCGGCACTGGTCATCGCCAGTATCCTCGGCGCCTTTGCTATCGCAAACGCTGCCTAATAGGCAGTACCGGAGTGCTCCGCGTATGCGGGGCGCTTCGTGCGCACTTACCTAGAAGCCTTTCCCTAACAGACCTTCCTATGACTGCAGTTAAAACTATTAGCGCCCTCCTGCTCACGCTTGCGCTTGGCGCGTTGCCTGCTTACGCACAAAACATCGACATATCTGTAGGCGGCGGAGTTGATGCAAACACAGGCGACACGACATCAGTCGATGCTGACGCGGAGGTCGAAGCGGATGCGGAGGTAAGCACAGACGACACTGAAACCGATGCGGCAACAAACACTGCCACGGGATTCACTCTTACTCGTACCGATGCATCCGTAACGAACTCCTCGGGTACGCCGATGAGTGCCGATAGCGTAAACACGGAGAGCGATCTCGAGGTATTTGCAGCGACGACGCTTCGAACGAACGATTCATTCGAGGGAGTCGATGTTGCGTCTGACCGACTCTCCTTCCGCTTCAAAGAGGACGCCAAGCTCTTCGGCTTTATCCCGCACCAGGTTACGTCCCGTGTCGTAGTCTCTGGTGATGGCAGGGTAGAGATTTCTCGTCCTTGGTACAGCTTCCTCGCATCAGGCCTTTCAGCCGATACGGCAACTTCCATCGAGTCCCGCGTACGCACTGCACTCGGAGAATCAGCGGGTTCCATGAATACGCGAACCCAGGCACTGGTACTTGCCGAGATCGCATCTGCACTTGCCGGATCAGTAGATGTCTCTGCAGACACCACCAACTCCGCTGAGCTTCAGTCTGATGAGACCGGCATCAATTCAGCTGTGACAGGAGATACTTCAGCTGCTGTGGACGTAGTGCCGAACTAGCCAATGCAGCGCGCCGACGCACATACGCCGGAGGTGCATACAAGAGCTCGTCAAAACACGAGCTCTTCGGGCGGCACCCTTCCTGACCCATCGCTCACAGCGTTTGCTATAGTTGAACATGCGCCGGTTTTCGCTGGTAAGAGCGGTAGGGGTGCACTCGTCATAACTATGGACCAGACGGAACTGAAGGCGGACTTCCTGCGTACGTATGATACGTATGCTAATGACATATACCGTTTCTGCTCCGTGAAGGTTACGAATCGGGAACTGGCGCAGGATCTAACCCAGGAGGTCTTCATGAGGTACTGGCAGACCATCCGTGAAGGGGAGAAGATGAAGAACGAGCGCGCCTACCTCTATACACTCGCCCGTAACCTAATCATCGACTGGTACCGTAAGAAGAAGGAGAGCTCGCTAGATGTTCTAACCGAACAGGGTATCGACTTCGGAAATGATGATCACAAGAAGATAGAGCGAAGCGCTGAGATGAATGAAGTGCTTCGCGTCATCGATCAGCTCGACGAGGATTCTCGAGAGGCGCTTATCCTCCGGTTTGTCGACGGGTTCACGCCTAAGGAGATTGCGGCGATGTCCGGCGAATCAGCAAACGCAGTATCAGTGCGCATCAATCGCGCTATAAAGAAGGTGCAAGGGCTTATACACGCAGTATGAACACATTCAAGGATTTCGTTCGAATACTTTCCGACTATATGCGGCGTATACAGATGCAGCCGCGCGTGCGCGACGTCGTTCGCGAGCGCCTCGCCGCCTACGCCGATTTACATGCGATATCGAATACCCTCCCGACGCGTTCTCGCCTTTCCCTATTTGAGCCGCTCTCGCTCCGCCTCCTTCAGGGCGGCTTTGCGGCGCTTCTTATTGCTGTATCCATGGGCGGCGTTGCATATGCATCAAATGGCGCCCTCCCTGGCGATAAGCTTTACGCAGTAAAGACGCAGGTTGTAGAACCGTTGGAGAGCGCGCTTTTGTATGACGCGAAGGCACGCGCTACCTGGAACGCGATACTCGCTGAGAGACGCCTTACTGAAGCTGCGACGCTTGCCACGACAGACAGGCTTGATGAGGTTACGCGCATAGACCTTGAAGAGCGGTTCGCACGTCACGCTGAGCGCTCAAGTGGTGCTGCTGGGGAAGTGCGCGCCAAGGGTGATGTTGCGGTCGCGCTTGCCGTGCATTCGGATCTTGAAGCACGCCTTTCCGCGCATGTGGATCTATTTTCATACATTGCCTCAGATGCAGAGCGACCTGAAGCGGCAAAGCTACTTGCGCGCATCGCAGAGAAGCGCGATACGGTTGCGGCTGAGCGTCAGGAGACAGAAACCGAGGTGTCTCGCAGGGCGCTAGCGTACGGAGATAGGCAGATAGAGGTTGCAGAGCGTGTGACGGAAGAGGTTGCTCGCACGACTAAGGTCGAAGGCGCGGCAGGAGGAAGTATAGATGCTCGCATCAATGCTGCACGTGTAGCGCTTGAGAGCGCGCGTGCATCGAGCGCGCGTGGAGAGGGTGGTATTGCATACGTCGCAACTCAGGCCGCCGCGCGCTTCACGCATGAAGCTTCAATACTCGCTCGTAACCGGGGCATCCTTGCGCTTGCCCCCCAGCCGATTCCGACTCGGGCGATCGAGTCTTCTTCCGCATCTGTGCCCGCTACAGAGGAGGCGTCTGCAGCAGCTACCGGTCCCGCTGATGCTGCAGTGATGCTGCTTAAGATTCCAGAGTCCGATGATGGAGACACTGCTACCAGTACAGATGCAGAGGACGCAAATGATGAGGAAAGCGATAGGGATAAGAAAAACGATAAGAGTTCATCGGATAATTCTCGCGGTGATGATGCTTCACAGGATTCCCAGGATGATGAGGATTCCCAAAACGACAGCGATAGCTCTTCAACAAGCTCTTCCTCTGGATCAGATACGATTCGTAATACGGTAAACACCGTCCGTTCCGTTCTTGGGTTGTAAGAAGCGCCCATTGAGCAGCCCTGATACACTAGGGTATCTATGACCCAGGGTGAGGCTTTGCAGATCCTTAAAACCGGTGCGAACGTATTTCTAACCGGTAGTCCCGGTGCGGGAAAGACACATACGGTAAATGCATATGTTACGTGGTTAAGGGAGCATGGCATCGAGCCCTCCATAACGGCATCGACCGGTATCGCGGCGACCCATATCCACGGTCTTACAATTCATTCGTGGAGCGGCATCGGGATAAGCGACCGACTCACTCCAGAGCTTCTCGATCGCATCCAGAGCAAGGAGCATACGGTGAAGCGCATACAGAAGGCACGCGTGCTTATCATCGACGAGATTTCCATGCTCTCAGGCGATGTGCTTTCTATGGTCGATCGCGTTTGTCGGGAAGTGCGCGGTAGCGAGCTCGCATTTGGTGGTCTGCAAGTGGTACTTGTCGGTGATTTCTTCCAGCTCCCGCCCATCGGGCGCAGAGGCGCCTCTATATCTTTTGCGTTTGAGTCGGATGCATGGCGCGCACTCAATCCGCTCGTATGTTATCTCCTCGAACAACACCGTCAGGAGGACGATACATTCCTCGACGTCCTTACCGCCATCCGCGAGGGCACGTGGGACCATACGCATGTATCGGAGATAACCGCGCGCGAGACAGAGGGATCGGACCTCGAGGACGAAGTGCCGCGCCTATATACACATAACGAGGATGTAGACCGTATCAACGAGGAGCAGCTACAGAAGCTGAAAGGAGCGTCCAAGGTGTACGAGATGGAGTCGAGCGGCGCCCCAACCCTAATCGAATCTTTGAAGCGAGGCTGTCTTTCACCAGAGCGTCTCATGCTCAGGCCTGGCGCGCTCGTCATGTGTACGAAGAATAATCAGGCGGCGGGGTATGCAAACGGCACGCTCGGGAAGGTGGAGGGATTTGAGCATGCGACCGGCAACCCTATCATCGAGACCGCTGATGGTCGCTCTCTTACAATCGCCCCGGCTGATTGGGCGGTTGAAGAAGATGGCAAGGTGCGCGCAAAGGTAACGCAGGTGCCGTTGCGTCTTGCGTGGGCTATTACGGTGCATAAGAGCCAGGGTATGAGCATGGACCAGGCGGCAATGGATTTGTCGCGCGTGTTTGAGCATGGGCAGGGATACGTCGCGCTATCACGCGTACGGTCCCTTTCGGGACTTCATCTTCTTGGATGGTCCGAGCATGCTTTTTCTGTACATCCGGATGTAGGGAGGATGGATAAGTCATTCCGAGAGCTTTCGGAGGCTGCCCGCGGAGCATTCACCATCCTTGAGGACAACGGCGAACGAGAGGCTATGGAGCGCAATTTCATACAAGCAGCAGGCGGCAGCGTCGAGCCAATCGGCGCTCCTAAAAAGAAAATCTCGACACAGGAGGAGACGCTTGAGCTGGTGCGCGCAGGACACAACATACCCGAGATCGCCAAGCTACGTGTGCTTACCGTTGGCACTATCTGTGACCATGTGGAGAAACTAAAGGCAGAAGGAACGCTTTCTAGAGGAGACATAGCAGCGCTCATACCAGAGCGCCTCAAGAAGCACGAGGATATTGTGCACGAGACTTTCTCGAAGGTTGGGGCAGAGAAACTCGCTCCTGCACATGCGGGTCTGAAGAAAAAATACTCGTACGACGACTTGCGCATCCTGCGGCTCACCTACGCTTAAGCGTGCATTCACCTCGCTTCATATATAGATAGAGAATGTGGAAGAAGCTACTGGTGTTTATATTTCTTGTCTCAGGCGTTGTTACCTGGATGCAGAAAGATCCATTCACACAGGCCGATAAGGTCCGTGCGGACGAGTTGCCCGACATAGTTGAGCCTGGGCGAGAGCGCTTTATGGGCGAGGGTATTGTGGTGCGCTATCAATCGAACACCACGCCAATTTACTACCTCTTGTACGAGACCCAGGGGCACCGCTTTGTGAGAAAGGAGCTCCGCTTTACGGAGGAGCGCGGGTGCGCCCCTTCGGCGGGCGATCTTCCATGCGTATACCCATCAGGAGAAAACACGCTACCTGTTCCGATAGGCTCGCACGTACGAGTCTCAGGAGTTCTAGATGCACAACGCATCTTGGTTGAGTCTCTAGAAATTGTCCCAGACTACGATGGTGACTTTGCGATTGGCACTGTAGAAGTCGGGCAGGAATTTGCCGCAAATGAGGTGCAAGCGTATGTACATGAAGTGTATAGCGGAGGCGCGTGCGAAGTGTTGCTTGGATGCTATCGAGAAGGTATACCGCGCGTACGCTTTACCGTGCGTACAGACGATGACCAGAGAGAAATAACCATGGTGCCGGGCATGCTTGAGTACATTCCAGACGGCGCCGTGCTTCTTTTGTGGGGTGATGAAGCACGTGGTAGTGCAACGTTCGTCATTGCGTACGGTGAGGCTCGATAGCGTATACTTTTTATATGAGACAGAGCGCGCCCTATGCAGTTATCGGTCTTGGTGTAATCGCCATGGCAGGGATTGCGTGGTGGTTTGGATTTAGGAATCAAGCAAACGTCGTGCCTGAAGCGGCGCAAAGTCCAGCCATCGAGCTCTCCGAAGGTCTCGCAATATACACAAGCGGAGAGCAGGGATTCTTGCTCGCATACCCGGAAGGCGCCGAGGTGTCCGAGACATTTGATACGCAGAGACTCCCCAATGCCTGGAGCGTTAGCGCGACCACACAAGGCACGTCGCTATTGTCTATTACGACGTATCGTCTTGAGAATGAGACGAGTTATCCACGCGATTACACGGTGCTGCTGCGGATTGGAAAGAGCGAGGAGCCGGAAGACCTGCGATCCTGCGCAGAAGCGCGAAATGGGGAAATGAAGGTAGAAGATCGTAGTATCGGAGGCGAACCTTGGGCCGCGTTTATATATGGTGACGCAGCAATGATGCAGTACGTGGCAGCAGAGAGCTATCGAGTTGTACACGAAGAGGCATGCTGGGCCATAGAAGCAGTCCGGACCGGTTCTTCATACCGTGAGAATCCCACCTCGGCCGATATCTCTGATGAAGCCCTTGCTGCAGAATTCGAGCGCCTTGATACGATTGTCGATTCGTTTCGGTTCGCTCGTTAATCAAAACTACAGGACCGCCCCGTATACTTGCGGGTATCGTTACGAATAAATTCTGAACACTCTGACTATGACCATCATCCAGTGGCTTATCACGGCGCTAGCTATTGGGCTTGCGGCAATGCTCTTGCCGGGCGTCGACGTCAACCCGATCGGTGCGCTTCTCTTGGCAGTCGTGCTCGCACTTATCAACATGTTCATCAAGCCGATCATTAACCTACTTACCCTTCCGCTCAACATTGTGACGCTCGGACTGTTCTCGCTTGTCGTGAACGCGCTTCTCATCATGCTGGCAGCGATGGTGGTCCCTGGGTTCTCTGTAGACAATTTCTGGTGGGCGCTCATCTTTGCGATACTTCTCGCACTTATCAGCGCTCTCTTTGGGGCTGGGTTAAGGAGGCGGTAGACGCAACAGACATACATGTTTCAAGGGCGGCACCATGTGGTGCCGCCCTTGTGCTGTCACGGCATATACGCCGTGGTGTCCATGAACTCACGACGCTCCGTCTGTCTGCGACGGGAAAACTGCCGTCCTGAGTACCAGTTGCGGAGTTGCCAAGGCAAAACCGCGAGTATCGTGCTGTCGAGCTCAAGTGTCGCTGCGAGTTTGTCCTTCGGGATGTGCCACTGCCTGAACATAAACCAGCACAGGAAGCGCAGGGCACCGAAGACCCATAACAGGGCGCCCAGCAGCGCAAAGGCAACGCACATAGCGCGGGATGCAAGAAAGGACATGACTTCCTCCATTTGGTGTCGTAGCGGCATCCTTACATGCGATGCAAACACTGTCTATATGCCTGGATACTTCGCATTACATCTTTCACGTATCGTATACTGCAGGTAATGACGGCTGAAGGATACGTTGAACAATTCCGTACACCGGAAGAAGAGCTCGAGCATCTGCGCGCGCAAGTAGAGGCGAAGGAGCGGGAGCTCGCGTCTCATACGCAGGAGGTGCCTCGTGCGCATGTGGTGCATGAGCGCATCATTCATCACAAAGAGCAGCCGCACGAGGTGCTCGCGCCCGGCTATGCACTCAAGCCCCAAGAAGCACACGCGCTAGCGCTTGAACTTGATCCGGACGACGACGACGAGACCATGCTAGAGCTCCGGAACATCATGGAGGAAAAGGGAATCAAGAACGCGCTCCTGGTACTTGAAAAGCTCAATAGCCCACACCTAGAGGACGACTTCCATAGATTCCTTGTTCAGTACGTATTGCAGCGTATGGAGGTTCCTGGATTTGGCGAGGACCAGCCAGCTTGGAAGGCGCTTCACATGACGCTCTATGAGATCGCGCTTCCCGATTTCAGTGATGAGGATAAGGGAGGGTCTAAAAAGCCGCTAAGGGAACTGATCTCCTCAATGGAGCAGTTTTACGCAGGTATGCTTGCCGTAGAGGACGCATACGCTGGAGAGCCACCGTATTTCTCACTCGAGCTTGCAGTGCCTGCTGATAGGCCGCACCTCCTATTCTTCGCCGCAGTCCCCAATGGCCGTCGCGATTTGTTCGAAAAGCAGCTTCTTGCCATATTCCCGGACGCCCACCTGACCCGCCAGCCAAACGATTACAACATTTTCGCTGATGGCGGTACGACAATCGGTTCAGCTGCAGAGCTGCATCACTACCCGATGCTTTCTCTAAAGGACTATACCGATTTCGACTACGATCCGATCAATTCGATACTAAACGCATTTGCAAAAATACAGGAAGAAGGCGAAGGCGCTGCACTCCAGATAATCATCCAGCCACAGAGGGACCGGTACGTGAAGCACTATCGGAAAGTACTTGATGCGCTTCGAAGCGGCGAGCATCGCTCGCGCGCGCTTTCCATGCCAGAAGGATTTGCGGGTGAAGCTGCTCGACAGGTTGCCAGTACCTTTTTTGGTAGTTCTGCGCAGAGGAAAGATGAGGAACGCGAGCGACGAAAGCGCAACGAGGAGAACAAAGACGAGATACTGCTTGTTGAGAAGAAGACAGCAACCCCGATCGTTGCAACCACAATACGTCTTGCAACATCATCTCCTGATCCTAGTCGTGCGCATGCAATACTTCACGAGCTTGAATCCTCATTCAATCAGTTTGAGAGTGCGCACGGCAATCAGATGGTCTGGAAGCGGTATGAAGCGGCAAGGGCGCGCGGCTTCTTCCGCGATTTTTCGTTCCGTCTTTTTTCCCGCAACCACACGATGCCGCTATCGCTACGCGAGCTCACGACAATATTCCACTTCCCACCTAAGGGCATCCAGTCGTCTCCGCATCTAAAGCAAGCCCGCTTTACGCAGGCAGCGGCGCCTGTCGATCTGCCTAAGCAGGGCATTCTGATCGGCACCAATACCTTCCGCGGACAAACAAGCGAAGTGAAAATCGACGGGGAGGATCGCCTCCGCCACCTCTACGTTATTGGTCAAACGGGAACAGGAAAGACCGGATTCCTTCGAACTCTCATCGAACAGGACATCAAGGCGGGCAATGGCGTGTGCTTCATCGATCCGCACGGCAATGACATCATTGAAGTTCTGGCAAGCGTGCCGCCAGAGCGCTATGAAGACGTCATTTACTTCGATCCGGCCTACCTCGACAGGCCATTCGGCCTCAATATGCTCGAATACGATCCGCAGCGGCCCGAGCAAAAGACATTCATCGTCAATGAGATGCTTGCAATCTTTCAGACGCTGTATGGCGATGTTCCTGAATCAATGGGCCCTGCCTTCATCCAGTACTTCAGAAATGCAACCACGCTCGTCATGGAGGACCCCGCCTCGGGCTCTACGCTTATGGACATTAGCCGTGTGCTGAGTAACGCCGAGTATAGGAATTACAAGCTTGCACGAAGCTCCAATCCGGTCGTGAACCAATTCTGGATGGAGATCGCTACCAAGGCCGAGGGTGAAGCATCGCTTCAGAACATCGTGCCGTACATCACGAACAAATTCGATGAGTTTACGGCAAATGACTTTATGCGCCCGATTATCGGACAGCAGGTCTCTTCGTTCAACTTCCGCGAGGTCATCGATAATAAGAAGATCCTTCTCGTAAACCTATCTAAGGGACGCTTGGGTGAGCGTAACGCTAACCTGCTTGGTCTTATCTTGGTTGGAAAGTTGTTCATGGCTGCGCTATCAAGAGCGGACTCCCCGGGCACGCAGTTCCCGCCGTTCTATCTCTATATCGATGAGTTCCAGAACATCACCACGGACTCAATTCCGGGCATCTTGTCCGAAGCCCGCAAGTACAAGCTCTCACTTACCCTTGCACACCAGTTCCTGGCACAGGTCGACGAGAAAATTCGTGACGCGGTGTTCGGCAACGTCGGCAACATGGCAGTATTCCGCGTAGGGGAGGAAGATGGGGAGTACTTTGCTAAGCAGTTTGCGCCGACCTTCCAGCCTCTTGATTTTGTGAATATTGAGAATCGGAATGCGTATGTACGCATACTTGCGAACGGCGTGCCACAAAAGCCGTTTAACATAAAGACCATTCAGCTCGACAAGGGAAATATGGAGCAGGTAGATGATCTACGCGAATTGTCGTACCTGACATACGGCAGGGATCGCGCGACGGTCGAAGGAACCATTCGGCAGCGGTACCTCTCCTAGTCTTGTTCCCAGTGGACAAGGCGGTAAGTGCTGACTACATGCTAAAGTTTTAGTACGTTCTATTAGCAAATATCTATACCAGCGCAGTATGTCCGAGAAGATACCTCCGGATCCCGTCACCGTACCGCCACAGGACGACGACAAAAAGCAGGCGACTCCTACGCAAAGGAGCGAAGCCGATCCCGCCACATGGGGCGCTGATGGAAGATCTCCTATCGAGGCGATGTCTGGTGTAGGCCCTGACCTAAAGAAGGATGTAAAGGCAGTTGTAGGCCGTCTGGGCGAGGCACTTAAGAATAGTCGCAAAGATGAGTCCAACTACCGTCCTCTCGTGCTTGACGGAGAGGAGCCTCCAATGGAGCCGGCCCCTGAAGCCGCAGCACGCACGGGAGGGCTTGGCGATGGCGTGCCGGTTGAGTCAGCGCACGTGAACACAGCAGGGACCGCATCCATAGATGACGGCCGGTTTGCATACGCAAGTGCCGTTGTAGAGAAGGCAGATACAGACACGTTGAAGAAGGCGCTCGCAGAACAGATGCTAAAGCCTGCAGAAATGAAGCGTTTATGGAAGAGCGAACTGGCATCCACGGTAGGGAAATTTGCAATTGAGAATCATATTGTCGACCCAACGAAGGAGGGTCCGCAAAACTACCAGGAGTTCAAGGAGTCACTTGCGCTGGAGTCGCGTGTTGCTGCAAAGGAACAGTATGCAGCACTGCTTGAGGCAGATCAGAAGTATGCAGACGCGTACAAGCGATTCTATACGAACAATAATATTGTTGGACGTGTCATAAAGAGGCTACGTCCTCTTGGAGCAGCTTCAATGGAGATAAACGACACACGCATGGAGCGCGACCAGAAGCGTCTTGAGGCAAAGGCAGCGCTTGAGAGCGCAGCACGAGAGCGCTGGGAAGCGCTGGGCAAGAGCCCTGAATGGATAGAGCGCGCGCTCAGCAAGTACGAAGGACTGCATCTGTATAAGGACATCATTGCGCCAAGCACCGATCGCGATATTTCAATGCGCGCCGAGGCACTTGGAGAGAAGGCGCCGGACGCCCTAGAGAAGGGCATCCAGTGGATGAATAGAGCGAATGAGCGCCTTGATAATTTCTTTATCGAAAGGTTTGGTCAGAAGTATGGCAAGGCAGCGCGCGTGATAAGTAGCGCTATTCTGATGTCCGGCGGAGCGGCCTTCATCGGTTCGTTTGGTACCGCAGGTATAGTCGCTGCAGCTGGATTCGGCACACTTAGCGTATTTCGATCGCTTGGCTCTACTGTGGCAGGTCTTGCCGCGGCAGAGACGGCGGGATTCCTCTATAAGAAGCTGCGCGGTGAAAGGGCACAGAAAGATGCTGTCGTGGATGAGAAGTCGCTACAAGAGGAGATACGGCGCATGTCCAAGAATAAGGAATTGACGCTTGAGGTCCTGCAGGCTATCGAGCGCAAGCGTCTGCAGCTCCGCGAGCGCGGAATGGATGAGACGCTCGAGCGAAAGACGGCAATCCTTAAGGTGCTTGTAGGTCTCGGTGTGGGTGTCAGTACGGCGGTTGCACTTACGGAAATGCAGCAGACGGGCGACGCAATACGAGCGGCAGAATCAGGTCCAGCAGGTGAGCCAAGGACATCTGACGGTGTTGCAGGCACAGATAGAACTCCGGAAGGTACAGCTACCGTTCCGCAGCAACCAGAAACACCTACTACATCTCTTGGCGCAGGAGAAGCGACGTCTGGTGCGGCCGAAGCATCCGCGGAATCTATTCCTTCAGAAGCTCGCTCCCTCGCAGTATCCGGCAACATAAATAACGCAGATCGACTGGTCGGCCATTTTGGTTTGCAGCTCGAGGAAGCATTTGCCGGACAAGAGCAGCCTATCGCTGTTAAGAATTTCCTGGAGCTACTTAGGACAGAGGATGGCGCATCACTGCTTGCAGGAGAGGATAACGCGACACTACGACTCGGTCTGCAGCTTGAGGATGGACGAAGTGTAATTATGCAGCCAGGGGACACCATAACGCTTAACGCAGAGAATCAGATCGTGCTAGAACGGCCGAACTCCGGGTTAAGCTCAGTGCTTGTAGAAAGCGATGGAACACTGGCATCAAGTCACAGCTTCCCGATGGAGGCGAGCGCTCCAAGTGAAGTGCCATCTGCAGTAACTAGTGCGGAAGCCGCGCCTATTGAGATCCAGCAGCAGCCAACTGAGGTTCCTTCGGTCACGGCCGCAGAGCCGTCACCGGAAGTACCAGTGCAGCCAGAAGTTCCTCCTGCACCACTTCCAGAAGCCGCGCCTATTGAGATCCAGCAGCAGCCGACTGAGGCTCCTTCGGTCACGGCCGCAGAGCCGTCACCGGAAGTACCAGTACAGCCAGAGGTCCTTCCAGACCCAGCACTCGAAGCAGGTCCGATCGATATTCCGCAGGAACCAGTTTCGCCTGAACCTCTCGCACCACAAGCAGAGCCAAGTGCAGCAGAAACTCAGCCAGAAGCACCAAGACCCGTCCAGCAAGAGCAGCCACTACCGCAACCACCAGCAGCAGAAGGTCCTATCGACTATACGCAGCCGTATACGAATATTAATGGCGTCGATATCGATCCTCGACAACCGGCTATCTTTATTGATTCGCGCGGCGATGTCGTAGCGTATGGCGGTACCACTAATGAGCGTTATGAATTTGCTCAAGCGTATGCGCTCGAGCATCCAGGCGTGCGCGTTCTGTATGACGCAACGGTAGAGTCTGTATTTGGCATTCAGCAGCCAAATATAGGAGCGATCGTGGCAGATGCTGAAGGAAGAGTGACCCCATACAGCGGTCTACTCAACGGGGACTACTTCCTAGCGCAGGGCCTTTCGATTCCTCATCCGAATGATTTAGTCCGCGCCGTCCCCTTTACTCCTAGTCCCTAGTCTATGAACCAAGTGACCATTCCAGACAACATTCTCGATGCGCTGAACTTCACAGCACTTGAGGAGGAAGAGCAGCAAGAGCTTCTGTTGAGCCTGCACGAGCTTATCTTTAAGAGCACATTCGTACGCCTCTTGGAGCGTATGGATGAAGCGACGCGCGAGGAGTTTGGCGTACTTATGGATCGTGATGCCTCGGAAGAGGAAGTGCAGGGCTTCATTGAGCTTAAAGTGCCTGATGCGGACAGTGCAGTAATGGAGGCTGTGCAGGAATTGACCAATGATATACTTACGCTAACCAGAAATTAACGATTGACTATGAACGTAACAGCAACTGGGATAGCCGTCGCGCTTGCGGTACTTGTGGCCTTCGGGCTCCTCGTATTCGGGCCGGGCATGTTCGCACCAACCATCAATCAGACTAATCAGGATATTCTTCTTCCAAATACCATGTCCGAATCCGAAAACCAGAGCGCGCCGATCCCGGCAGAGCTTCCCAACGAGCTAACTGTTACCGATGAGGTAGTAGGTACAGGTGCCGAGGCGCAGGCTGGTACCACCGTATCTGTTCGCTACACCGGCATGCTTCCGGACGGCTCTGTGTTTGATACGACTGCCAATCGCGGCAATGAGCCGTTTACGTTCGTACTTGGCCAGGGATCTGTTATCGCAGGCTGGGATCAGGGCCTTGTCGGTATGAAAGAGGGTGGCAAGCGCCGCCTCATCATTCCCCCAGCTATGGGTTACGGAGCGCAGGGTGTAGGTCCCATCCCGCCGAACGCGACACTCATCTTCGACGTCGAGCTCCTCACGGTTAACTAGTCATAGGGTATAAAAGTAGTCGCCGGGTCCCAAGAAGGGCCCGGCGACTGCGTTTCTATTACGAAACGCCTGGTTGTGTTGTGCCGAAGATCAGTTCGATCCGGAGCGGCCGTTCAGCAGCGTGACCGGATGCGTGCCCCGATACTCGGGACGCGAATCCTTTTCGTCGCTCCAGAAGTCGTTCACGCACTCGCCACGGGCGGCGGCGAACGAGTAGCTCCCGGTCACCTGGCCGTTGACGAATCCGCTCGCGGCGCCCTGTGCGGCACCGGCGATGGCGCCGTACTGGCCGTAGCTGGCAGGATCGACACCTTCGAAGCCGGTGGAGCCGCCGGCGAGGCCGAGGCCGCCGCCGATCGCACCCGCGACGCCATAGTCGGCGGCGGACCGGAGGCCCGACTCGAACTGGCCGCGGACCTGGGACTCGAGTTGCTGGTAGCAGCTGGCCGCGTAGCGGTTGATCGCATCGATTGCTTCGGGCGACGGACGGCCGCCGTTGACGTCCGGGTTGTGGACGATGGCGTGGACCGCCATCGGCGCAGAGTCGTATCCCGGAGTCGACAGACAGGCCGAAGTGGACAGAGCGGCGAGGGCCGCGAGGACCACGCCCCCCTTACGGTTCAGATGTAGCATGGCGAGGCTCTCCCTCTATTGCCGTTGACGGTATTCGGAGATCTTTGCTCACAACGAGAAGAACTCCTGCAAGGACTATATAGGATATTGCTAGTATGTCAAGAGGCCTTTGGACGGCTTAAAACTTGTGTTTTCTAATGCTACCCGCTACGGTATCTAGTATGGAAACGTTCTCTTTTAGCATAGGCGCTCGTGAAGGCAGAGCCCGCACAGGTACTCTTGTAACACCGCACGGAGTCATCAAGACGCCGGCATTTGTACCTGTTGGTACTAAGGCGAATATAAAGGGTGTGCTGCCTGAGCTTTTGCCAAAGCTTGGAGCGCAGGTCGTGCTTGCTAATACGTACCACCTCTACCTGCAGCCGGGAGAAGAAATTGTTAAGCGCGGCGGCGGTCTTGGGAAGTTTATGGGATGGGATGGGCCGACTATGACCGACTCGGGAGGGTTTCAAGTGTTCTCGCTCGGTGCTGCATTCGGTCGGACCATTACAAAGATAGCAAAGGGTGATGAGGCACCGCGCGAAAGCGGGGTTGCGGTGTATGACGACGAACTACGAAGCCAGCACGGACAGCTTGCTGTTATCGACGACGAGGGCGTCACCTTTACATCTCATCTCGATGGCTCACTACATCGCTTCACGCCTGAGCGCTCCATCGAGATACAGCACGCCTTGGGTGCAGATATGTTCTTTGCGTTTGATGAGTGCACTGCACCCACGGAGACTTACGAGTATCAACGCGAAGCAATGGAGCGAACACACCGCTGGGCGCTTCGTTCGCTTAAAGCGCATAGGCAGAACTTGGAAGCATCAAAGCGCCAGGCCATCTTCGGCATCGTACAAGGCGGCAGGTATGAGGACCTTAGAATGGAGAGCGCAAAAGAGATCGCTTCCATGGGATTTGATGGGTTTGGTATTGGCGGTTCCTTCAGCAAAGAGGATATGCACGGTGCGCTTCAAGCAGCAATTACGCATCTCCCTGAAGAGAAGCCTAGACACTTTCTCGGTATAGGCGAGCCGGGCGATATTCTTACCGGTATCGCAAACGGCATAGATCTTTTTGATTGTGTTGCAGCCACTAGGCTCGGCAGGCATGGCACTATCTATACGCTAGATGGCGCGATTAATTTAAAAAACGAGAGATACAAGACGGATTTCTCGACGCTAGATGAGGTTAGTGTGCCTGGCACCGAGCCATTTACGAAAGCGTATGTCTCCCATCTCCTACGCTCAGGCGAAATGCTCGGGCAAACCATTGCGTCAATGCATAATCTCGGGTTCGTCATCGCACTGGTTGATGGTGCACGTGCTGCTATCGAGAAGGACAACTTCGATATGTATAGGAGGGAATTTGAGGCTCGATATTATAGGTAACCATTGCGGGCCGGATCTATAGATCCGGCCCGTTAGTTGAGTAGCCCGCGTCTTCTTAGTCTACGCGCATACATACTATCGAACTGTCGAGAAAGCTTTGTTATGGAGCGTAAAACCTGCTCACTGTCCTTGTCGAGAGACTTGAGCTCCTCGCGTGATAGTTCACCGCAGTGACCCATCCAAGCAATGCACTGCAGTTCCTGACCGAGGGTGTGCTCGTCGTCATCGAGCAGGGTAGGACTGCAGAGCTTTACATGCTGCCCGGAACCTCCAGCAGGCACGCCGTCGAGGCCCATGAGAACAGGTGCCTTCGCTGCTATTACTATCTCCCCATGGGTGATGTAGAGCTCTCGTACTTTACGCAAAAGAGCATATAGGTTCGGATACTGCATGATCGCAGCATCATAGTCGTGATGTCGGCGCATGCGTACCTCCTTGGCCTGCGTAGTAAATACCACGCGCCCGCTTCTTCCACAATTCATGGTGCGCAGGTACACTCAATAGGAAATGGCTAACTTCAAGCTCCACATACCCTTCCCGCCTGCAGGCGATCAGCCCAAGGCAATAGAATCCCTCACAAAGGGCATTAAAGACGGTCTTCGACATCAAACCCTCGTGGGCGTCACAGGCTCTGGTAAGACCTACACGGCCGCAAATGTAATAGCGAATATTGATAAGCCGACCCTGGTCTTGGCGCATAATAAGACGCTCGCTGCACAGTTGGCACAGGAGTACCGAGAGTTTTTTCCAGAAAACGAGGTGCACTACTTTGTCTCTTACTATGACTACTATCAGCCAGAGGCATACATTGCGCATTCCGATACCTATATTGAGAAGGAGGCACAGATCAACGCAGAAATCGACCGTCTGCGACACGCCGCGACTCAGGCGCTCCTAACCCGCAAGGACGTTATTATTGTCGCCTCTGTCTCAGCGATCTATGGTCTTGGGTCACCTGCTGAGTATGAGAAGCGACATGTGAAGTTGAAAGTTGGAGAGGTAGAGAATCGCGCTTCGCTTATTCGCAAGCTTATCGGCATCTACTTCGAGCGCACCACGGCAGATCTCTCACCAGGCCAGTTTAGGGGCGTAGGCAACTCTCTAGAGCTTATGCCGGTTAATGAGCGTGCGATATACCGCGTTATATTTGATGAGGAGAAGGTCATTGCGGTTGAGTGTCTCGATCCAATAACGCGCGCTAAGACCGGATCACCGGACTCCATATTCGTGTTCCCCGCAAAGCACTTCGTGACAAGTGAGCAAGAGCGTAACCGCGCACTTGAGGATATAAAGGCAGAACTCGATGAGCGGCTCGCGCAGTTAAAGCGAGAGGGGAAGGAGCTTGAACATGAGCGATTGAAGCGACGCACGCTTCACGACTTATCACTCATACGTGAGCTTGGATACACGACAGGCATCGAGAACTATTCGCGACACTTCGATGGGCGATCTCCAGGGGAACCGCCTCATACGCTCTTATCCTATTTCCCGCATGCAAAGGACGGATCGCCTGAATTTCTCACGGTCATCGATGAGTCCCATGTGACCGTATCTCAGATCGGCGGCATGTACGCGGGCGATCGCTCCAGAAAGCAGGTGCTCGTTGAGCATGGATTTCGCCTACCGTCAGCGTTCGATAACCGCCCTCTGAAATTTGATGAATTTGAGGAGCGAGTTGGCCAGGTCATCTATACATCAGCTACACCGGGTGCCTACGAAAAGGAGAAGAGCGTGCCTCCTATAGGCCAGATGGTGGAGCAGATCATCCGCCCGACCGGACTCATCGATCCAGAACTTATCATCCGTCCCGTAACGGAGACTGGCGATTACAAGGGACAAGTCGCTGATTTTATCGCCGAGGCTGATGCGGTCATCAAAAATGGAGGACGCGTGTTGGCGACTACACTCACAAAGCAGATGGCAGAGGATCTTTCGAATTTCCTTAAGGAGAAAGGCATCTCAGCTGAGTACCTTCATAGCGACGTGAAGACGATTGACCGCATAACTATCCTTACAGAGTTTAGAAAGGGTACGTTCGATATTCTGGTCGGCGTGAATCTATTGAGGGAGGGTCTTGATCTCCCAGAAGTTGAGTTGGTCGGAATTCTCGACGCCGATAAGGAAGGATTCCTTCGCTCGGAAACGTCGCTCATCCAGACGATAGGTCGTGCTGCGCGAAACATACTTGGCCGCGTCATACTTTATGCAGACGTGATGACTGGCTCATTGGAGCGTGCCATCTCCGAGACGAACCGGCGCCGTGATATACAGCTTACCTACAACAAAAAGCACGGCATTACACCAGTCACTATCAAGAAGGAGATTCGGGATATCGCAGAGAGTCTCAGGAGCGATCATCAGAAGACGGTCGATTCGCTCTTGGAGCTCGATGAGAAGCTATTCGCTGAGGATCCGAAAACATTCCTTGCCGATAAGCGTCGGCAGATGGCCGAAGCCGTGGAGGCTCTAGATTTTGAGACCGCTGCGCTTATTAGAGACGAAATCTATACGCTAGAAGGAAGGGAGACGCCTGGCAAAAAATCTATGCGTTCCGGAAGCGTGAAAAAACGTCGTGGTCGCTAGGAAACAGGTGCTAGTATAGCGGTATGGGTATACGAGGCCTCCTGGCACTCATTTTCTTCGCTACACTCGCGCTCGCGGTGGGATTTATTTATGGACTTGTCGCCTTCTTAAAGGAGCGGTTGTTCGAACTGTTTCCGCCAGACCTCTGGCCTCAGGCTGATACTGCCCTTCAGATTCTCGTTCTCTACGGCATGGTGGCGCTCATCATCTTCACCACGATTCTCATGCTGCTCGTGTTCTTCCTCATGAGTAATCTTATCGTTCGCCCCCTGAAGGAGATCATCAAAGCTATGCTTCAGTTCTCCCGAGACGGCGAGAAGGGCACGCTTCCTAACGTCGAAGGTACACCGCGCGAGATACGCGAGCTGGCGAGTGTGTATACGGACCTGGTCGAAAAAGTTGATCAGGTGCACCGTCATGACGTGGAGATATCACGCGTGAAGTCGGATTTCATCTCTACCGCCGCTCATCAGCTACGCACTCCGCTCACGGGTATCCGCTGGGCCCTCGAAGCTTTGGAAAAGGAGCCGCTGACAGAGAGTCAGATGGCGCTAGTCACGAGTGCCAAGGAGAAGGGCAAAGACTTGGTCGATACGGTCGGCACACTTCTCGATATAACTTCAATCGAGTCCGGAAAGCATAAGTACGAGTATTCAGTCTTTCGTATAGACGAGCTGATTGCTGAAGTTGCAAACGATTTTGCACCACACGCAGGTCAGAGTCAGGTCTCTCTATACTACGCACGAAGTGAAGCGCCGCTTCCTGAGATACGCGCTGACCGAAACCGCATTAAGTGGATATTGAACAACCTCCTAGAGAACGCCATTCGCTATACCCCCGCAGGCGGCACGGTACGTATCATGGCTGACGCGAGCGAGAAGCATGTTCGTGTGCGCGTCCATGACACAGGCATAGGTATTGAGGATAAGGACCGTTCGAACATTTTCGAGCGCTTCTACAGGGCAGGGAACGCCATTACCAAGCAGAACCAGGGAAATGGCCTCGGGCTCTATATCTCCCGCACTATCGCGATGGACCACGGCGGCGATCTCAATTTTGCATCCAACGAGAATGGTCCGGGCACGACCTTTACCCTCAGCCTTCCCTTGCCGCGCTAGAAGGTGCTAAGCTACCAGCATGACAGACACGAAGTTTATCCTGGTGGTCGAGGACGATCCTATCCTTAAGAACCTTCTCGGGCACACCTTTGCTGGCAAGTACCAGACCCTCTACGCATCAGATGGTAATGAGGCACTTGCGCTCTTTGAGCAATACAAGCCGTCCCTGGTCCTTCTGGATCTTATGCTTCCAACGATGGGTGGTTTTGAGGTGTTGCAGGCTATACGCGCACGCACTGACGCACACAAGGATGTACCGGTCATTATTGTGTCGAATCTTGGACAAGAGTCTGATATGGAGAAGGCTCGCTCCATGGGCGCAACCGACTACCTAGTGAAGGCAGAGGTTGAGATCGAAGAGATCGTTAAGCGCATCGAGGCGATGATCGCTTCACCGCAGACTCCTGCAACAGCCTAACCGCTTATACTTCATCATTCCTACGGAAGGCACTTCGTAGGCTTTGTGGTATAATTGAATACGTACCTGCCCCACCACGGGCAGGGAATTTACATACATGGCGAAAGCAAAAAAGCATGAACAGCACCAGGGGGCCGATTGGATATCGGTTAAGGGTGCGCGTACTCATAATCTGAAGAACCTCTCTGTGGATATTCCCAGAGGAGTAATGACCGTACTTACAGGTCTCTCTGGCTCCGGCAAGTCCTCGCTCGCGTTTGACACTATCTTTGCAGAAGGCCAGCGCCGATATGTGGAGTCGCTTTCCGCATATGCGCGCCAGTTCCTTAATCAAATGCAGAAGCCGGACGTAGATGAGATTACTGGTCTCTCGCCAGCGATCTCTATCGACCAGAAGTCACGTTCTAACAATCCACGTTCAACAGTGGCGACCGTCACCGAAATATATGACTATTTGCGCGTCCTCTATGCCCGCGCGGGACAGCCGTACTGCGTTAACCATGATGTCCCGATTGAGAAGCTGTCCAAGGATGAAATGATCCGCCTCATCATGGGCCGCATACAAGCACGTACAGAGGCAAAGAGCACCGAGGTCATGGGAGTAGCGGTAGATCGTACGGCGGTCACCATCTACGCTCCGGTCGTGGTCGGCCGCAAAGGTGAGTATTACCAAATGCTTTACGATCTCCTCGGCAAAGGATACGAGAAAGTAGTTATCGACGGGACACCACATTCGCTCCGAGAGAAGGTCGTACTTGATCGCAACAAGCGTCATGACATCGATGCTGTCGTTGATTCCATTTTCGTATCTGAGTTTGAACGAAGTCCTGATGCTGCTCGTGAGCGTCTTTCTGAAGCCCTGGAGCTCGCGCTTAAGGAAGCGGATGGTCTGGTAAAGATAGGTCATGCCGATGGCGTCGTGGAGACCATGTCTGCGAAGTTCATCTGTCCAGACTGCGGCATGTCATTCCCCGAAGTAGAGCCGCGTCTTTTCTCTTTCAATAGCCCCTATGGCGCCTGCCCGGTCTGTAACGGACTTGGCACAAAATCTCTCTTCTCTGATGAACCGTGCCCGGCCTGTGAAGGGAGGCGGCTTCGTCCGGAGGCTTTGCGCGTGTACCTCAAGAGCGCCAAGAAGGGTCTTGGTATGAATGCGGTAGATTTTACGAACTTCTCTATCAAGGACGCAAAGGAGTTCATGGACTCACTCCAGCTCTCGGAACTTAAGATGGAGATCGCAGCACCCATCATCCGCGAGATTGTGAGCCGTCTCGACTTTATGCTGAATGTTGGCCTCGACTACCTCACCCTGAACCGCTCCGCAGCGACGTTGTCGGGAGGCGAGGCTCAGCGTATCCGTCTTGCATCGCAGCTGGGTACCGGGCTCGTGGGAGCGCTTTATGTGCTTGATGAGCCGACCATCGGCCTCCATCAGCGTGACAATGATCGCCTCATACAGACCATGCTCTCTCTAAAGGAGCTCGGAAATACGATTCTAGTCGTCGAGCACGATGAGGATACGATCTACGCGGCCGACTATCTCGTTGATATCGGTCCGGGTGCGGGCGTACACGGGGGAAGTGTTGTGGCTGCGGGTTGGCTTGACGAACTTTTGACTGCACCCAAGAACGATTCAGGATCAGTGACGCTTTCATACCTACGTGACGAAACAAGGATAGAAGTACCAGAGGAGCGTAGGACCGCAGAAAAGGGATCGGTAAAGATAAAGGGCGCGACGTTACACAACATAAAGAACCAGAATATTGATGTGCCGCTCGGGAAGCTTGTCTGCATCACTGGTGTCTCAGGTTCCGGTAAGTCGACATTCCTCTACGACATTTTGCATAAGAACATCGCAGCACGTCTTGCCAAGCGTGAGGCGAAGATTGAGCACGCCGCAAGCATTACGGGTACTGAATACATCGGTCGGGCTGTCCTCATCGATCAGTCGCCGATCGGCCGCACGCCACGCTCCAACCCTGCAACCTATACAGGTGCTTTTACGCACATCCGGGATCTCTTTGCTTCGACTGCAGAGTCTCGTGCGCGGGGCTGGAAGCCGGGGCGGTTCTCATTCAATGTGCCCGGAGGCCGCTGCGAGACATGTCAGGGTAACGGAATGATCGCGGTCGAAATGCACTTCTTGCCGACCGTATACGTAACCTGTGACGTATGTAATGGGACGCGGTACATGAAAGAGACTTTGGAGATTACCTATCGTGGCAAGAGCATCTACGATGTTCTTCACATGACCATTGAAGAAGCGGAAGAGTTTTTCAAAGACATACCGGCTATCTCTGATCGCTTGAAGAGCCTCAATTCTACTGGTCTCGAGTATCTAACGCTTGGACAGTCTGCGACCACGCTTTCCGGAGGTGAGGCACAGCGCGTGAAGATAGCTTCGGAGCTGTATCGCCCCATCACCATGAAGACCATTTACCTGCTTGATGAGCCGACAGTGGGCCTCCACTATGAGGATGTTAAGAAGCTCATCGATATCCTTCAGGAGCTGGTCAGGCGCGGCAACACTGTGGTCGTCATCGAGCACAACCTCGATGTCATCAAGAGCGCTGACTACCTCATCGACTTTGGTCCTGAAGGAGGCATTGGGGGCGGTAAAGTTATCGCCAAAGGTTCTCCCGAGGAAGTGGCGGACGTGGAAGGCTCGCATACAGGGGCGTATCTCAAGAAAATGCTCAAGAAGGGCAAGAAAAAATAGGTATGGAACGCGCAGATCTCGCCAGATTCGATCTTCCCGACTGTCCTGGCGTGTATCTCTTCACCAAGGGAAAGGGAAAGAGTAAAAAGATTCTGTATGTTGGAAAGGCGACCTCTCTTAGAGATCGTGTTCGCTCATATTTTGATGATGATCTGATCGCAACACGGGGCCCGCGTGTGGTGGACGTTATCACACGCGCTGACGCGGTTGCGCATGAGACTGCGTCAACCGTGCTTGAGGCGCTTGTGCGCGAGGCTGCGCTCATTCGGCAATACATGCCTATCGGTAACGTCGAGGGTAAGGACGATAAGACCTTCCTCTACGCATACATAACGGATGAAGAGATTCCGCGCGTGCTCATCGCTCGCGGCAAAGACATTGAGTTCCAGGAGGCTCGCATCGGGAGCGTGCGCTACACGGCTATACATGGCCCTTTTCCATCGGGTCCGCAACTCCGAGAGGCACTGCGCCTTATCCGCCGCATCTTCCCGTTCTATGACACGCCAAAGCCCATTGGCTATACCGGGAAGCATCAACGTGCACGCATCGAGTTTAATAAGCAGATAGGGCAGTACCCTCGCGATATGGAGCGCAAGGACTATCTCCGCTCGGTCCGGAATGTCTCTCTATTCCTCTCAGGACGTGTGAAGACGCTCCGCGAGACTCTCACAAGAGAAATGAAGCAGGCCGCAAAAGAAGAACGGTTTGAGGAAGCAGCGGTGATACGCAGGCAGCTGTTTGCGCTTGATCATGTGCAGGACGTATCACTTATTCGCGAAGAACGTATGGGCGATCGTGCCCCAGGTCCGCGTCTTGAGGCATACGACACAGCACATATCTCAGGCACCAACACGATAGGCGTGATGACCGTCGTAGAAGACGGCACGCCAGTTAAAAGTGACTATCGGATATTTAAGGTGCGCACCTCGAAGAACGACGATATTAAGTCGCTCAAGGAAATACTTTCAAGACGCCTGGGTCATCCAGAGTGGCAGATGCCGCGCGCATTCGTTATTGATGGTGGCAAGACGCATAAGAAGGCCGCTGAACAGGTGCTGAAAGAAGTTGGCGTCATGATTCCGGTTGTTGCCGTTGTAAAAGATGAGAAGCATCGCCCGCGTGAGGTTATCGGTGCTTTGCGAGCAGGCATTCCAGAATCGGACGCGGTGCTTGCAAACGCTGAGGCGCATCGTTTTGCGCTTTCGAACCACCGAAAGGCCCGTCAGAAGGGGTTGAGGAAAACCTAGTGACAAATCCGCAGGGGGTGGTACTGTCGTGAGGTGCGTGTGCTGTCCGTCTCGCCTGATCAAGGTCGAGCCGCACCGTACAGCCCGGCACTGAGAGTGCCGTGCGAAACCCAAGGGAGGGAAAATGCGTACTTTCCATTTTGTTCGAAGTAGTCCCGCGCTGGGAAGCAGCCATTAAGGCGAACGCTTCCTTGCGCTTACGGGACTATCACCAAGTCTGCACCGCGTTTCGGGGTTAGAGTTCGACTCAGCCCCCGCAAAAAATTACGCACAGCAGCATGGGCCGCGCTAGCGATCACGGAGCCACATCCTGGCATCCGGGGTCGTCTAGCGCGGCCCATTACTTTTACCCTGCTATACTCTTTGCATGCATGGTACGGTTATCGGCGTTCTGCGTGGCGGTCCCTCCAAGGAGCATGAGGTGTCTCTTAAAACAGGACATGCTATCGCAACCAATCTGCCGCGTGACCGCTATACCGTTCGCGACATTTACATAGACAAACAGGGCGTGTGGCATGAACGCGGCAGGCCCACCGATCCGTCGCGCGCGCTCCGTACGGTCGACGCAGTCGTTATCGGACTCCACGGCGAGTTTGGCGAGGATGGTGAGGTCCAAAAGATACTTGAGACTTTGAAGGTCCCATATACGGGTTCAGACTCGCTTGGCTCATATCTTGCGATGCATAAAGTGCTCGCCAAAGAGCGTGCGAAGGAGCTCGGACTTCTGACACCCAAGTATCATCTAGTCGAAGATGGTTCAGATGTAGAAGGGCAGCTTGCAGAGGTCGTGCGCACCTTCCAGCAGCCAGTCGTCGTAAAGCCGGTTAAATGGGGATCGTCCGTTGGTGTATCGATAGTGGCGGGCTATGCACCTCTACTAAAAGTTACCCAGGAGCTTCTTAACGAGGGCTCTGGCGGCGTACTCATCGAAGAGCTCATAAAGGGCACTGAGGCTACCGCAGGCATCGTACAAGGGTTACGAGGCGAGGAATTGTATGCATTGCCACCCATTGAGATTCTGCCACCTGAGAAGGATTTCTTTTCGTATGATGCGAAGTATTCGGGAGCGACAAAAGAAATATGCCCAGGACGTTTTTCAAAAGATATTTCGCAAGAGTTGATGCGACAAGCGCGCGCCATACACGAGGCACTCGGGCTTCGCCACTACTCACGTACCGATTTCATTGTCTCTCCAAAGGGTATTTACTACCTTGAAACCAATACGCTACCGGGTCTAACTGAAGAATCACTTCTGCCAAAGTCTCTTGCGGCGGTTGGAGTTAAATTCCCTGACTTTCTCGAACATCTCATCGACCTTACGCTCGGGGACAAAAGATAATTATGGATATACGAGAGACATACAATCGCATTGCCGAAGATTGGCACAAGGACCACACAAATGATGATTGGTGGACTGAAGAGACTGAGCGGTTCTTGAATTTGCTGCCTACGGGAGGAACGGTACTTGATGTTGGCTGTGGAAGCGGCACTAAGAGTAAGTACATGGCAGGTCGAGGTTTCCAGGTGACAGGCATAGACATCTCAGACGGCCTGCTCGCTATAGCGAAGCGGGAGCTTCCTGAGGGTGACTTTAGGGAGCTATCCATGACCGACCTCTCCTCTTTGAGTGCGAGTTACGACGGTACCTTTGCACAAGCATCGCTTCTCCACATACCAAAGAAAGAAGCGGGGGACGTGGTGCGCCAGATAGCGAGCGTCACCAAGCCTGGCGGGTACACATATATAGCGGTGAAAGAGCTTCGGCCAGGCAATAAAGACGAAGAGATAAAGCGCGAAGATGATTACGGCTACACGTACGAACGATTCTTCAGCTACTACACTTCCGAAGAGCTTGCCGCACATTTTGAGCAGTCTGGTCTCACGATCATTTCAAACACCAGAAAGCAGTCGGGAAATACAGTCTGGCTACAGATTGTTGGCCAGCGCCCAGCTCTTGCGCTCGGAAGCTAGGGAGGTTAGGATTCTTCTTGTCGGGCCGTTAGCTCAGTTGGTAGAGCACCTCTTTTGCAAAGAGGGGGTCGCAGGTTCGAATCCTGTACGGTCCACCGAGCAAAGCCCCTGCAAGGGGCTTTCGTCCTACATGAAGATACTCATCATATCCCCCGGCAAAGCGCACAGCCCAGAACTTCGTGATGCGATTGCAGAGTATGAGACACGACTCAGAAGCGCGCTGCCTGTCGAGTGGGCGTTCCCATCGATAAGTGACAAGGATGGTGAGAGTGTAGCAATTCTAAAGCTCATCAAGACAGACGATGTCGTTGTTCTTCTGGACGAGCGTGGAAAGGAGATAAACAGTCCCGGCTTGGCAGAACTGCTAGAAGGCAATTTGAACGTAAGCACGAAGCGGCTTGTCTTCGTCATAGGTGGGGCGTTCGGCGTATCAGACGCGGTTATTGCTCGCGCAGACAGAACGTTGAAACTTTCATCACTTGTATTTCCTCACATGCTTGTCAGGCTCATCCTAATTGAGCAGTTGTACCGTGCGTGGTCCATACGAACCGGAGGAAAGTATCATCACGTGTGAATTAGGAGGTTGATCCGTGTGATAGGGTGAATGGATGAAACGAGGATTCACGCTCATCGAATTACTTGTCGTCATCGCGATCATAGGCATCCTCTCTGCGGTGGTACTAGTCTCTCTTAATAGTGCTCGCGCCAAAGGAACTGACGCGGCTATCAAATCAGAGCTCGCTAATATGCGCACGATCGCAGAGCTCTACTACGACTCCAATAATAGCTATGGCAATCAGTTCGCCAACAATGATCACCTTGCCTGCAGCAGCCAGACGACAAATATTTTCAGTAGCGATAGTGTCGGAAGATTTGTGCTTAGCGCGTATCAGAAGCTTGGTACGGGCCGTGTGTACTGCGCCATCAGAACTTCTGGACCGAGTTGGGCGTTTGCTATGCCTTTAAAGGCGCCAGGAACAGGAGAAACCGGCTGGTGCGTTGATAGTTCAGGGCAGTCTAAACCATTTACGCACCCATTTTCTGATACAGGCTATACCGTGCTCTATACGACAGGGGTGGCACTTTGTCCCTAAGGAAAGATTTAAACGTAGCTAACCGCCTCCGTGCACAAGGGCCTATTTATTAGGCAGATAGCTGGGCAATGTTCAATTTTAGTGCCTCTGTGGATAAGCCACGTTGACAAAATTGTGCAAAGGAACATAGTCAGCAATAGTTAGGGTACAGAGATAAAGCAGGTCAAGGCCTGTGGGCGCTTACATAATCATCTGAATACTTATGAAAAAGTATGTTAACCGTCTTTCAGTTGCGCTGGTCGCCTTCGGTACAGCCATTTCACTGATGCCAATAGCTGCACTAGCAGCAAACTATAATATCGTTGCTCCAAGTTCTGTGACTATAACCGAGTCCAGTCTCATTGCGCACACTAATGGTGTTGCAGATTCATCTAGCGATGTTGCTGCAGTCGCATCATCTGAGAACAGCATCGAGATGACTCTCCAAGGTGATGGTATAGGTGCAGGTCTACCTCATGTCCGCATTGCGCCAACTGCCGTAACTGGCGGATCCGGAACAGTACAGCTCTGGATACATGAGGCCGCTAGCGATAAGTGGTACGACACGGCAATTATTGGCTGGGGTCCAACAGAAGGATTCCCAATAACAGCTGATTACAACGGCAGTGTGACTGTCGTCGCGATCGCTGATGCGCCTGGAACATACGCACTTAATTACAGCGTTGTAGACGTCGATAATAGCTCTGCAGTTGTGGCGTCTGGCCAGACCACGCTCACAGTTGAGGAGCAAACTGCAGCATACGTTTCAAGTGAAGCGGAGCTTAATGCAGCACTTGCAGACGAAACTATTACCGATATCACGTTAGATAGCGACTTCGTTATTGGCGCGACGATTGATGTAAGTCGCCCGGTAACAATTGACGGTGCGGGTCATACCGTTTCGGTCAATGACAGCATTACTGGCACCGCGCTCCTTATCACCGGTGACAGCGTCACTGTTACTGATCTGACCGTTGATGCCGCAGGTAAGGTTGCCAAGGGAAGCGCAGGCATTCAGGGCATCCAGGTATACGTGGCTGAAGATGTGGTACTCAGAAATGTTACCTCCATGAATGCAGGCAAGTCTGGTCTTATGGTGAATGGGGCTACGGTTACAGTCGAGAATGTGACTACTTCGGGTAATACATGGCATGGTATCAACGTGGATCAGGGCTCAGGTGTCACCACCCCAGCCATCCTCACTGTCACAGGCACCAGCTCTCATCTAGAGTCTGGTCCGGCTATATACATTGATGATAGTGAATCCGGCTCAGTTACTGGTTCTCTTGAACAGTACACACGCGTTGATAGCGCTCCCGCAGTTGCGTACTTCCAGAGCACGGTGGATAGCGAAGAGGAGCTCTCTTCTGCGCTTCTGAATAGTGCCATTGGTACCATCACAATTGGTGGAGATATAACGACTAGTGAAGCAGTCGCTATTAATCGTTCTGTTACGATCGAGGGTAATGGACGTACAATCACGGGTGACTTCGTAAAGACCTCATCAGGTAACAACAGCGTTGTTCTTATTACTGCTTCGGATGTAACCATTAACAGTCTTACGGTTGATGGCGTGACGACATCAAACAACCTGCATGGTATCAACACCTATGTTGTTACTGGCATAACTCTTGCCAATATTGAGACAAATAACGTTAACACTGGTGTAAACGTGAACGGCTCAATTGTTACAGTCACAGATATCACGACATCCAATAGCGCATGGCACGCAATAAATGTTGACCAGGGCTCAGGCGTTACGACCGATGCTAGCCTAACGGTAAACGGCACCAGCGCTCACGCTGAAGCGGATGGTATACATCACATCTGGGTCGATGATATCGCCCTTGCAAACGTTACGGTTCTCGATACGAACAGCCAGTACGAAAGTACGGAGGTTGTATGGGATGACAACGGTACTCCTCGCACAGGTAGGAGCTACACCCTTCAAGAGGCAGAAAGTAACGGAGGCGGTGGTGGAGGCTCTCGTCGAAACAACAACGATGACGAGTCTGACGATGAGGTAGCAGATGAGGCAGGTGAGGTGACAGATGCAGGTGAAGGTGAGGTGCTCGGTGCGGCGACCTACAACTTTGCGGCTGACCTTACGATCGGCGCAACCGGACAGGACGTTACTGAACTCCAGACTATCCTCATCGCATCTGGATACCTGAAGATTGCTGCACCAACTGGTTACTTCGGTCCGCTCACCCAGGAGGCTGTAAAGCTTTACCAAGCAGCTAACGGCATCCCGGCTACAGGGTATGTTGGCCCGCTTACGCGCGCGGCACTCAACGCAAGTACTATGCCCACATCCACATCCGATGCGGCAACGCTCACGACGATGATCGCGCAGCTTCAGCAGATGCTCCTAATCCTTCAGTCTCTTAAGTAAAGACAAAGGGAAGATGTGCAAATGACAAAGGCGCCCACTGCTGGGCGCCTTTGTCATAGACACAATGGAAAATTATAGTATAATACAAATATGTATAAGGCCTTACTAGGCTTAGGAGTGGCACTCGCAATTGCTGTAACGATAGTAGTTACAGGCGATAGTGTTACCTCATATATGCGCCAGACAGCAGCTGTAGTAACAGCAACGCTATTTTCTCTCACAAATGAAAGTCGGGGCGAAAAGGAGCTGTACGGACTTGCCGAGAACGCCTCTCTAACAGCCGCAGCGCAGGCTAAGGCGAGCGATATGGCAGCACGTGGGTACTTCTCACATGCAACACCTGACGGAGAGCCATTCTGGGTATGGGTACGCGATGCTGGATACGAGTACTCATATGCTGGAGAGAACCTCGCAATTAACTTCACTGAATCTGAGGAGGTTATTGATGCATGGTTAAATTCAGACTCACATCGCGCAAACGTATTGAATGCTAAGTTTACAGAGATTGGGATTGCAACTGCAACTGGAACATACAAGGGTCGACCGACTACTTTTATTGTGCAGATGTTTGGACGTCCCGCACATTTAGTGTCCCTGGAATACCAAGAAGGCGTAAGAGACGACAGTGTAGCGCCACTCGTCATTCACAGAAGGTAAAGAAGAACAGCGGCCCCGCATGGGGCCGCTGTTCTATATTGGTCGGGATGCCGAGAATCGAACTCGAGTTATACGCACCCGAAGCGTACGTAATACCACTATACCACATCCCGTTTTTCTCCCGAGCGACTGCCCAGGATGGTGGGCGACACAGGATTCGAACCTGTGACCTTTCGCGTGTGAAGCGAACGCTCTAACCAACTGAGCTAGTCGCCCGGAGAACGTATGCACAATACCAAATAGCCATACAGAATGCTACGCTAGCCCTATGATAGAGCGACCCAAAGGAAGGCAGCCACTTCCGGAGAATGCGACAAAAGTATTCTCCGGAATTATTTTTGATGTGTATCAATGGAAACAGGAGCTATTTGATGGAACTGCAAGGACATTTGAAAAACTTAAACGCAATGACTCAGGATTCGTCATACCCGTCCTTGAGAATGGGAATATCCTCATCGTTGAGGACGCACAACCAGGTCGCGAAGCCGTCATCACATTCCCAGGCGGGCAATTAGATCCAGGAGAAGAGCCGGAGGAAGGAGTGCGCCGTGAGCTTAGAGAAGAAACAGGTCTTGGCGGCGGCGATCTTACGCTATGGAAGGCAACTAATGGATTCAGTAAGATTGATTGGGTGATTTATGCGTTTATTGGCCGCGGCCTTACGAAAGTTGCTGAACCTGATGACTCTCCCGGTGAGCGCATCACTCCGCATGAGATATCGTTCGATGAGTTTATTGCACTAGCTGACGACCCGCGCTTCCAGAACCTAGAGATACTTCCCGAGCTTATTCGGGCGCAGTATGACCTGGAGAAGAAGGAAGAGTTACGGAGGCGCATTTACGGCTAGCCTCGTTGCAACTAGCATCTCCGAGCGGTAAGCTCGAAACTGTGCGGGCTGTAGTATACCGGTAGTACGCGTCCATGGGGTGGATGTAGACCGGGTTCGATTCCCGGCAGCCCGACCCTATTATTTTCCGCGCCCGTAGTGCTTCTTCAGAAGCGCAACGTGGCCTTCGTAATCCTCTGAGCAGTGGAAACGACCGCGACTGTCATGGAAGTAGAAGAGACAGTCAGTTTTCTTAGGATTTAGTGCTGCTACAACTGCTGCGACCGAAGGGTTTGCGATGGGCGCTGGCGGTAGGCCGTTGTATCTATAGGTGTTGAACCTCGACTTGATGTACTTGTCGTCTGGGACGGGCTTAGGCCACCAGCTACCTTTTGCACCATCTGCCTTTGCGTATTGCAACGTAGCATCAATTTGCAGGTTCATGCCGGCAAATATTCGATTCCAAATGATGCCGGATATATCGCGCATGTCGTGCCAGCCTCCTGCCTCACGCTCGATAAGAGATGCGATGATGAGCGCATCACGCAAGGGAACTTGTGATGCGGTTGTCGTACTGTACCGCTCAAGTATCTCCTTAGAGAATCGGTCATAGACGGCCATATGGACCTCCTCAGGCGTCATGGCGGAAGAGACAGCATAGGTTCCCGCCTGGAACTGTCCTTCTTCAAGCACAGGCGGTGAAGTAGTGACATCCTTTAGGAACGCGGCGCGTTCTTTCTGGCTCCAGCCAAGCGCTCCACCAAACGCACGCGCAACCTCCTCTTTTCTGTAGCCTGGGTATATGGTGACAAATTTTTGGTCAGCGCCTGCGATAAGCCCGTATCCGGGAACATCGGTAATTGCCTTTGCGAGCATCTCAAACGCCCAGTCGAGTGTGCCTACGGAGGCAATGAGGGATGTAGGCTCTTCTTCGAGCATGGCTTCGATCTCTGGATCTACAACGATGAGCTTACGCTCAGGATCGACCGTTATTGGAAACGGCGCCTCTGCAGGAGCCTCAAGCTGATGCCTAATATCATTTGCAAGGATGGAAGGTATGGAAAAGAATCCGACCGCTACAAACAGAGCGATGCCGAGCGCGACAAGATGGCGCGTGTAGGGAACGCGCCTTTTGGATCGTGGACGAGGTATGAAGCCTCGCGGTGTAACCGCCATGTCCCTATTCTACCGTTTCTAGCAAATAAAATCAGCCGCATGCACGTGGGAAAGCACAGTGTTTTGTGGACAGTTGCAGTGGGCAAGTGGTAGGGTCATGGTATGAAGCAACGCGATCGTAAGGTCAAAGTCATCGAACGCGTCATCGACGCGATGGGTTCCACTGCGTCGCTTGTCATCCACACCTTTGTTTTTGCAGGTTTTTTCCTTACTGCCTATCTCGGCGTCCTTACCCTGGACTCCATGTTGCTTATCCTTACTACGGTGGTATCTCTTGAGGCAATCTATTTGGCGCTCTTCATTCAGATGACGGTTAATGAGAACACGAAGAGTCTCCGCGAAGTTGAGGAGGACATTGAAGACATTCAAGAAGATGTCGAGGAGCTCGGTGAAGATCTTGAAGATATTCAGGAAGACATCGAAGAGATGAGTGAGGATATCGAGGGTATTCAGGAAGATGTCGAGGAGATGAGTGAGGAAGATAAAGAAGACGAGCGTAGGGAGCAGGCGCATGCCGACTCGCTCGACCGCCTCACGGCTGACGTACGCCGAATCCTTGCCGACCTTGAAGCCTTGAAGAAAGGCAAATAACGTGGCATAGTGATGTCTGGCTTTGTACAGACAAGGGGAAGCTGATGACAACTCGAAAGTTCGGGGGAATACCAGGGAATCACGCCGCTCAAGGGCAAAAAGGATTGCAGCAACGCGAGCGAGAGATCGCTGAGCGCAAGCGGATCATTCGGGAGAAGAATCTCGGTGTGGACGACTCGGTAGAACTTGTCCTGGAAGATTCAGACCCGCTCAACGGAGCGATCTGTAAGATCGTATCCATTGAACCTCAAGGCACTCTGCGGCTCGTGAGCAAGCGCTTTCCTCCTCGGCGTAAAGGCATTCCGCCGCCCGCGTACGACCCCTCCCAGGTCAAACTGCGCAAGAAGAGTGGCTAACATAGTAAAGCGGCGTTCAGGACCATTCCTGGACGCCGTTTCCACATTTTGCGTAGTACCCAGCTAATTGGTACACTACTCTCATGAAGAGGGTATCGGCCCAGCGGGGTCTTTTTGCACGTATATCCGAGCGCGTAACGCGCTAGTTTTCATACTGTATGGCATACACCGCTTTTGCAGCAGAGGAATCACACGGCGAGGATGCCCTCCACGCATCTGAAGAGGCGGCTAGCCCTATCCACGTGGTTCTCAAGGCTGAGGAGCTCTGGAACGTCGGTGGCTTTCCTATTACGAACTCACTTTTGATGACGTGGATCACTGTCGCGCTCATCATTGCGCTTGCGGCAGCCCTTCGCGCAAAGCTTTCCCTCATCCCAGGCAAGATCCAGGCGGGAGTGGAATGGGTGTTCGAGGGCGTGATTGGCTACATGACCGAGATCTTGGAGGACGAGAAGATGGCACGTCGCTTCTTCCCGCTCATCATGACCATTTTTCTTTTTATTCTTGTTGCTAATGAGCTCGCGTTTCTTCCTGGCGTCGGTACGGTCGGACTTGATAACGGACACGGGGGACTCATCCCGTTTCTTAGGGCGCCTGCTGCAGATCTCAACATGACGCTTGCATTGGCGTTCATTTCTTTCCTAACCATTGAGATCACCGGTCTTCGGCAGCTCGGATTCTTTTCATACGCAAGCAAGTACATTAATTTCTCGTCACCGGTCAATTTTGCGGTGGGACTTATTGAGCTCGTTTCAAACCTTGGTCGCCTCATCTCATTCTCGTTCCGTCTCTTCGGTAACGTGTTTGCTGGCGAGGTAATGCTTGTGGTGGTCGCGTTCTTCGTGCCGTACCTCTTGCCGGTCCCGTTGATGGGCTTTGAGGTGTTCGTGGGCTTCATCCAAGCAGTCGTGTTTGCGATGCTCACGCTCTTCTTTATCAAGTTGGCAATCATGGAACCGCACGGGAGTGAGAGCCACTAGGCTCATACTCCGGTGCGGCTCCAGGATGGGCCGTTAGCAACTAAACGAATCAATTACTATGGAACTCGAATCAGCACAGTTGATAGCTATGGCGATCGCTGCAGGTCTTGGTGTGCTTGGCCCGGCAATCGGCGTAGGTATGATCGGTAGCAAGGCTATGGACGCAATTGGCAGGAATCCGGAGGCTTCCGGCAAGATCGTCTCGAACATGGTTCTCGCAATCGTGTTCGCCGAGGCGCTTGGTATTCTCGCCCTCGTCGTTTCCTTCATCATCAGGTTCGTCTAGGCATACGGGGGTAACCCCATTGCCAACCACTACTTAGAAATCTATGGAACAACTCTTCGAAGCGTTCGGCATCGACTGGAAGCTGCTCATCGCTCAGGCGGTGAACTTCGGCGTCTTGTTCGTTGCGCTTACCTATCTTCTATACAAGCCAGTCTTGAAGACGCTTGATGAGCGTAAGGAGAAAGTCGCTAAAGGCGTACTCGACGCGGAAGCTGCAGCCGAGAAGCTTGCAGGTGCGGACAGTGAAGTTTCAGCAAAGCTCCACACCGCAGAAGCAGAGGCCGAGGGTATCGTCTTGGGAGCGCGCGATACCGCAAACAGCGAGAAAACACGCATTCTTAAGGAGGCGGAGGCACGCGCAGCAGCAGTAGCAGCTGACGCGGACGCACGCGCCAAAGAGGCGGCAGTGAAGGCGCTTCGCGAGAGCGAAAGAGAAATCGCACGCCTTGCAGTCCTTGCGGCTGAGAAGGTCGTACGTGAGAAGGCATAACCTGTATGGAGAAAACGTACGCACAGGCACTCAATAACGCACTTCAGAACGGCAAGAAGGAGGATGAGCTCGTCTCTTGGCTCCTTACGCATCTGAAAGCAGAGGGACGCACAAAGCTCCTTCCTGCGATTGTACGGGAGTTGAAGGCGTTACAGGCGCGTACGAAAACTCTTGGCGCAACGGTTGAAGTTGCGCTTGAAGCAGACAAGGCTACAGCGCTTACTGAAGCTCGTGCAGAGGGCATCGACGCCACAGAGGTAACTGTAAACCCGAACCTTATCAGTGGCTGGCGGGCGCGTGAGGGAGGACGCCTCATCGACCGATCCGGCAAGAGAGCGCTCGTCGATATCTACCGACGCATTACGTCATAACTTAGAAGCACCTATGGACAGCATTATTAAGCGAATTGAAGCAGAAATTGCCTCGTTCTCTCCGATCAAGGGCCAGGAGGAAACGGGCGTCGTGCGCGCGACCGGTGACGGTATCGCAGAGATAGACGGCCTAGAGAAGGCGGTCATGGCCGAGATGGTCATGTTCGACCCGACCTTTGACCGAGCTCTCGAAGACGCGCTCAAGGATGCGGACGTTACATACGGCCTCATCCTCAACCTCGAGGAAGACGGCGTGCGCGCTGCAATTCTTGGCGATGCGTCCAAAGTGTATGAGGGCATGCTCGTCCGTAGGCTCGGCCGCCTTCTCTCGATTCCGGTAGGAGAAAACCTCATCGGCCGTGTCGTAAATCCACTCGGCGCGCCCGTAGATGGCAAGGGTCCAGTCGCCGATACTACCGAGCGTCCTATCGAGCGTGAGGCGTACGGTGTTATTGACCGCTCTCCTGTGAATACTCCGATTCATACGGGTATCAAAGCAATTGATGCCATGACTCCAATTGGTCGCGGTCAGCGCCAGCTCATCATTGGCGACCGTGGCACCGGAAAGACTACTATTGCTATCGACACCATCCTGAACCAGAAGTCCGAGGACCCGTCCACTCGGCCTATCTGCGTGTACGTTGCCATCGGGCAGAAGGAATCCAAGACAGCGCGCATTGTCGCGGAGCTCTTTGAGAAGGGCGCGATGGAATATTCCATTGTCGTTACTGCACCGGCTTCTAACCCAGCAGCCTTCCAGTTTCTTGCGCCGTTTGCGGGAGTCTCTATCGCTGAGTACTTCATGGAGAAGGGTAAGGACGTGCTCATCATTTATGATGATCTCTCCAAGCAGGCGGTTGCATACCGTCAGATGTCTCTTCTCCTTCGCCGCCCGCCAGGCCGCGAGGCATACCCGGGTGACATCTTCTACTTGCACTCGCGTCTTCTTGAGCGTTCTGCGAAGCTCTCCAAGGAAAAGGGTGGCGGTTCGATAACTGCACTCCCGATTATTGAGACGCAGGAGAACGACATCTCTGCATACATTCCGACCAACGTGATTTCCATCACGGACGGCCAGATCTTCCTTGAGACCGACCTCTTCAACAAGGGACTTCGTCCGGCAATCAACGTGGGCGTCTCAGTCTCCCGCGTGGGTTCTGCAGCTCAGACCAAGGCAATGAAGAAAGTCTCTGGAAAGATAAAGCTTGAACTTGCGCAGTTCCGCGAACTTGAGGCCTTCATGCAGTTTGCTTCCGATCTTGATGAGAACACCAAGCGTCAGATTGATTCGGGTCGCCGTCTCACAGAGACCCTGAAGCAGCCTAACGGCAAGCCGCTTGCGTTTGAGATGGAAGCAGCAGTCATCTACGCTGCAACTAACGGCTTCTTCGACACGTTCCCGCCGGAAGATACCGCAAAGGCAGAAAGCCGCCTTCAGGAGTTCCTTCTTCGCGAGGCGCAGGACGAACTTAAGGCCATTCGCGAAAGTCGCGATCTCTCAGACGAGACTATAGAAACTCTCCGCGGCAAGCTCACGCAGTTCGTGGAGCGTTCCTAACGGCATCACGCATCTTCTATGGCACTTAAAGACATCAAAGGAAAGATTCAGGCGACCAAGCGCATGCACACAGTGACGCGTGCGATGGAAGCCGTCTCTGCTGTGAAGATGCGCAAGACACAAGCGACCGCGTTTGCGGGACGCACGTACGCGCGCGCCGCACTGTCCGTACTTTCACGGCTAGCGGGCACGCGTCATATGAAAGAGCATCCGCTTGGCGCAGACCGCGAGGGCAACAAGCTTGCACTCATTGTGATAACAAGCGACAAGGGTCTGGCCGGCGCACTCAACTCAGGTGTTATTAAGCGCGCGGTTGAAGCACTTGAGGGGCGCGCAAAGGAGGATGTAACCATCTACGCAATTGGCAAGAAGGGTGAGGATTTTTTCCGCAGGAGAGGATATGTTATCGAGCGCGCGGTTGAGAATAAGCGCGACGATGTAGAGGTATCTCTCATGGAGGAGCTGGTGGAGGAGTTGACTGCTGGATTCTTGTCGGGAAGGCACGACAAGGTTTCTGCGGTATACAGCAACTTCAAGTCTACCTTCGAGCAGATCCCGACCATGCGCCGTCTTCTTCCGCTCTCTTTGTCGGCATTGCAGGAGATTGTGGAGGGAATAACACCTGAAAAGGGTAAGTGGGCGGGAGAGACAGGAGTGCCGTCCGCGCCAAAGACATATGAGGTTGAACCGTCAGCAGATGAGGTGCTTTCAATCCTCATTCCGCGCTTGGCTGCAATCGCTCTCTACCATATGCTCCTTGAGTCGAAAGCATCCGAGCATTCCGCTCGCATGGTCGCCATGAAGAATGCGTCAGATAAGTCGAAGGAGGTGACTCGCGACCTTACGCGTGTCTATAACAAGGTTCGCCAGGCGGCAATCACAAGAGAAGTCTCTGAGATTGTGGGCGGGCGTGAGGCATTAGCAAGTTAGAAGAGGCAGCATTAACAAATACATTATGAACACAGGAACCATTACAGAAGTTATCGGCCCGGTTGTAGACGTCCACTTTGAGACAGAACGCCCGGCTATTCAGGATGCGCTTACGATTGATGCGAACGACATGCACGGCAAGATCACGCTCGAGGTCGCAACGCACCTTGGCCTTGATCGTGTGCGCTGTATTGCAATGACCGAAACCGCAGGCCTCTCGCGCGGCGAGAAGGCCACAGCGACCGGCGCGCCTATTTCCGTTCCTGTGGGTCAGAACGCGCTCGGACGCCTCTTCAACGTGCTTGGTGAAGCTGTGGACGGCCTCGATCCGGTATCCTCAGACACGCCTCGCCTCCCGATCCATCGTCAGCCACCTTCTTTTGACGAGCAGACCACCAAGGCCGAGATCTTTGAGACCGGCATTAAAGCGATCGACCTCATCATTCCGTTCATCAAGGGCGGTAAGGTCGGCCTTTTCGGTGGCGCCGGTGTGGGCAAGACGGTCACCATTCAGGAGCTTATTCACAACGTCGCCTCTCAGCACGGTGGCTACTCCGTGTTCGCAGGTGTCGGTGAGCGCGTGCGTGAAGGTAACGACCTCTACCATGAGATGAAGGACTCAGGCGTTTTGGATAAGACCGCGCTCGTGTTCGGTCAGATGAATGAGGTCCCAGGAGCACGCGCACGCGTGGCTCTCACAGGCCTTACCCAAGCTGAGTACTTCCGCGACGAAGGCGGAAAGGACGTTCTCTTCTTCATGGACAACGTCTTCCGCTTCATCCAGGCAGGTTCTGAGGTGTCTTCGCTTCTTGGCCGCGTTCCGTCGGCCGTGGGCTACCAGCCTACTCTTGCTGAGGAGATGGGCCGCCTCCAGGAGCGCATTACGTCGACCAAGAAGGGCTCCATTACCTCCGTGCAGGCTGTGTACGTCCCAGCGGACGACCTTACCGACCCAGCACCGGCGACGACCTTCGCGCACCTCGATGGTACCGTGGTGCTCTCCCGTGCCCTCGCATCTCTTGGTATCTACCCAGCTATCGATCCGCTGGAGTCTTCTTCAGCCGCACTTACACCAGATATCGTTGGTGAGGAGCACTACCGCGTTGCAAATCTTGTGAAGCAGACTCTGCAGCGCTATAAGGATCTCCAGGATATTATCGCCATTCTCGGTATCGAGGAGCTCTCTGAGGAGGACAAGCTTACGGTCGCACGCGCCCGAAAGCTCCAGCGCTTCCTTTCGCAGCCATTCAACGTGGCCGAGCCGTTCACCGGCACGCCAGGCGCGTACGTGTCCCGCGAGGAGACCGTGCGTGGTTTCGGTGAGATTGTCGACGGAAAGCATGACGACAAGCCGGAGCAAGCGTTCTACATGAAGGGATCAATCGATCAGGTAACTGGCTAATATGGCAAAGACCTTCCATCTCACCGTAGCGAAAGTAGGAGAGAACCTCTTCGATGGAGAGGCGATATCCGTCACGCTTCCTGGTGCGGAGGGTGTCTTTACCGTGCTTGCTAATCACGAAGCCTTCGTTTCTCCGCTTAAAGAGGGGCAGATTCGCATCGAGGCAGCAGACGGCGAGAAGCGTGCGATAACACTGACGGGCACCGGAATTGCCGAGGTTTCATCAAATCAAGCAACGGTACTTCTGTAGCAGCCTAGCGAAGAAAGTTTCAGACACGCCCCGGACGCTGTTCCGGGGCGTGTCTTTTTGCACTACACATAACTTCGCCGTTCGGAATTGGCGTGTCGTACGCTATACTGCCAGCATATGGCAATTCAAGATTTCGTACTGCGCCAGGTGATGCGCGCAAAAATGAAGGATGTTCCCAAAGAGCAGCAGGAGCAGATAATGAACCTGGTACAGAAGAACCCTGAGCTCTTCAAGAAGATAGGCGAAGAGATTGATCGCAGGGTTAAGAAGGGTGGCGAGAACCAGATGAAAGCGACCATGGAGGTCATGAAGAAGTATCGCGCTGAACTTCAGGACTTGATGCGCTAGGCACATGAAGAAAATATTCATCCTTCTCGGGCACCCAGATTCCGGAACGCTATCCGGAGAGATCGCGTCTGCGTATGAGGAGACCGCTAAGGCAGTCGGACATGACGTGCGCCGTATGAATATTGGCGACCTCCAATTCGACCCTATTCTTCATAAGGGATACCGCACCATCCAAGAGCTTGAGCCGGATCTGAAGCAAATTCAGGAGAATCTTCGCTGGTGCGACCATTTTGTATTTGTGTATCCGGTGTGGTGGAGCGCTACGCCCGCTCTGGTCAAGGGCATGTTCGATCGCATGTGGCTCCCGGGATTTGCATTTAAGTTCCATGCGGATAAGCGTGGTTGGGACAAGCTATTGAAGGGGCGCACCGCGCGCGTAATTGCGCTGTCAAAGATGCACCCGTGGAGTATTCGTCTTCTATTTGGAGACCATACAAACGAGATATCGCACGCTACTTTAGGTTTCTCTGGTCTTAGGGTCCGCATGACAGAGATCGGAAATTCGGAGAATCTTTCCGAAAAGGCAAAGGCTACTCGGATAAAGCAAATTCGATCACTCGCTCGGGCAGGAATGTAGTGCGTATAAATTAAAAACGCCTCGTATCCATACGAGGTGTGTGTATATGTACCGAGTGCGGTACGAGGCGTTTTACGGAAGCTAGTGCTTCCTGGGCGCCCCCAATATGTAAGTCCTGAAGAAGATCAGGCTCACGATCATCAGGGTGCCTGCGATTGACGGTATGTTGCTGGATATGAGCCCAAACAACGTCCATTCGAAATTCGCGCGGCCGGCGAGGATGTAAAACAGGCTTGGTACGATAAACATCAATACCAGAGCCAATCCAATGCCGGTATAAAAGAGCAGTTGCCGTTGCATGGTCAAAATCCCTCCTTGGTTGACCAGACTGCATACTGCCATGGAGTGACTCTCTCGTCAAAGATTGGAGCTGGTCTCTTTGCTTTTTGGACAGTACTCCGTTAGGGTATCACTATGAAGATCGGCATCGTCGGACTCCCGAACGTCGGGAAGTCTACTCTATTTAATGCGCTTACTAAGGCTGCGGTCCCCGCAGAGAACTACCCCTTCTGTACCATAGACCCTTCCGTGGGCGTCGTTGGGGTGCCTGACGAGCGCCTTACTAGGCTTGCAGAGCTTTCCAACAGCGAGAAGGTGGTCCCGGCAGCCATCGAGTTCGTCGATATTGCAGGACTGGTTAAGGGTGCCTCTGAAGGAGAGGGTCTTGGCAACCAATTCCTCTCCAACATCCGCGAAGTCGACGCGATACTTCAAATGGTGCGCTTTTTCGATGATCCCGATGTTACCCACGTGCATGGCGAAGTCGATCCAGTTCGGGATATTGAGGTTATCAACCTTGAGCTTATTCTTGCCGACCAACAGCAGGTATCTAGTCGCCGCGAGCGTTTAGTACGCGATATACGCGCAGGACTTAAGGACGCAGTTGCTGAGGAAGCGATACTACAGAAAGTTGAGCAAGTGCTTCTGGCAGGCAAGCTTGCGCGTATGGCGGAACTTACGCCTGAGGAAACCAAACGCATTAAGTCGCTCAACCTCCTCACCCTAAAGCCCATTCTCTACGCGCTTAACGGCAAGAGTGGCGGGCATAATATTTCTGAAACAAACGACGGTCGCGCACAGGCTGCGTACGATCTGATCGAATCACTCGGTTCACACTATGTGGAGGTAGATGCCGTCACCGAGCATGAGCTTAACGACGTGGCGGATGAGGACAAAGATATGTTTCGTTCGGAGCTTGGCGTGCAGGTAGATGGGCTCGATGCTCTCATCAAGGGCGCATACGAGACGCTTGGACTCATTACATTCTTCACGACCGGTCCAAAGGAAACGCGCGCATGGACTATTGCTCAGGGTGCCAGTGCTCCTGAGGCTGGCGCTGCTATCCATACAGATTTCAAGGATAAGTTCATACGAGCAGAAGTTGTTGCTTGGGATAAGCTCATACAGGACGGATCTTGGAGCGCTGCGCGTGACAAGGGAGACATTAGGACAGAGGGAAAGACCTATATTGTCGCTGACGGCGATGTGATGGTCTTCCTCCATTCCTAGACCGGCAAAGCGGTATACTAAATTCATATGGAACCAGTACGCACACCAGTAACGGCCAAAGATTTCTTTCTCTGGCTCGGCATCATTATCGGCGTTTACGGAAGCGTCATAGCGCTGTTGGCACTTTTGTTTGAATACATTAACCGGAGTTTTCCGGACCAGCTCGCCGGGTATGCCGATCCGCTAGCATCAGGAGCGCATGTCTCTATGGCGACTCTGATCGTGTTTGTGCCGCTTACGACGCTCCTCGTGTATCTCGTCAGAAATAGCATTCGTAGGGAGCCGGGCAAGGAGCACATCTGGGTTAGAAGGTGGGCTATTGTGCTCACGCTTTTCCTTGCAGGGTTCGTAGTTGCCATCGACTTGGTCACCTTGGTTACAACATTCCTTGGCGGGGAAGTAACCGTCCGCTTCGCGCTTAAGGTTCTTGCGGTTCTCTTGGTCGGCATTGGGCTGTTCCTCCACTTCCTGGCTGAGCGTTGGGGATACTGGCTTCGCTATGAGAAGAAAGCGCACGCGGTTGCCATTGCAATGATCGTGCTTAATTTCCTAGTGGTACTTGCTGGCTTCTACATTATCGGCACTCCAACTGATATGCGCCTCCAGCGTCTTGATGCGCAGAAAGTGCAGGACCTGCAGTCTATCCAAGGACAGCTTGTGTACTACTACCAGCAGAAGCAGGAATTGCCTGAGAGTATCGACCAGCTTAGTGATCCTATTTCCGGATTCACCGTCCCAGCTGATCCTGAAACTGGTGCCTCATATGAATACCGCGTAACTAGCGGTACGTCTTTCGTGCTTTGCGGAACATTCAGGCGAGATTCGATAGATACACGGGGACAGGGCGAGTACTCTATGCGGGATGCATCCTATCCATCCCGCGGCATAAGCGACAACTGGGTACATGGTACGGGCGAAGTATGCTTTGAGCGCACTATTGATCCCGAGCTCTATCCTCCGTACGCTAAGCCACTCTAGAGACCTATGGCGGGCTACGACCACAAGCAGGTAGAGGCACAGGCCCAGGAGAAATGGGAATCCCTTCGACTGTACGAAGCCGATTTGCATGCGGCTAAGGATCCGTACTATGTTCTCTTTGAGTTCCCATATCCTTCGGGCGACCTCCACATAGGTCATTGGTACGCCTTTGCGCTTACGGACATATTCGCTCGCTACAAGCGCCTGGAGGGCAAGGATGTGCTTTTCCCGATTGGCTTCGATTCCTTTGGTCTTCCTGCCGAGAATGCGGCCATAAAGCGCGGTGCTGACCCGAAGACCTGGACATACGAGAACATGGAGCGCATGCGTGCTCAGATACGTTCGATGGGCACAGCAGTCGACTGGTCTAAAGAGATCGCTACCTCTGACCCTGAATTCTACAAGTGGACGCAGTGGCTTTTCCTGAAACTCTACGAGCACGGGCTTGCCGAACGCAAGGAAGCGCCCGTCAAGTGGTGTCCAAAGGACCAGACCGTCCTCGCCAACGAGCAGGTTATTGACGGCGCCTGTGAGCGCTGCGGCACCGAGGTAGAGGAAAGGCGCCTTACCCAGTGGTTCTTGAGAATTACTGACTACGCAGAGCGCCTTTTGGCGGATCTAGATCCGCTCCCATGGCGAGAAGAGATAAAGGATGCTCAGCGCGCATGGATCGGGAAGTCCGAAGGAGCGAAGATTACCTTCCCGCTTTCGTTCAAGAAAGACCCTACGCAAAACGATTGGCGCGACCCGGATGGCAAGCCTGCAGGCATCACTGTATTTACTACGCGACCTGACACGGTCTTTGGCGCAACCTATGTCGTTCTTGCACCAGAGCATCAGTGGGTGCGCGCTATATGGGACACAGAGCATGATGATGTTGCCTTCAATAAGGATGAGATTGCAAAGTATGTAGAGGTAACAAAACGAAAGACCGAGCGCGAGAGACAAGAGAATAAGGAGAAAACTGGCGTGCGGATCGATGGCATCATGGCTCTCAATCCAGCAACGGGAGAGGAAATTCCTGTTTACATAGCAGATTATGTGCTCGGGTCTTATGGCTCGGGAGCAGTCATGGCTGTGCCGGCGCATGACGAGCGAGACTTTGAATTTGCAAAGCTACATGGTCTGCCGGTGCGCCAGGTTGTTGCACCGCGCGTTACAGACAATACAAACCCTCCACAAGAGGGTAAGGAGGAGGTGGGGCGAGATGTGACCCTCTCGATCGTGCACAACCCTGCGACGAACCGATACCTTACGCTTGATTGGAAAGAACAACCTTGGGTCACGTTTATAACCGGCGGCATGGACGAGGGTGAGGAAGCACTTGCGACCGCGCTTCGGGAGATCAAGGAGGAGACAGGCTATACAGACCTTGAACTCGTACGTTACCTTGGACAAACTCAGAGTGAATTCTATGCGGCGCATAAGGGCGTTAACCGTGTGGCACGAAATCGCTGCTTCCTCTTTTCTCTAAAGAGTGAAGCGAGGACTGAGGTTGCGGCTGAGGAGGAAGCAACACATGAGGTCGTCTGGCGCACTAAGGAGGAGATCGAGGCTCTCCATATGCAGCATGCTGAGTTCGATTACCTCTGGAAGCGTATTCACGAGGGTGATAGCGCGTTTACGGAGAGCGGCGCTCTCATAGATTCTGGCGCTTTCTCCGGGCGAGATAGCGAAGAGGCGAAGTGGGATATCGTAGAAGCGATTGGCGGCGAGCGGACGACTAATTACCGTCTTCGAGACTGGCTCGTATCGCGCCAGCGGTACTGGGGATGCCCTATTCCTGTTGTTTACGACCCGGATGGGAAACCGCACTCAGTATCTCCTGATCATCTACCGTGGATGCTCCCGACAGATGTCGACTTCTCATTGAGCAGCGATGGATCACCGCTTCGAACTTCTAAGGAGCTCAAGGAGCGTGTAGAGCGCTTGTATGGAGAAGGGTGGACTCCTGAGTACGACACGCTCGACACGTTCGTCGACTCCTCGTGGTATTTCTATCGATATCTTGATCCTAAGGACGAGAACGATTTCTCTGATGCAGGACTTATGCGCCAGTGGCTCCCCGTAGATCGCTATTCAGGAGGCTCAGAGCATACGACAATGCACTTATTGTATTCTCGCTTCTTCCATAAGGCGCTCTATGACCTTGCGCTCGTGCCACACGATGAGCCATTCAATGAACGTAACAACCGGGGCATAATTCTCGGTCCAGACGGACAGAAAATGAGTAAATCAAAGGGCAACGTAGTGAATCCCGATGAGTTTGTTGAGCGCTATGGAGCTGATGCTGTCCGCCTCTATCTCTCGTTCATCGGTCCCTACAATGAACCGGGCAGTTATCCATGGAATCTAGACGGCGTGCATAGCATGCGCCGCTTCCTTGACCGAATTGTTACCGTTTCTGAACGAGTACGGGATGTGGAAGCAACAGAGGAGCTTCGCCGCTCTCTTGCAAAAACAATCGAGAAAGTGGGCAGCGATCTCGAGCGGATGAAATACAACACCGCGATATCCGCGCTCATGGTCTTTCTTAAGGATCTTGAAGCGCTCACAGAGGTGCCGCGCCCAGTATTCCATCAGTATCTTATTCTCCTTGCGCCACTTGCGCCACACTTGGCTGAGCACCTTTTCGGTATTACCAAGGGCGCGGGGAGCATCCATATGACCTCGTGGCCAGAAGCAGATCTTGATCTGCTAAAGGGAGAGCTCAAGACAGTCATCGTACAAGTTTCAGGAAAGCGAAAAGGAGAGATACAGCTCCCGGAAGATGCTTCTGAGGAGGATGCGATCGCTGCCGCACACACCATTCCTGCAGTAGCAGAACTTTTCGCAAGTAGCGACCCGAGCCGCGTCGTATACGTCCCAGGACGCATTTTAAACCTAGTGTTTTCCTAGTCGTCATAGGTCCTTCATATTTATTAAAATATGGCCTATTTACAAGGTTTTTCATATACTAGACTACGCAAATAAGCCATCAAAATGGTTGACAAGTAAGTGCTTGACGTGCTAAGATACTTCTCGCGAAGAGGCGCAAGCTAATTCGCAACTATGCATTTAATTCCAATAGCCCTGATAGGGGCGTTTGTTTTATCCAGTAGCGTCGCTGCGCCGATTCCTACCGAAGCCGACCAGATAATCCCTGGGCCGAGCCAAGAGGTGGGTACGGCGACCGCGCTCTCGTTGCCTACAGCTCCGAGTGCAAAGGTCGCAGTACGGAATCCTGAACCAGCAAAGCAGACCTACACAGTGAAGATGACCGCGTACAACGCTGTCCCGGGCCAGACGGATGCAGATCCGTTTACGACCGCCAGCGGTGCGTACAGCAACCCCGAGGTTGTTGCCGCACGGTCCCGCGACCTTGCCGCGAAACTTCCTTTCGGTACGGTCGTCGCGATCTCGCGAACCGCCAAGGACACCCCGCGCTGTGGTTACAGCAAAGTGGAGGACCTTATCGGGTATCGCGTTATCGCAGACACTATGAACGCTCGAATCGTTAACCACGTCGACGTTCTCATGCCAGCCGGCAAGACCGTCGCCGTAGATGGCGGTCGTATGGTGAATCCAGGCATTGCGCTTGGCGCTTGCGACCAGGTAACCGTGAAGGTTGTGGGTAAGGTGGACATAAAGAATGTTCCCAAGACCCAGGCCGAACTGGTTAACCTCATTGAAGGTAATACTGAGCTTGCCCGCATTTAGCGTCAAACATGAAGCCCCCGGAAACGGGGGCTTCATGTTTCTATTGGGGCATAAGATGAAGTTTAGTAGACTACATACATATGAAGGCTCTTTACCGAAATACAACGCTTATGGCAGTCTTTTTGGCTGCATTGTTTATTACCAGTATTACTCCTGTGAAAGTTGAGGCTGCTGACCTTACCGTTTCTGGCTGGATACCATACTGGGCAAGCGCTAAGGGTATCAAGGAAGCATCCAAGAACCTCTCGAAACTCGACGAAATCAACCCCTTCGCATACAGCGTTAAGAGTGATGGTTCTCTTGCAGATACTGCTAAGCTCACCTCCTCATCGTGGAAGAAGCTCTTTAGGGATGCTGAGAAGAAGGACGTCGCGGTTATTCCAACCGTTATGTGGAGCGACCGCGCGAATATCGAGCGCATCCTCATGAGTCCTTCGCTTCGAGCAAGGCATGTAGAGCATGTCGCCAGAATGGCAGAGGATGGCGATTTCGATGGTGTAGATATCGATTACGAAAATAAGTCAGCAGCGACCCGTCCGTACTTCTCGCTCTTCCTAAAGGAGCTTGATGCTGCTCTTGGTGATAAGGAGCTCTCCTGCACCATTGAGGCGCGCACACCGCCAGACTCTGTATACCGCACCGTGCCTGCGACGATTGAATACGCAAACGATTTTAAAGAGATCAATAAGTATTGTGATCAAGTGCGCATGATGGCGTATGACCAGCAGACTGCAGACTGGAAGTTGAATGACGCCAACCCGAAGCCGTACGCACCGCTTTCAGACAAGGCGTGGGTTAAGAAGGTGATGGAACTGGCAGCTAAGGATATTGATCGCGATAAGCTCGTTATGGGTGTTCCTACCTATGGCCATGAGTACGCGATTACCGTCCATCCTAGTGGATACATGGAGTACAAGAAGCTCTGGTCTTTAAACCCAGTTTACGCAAAAGACACCGCCAAAAAGATGAAGGCGACAGCTGCACGTGCGGCACATGGAGAGATGCGTCTCGCGTACATCCCTAAGGATTCCGCAGCGTACAAAACCAAGGCAAAAGTTGACAGAGGAGTGTCTAAGGCTGAACTGCCTATCGAGCAGGCAAAGGCGCATGCCAAGGCAACAGGAAAGCCAGCTGTCGTTAATGTCATGTGGTGGCACGATGCCGGCGCCATTGAGGAGAAGGTGGAACTTGCTGAATCCTTGGGTATAAAGGGCGTCGCAATATTCAAGATAGACGGAGGAGCAGATTCCAAGATGTGGAAAGTGCTTCCATAAAGAAAGCGGCCGTTTTTCGTTACAGAACTTCACCAAGCCTTTAGCGTTACAAGCGTTTAATATGCTTGTTATCACTCACAACCAGTAATACGTATGGCAACTGTCATAAACAACCCGAACACAGATTCCTCTTCCTCTGGCGCTGGATGGGGCCTCGCAGTCATCATCGGTCTTATCGTTATCCTCGCGCTTCTTTTCGGTATCCCCGCCCTCAGTAACCTAGGAGGCGGAGGCGCCCCTGCTATAAGCGTGCCTGAGCAGGTCGACGTTAATGTCGGCGCAGGTGGAGCAGGGCAGTAGTCATAAACGAAAAAGCGCCCGGATATCCGGGCGCTTTTTCTAATCGAAGAGGTATACGAGATACTCGTCTAGTGTCCTCTGGTCCAGGTCGTATAGATGTCTACCTTCCTCATGGAGGTCACGTGCAAGACGCTCGCCAACGTAGCGCCAGTGCCATGGCTCGTACTGATAGTACGCGTTGTCCTTGGGATACGAGAGCACGAACCCAAATCGATGCGCATTCTCTGTAAGCCAGGTATAGGCAGCAGTGCCCTCTATGGAAGTAAAGTCTGTACCGAGCTCTTTCGTAGAGAGATCGAGTGTAGTGCCTAGCTGGTGCTCAGAGTATCCCTGGTCGGCTGAGAATCGGTTTGCGCCAGTTCCGTATGCCACCGTGTAGTTTGATTTAAGCGTTGCCTGTGTGCCGAAAGACCTATACGCCGATACGGCGCGTAGCTCGATGCCGTCCTCAGCAGCCTCTTTAAACATTTCCACAAGGTACGGAAGCACTCGTGCGTGCACTTCAAGAACGCGGCCCTCGGGAGCAACGTGCATGTCTGGAATGCGCGCAAGATCGGTCGGCGCGTAGTGCTCACTCAAGAAGTAGACCTTGGAATACTTGGCAAGTAGCTCTGGATCCGTATATTGAAGTTTCTCGAGCGTTGAGACAGTGTCCTGTATACCATCTAGAGTTCGCTCGAACTCGCCAGTTTTGGCGCGCTCAGCTTGGAGCTCACGCAAGAGCGCATCGCGGCTCGCAAACGCCTCACGAAGACCAAGTTCAAGCTCGGCGATCGTCGTCTGAAGGCCGGTGCGCTCAGATCCAAACAGCGCAGCTTGCGCGTTCAGATTCTGATTCGTCATGTACCAGCGGTATCCAAGAAAGGCTGCCAATATGAGTGCAAGGACGAGGATAGACAGGAGTGCGAGGCGTAAGGGAGGAAAATGCATACCTATACCTTGCCATAGAGCTAGCTCCTAGCAAAACCCTGGGTTCGTACGGTACTATGGGTCGTCATGAGTACACGTCGCACCTACGCACCACTTCCACTAAAGCTTTCTGTCCGTCGAGCCGTCAAAGGCATGGGGCTCGGACTGTACGCAGGCGAGAGTATTCCAGAGAATGCCTGCATTATCGAATACGTAGGTCGAACGATATCTAAGGAGGAGGAAGAGAATAGCCGTAGCCGCTATCTTTTCACCGTATCAAGGACCAAGACAATTGACGGCTCTATGCGCGAGAACACTGCTCGTTACATCAATCACTCCTGCAATCCAAATAGTGAGGCGATCATACATAAAGGGCGCATTTTTATCTTTTCCTTACGACCGATCGAAGCAGGTGAAGCGATAACCTACGACTACGGCAAAGAGTACTTTGATGAGTACCTTTCCGGAGGCCGCTGTAAGTGCGACTCCTGTCTCTCTAAGATTTAGACCTTTGTATAAGCGAAGAGAGCGGTGCTATCGCAAGAGGCACAAGCATCTCTTCCTGCGATAGGCCGCCGTGTATGCCCCTGCCTCCGTACTCAAGACCGGGCATGTGCTTGTACCAGACGTGGTACCCCTCATATGGGAGTATGAGCACGTCTCCAATGCGCCGTTTGAATCGCTCGCTCGGCTCATTAAACCCGAACAATCCCCGTGAGAGCGCCTCCTCTGTTGTTAGCACCTCAGCCTTCCCCTCGAGCATGGTTCGTAGAAAGTTGAGTGTATGTGCGATCTTGGGCTTATAAATATGCAAAAACACATCGTGCGGTGCTCCGGTGGGAAGAATGGAACGAGAATCCTTTGTCCATTGATAGCTCTCCTCCAATTCTATATAGGAGTTCAAATAGATAATGTCCTCGTTATGCACTGTGGTTTGACCGTGATCGGAGGAGAGCATAAATAGTATGTTCTTGACAGCTTCCTCTGAGAGATTATCTAGCAGCAAGCGCTCAAGATTATCGGACAGTTCTGCAAGCGCGCCCAAATGTTCTTCTGACCGAGGTCCGAATATGTGCTCGGACTGATCTACGGCATACCAGGGAACGAAATAATATGCAGGTCCGCTTACCTGCGTCAGGTTATCTACAAGCTTCGTGAACAGATCAGCGACGTCGGAAAAGGGTACGATCGTCGATCCTTTCTGGCTTGCACGGCTATAGGCGCTATCTGCGTACGTTTCTGGCGTATAAACATATGACGCAACGCCGTGCTTCTTAAGTTGCTCGTATTGCGTGATACCATCAAATAGCATTTCGGGAGTTCCGCCCTCGCGTATAAGCGTCTCTCGTCCATCGGAAAGGTGGGGTCTGAACGGGAATGGCTCTATGATGCGCTCGAACTCATCGAAATACACAGTCCACTCCGGAAGACCATGTTCCTGAGGCGTTAGGCTTGTGTGAAGTGCCGTCAGTGCCGCCGGTGTCGTCGACGGAAACACTGACGTAAGAGGGTAAACCGTTCCCTCACGAGCTAGGCGCTTAAAGAAAGAAAATCTGCCTCCATAGTCTGTAAAATGTCGGTAGCCAAATCCGTCCACGAACAGAAAAAGTATCTTCTGATACCCATGGTTCCAGTCAGCGGCAAACGGCAGTACGGGACGCTCGGTAGCAATGCCAAATAGATGTTGAATCGTAGGGGGTATTTCAGCTATGGAAAGGCGTCCGTAGTACGGATATACGAAGCTCACCTGTTGACGCTCTTTCTTTATTTCATGCAGCAGGTCGTGGCGGAACATATCTATTTAATTACGTCCTTCAGGTCCAGGTAGAAGTACTCGAGTTGATTGGTGCGCGCATGATCAATAAATTGATCGACGCTTCCCAAGGGGTATTTCATCTTTCGTAACTTCGGGTTTCGAATTGTCTTTTCAATCTCCTCAACGTACTGCCACGCGTCGATAACTGGGTACCCGCGACCATAGAAGTCCATAGGCTTGGTTGATAGTGGTGGGGTGATGCCAAGCTGGTTATGCATCCTGCCCACCATCTGATAGATGCGCATGAGGAGCTTTTGCCGACGCTGCCAGTCCTGTTCCTTGAGCACCTTCTGCAAAAGCGGGTAGAGCTTCCCGCCAGAAGGAAGCCACGCTCGGAAGGCAGACCCGAACCACTTGCTATACGGCGCATAGCGACGTTCCATAAGGAAGCATAGGAACATGATCTTATGCACCGTGCGTCCCGCTACAACTTGCGATCCTAGCGCATCATCCTCTTCTCCCGTACGAGCCTGCGTTTGAAGTTCATCAACCAGCTTTCCCCACTGCACGCGCATGAGGTACTTCCAGATGTCATCAGGGAAGTAGGCAAACTCGTTCCGTACTTTCTGTATGCCCAGGTCGTCGTGATACAGCTCGCCAGCAGTCACCTCGATAAGTGCCTGCTGCGGGAAAAGAAGCCAATCTTTCAGCGAAGGCTTCCTACGAACATCAAAACCGAGGTAGTGGTCAAAGAATGAAGGAAGCGTCCAAAAGCGGAACAAATGGTTCACCGGCCCTTCCGTGATGAGCTTCGGTATATGCTTTCGATATCTATCTCCCTCTATAAAGTTTGTTGGATAGCCGCGATATGAGTAAGGGAGCTGATGCTGCAGCATCTCGTTTATCTGCGTATGCGTACCAACAAAGTCGACGCTTGATAGGAAGATGTGGAGATGGGGCCCCCAGTCGTGGTCTACAGAGGTGCGCGAATCAAAGCCTAGAACATCTGAACCGTGACCCACGAGCCCTGCGGAATAACGCAGCCCTGGAAAGTGTCTAGCCATCAATGGGCCTACGACATCTTTAAAGAAACCGGCATTGAGTTTTAACCCGTGTATGAAGTTCGGCATGCGGAAATGTCACTACTGGCTCTAGTCGTGTAATGCGGTACTCAGCTATATACCAAGTATTGCAATATGGACCATGATGCTTCCGTGACGCCTGTGATTCATCATTCATACACGCGGATGCAGGTTACAGTAGGGCATGCCAACACGAAACAAACTGAGCGGTATGGACGCCGAGCAGAAGGAAGCGCGACTTAAGGCGCAACGATCTGGTAAAGCCGGCCGCATCGCAGGCAAGGGCAAAGCTGCTCGATCTAATAAAGCGACAGGAGGGAAGCGTGCACGGTAAGGCAAAACACCCCGCGCGAGCGGGGTGTTTTGCTAATTACTGGAAATCAACTGATCAGCCATTGCCGCCACGGCTGGCCTGACCACCCTTGCGTCCTGCCTCACGAGCCGAGTTGCTGTCAAACTCGTGGGCGGTGCCCTTCTCGTGGGCAGCCTTTCCACCCTTGCTTGCGATCTCGCGCTGCTTTGCCTCATCCATGCTTGCAAAGCCGCGACCGCCACTGTTGTTATTTGCCATACGCTATTCGTCAGTTATGCGTGTAATGTGTCGATCGACACGCACACCATACCGAGCAGTGCGTAAAGCAGCCGTTAAGGAGCTCAGCCGTTACTCCAATACTGCGTCAACGAGGCCGTATGCCATAAGATCGACTGGAGTAAGTATCGTGTTTCGCTCCATGAGTTCAAGAACTTTTTCAGTAGTCAGCAGACCATTTGATGATTCAGCGACAATAGATGCGTACTGAAAATCCTTAAGTCGATCCTCGCGGAGCATGGCATCTATTTCCTTTGCCGTGTATCGCTGGTTTCCATCAAATACGCGGCCGGCAAGATGAAGTAGAAGCGTCGTGTTCTTGGTTACGTACTTACGTGAGCCTGAGAGCAAAATGATGACGCCTGATGAATCGACATCGCCTGAGCCGATAGTAACTAGCTTAGGCTTAAGCACGTAGCGCATGTGGTCATGAAAGCTCATGGCGGTGCCTGATGGCCCGCCTGCGGACGTAACCGCAAGTATGATCTCGGCTCCCGGATCCTCCTGGTATAGGGCGCGTATTTCTTCAATGACTCGTTCGTTCGTACCGTAATTGACGACGCCAAAGTACTCAATTGTACGCATCGGATCAAAGTGTGTGGGCGATTGTGCGGTAGCCGTAATAGATGAAGGGGAGAATGCAGTGTTCATGCAGGAAGTATGGACGTGAACTCTGCGTGAAGCAAGCTGAACAATAATATATTCATATTGTCAATTCTCTCTACGCTAACGCGTACTCATCAAGTACCTCTTTTATATCCTTCATGCTTGCTGGTTTAGTAAGATGCCCGGTAAACCCTGCTTCTGCAGCGCGTTCGCGATCATCTTCTCCTCCATAGCCTGAAAGCGCGAACGCTGGGCCCTCAAATCCCTCATTTCGCAGTATGCGTATAAGCGCATGACCATCCATGTCTGGCATGCCGATATCAACAAACGCGAGTTGGACGACGCTTTTGCGCGCGTGCTCAATCGCTTCGTGAGGGCCGTACACCGCGATAGCGGAGCTTCCAAGGGCCCTCATGAGGCGCACAAGGGCATCTGCGGCGGCCTGGTTATCATCAACAACAAGAATGTGGGAGGAATCCGTCATCGGTTAGCTATATGGCTGAGTATAAGACAAATTCATAAAGAAAAGATGAAGAAGAGTTTGTAAGTATGGAAATGGGAGAGCGGCGGATCTGCTAGGATCCGCCGCTTACCGCGGGCGCCACTCACGATGTATGAGTACGTCCTCGTCGTTACGCACAAGTACAGGGTCTTTTACCAGGCGAGCAGGTATGTTCCACTCAAACCAGTGCGAGTGCACAATGCTCCACAAGGGATACACCGTGGACCTGCGTGGCGGGTCCTGTTGCGGATATAGACCAACATCATGGTAGTCCTGGTGATAGCGGAGTCGATTGGTGACGCGCGCATACCGGTCGTTGATTGGTATCAGGCTCTTGGGCAGGTTGCCGGGGAGCATGGACAAGCCCAGCTCCTGTTCAAAAGCACGGGCGATGGTATCGCTCAACTTCTCGTCACCTCGTGCCGTTTCTGAGAGCGACCAGCCAGGTCGCAACAGAAGTTCGGTAGTGCAAGCGACGGAGACGTCGAACTGAACCACATGTTTGCCGCTCGGGTACAGTCGATAGATCTCGTACAGCACCTCGGTTGGCGTCTGGATCAGTATGCGTACCCTCGTAGCCTCAAGCGCGAGCTCGTGGTTTTGAGGATGTCGCATGAACTTAACTTCGCCCTTTCGGTATTCGTCAAAGAGCTGGGCGGGGGACTTACCCCATTTCTCAACGTTATCGAATTCGACGTCGACCCCCTCGTTTGCGAGGAAGGCGACCATGTCTTCAAGTGCGGAAAACCGCATGGTCGTACTCCTCTACTAACCTGCCGAAAGAGTACGTAACTTACGGGAGCTTGGCAACCCCTTTATGAAGGGCTCGTTTAAGTTCCTCAACTCCTACGGGCTTAACGAGATATTCCTCAAACCCAAGGCGCACGCCTTTCATTCGGGCGCTCGTGGGTGTAAGACCTGTAAGCGCGATAATGCGCCCGGAATATTTGTGCTTCTTCAAGCGCTTGGCTACCTCGTAGCCGTCCATATCAGGTAGGTCAAGGTCAAGCAAGATTATGTCTGGCTTTCTATCGCGCGCGGTATCTATCGCTTGAACTCCGTCATACGCGTATAGCACCTTGTGACCCTGTATCTCAAGTAGCTTTCCTATAGCAGATGCTGCGGTGTCGTTATCATCCACGATAAGTACCCGTTGCCTCTTATGCCTATCCGTAGGATTAGGCAGTATCTCAGCAGCTTCTATGGGTGCATGGCTGGTCCCCAAGAGCGGGAGGGTAACGACAAACTCGCTTCCTTGACCCTTTCCCTCGCTTCTCGCCTCTACGGTGCCGCCGTGCATCTCAACAAAGCTACGGACAAGCGCGAGTCCGATTCCAAGCCCTTTTATGGAGCGCTTGCCCGAGTCAATCTGATGGAATGGCGTGAAGACGGCCTCAAGTAGGCTCGGATCTAGACCGATACCCTTATCGCGGACATGAATGCGTGCATGTTCGCCAGTACGGGTGAGCAAAAGCGTTATGCTGCCGCCTGGATCCGTGTACTTTGAAGCATTCGTCAGTAGATTAGACACAACCTGTTCAAGCCGTGTCGCGTCTCCCGCCACAACCAACGGCTCATCTGCCGGACGGTACGTAAAGGATTGGTGACGCTCTTTGCGATAGTGCTCGGTCGAGAGTATTGCGTGACGCACGACAACATCTAGCTCAACCGGATCTTCCGCAACGCGAAGCTTGTTCTCGCTGATGCGCGATATATCAAGCAGGTCATCCAAAAGCCTGCGAACCATCTGCATGCGATCCTCCATCATGGTGAGCGTCTCTAGGTCCTCCGAGTCAGGCTCTGCCTTTAGCTTTAATAGGTCTATGCCACTAACTACCGGAGCAAGCGGGTTCCTGAGCTCATGTGCAAGCACGGCGATAAAGTCATTTTTTGCTTTAGATTCTGAGCTGACGCGCGCCACTGCGTTTTCTAGCGTCGAGAGCTGATGGCGCATGAGGTTAGAATTGAGGCGACGATCTTCCTCAAGCGAGGCGACTATATAGAAGATGACTGCGAGGACGATAAGGAGGCCTTCGGTGGAGAAAAGCCGTTCTGTGTCTACGCCATTAATTAGGGCGCTGTGTATTGCCATTCCACCCATTAGAACGAAAGCAAGTGTGAGAAACCGTGGGCGCAGCCTGAGCGCAATCCAGAAGAGTGGAATGAGAAGGAAGTAGACAAGTGAGACGCCTCCGACACGTCCTATTCCCACATAGAAAATGAAGTACGCGAGGGTGGCAAGAATGCCAAATACGACAGCCAGCTCGAGAATCTCCATAGGACTCCTTCCGAAGCGCCGCTTGGAGAACCAACGCAAAAGGAAAGGGACAGTAATTAGAAGCGCACATACAGCAGCGGCATACGTTGCGCTCCATAAACCGTCTCCAGGGTAAACACCTCTGAGAACGGCTGGTGAGAACTGTACGCCGATGTAATGTACGGTCGGCAATACGGCAGCGACAGCAAAGGTCACCACTATGAGTGACAGCATGTCTTTAAACTTCCGAAATATTGGATCTAGTGAGAGTGCGGTAAGTGCGTGCGCCCCCATAACCGCAACCGCAATATCACCTGCCGCCCAGGCAATAAGCTGCTCCACAGGGAGCTTGATTGTCAGACCTCCAACACACGCTGCGATGGCAACCATCCACCAAGCACTTGTTCCGAGAAAAAATAACGTAACGAGCGACACTCCAGACGCAACAAAGAGAATGATTGGCGCATATGCATATAGCGCAGCGAGCTGATAAAGCGCTAGGTACGCAGATATCAGCACCAGACCAGCGGCCCAGTGTCGGAGAGTCACGCTCTTTATAAGGGGCGGCGCCGTCATTTGTAGGGAGTATAGCAATCGTGTAGGCACCGCTGGTACCTAAGTAGCGTAGAGGGAAATAGCTGAAGACCTCATGAAGTCAACATATGGCCCAATCACTCGTCCGATATTCACCTGTTATCCATATCGCATTCTCTACACTCACAAAGCAAAGCGCGCGAGGGCACAGGGCTTCTTCGCAGTTCTTTGCTTGACCGGTGTCCTTTTGGACACGTTTATCAGGCAACTTAGCAACTTGAGTACCATAACGTATGAGCATTACACCAATTAGATTCAGCGCAGCTGCTGTTGTAGCACTTGCGCTCGTTCTCGGAAGCACCGGGCTGCTAGACGCACGTCTTACACAGGCTGCAGAAGGCGATGTATTCGTAAACATCTATGGGTACATAGATGGCGAGCAGGCGACGAGCGTGACCGCGGACGACTTCGCGTTCCCAATTAACGCGACCTGGAACGCAACAAGCACGGGAGAGGGAAGCGGCTCCTTCAATCTTGATAGCGGAAACGGCTATGAGACCATGACGGTTGCGCTCTCTGCGGAAGCTGACTACGCACTTGAAGCTGACCTCTCGAGCGAAGCGCTAGGCGCCTCTTGTGAGGAGGAGGGTGCTGAGTTTGCACTTGCAGGCTACAGCACGGGCGCAACGGAGGCCGAAGCTGCCGCCGCAGCACCGACTTCAGACGATCCGTCGTTCACAGACCTCACCACTGATCAGCATGTGATCGTATGGTTCGAGGATTGTACGCCTCCGGTAGATACTGACGCGCAGGTGACCATCATGAAGTATCTTGATGGAAGCCAGGCAACTGCAGAATCAGCAGGTAGCGCCGCATTCACCATGAACGCAACCTGGGACGATCCTGAAGGCGTTGGCAGCGGCTCTGGAGAGTTCACGCTCGACACCACAAGCGAGATCGACTATGAGACGCAGACCGTGTCGTTCGCACACGGTGCCGACTATACGATCGAAGAGGTTCTCGATGACGAGGTTACCGGTGCGTCCTGTAGCGAAGGTACGCAGTATGCCCTTGTAGGCTACACCACAGGCGCAACTGAGGCAGAAGCAGCTGCGGGTACGCCTGCTACGACAACGCTATCAATTACAGACATGGACAGTGATAGCTATGTCATTGTCTGGAATGAGACCTGTGAGGGTGAGACAGGTACGGACGATCTTGCGGTCGTGTCCATTGAGACAGAGGATGGAACGGGTACTGCAGACGGCACCTATGCAAACGGATGGGTCTACGTCTTCAACATTACCGTTCCTGATGATGAGACGAGCGTAGCAATGCGCTTCTCTGACTGGACAGGAAGCGCGGGTACCATGGCAGCAGCCGGAAATATCCGCATCTCGTCTGCTCAGGCAGATAACGATGGTGCAACTGTAGAGATCTCTACTGCAGATACCTACATGTCACCAGAACTAAACATAACTGGTGATCTCGATGCAGGTGCCGCAGGGCATCAGATCGAGCTCAGGGTCGAAGTGCGTATCCCTGAAGGGACGGATGACGGTTCGTACTCAACCACGTACGGCATCCGCACGCAGTAGTGCAGCTAACGAATCCTACGTATGAAAAAGGAAACCGAAAAGCTCACACTCTTGCTACCGTTCCTCTTCGCAGCTTCGACAGCATCTGCGCAATCTGAGGTTACGGGCACACTCACCGCAGGATCTGGCGGGTCTGCCGTGACCGGCACCATTTCCGGTGGGTCTGGTAGCACCCTTAGCGGTACCGTCACCGGTGGAGGAGGTGGCGGAGGCGGTGGGGGCGGAGGTGGAGGAGGTGGAAGTAACAACGACGATGATGACGATGATGATGGCGAGGTACTTGGTGTAAGCACCGAGGCTGACCCGAGCGTACTCGGCGCATACGTTGGTCTTCCAAACACCGGCGTGGGAGGCGATGCAATGCCACTCATGATTGCCATTGTCGCTGCTGCGGCAGTCGCGGGAGTTGGCGCCTTTCTCACTTCGCGCCTTATGCTGCGCTAGTGATAGCGACCAAAACAGAGCCTGAAGCAGCAGAAGCAGCCTTCTGCTGCTTCGGTGCACCTACCGTATGAACAGAAACAAAATATCCATTCTAATAGGCATTGCTGCCGCCCTCGTAGTACTTCTTGGCGCGGTCTGGTATGTACTCTACGGCGCGTCCTCTCCAGTTGCCGTATCCGCCCCGTTAATAGATCGCTCGGGAGTTTGGTTTGATGATCCCGGGACGAAATATCTAGTGGTGCCAAAAATTGGAATAGATACTAAAATTGAGGAAGTTGGCCGCACCGAGTCAGGCAACATGGCGAATCCATCTAGCTTCCACACGGTCGCATGGTATCGGCACGGCACAGCGCCAGGAGGTATAGGTAGCGCAGTCATAGCAGGGCACGTGGATAATGCGCTTAGCCTGGCTGGTGTCTTTAAAGAGCTGCATACACTTGCGTCGGGGGATGAGGTTCATGTAGTTACCGCAAGCACAACTCTCCGCTACAAGGTGCTTCGGTTAGAGGAGTATCCGTATGACAATGCGCCCCTTGCAGAAATATTTGGACGTACCGATGGGAGGTACTTGAACCTGGTTACGTGTGCAGGTACCTGGCTTCCTGGAATACGGACATATGACAAGCGCCTTATCGTCTATACGGAATTGCTGGAGTAAAGGAGCTTTCGGCCGCCGAAAAGGCTTTCTACCGAAGATTAAAACGAAGAAAGCCACAGAATCTGTGGCTTTCTTCGGAAAGTATATTATCTCCAGCTCTGCTCCGCGGGTAGGATTCGAACCTACGACCAAGCGATTAACAGTCGCCCGCTCTACCACTGAGCTACCGCGGAATGTGGTGCGCCCCAAGGGGCTTCAAGGCATAATAGCGTAAAAGCGGCCTGTGGCAATGGTAGAATCTGGATATGGAAAGCACTCCCATCCTCTATACGCGCCCGGGCTGTCCTTTTTCCGCAAAGGTCCTTCTTGAAGCGGCGATCCTAGGCGTTGAGCTTGATGAGAGGAGCACGAAAGATCCTTTAGTACTTGAGGAACTTATAGAGAAGGGCGGAAAGAATCAGACGCCGTTTCTTCTTGATGTAGAACGGGAGATTTCGTTATATGAATCCGATGCGATTATGCAGTACCTTCACGAACGCTTCGGATAAAATCCGTAATGTATATACGTACCTTCGTAACCGCCGACGCAAGACGCGATCACCTTGAGCGAAAGAAGGACGGTACACTTGCCGTAATTGTAAAAGCTCCTCCGGCAGGGAACCAAGCTAATAAGCGGGTCATTGAGCTCATTGCACGCGAGTTCTCAGTTGATCCCAAGCATGTTCGTGTCATCTCCGGACACCACAATCGTAGTAAGATGATTAGTATAGATAACTGACCATTGCCTATGGAAATACGCTATAAGGGTTTGCAGTATGACCTTCCGCAAGCAGTCACCGATAAAGCACAGAAGAAACTGCTTGGTCTTAAGAAGTACCTTGGCACAGATGCTGACACCGCACGTGCCTATGTCGAGCTAGGAAGAGAGACGACTGCGCACCAATCCGGCAGGATATGGGTCGCACGCATCAATTTCTCCACCCGCGGTACGCTCTACCGCGCAGAGGCTACCGAAGAGACTATCGAAAACGCTATAGATGAGGCTTCAAATGAACTTGCAAAGGAACTTCGCAGAGCAAAGCGGATGCGCGTGAATCTCTTCAAGCGCGGAGGACTCATGTTTAAGTCCTTTTCGCGCGGTTTCTAGAACGTAGAGAGGATGCTAGTGTGCAAATGGAGGGAGGAGAAGACCATGCTTACTACCAATTGCATGCTTGCCATAATGAAGCAGCAGCGATCCTACGGAGAGACCGGGTACCACCGCTTCGGAGGACCTGAGCCTCGGCCTCGTAAGTTTGAGCCAGCGCGAACTAAGTCCCCAGCCGGGGAACTGGTGCGCGCCTGGAACGAGGAACGCGGTTGCTTTGAGTAAGCGAACGAGCCCCAGCTGGGGCTCGGACGTTATCTAACAAAGTCTTCGTATGCCATTTCCTTCTTTCCCTCTGGGACTACCCGCTCTGGAACAAAACGACCATCTACAAATCGCGCCGATACTATCTTTACGCGCATGCGCCTTCCATCCTTATCGTGGAAGAAGTACGTACCCGGTCCCTCCGAATACGCCCTGTACTTACGCCAGTTTAGAAGATCATCTCCCGGAACCGTAAGTTCTCCCTCTTCTTTTCGAATCTTCTTCGCAAATGTCGCGGCGCTATGCTCTTGCGGGACTGCATTCATGCCGCGCTCGAACTCTGGAAGTATGGTTGCAAGCATGTCTGCACCTACAGCAACCAAGCGCGGCCGAAGCTCCCTCGTCGTCTCGCTCTCATCGATAGTGACCTGCTTTTGTATAAGCACATCCCCCGCATCAAGCTCAGGAACCATCTTCTGTACGGAAACGCCAGTGACGGATTCACCGTTTAGGAGCGCCGCCTCTACCGGAGAGGCGCCACGGTACTTCGGAAGGAGCGAGTAATGGATATTGAGAATACCGAGCGGAAACGCATCGATAAGCGTAGAAGGAAGTATCTTTCCGTAAGCGACCACTATCGCGTACTCACACCCATACACTTTGATAGCCTCTATTGTCTCCGTATCGAGCTTCGCGGGTGCAAGTACAGGGATATCATGCTCAAGAGCCCATGCTTTGGTCTCTGAAGGTGTCAGCACAAGCCCGCGGCCACGAGGTGCGTCGGGAGAAGTGACAACAAGACTCGGAACAAACCCTCGTTCAACAAGGATGGCGAGCGTATCGCGCGCGACATAGGGAGTGCCAAAATAGACGAACGGCTTATGCATGATCCTTGGGCGGGAGTATGACGATGTCCTCCGCATGATCGGTAAAAAGAATGCCGTCCAAATGGTCAATCTCGTGCTGGTACGCTTGTGCGAGAAGACCGCCTCCTCCACGTATAAATACGCGACCGTCGGCGTCCTGAGCGCGCACGCTAGCGCGTTCATGTCGGAACGTCTTTCCGTATTTCCCGCGCACAGATAAGCAGCCCTCATCTACTACGTCCCGCCTACGACTGATCTTCTCAAACTCTGGATTAATGAATATGCCCACCTCAGGTGGAGCCTCCACGCCCTCGGGCTGAACATGCATACGGTCGTACCGAACGATGAAAATGCGGTACGGGAGCGCGATCTGCGGAGCGGCAAGCGCGACGCCGTCTGGCTGTGCATCGAGCGCCTCCTCCATATCCCTCAGCATCCCTTGGAGCTCAGGCGTGCCGAACATGCTATCGGGAACCGCAGCAGCTACTTCGCGCAGCACCGGGTGCCCATCCTGGACTATCTCTTTCATGGGTTGACTATAGCAAATAAAATACGCCGCCTAAATGATAGGCGGCGTAGTGCGGCCGCCGACGGCAGGAATCGAGCATGTGACTTCCGGGTCGTCATGCGATACCTCAACACCATCGGCGGCACCAAAGACAGGTCTCATTTGGAGAGACTCCGTCTTATACGAAAAGAGCAGGCGATGCGTCACATTGAGCGGAGGGCAACCGTTGACGTGACGTCGAGGACTGGGAGACCGTCCTCGAGCCGGGAGGTGAGACCGGCCATCGCCAGATCGCATCCTGCTACCAAAATGACTCTGGGTCAATAGCTATCTTCATAAAAGGCGGTAGCGCCTGAAGTCGCTCGGAAAGCTCTGGATCAGGCCACGCGCCTTGGGCAAGGTGTAGTAGCGCCGTAAGGCGATAGGTATTCTTTTCGACGTGTCGCTCCGGGAGGACAGTGAGGGCAAGCGGCATTACCGCTTCGATAAGCTCAATCTTTGCTTCAAGGAGTCGCTTCTTGCTCCCTTCGACATGGAAAGCAACCAATGTGCCATAAGGTGGGTAATGGAGTGCTTCTCGAAGCATCGCCTCTTCCTTAAAGAACCCATCCTCTTTCGGTGCAACGACGGTCATGAGTGCCGTGTCGTCAGGGAGACGGGTATGCACGATGGTACGTTCTGCGAGTTCACGAAGCATGAGTCCGATACGCACAAACCGCTCGCGCGCCCTCCAGAAGGGAAGCGAAAGGAACGAATCCATTGAGGCTATGATCGCGAGCCCATGTGGTTCTTTTGTTGGCGTTGCGCTCCTCAGCCAGGGCAACATCGATTCGGTTCCAACAAGGATGCCCCGCTTCTCGCGAAATGCTTTCATTGCCTTGCGCGCTTGCACATCAGTGCGGACAGTATCGGTATCGAACCGTAGGATATGCGTATCAAGGAACGCAGCTGCGAGCTCCTCGTATACACGCTCGACGGCGATACCAAGCGGCATTAGATTCCAAGAGTCGCACACAGGACAGTGTATGTCGGTGCTCATTGTACTGGTGCCATCTGCAGTGCGGAAGATCCGCTTGCCGCCCATACTTGCGAGCGAGTACGCACGTCCCTGCGCGTCTTTCAGAGTGGTTCCACAATCTCTGCATACGACCGCAGGTGCGTATCCCTTTCTTGCGGCAAGGACGACAATACGCATGTCATCGTTGATCGCCTTTTGCATAATGCGCAGGGTACTGTCCGGAAGCGCTTTCCATATCTCTCCCTGTGCCTTGAGCTCACGCACGTCTACTGCTTCCACAGCTCCCTCTGGACTGGTCTGAAGCGGCGCCTGAGGGCGTGGCCGATGCTCAAGTGGAAGCGGATAGTCACCAAGCGCCACAGGAATGTTGCGCGATTGCCCATACAGAAGAAGTGACGCGACCAGGTCGAGATTTGGCCTGCGAGGCATTCGGTACGTGCCTGCGCTCGGACGGTCGACAATAATGGTGCCGAGCGACTTGATAGATACGAATGCAAACGCTGGGGTCGCAATGACGAGACCTTTCGTGCCAGCCGCCTTATTCAGTAGCTCCTTACGAACATCCGCTTTTACCTCACCCGAAAGGACGATTGGCGAAAGATCTGCAAAATACGCCTTCGCCTCAGCAAGCTCTGCAATGGTAGGGCATACAAGGAGCGCTGCGCTCTTATCTTCTAGCGCCTCCTCGATAGAGCTCCGATACTTTCTATATCGAACCTCCTTTGGATACTCAAACGTACGCTTTTCATATCCACTGCCTTCATTGAGTACGCGTGGGATGTCCATCGCGAGGGAATCAGAGAGAATTGCGTGGAGCACGGTGCCCACGGGTACTGCGTGATACGTAGCGATAGATTCAGCTGCCGCAAAAAGCGTTCTTGGGAGCATGCCATCGGAGCGTGTCACTGACTTCACGAGTGCGAACGATGCATTCTTGAGCATCGCTTTGGCATCTTTTACTTCAGTCGCAGACACGACAATACCGTGTACTGGCGTTTTGCGTAGCAGTATCGAGACGATCGTGCCGGCGGCCAGTTTATCTTTACTCCTATAGGAAAGGGGCGCGGCGGGCGAAGAAGGTGAGAGGGCGATGACGTCGATGACGTACATGCTTCCTATTGTACCCTTTAGCGCTCCTCTTCCACCTCAGCACCGATACTCTTCAAGCGAGCGACGAGATCCTCGTATCCGCGATTGATGGAATAGACGTTCCGGAGGATGGAACGGCCATCAGCGGCGAGCATGCCGATAAGGAGGATGGTTGCAGGACGGAGTGCCGGCGGGCATACCAGCTGCGCACCGCGCAGGTGTGTGGGGCCCTCGATAAGAATGCGGTGCGGATCAAAAAGCGTGGTCGTAGCGCCCAAGCGATCTAGCTCCGTGTAATAGATGGCACGCTTCTCATACACCCAGTCATGGATGAGTGTATCCCCCTCGGCACGGGTCGCAATGACGGCAAAGAATGGGAGATTGTCGATATTGAGTCCTGGATACGGGCGCGCATGTATTTTCTCGGGAAACGCGACAAGATCTGATTCGCTAATGGCAAGGTCCGCGAGCTTTGTGATCCCATTTTCGGATACCCCTGCATCGGTCACTGAGAACTTAAGTCCCATCTTTTCAAGCACTGCGAGCTCTACCTCAAGGAACTCGATTGGAACGTTCTTTATAGTGAGTGCAGAGTTAGTAGTCGCCGCAGCCGCAATAAAGAACATGGCGTCAGTCGGGTCCTCAGCGATCGTGTACTCGACATCCATATGAATATCCTTCTTGCCGGTCACCGTTAGCGTCGTCGTACCAATCCCTTCAATGATCACGCCGAGTGCCTGTAGGTATCCGCAAACCTCCTGTACCTGATAGTTGGCCGAAGCATAACGAATGGTGGAGGTTCCCTCTATACCGGAAGCCGCATATAGCGCATTGATGGTCGCCGTGTCGCTCGATTCATACAGGATGATGGTCTCAGGAACGAGCGCATCATACGAGATATCGAAGGTTTCGGTCTCTGCGGTAATGGAGACACCGAACTTTTCCAGAGCCCATAGGTGCGGGCGCACGCTGCGGAGCCCCAAGGTACAGCCGCCTGACTGTGGAAGGCTGAAGGAAGGGAAGTGATGCAGGAGAGGACCGATGAACATGAGGATGCTCCGGGTACGAATCGCAGCCTTGGTATCAATTGTATCGAGCGTGATGCGGTCAGGTGGCGTGATGACCAGATCGCGGCCCTGCCACTCACAGGAAACCCCGATTGAGCGCAACACTTCGATGAGGCGATTGACCTCTTCTATCTTTGGCACCTTTCGGAGCGTTGTGGTGCCCTTATTTAAAAGCGATGCAGCCAGGAGGGCAACAGCGCCATTCTTGGATCGATTGGTAACGATTTCTCCAGAGAGTTTCTTGCCTCCCTGGACTATGAAGTTAAGTTCCTCGGTCATGTAGGGGAATTGTATACCAAAACAAGGGCGCGCTCTCCCTGGGGGAAAGCGCGCTTCATAGCTAGAGAACATAATTCTGTTCCGGGCTACTTGGGCTTGGGTATAGCCGAAGTCGCCAGAACAGCGCCGACGAAGGCGAGCATGAGCCCGACGACGATGAACGGTCCAGGAATGACCTTGTCCACCGCGCCGACTATCAGCAGGATGCTCACCAGAACGACGGCGACGGCAAGTAGTGCTCGACGCATGTTCATAGGAATACCCGTGCCTTTGCCGGACCATCCGGCAGCCTAAGACACGCCTTTCCGGAGTCAGCATGCTCCTCTGCATAGACGATGTCAATTGGATTTTGAGCTTACAGGAAGAGCGAGGTATGATGTGCCCACGATGGCAATGTTTTCTCCGAGACTAGGCATAGACCTAGGCACCACGAATGTGCTCGTGTTCGTCCCCGGAAAGGGCGTCGTCCTTAACGAGCCCTCCGTTGTCGCGGTTAACACCGAGACTAATAAGGTAGTTGCAATAGGCGTGGAGGCGAAAGCGATGATCGGTCGCACCCCTGACGCCATTACTGCATACCGCCCTATGAAGGACGGCGTTATCGCTGATTACCGCGTGACCGAAGCCATGCTTCGGTACTTTATGAAAAAGGCACTGGGGAAGTGGAACATGATGCGCCCGACCGTGCTCATCTCCGTACCAGCAGGAGTTACCAGTACTGAAAAGCGCGCGGTCATCGAAGCAGCAGCCAAAGCAGGTGCAGCAGATGCGTTCGTCGTCAAAGAGCCCATTCTCGCAGCGATTGGTGCGGGCATTTCCATTCAAGAACCTCTCGGACGCATGGTCGCTGACATTGGTGGTGGCACTATCGACGTAGCAGTGATCTCCCTTGGCGGCATTGTCGCCTCTACCTCCGTCAAGTGCGCGGGCAACAAGCTTGACCGCGCGATTGTGGACTATGTAAAGAAGCAGTACAACCTCGCCATTGGCGACAAGACCGCAGAAGAGATAAAGATTCAAATTGGTTCTGCCGTACCGGTCGCAGAAGAACTCACCATGCAGGTCAAAGGCCGCGATTTGGTCTCGGGACTCCCGCGCACCATCGATCTAAAAACCAACGAGGTCGTCCAAGCAATGAACAGGGAACTGCGAGAGATGATGGGCGCAATCCGCAAAGTGCTTCAAGAGACCCCGCCGGAGCTGGCTTCAGACATTATCGACAACGGAATCATCCTTACGGGCGGCACATCTCAGCTACGGAACCTTCCCGAACTCGTCTACAGGCGCACCGGCGTCCAGGCTAAGCTCGCGAACGATGCGTACTTCTGTGTCGCACGCGGTACCGGTGTTGCGCTTCGCCATTTGGATACGTATAAGAGGAGCATCCTCTCGAAGAAGTAGTGTTATCGGTAGTGAGATACTATCTATAAATGGCACACGCATACCTCCTAACGGGTGATCTCGAGCAAGGTGTCTCCCACGCAACGGAATTTTCTGAAAGGGAGTTGAATCTCGCAGCATCAGACGCTGCGAATCTAACCGTTCTACGTTATACGAACTTCACGATCGATGATGTTCGCGACTTTGCGCAGGATGCATACGCTGCTCCGACCCAGGGCACGCGCCGAGCAGTCATTTTGTCCGCATCACGCCTCTTCCACGAGGCGCAGAATGCGATGCTCAAGCTTTTCGAGGAACCGCCAGTCGGCACGACGCTGTTTCTTGTAGTGCCGTCGGAAGGGACCATTCTTCCGACGCTCCGGTCGCGCCTTACGCCGCTACCTGGAACAAGTGAGGAGAGCGGAACGGGCGCGCTATTTCTTGCTCTCACGCAGCCTGAACGCAAGAAGTACCTCGATAAGCTCTATGACCGAACGCGTTCGGATAAGCAAGAAGAAAAGAGGGAAGGTAGGCGTGAGGCGTTAGAACTCGCCCAAAGCCTCACACGAGAGCTCCGCAAAAATGAAGCCTTCATGAAAGAGGGTATTCTCGCTGACCTCGTCATACTCACCAAGATCCTCCACGACTCTTCAGCGCCCATAAAACCTATATTTGAGCACCTTCTTTTGACTCTTCCAGCCTCTGCAGATATGCACCGGTAATGGGTTTGACTATATTTGAGCTATCTGGTATAAGTAATTGACTAACTGCTAATAAATATGCCAAAGAAGGTCGCTAAAAAGGGTTCCGCGGGCAAAAAAGCACCTGCCAAAAAGGCAGGCGCAGGTTCGCTTTCCTTTGATACCGCGACGCTTGTAAAGCGCCTTCTCGCTGAGGTTCCTGAGCGAGCTCGCGAGGTTCTTGTATTTCGCTTTGGACTCGGTACCTCTGCAGAGCGCGAGACGCTTGAGGCTATCGGCGAGCGCTGGGGCATCACCCGCGAGCGTGTTCGCCAGATCGAAGCTGCCGGCATAGAAGCTATCCGCACCAGTAAGGCGTTCGAGGACGCGGAGAACGCATTTAACGAGCTTTGCGACCGTATAAAGTCTATGGGCGGCATCGTCCATGAGGAAGAGCTTCTTGGCTCCCTCGCAAACGACGAGAAGAGTCGCAACCGCGTGCGCTTCCTACTTGTCGTTGGTAGCGCGTTCTTCCGCGAGCGCGAGACCGATCATTTCTATGCACGCTGGCATGTGGATTCTGGCACTGCCGAAGCCGTTCATCAGGCGCTTTCTCGCCTCTATTCTTCTCTTTCTGATGACGAGGTGCTTGAGGAGGGCGCTATTATCGAGCGATTCCTCGAGGAGCTGAAGGATGTGAACGATGCGTATCAGGACGAAGAAATTCTGAAGCGTTGGCTCTCTCTTTCCAAAACCATTGCATCAAATCCGCTTTCAGAGTGGGGCAAGGCCACCTCGCCGACCATACGTACGAAGGGCATTCGCGATTACGCGTACCTCGTTATAAAGCGTAACGGCCAGCCAATGCACTTCTCTGATGTTGCCAAAGCTATCGGTAGTTTGTTTGCCAAGGAGGCACATGTTGCTACTACGCACAACGAGCTCATCAAGGACGAGCGTTTTGTTCTTGTAGGTCGCGGACTTTACGCACTTAAGGAATGGGGCTACCAGCCTGGCGTCGTTCGCGATGTCATCAAGGATGTCATCCGCAGAAATGGTTCAATGACGCGCGAGCAGGTCATTGAAGAGGTGAAGAAGGTGCGCTATGTGAAAGACAACACCATCCTCGTAAACTTGAACGACCCGAAACACTTCAAGCGCGGAAAGGACGGAACCTATACCGTCATCTAATCCACGAAGACACCGCCCGAAAGGGCGGTGTCTTGTTTATGCTTGCTATACTTGAGGCATGTCGAGCGGAGAACACGGAGGCGGCGGTCTCCCGGGACTACATGCGATCGAACACTGGATGCACTCGGGACACGAGACCGGTGGTCTTCACCTAGAGGCACGGCCCATTATCATCGCGTTTGTGGTGATGACCGTCGTATTCCTGTTCATGTCACCTGCACAAACCCTCAGGAATTTCTCGTTCCTCTTGTTCTTTGCGCCTTTGTGGCTGCCCATCATTCTCTGGAAGTGGACCTTTTTCCAGTACCTAACCGCTAATCGCGCTGCATATATTGCGCGCCAGAAGCATGTACTCCTTGAGCTCCGACTTCCACGCGATACGATGAAGACACCGGCTGCGATGGAATCGGTCTTCTCAGCGCTGCATCTTGGACTTGGCGAAGCGACGTGGTGGAAGCGAATCGTGCTCGGTCAAGTTCGTGCATGGTACTCGTTTGAGATCGTATCGTTGGGTGGCCAAGTACACTTTTACGTATGGACGCGTGATGGCTTCCGACGCGCTATAGAGAGCGCGTTCTATGCACAGTATCCAGGCGCAGAGATTATCGAGGTCGAGGACTACAGCCGCCTTATCGACCCTTCCCATGAGCCAAACCAGATGGTCGGCTTCGAGTATTTGAAGTCAAAGCCGCTTCCGCTTCCAATCCGAACATACGTAGAGTTCGGTCTTGATAAGCCGCAGAAGCCAGAAGAACAGATTGACCCTCTTGCGCAGCTCATCGAGCTTCTAGGATCGCTCGGACCGCACGAACAGCTGTGGGTGCAGATAACAATCAGAACGCACAAGGGCGAGACATACAACAAGAAAAAGCCGGACGGTAAAGATTACACATGGAAGGACGCGGCGCTCGAGCAGATAGCAAAGCTTCGAAAGGAAGCCGTTGGCGAGACCGAGCAGGTCGATCCTGTATCTGGCAGAACCATCAAAGTACGCGCGTTTCCGAACCCGACCAAGGGTCAGACTGAGACCATTGCTGCGTACGAGCGCAATTCCGGTAAGCTCGCATTTGATACTGGCATCCGAGCGCTTTATACAGCACCTAAGGAGCATTACCAGGGCATCGTGGGAGGATTCCTGGTTAACCTTTGGAAACCATTCGTCTCTGAAGGTTGGAACAGTCTGAACGTCATGCCGGACTGGTCTAACAAGTACATGGAATATCCTTGGGAAGATCCGCATGGGCACCACCAGGCGCACACCATGCACCTCATGGTTGATGCGTGGCGCCGCAGACAGTTCTTCCACAGCCCGTACAAGGCAAAGTGGAATGTCATGAGCACCGAGGAACTAGCGACTCTCTTCCATGTTCCAAGCGCGACTGTCGCAACACCGAGCTTACCGCGCATCCAGTCCACCACCTCCGGCGCTCCATCGAATCTTCCTGTATAACCATGGAGCGGTTCCAGACGGCAATCCATATTCTGTTGGGGTATCTACGCTCTACGCCCCTTCTATTGCGACTTCTTGCCTGCGCTATTGCAGCACTGATCTTCATCACTTCCATCTGCTGGCACTTGCTTGTCTCGGCACCTTCAGCATTTCCGACTGACTCACTTATCGATGTACCTGCGGGCGTGCCGGTATCTGTGCTTGCTGCCTCGCTTGAGCAGGAGCAGGTAATACGCTCGTCGCTTCTATTCCACATATGGATGCGCCTTACAGGAGCGGACCGGGAGGTACATGCTGGGACCTACTACTTCGCTGAGCCGCTAAATATGCTAGAAGTCGCATCACGCATCAAAGATGGCGAGCGCGGCATAGAATCCATCCGCATCACACTTACAGAGGGCATGAATGCGCGCGAGATGGGAGACGCGCTAGCCGCTGCGCTTCCTATGTTTGATGCCAAGCTGTTTACGACTCTTGCAACACCATTTGAAGGATACCTGTTCCCGGATACGTATTTTATTGATCCGGGCACCACGCCCCAAAGCGTTCTTGCACGCCTTCAAGAGACCTTTACTGATAGAACGCGTGCCTTACAGCAGGCGGCGGAAGAGCGCGGTATTCCGTTTACTGACGTGGTCACTCTAGCGTCCCTCATCGAAAAGGAGGCTGACACTGCGGAAGACCGTCGCATGGTCTCAGGCATTCTCTGGAACCGCTTGGAGGTAGGCATGCCCCTTCAGGTGGATGCGGTATTCGGCTATATCCTCAACCGCTCCGGCTATGCACCTACCGGAGAGGATCTCGATATCGATTCTCCGTACAACACGTATGAGAACCGTGGCCTGCCGCCGGGTCCTATAGCAAATCCGGGAATCGACGCTCTTGATGCGGCGCTCAACCCTACGGAGAGCGAGTATTTCTATTACCTTACTGGACGGGACGGGCTCATGTACTACGCACGCACGTTTGACGAGCATAAGGGCAACCGCGAGCTCTATCTCGACTAGGTGTGCTATACAGTGGGCATGAATGTGAAAGGGAAGCGCGTCTATGCGGGTCTTTCAGGCGGAGTAGACTCTGCCGTAACGGCTGCGCTCCTTGTTAAGGCAGGTGCTGAAGTGACAGGGGTATTCATAAAGGGCTGGTACCCACCAGGCATGCCCTGTACCTGGGCAGCAGACCGTAGAGATGCGATGCGTGTAGCAGCACGTCTTGGGATACCGTTTATAACGCTTGATGCGAGTGACGAATACAAGCGAGGTGTCATCGATTACCTGCTTCGTGAGTACCAGGCTGGCAGAACGCCTAACCCAGATGTGATGTGCAATCGCGAGGTTAAATTCGGCGCGTTTTACACCTATGCGAAGGAAAGCGGTGCGGACTATATCGCGACCGGACACTACGCAAGGAGCGAGAGCGGCGTCCTCCTACGTGGCATAGACGAGGATAAGGATCAGAGCTATTTCCTATGGGCGGTGCCGCAGGATGCAATCGCACACACGCTCCTTCCGGTAGGCGGGCTTAAGAAGGATGAGGTGCGTAATCTTGCTAGGCGCTTTAAACTACCGGTCGCCGATAAACGAGATAGTCAGGGCATCTGCTTTCTGGGAAACATTTCAGTTGAGGATTTTCTTCGCAGCGAGTTCGGAAGCACAGAGGGTATAGCCATAGACGAGGAGGGCAAGAAAGTAGGCATGCACAAAGGGGCCACGCTCCATACGCTCGGCGAGCGTATCGCACTTGCCGGGGCAGCACCTGGTCCCTGGTACGTGGTGCGAAAGGACATGCAGGAGAATGTGCTTGTAGTTGCAAAGCAGCTTGATAAGGAACATGTGAGTCGCACCATACGTCTTTCTGAAACAAACTGGCACACACAAATGGTGGATGGCGTATACGAAGCACAGTACCGATACCATGGTCCCATCGTACGGGGGTACTTGAATGCAAAAGAGAATACCTTCACGCCCGAAGAAGGCACAGAGCCGCTGGCACCGGGGCAGTCGTTAGTCCTCTACACCAAAGACCGCTGCCATGGGGGTGGTATCATGCTCTAAGCATGCGCTTCATAGGAAATCTCATGGCCGCGTGGAAGGAACTTAGGCCTCGTACGCATCTCTCCCTTACCGCAGGCGCGCTCATCGTTCTTGCGGCGTTTGCTGCACTTTTATACTTCCGACCGGCAGTGGCGCCGGTGGAGCGAGAAACATTTGAGACGCCAGCGCTTCCTGTATCCATCTCATCAACCTACTTGGACGGCGTACACACCATAGAGGGTGCGGTGACACTCCGTAACCGCTGCCAACGACTTGATACCATCGCGACACTCGATGAGACGCTATCACCGGCGCTTATCCGTATTGATGTCACTTCCGAGCATGATGAGGGCATCTGCCTTGAGGTGCCAGAGGAGCGCACATTTACCCTAGAGGTAGAGGGTCCAGAGGCAGTGCGCATGGAGGTATTCGTTAACGGGCTCCCGCAGGGAGGTGACGCACTGTAGTATGGGACCGAACATTGTTAAGACAGACGGAACAGTAGAGCCCTTTGACGGCGCAAAGCTCGAGTCATCCCTTAAAAAAGCAGGTGCAACCGAGCGTACGGCCAAGCGCATCCGGCACACGATTGAGAGCACCATCGCGCCCGGCGCGATGACGAACGAGATATATCGTCGTGCGTTCCAGATGCTTCGGCACGATGCGAGGACCGCGGCAGCCCGCTACAGCCTCCGCCGGGCGCTCTTTGAGTTTGGGCCTTCCGGACATCCATTTGAAGACTTTGTCGCAGAGATATTCAAGGCTGAAGGATGGGTCGTAGAGGGACGACAGATGATCCCGGGTAAGTGCATATCACACGAGGTAGATGTGTACGCGACCCGGGGAGAGGAGTACCTTGGCGCCGAGCTGAAATACCACAACGATCCTGGATACAAGACAGATGTAAAGGTGGCGCTCTATGTGAAGGCGCGATTCGATGACATATTTGCCTGCGATCCCGCTCAAAAGCTGACTTGCCCGGTATCTACGGGAATGCTCATCACGAACACTAAATTCACGAGCCAGGCGGTGCAATACGCAAAGTGCTCCGGACTCGGGCTTCTTGGTTGGAGCTACCCGCATGAAGGGAACCTTTATGACCGCATTGTCGCTTCTGGTCTCTACCCCATAACCGCCCTCACGCTTCTTAGAAAGAGCGAGAAGCGTCTTTTGATAGACCAGGGCATAGTCACATGCCAAATGCTAAGAGAGAACCGTGATGCGATGCGGAAACTTACCATGAGCCCGGAGCGTATCGGTGCAGTCATTGCCGAAGCAGAAGCGCTCTGCCAGTCAGTTGCGGTACACTAGGGATATGGCATTTCCATACAAGCTCAAATGGGAGAAAGGACGTTTCTCTCCGAATCAAAAGGAACCGTACGTTATCTCACGTTCGAAGGTAGAGCGCTACCAGGAATGCGCCCGCTGCTTCTGGCTCGAGGCTCGATACGGCATCGGCCGTCCTGACTCATTCCCATTTACCCTCAACAACGCCGTAGACGAGCTCTTTAAGCGCGAGTTCGATGTGTACCGCGCGAACGGCGAAGCGCATCCGCTGATGAAGACCTATGGCATCGACATGGTCCCGCTTAAGCACAAGGATCTTGAAGAGTGGCGTGATGCCTTTAAGCGCGGCATCAAATATGCGCATCCAGAGCTGAACCTTACGCTTCGCGGGGGTATTGATGACATCTGGCAGGACAAGGACGGGAAGGTCTACATCGTCGACTACAAGGCGACTGCCGGAAAGGACACGGTTACGCTCGATGACGAGTGGAAGGACTCGTACAAGCGCCAGGTGGAGATATATCAGTATCTGTTTAGGAAGAACGGCTTCGATGTCTCGAACACCGCGTACTTCGTATACGCAAATGGTCAGAACGATAGGAAGGCATTCGACGGCAAGCTCGAATTCGAGGTTACCATCCTTCCGTACGAGGGCGACGACTCATGGGTAGAGGGGTGCCTTAAGAAGCTCCGCGAGTGCTTGGATTGTGATGATATTCCTCCTGTAGGAAAGGATTGCCAGTACTGTCCGTACCGTGAGTACGCCGGTAAGAAGCTTCTAGAACTTCACCGGGCGAAGAAATAGTTGCAAAGTTTTGTAATAAGCGCACTATGGCGCCACGCAGGCTAATGTCCTGTCCATAGAATCCTGGAGGGTTTGATGACCTTTGTTGATTTACTGAATCGCATTGGGAAAGCGATGGCGATTGCCATCATCCCATCGTTCGTGCTCGTCGGCTCGTCGTACATGTTCCTACATGACTTCGGCGAGAAGTTCCTCGGAGCTTCGGAAGAGAGCGCTTTCTGGAAGGGATCGCTCACACTCTACGCGGCGCTGGTGCTGATCACACTGCTGTTCATGCGCGGGCTTTCAGGCGTAAAGCGCGCCTGACCGTTCACAAGGGCGGACCACCACGGTCCGCCCTTCGCCTTTTGCTATACTCAGCTTATGAAGCAGGTAACATTTGCAGACCTTGTGCGCGATGCTGTTCGCCATATACCAAAAGGAGAGACGCGTACATATGGGCAGGTTGCAGCAGCGATAGGTCGCCCGGGCGCCGCACGCGCGGTCGGTACCGTTATGAAAGGGAACTACGACCCGACCGTTCCATGTCATAGAGTCGTGCGTGGAGACGGAAAGATCGGCGCATACAATCGCGGAGGACCCGTCGAGAAGGAGCGCCTCCTAAGAGCCGAAGGTGCGCTCTAGATTTTGTATGGAAAGCAGGGAGATAGCTATCGAGCCGAGCTGGAAAAGGCGGCTATCTGCTGAGTTTGAGAAACCCTACTTTAAGGACTTATCTACATTTGTGCGAGAGGAGTACAGGAAAGGGAAGGTATATCCGCTTCCAGAGCATGTCTTCCGCGCGTTTGAGCTAACGCCTTTTGATGTTGTAAAGGTTGTCATACTCGGCCAAGATCCCTACCACGGGGAAAAGCAGGCAGTTGGGCTGTCATTTGCGGTCTCGGAGGAAGCAACACTCCCTCCCTCGCTCAAAAATATATTCAAAGAGCTTGAGAGCGATCTCGGGAAGGCGCTTGCAGATAAGAATGGGGATCTTACGCGCTGGGCTACGCAGGGCGTACTCCTTCTAAATGCCACCCTTACTGTGCGTGCAAAAACCCCCGGCTCGCATCAAGGTAAAGGATGGGAACAGTTTACCGACGCGGTCATCAAGAAGCTTTCTGATGAGCGGGAGCATCTCGTATTCATACTCTGGGGTAATTATGCGAGGCAAAAGGGGATGCACATCGATAGAACGAGGCACTTGGTCATCGAGTCAGCGCACCCGTCACCTTATTCAGCCGCCAATGGGTTCTTTGGGAGTAAGCCGTTTAGCAGAACAAATGCGTATCTTGAGGAGCACGGGAAAGTGCCTGTAGCCTGGACCTAGGCTCAATTCTGTGTTTAAATATTGTCTGCATTGATACACGGAGGTTAGACGATGCGCATACCAATAGGGCTCATCAGGCTCTTCTTGAACCTGGACAGGTACCTGGTCATGCGCGTTTTCCAACCGCTCGTGATCACGATCTTTAAACACACGGGCGTAGGTAACTACACAATCGCAAAGTACCTGCTTATAAGCGCAAGTGCGATTCAGGTGGGCTTATTCCTGCTGACTGCCGGCTTATTTGTGACTTCGGCCATTTTGATCCCGCATCACTTATGGTTCGCGTACACGACTGTGCATTACATGCTCACCTCGATGTTCGTGTTCCTGCTGTTCAGATGTACGCGGCACTACAAACGGGTCGCTACCATACTTGAGGCGAACCACATCAAGATGGCGGCGTACGGTAGTCTTCCGGATTACCTGGACCCGCAATATCTTGCCGTCTTCATGCGGGTAGTCCTTCTGTTCGGCTACATGGTCACGGTGCAGCTAGACATAGTCCGCTGGATTGTAGCTTCCATACTGCGGGGAAAGGTGGTCATCTTCATTGACGACCTGATCTACCTCGCAGCATTTACGCTACTGTGCGCAGGCTGCTATTTCACCGCCTGCAAGCATCCGCCGCCTAGCTCGCGGCGAGAGCCTGCTCAAGGTCGCCTATCCTACGCCTGGGGCTAAACAAGAGGGCCGCGCATGCGCGGCCCTTTCCTGTTACCAAATCCTCGCTTGTTTAGAAGGCGGTAGGTATAGCTTGTCGCCCTTCTTCACGTCCCACGCTTTGTAGAACTCAGGCATATTCACCACTGGACCATTCACGCGCCATATCGAGGGCGCGTGCTCGTTGGTGAGTACGCGAAGCTTCGCAGCCTCCGGACGCTCAATCTCATGTTCCGTTTGCGCGTACGCAAGGAAGAAGCGCTGCTCAGGCGTAAAGCCGTCGAAGTCCTTCCTGCCCGTGCGCGCAAGCTGCATCTGGTATGCCTCAAACGCAATGGTAAGACCCGCAAAGTCAGCTATGTTTTCGCCAAGCGTGAGCTTTCCTTTGACCGGAAGGCCGTGGTAGTCGTAGGCATCGAACTGCTTCTCAAGCACTTTGCCCCGTGCCTCGAACTGTTTCTTGTCTTCCGGCAGCCACCAATTCTTGAGATTGCCCTTGGCATCATATTTGGCGCCCTGATTGTCGAAGAGGTGCGTTATCTCATGCCCGATGACAACACCCATGCCGCCGTAGTTAACCGCATCGTCTGCGCCATAGACGAAGAACGGGTGCTGAAGAATGCCAGCAGGGAAAACAATCTCGTTCATAGTGAAGTTGCAGTACGCATTCACTTCGTGCGGGTTCATGAACCACTCCGTCCGATCGACAGGCTTAGTGAGTCGGCGCATTACGCGATTGTGCTCATGCGCATGTATGCGATTGAGGTTGCCAAGGTAGTCATCTTTTTCTATACGCAGACTCTTGTACGAGCGCCACTTATCCGGATACGCAAGCTTTCTCTGGAGAAGCGCGAGCTTCACGAGCGCCTTTTTCTTAGTCGCGCCGCTCATCCATTCCAATTGCTTGATACGTGCCTCACAGGCGACTACGAGATCGTCGACTATGGCATTCACCTTGTCCTTGGCTTCCTGTGGGAAGTATCGTTCTACGTATATACGGCCGAGAGGCTCGCCGAGCGTTCCGTCAACGACACTGAGTATGCGACGCCAGAGGGGCTTCATCACCTTGGTGCCTGAAAGGACGGTGCCGTAGAAGGCGAAGTTCTCCTTTACAAATCTGCTTGAGAGATACCCCGCATGATCGTTAACGACATGGAAATCAAGATACGTCTTCCAATCTTCAAGCGAGACGCTATGCATCATTTGATCGACTTCTTTCAGGAAGTCCGGCTGCATGACAATCACGTCCTTCACGTCCGCCTTGATGGTCTTGAAATATGTCTGCCAGTCGAACGATGGGGCGAGCTTCTTGAGCATTGGAAGCGTGTGCTTGTGGTACGTTTTCTCGCTGTCGCGAGCATCCTCACGCGTCATGGAAGCCTTGGCGAGCCGTGTCTCGATACGCATGATGGTCGTAGCCGCTGCACTTGCGTCACCCTTGCTGTAGCCTGCGAGCTTCAGAAGACGCTCTATATGCGGAACGTACGCCTCTCGGACACGCTTTTGCTCCTCGCCATTTAAGACATAGTAGTCACGGTCTGGCATGCCGAGACCTGACTGATAAAGATATACGACATAGCGCTCGCTATCTTTCATATCTTGATCGACCGCATAGCCCCAGGGGCCGCTAATCCCTTCAAGATGGAACGCATAGATGAGCTTCTTGAGATCTTCTACGGTGCGCACCCTCTGTATGCGCTTACGCCAGCTTTCAAGTGGCGCGATATCAAGTTCGTTCCTGCGCTTTATGTCCACGCCCGAGAGATACAGGTCGCGGATGAGCTGCTCGGAAGAGCCCTGCGGAAGGGACTTCTTTTCGAGTAGTTCATTGATGAGCTTCCTGACCTGGAGATCTGTCCTGTGCCGGAGAATGATGAACGAACCCCAGCGTGACTCATCCTTGGGAATCTCAGTAGACTTTAGCCAGTTGCCTATAGCGTAATGATAGAAGTCGTCCTGTGGGCGAATGCTCGTATCAATAAAACTGGTATCAAATCCCCATGAGTGTTTAGGCATAGTGTTTTGAGTATACAGAGTAGACGGGGCAGGCGCACCTTTAAATACAACGCATTTGCATGGTATCGTCAGTATCTATGACCCTTTCTGATGTACGCAGGCGATTTTTGGAATTCTATAAGGCGCGCGGCCATGCTGAGATACCATCGGCTCCTATTGTGCCGGGCAACGACCCGACGACGCTCTTCACCTCAAGCGGCATGCAACCTCTTATTCCGTATCTCCTCGGGCAAGAGCACCCAGAAGGCACGCGCCTTACGGACTCGCAGCTATGCTTTAGAGCAGGCGACATCGAGGAGGTGGGAGACAACCGCCACACCACGTTCTTCGAGATGCTCGGCAACTGGTCCTTAGGCGAGTACTTCAAGAAGGAGCAGCTCCCGTGGGTGTTCGAGTTTCTCACCTCTACAGAGGGACTCAACCTCGATCCCTCCAAGCTTTATGTCACCGTCTTCGCCGGCGATGAATCAACAGGAATGGATGCCGACATGGAGGCTGTTGAAATGTGGAAGGAACTTTTCAAGAGTAAGGGCGTAGATGCCGAGTTCTCAAATATAGGGAGCGAGGAGGCCGGGTACGAGAAGGGCATGCAGGAGAATGAGCGCATCTTTGCATATGACGCAAAGAAGAACTGGTGGAGTAGGGCGGGCGTACCGAGCAACATGCCCGCGGGGGAACCTGGCGGCCCGGATTCCGAAGTCTTCTACGACTTTGGATTGCCGCACGACACGAAGTGGGGCGCACACTGTCATCCGAATTGCGACTGCGGGCGTTTCGTTGAAATCGCGAACTCTGTGTTCATGCAGTTCCTGAAGCAGGAAGACGGCTCGTTTGCACCCTTGCCTAAGCAGAACGTCGACTTTGGCGGTGGCCTTGAGCGTCTCGTGTTCGCGACGCTGGGCACCCCGGATGTATTCCTTATAGATGTGTTTGCACCTGCGCGCGCGATCATCGAGAACCGCTCCCAGAAGAAATACGGGGAGGATGAAGAGACGACCCGCTCGTTCCGTATCATTATGGATCACATGCGTGCAGCTGCGTTCATACTCGCTGAAGGTGTTCGCCCGTCCAATACCGAGGCAGGATACGTGCTTCGCCGTCTCATCCGTCGCTCCATCCGCGAAGCGGACAAACTTGGCATCAAGGAAGCGCTTCTGGTCGAGGTAATCGAAGGTTTTGCCTCCTACTATGGCGACCAGTACCCGCACATTACGGAGAACGCTGCGTTCATACGCGAGGAGATTGGCAAGGAAGAAGAGAAGTTCCGAAAGACTCTTCAGCAGGGCATGAAAGAGTTCGAGAAGATCTCAAGAAAGGGAGACGTATCAGGCGATCAGGCGTTCGTGCTATTCACCTCATTCGGATTCCCCGTAGAACTAACCGAGGAGCTCGCCAAGGAGCGCGGACTTATGCTCGACCGCGCAGCATTCGATCAAAAGATGAAGGAGCACCAGGATAAATCGCGCGCTGGTGCCGCCCAGAAGTTCGCAGGCGGTCTCGCCGACCACCAAGAACAAACGGTCAGATACCACACCGCGCATCATCTTCTCTTAGCAGCGCTTCAGAACGTGCTTGGCCCTGAGGTTAAGCAGCGCGGTTCCAATATTACGTCTGAAAGGCTCCGTATCGACTTCTCGTTCGATAGAAAAATGACGCCTGAGGAGATAGCGGAGGTAGAGGACCTTGTGAACCAGAAGATTAATGAGGACCTACCAGTTATCCGGCTCGTCATGGCGAAGACCGAGGCAGAACGCCTTGGTGCGCAGATGGAATTCGGTGTTAAGTACGCTGACACTGTTACGGTGTACTCCATAGGACCCATTGGTGCGACTGAAGCGGATCCAAAGCTCGCTGAAACATTCTCACTAGAGTTCTGCGGCGGCCCGCACGCAGCGCATACGCTTGAGCTCCGGGAAGGTGAGAAGAAGAAAGTATTCAAGATACAGAAGGAAGAAGCAGTGTCCGCAGGTGTGCGACGCATTAAGGGAATACTCGTATAGCGCTAGGGTATACTCTTTGCAATGGGCCTTTTCAAGAAGCCTGAGCGACGCTCGGTCGCACTTATCGATATCGGCTCCGGTTCTGTCGGAGGCGCATTCGCGCATTTCGAGGCACTTTCTTCTCCATCCATCTACTACACCGCACGCGTACCAATAGAGGTTCGTGAAGGCGAAGCGCCGGATACTTCGATGCTGCGCGCACTAGAGGTGCTCGGAAACATACTTATTACGCATGGCGCACCCTTACTCCGGCAAGAGACTGGGAGCGCGCATATCGATTCAGTCGTCGCTTCTGTGGCGGCGCCCTGGCAGGACACGAAGATACTTGTTGGCTCCAAGGAAGAGGAGAAGCCGTTTACATTCACACACAGTCTTTTGGACGACATTGCGGGGAAGTGCGAAATAGACACCAAAGGACGCACGCGTTGTCAGAACTCCGTCATTGCCACTATCTTAAACGGATATGAGGTGAACGATCCGTTTGGAAAAAGGACGAAACGTGCTGATCTAGTCATTCTTTCCTCCTCGCTTGAAGAAGCAATTGCACAGAATATCGAACGCGCCCTCCGAAAAGTATTTCATGCCCATGAGGTATCCCTCACCGCATTCGCGCCTCTTTCATACGCCGTTATACGCGACATGTATCCGCACGAGAAGGATTTCCTTATTATTGACGTTGAGGGGGAGGCAACCGACCTTGCTTTCGTGAAGCGAGGGCTTCTCGCCGATGTGGCGAGTGTCCCGCAGGGCACTAATGCACTTCTGGACGCTATTTCCCGCGGTCACACCACTATTACCGAAGGAAGCGCGGGCGTCATTGATACTGGTCGCAACGCACGGTTTGCACAGCTTGTAGGGAAGATGGAAGAGGATTGGCTTTGCGGCATTACCGATGCACTCAAATCATTTTCAACGCGACATGCGCTTCCGCGAACGATATTCCTTCTTGCTGACGAACAGGCGCGCGGATTCCTTGAGCGGGTTATAGATACACCGAAAGTACATTCTCTCTGGCTTTCCGATGAGCCACTGACAGTCATTACGCTTTCAGAGAAGCACATAGCGCAGCACGTGAAGACGAAGGGTGCAGCGGAAGGTGACCTATTTTTAGCAATGATGGCGCTCTACTCCAACAAGCAGTCACTGTAGAGTTGACAACTCTTCGTTTTTTACGCAATATCTCCCACACAGCCATTGGGAGATTTGAAATGCGCTTGTTCATTTTCCTCGCCGCGATCGCGTCACTGGTCCTGGCGTACTTTCTTGAGCCGCTTATGGTCCTCCTGAATACGACAGGTTACTCGGTGATCGTGCCATCATTCGGCGTGATCGCTTTGGGCTTCCTGGCGATCTTCAACTGCTGGGTCCTGTTCTTCTCCCGTACGTACGGAGCTGTCAGATCCACATGGGCTTTGGTCGGCATATCTGTCGGCCTGATCGGTGGCCTGATCGGATTCGACATGCTGTTCACTCAGGACATGTCGGAGATCGTCGAGCTCTTCCTCGCGCTCCTTCTGTTTTGCCTGCCGATCACGATCGCCACCGCTCTGGTCTGCGACTGGTTCCCCTGGCGCGTCGTGCGCAGGGAAGCCGAGGCCTAGGCCTCCAAGGCCCCGTTCCGCAAGGAACGGGGCCTTTTCCATTGCTATACCCACGCCGACTCTACCCAAATGTGCCCAGTGGTATACTGAACCCCATTATCCTTTAGGAAACGAGGTTCCTATGCCAAGAACATTAAACGACATCATCCCGCCGTCGCGCCGTCGCCAGATGCAGGAGCAAGCAGAGTCCCAGGATCATTTTGTACGTACCGAAGAGACTACGACCCCGCCGCCATTCACTCCGCCTCCTTCAAGGCCCACCGCTCCTCGTCCCCGCGGCGGCCGCCGTTTCCCGTACGGGACTGCGCTCATCGCCCTCCTCGTTGTGGCGATAAGTGCAGGTGTCCTATTTGCATTCTCCGGCGCCAAGGTTGAGATTACTCCGACCACGAACGTGGCGTATGTCTCAGGCGAATTTTCAGCAACGCGTGCCACTGGCGAGCTACCGTTCGAGGTTGTGACCGTCGACAAGACTGCCATTAAGTCTGTCCCCGCTGAGACAACCGAGGACGCGAACGACCCGGCTCAGGGAACTATCACCATCTACAACGCACAGACCACTCCACAGGAGCTTATTAAGAACACGCGCTTCCAGACTCCGGCAGGCCTTGTCTTCCGCATCAGGGAATCTGTTGTCATTCCAGCGGGTACCGAGAACGCGCCTGGTTCCGTTACTGCGACCGTATACGCAGACGAAGGCGGCGAGCGTTACAACATCGGCCCGTCTGATTTCACCGTGCCGGGCCTTGAGGGCTCCCGTGCGTTCGACCTCGTCTACGCAAAGAGCACTACTGCCATGACCGGCGGCTTCTCGGGTAACCGACCAGCAGTCTCTGAGACTACGCGTGAAGCGCAGGCAGCAGGACTTGAGGCAGCGCTTGCTACCGAGCTTCAGACAGCAATGCAGGAGGCAATGCCTGAGGGTTACATCCTTCTTCCGGGCGCATCCACCGTTACCTACGAACCACTCCCAGACACAGCAGGGCAGGGGAACAACGTTGATGTAAAAATGCGCGGCATTATGACTGCTGTCGTATTCCCTAATGACGCACTTGCTAAGGCGATCGCATACCAGGTGGTTGGTACGTATTCGGGCCAGCCGGTGCGCCTCACCTCTACCGACAACCTCACCCTCACGCCGACCATTTCAGGCGCTCCAGGCGCAGCCGAGACCTACGGCTTCAGCCTCGCTGGCAATGCCACCATTACCTGGGACATAGATGAGGCTCGCATCGCTGGAGCAGTCGCCGGTAAGAGCCGTGAGAGCGCCCAGGTACTACTTTCTGGCTTCCCAGAGGTCGATAAGGCCCTTCTGGTACTCCGTCCGTTCTGGAGCCAGACCTTCCCACAGGACCCCGATAAGGTCACGGTCGAGGTTAAGGCTGCAGAACCCACAGAATAAGCCAGACGTTGGTTGACGCTCTTCCCGCTATTTGTTACTATAGCGAAGCTTCACATGGCGGAATCAAACACGAACGAAAACGCGACAGGCGCTGTCGAAGAGGTATTGCCTAACTCGCTGTTCCGCGTTCGTCTTGAATCCGGTGAACTCTTGCTTGCATACCTTGCAGGGAAGATGCGATTGCACCGCATCCGCGTCCTCGTTGGTGATAAGGTCGAACTCGTGACCGATCCCTATGGTGGCCGTGCGCGCATTGTGAGGCGTCTTAGCTAAAACTTACACAACCAAATGAAAGTCCGCGCATCCGTAAAGGTTCAGCAGCCAGGCGACATCATTGTCCGCCGTGGTGGCACGCTGTACCGCATTAACAAGCGCAATCCTCGCCGTAAGGCGCGTCAGGGCTAATAGGCTCTGTCATTCTTAAGGAAACTTAAGGATTAAAACTTAATCTTTTATGCGTATCTCTGGTGTTACGATTCCTGATAACAAGCAGCTAGCGTACTCGCTACCTATGATCTACGGCATTGGTCCTACCCGTGCCCTAGATATTTTGAAAGAAGCTAAGATCGACCCGACTACTAAGGGCTCGGACCTTTCTCCTGAACAGGAGCAGGCTATCCGTACTCTTGCTGAGGCGTACACCATCGAGGGTGAACTCCGCCGCGAAGTGTCGCAGAACATAAAGCGCCTTAAGGACATCCGCGCCGAGCGTGGTATTCGTCATGAGCGCCGTCTTCCGGTTAAGGGTCAGCGCACGAAGACCAACTCCCGCACCGTCCGTGGAAACACCCGTAAGACGATGGGTAGCGGTCGCCGTACCCTTGAGAAGACCTAGTCCTGACTATCTAATCTAATTACGTATGGGAAAGAAACGAATCATCAAAAAGTCAGGAAAGGGTCTCGATCAGGGCCGCAAGGAGCGCGCGCTTTCGAAGGCTTCTAAGAAGCGCATTGAGCGTGGCATCCTTCACGTGGAGGCTACCTTCAACAACACTAAGGCTGTCCTTACTGATGAGAAGGGCAACGCCGTCATGTCCTCCTCTGCAGGAGCACTTGGTTTCTCTGGCGCTCGCAAGAGCACTCCGTATGCAGCCGCAAAGGTAGGTGAACTCCTTGGCGAGAAGGCCGCTATCATTGGCCTCAAGGAGGCATCCGTCATTATCCGTGGCGTTGGTGCAGGACGTGAGTCCGCACTTCGCGCGTTTGCCGGCAAGGGCATCGCTATCCGTGCGATTAAGGATGCGACCCCGGTTCCGCACAACGGCCCACGCCCGCCTAAGCCCCGCCGCGTCTAATCGCCGGTAATGCAACGAATATGAAAATAGGACCTAAGTACAAGATCGCCCGCCGACTCGGCCCATCCGTCTTCGAGAAGACGATGAGCCAGAAGTTTGCAGTCGCGCAGGAGCGCAGGGATATGAACCGTTCTCGCGGCCGCCGTGGCCGTGGACCGACCGAGTTCGGCAAGCAGCTCCTCGAGAAGCAGAAGGTACGCATGACGTACGGCATCTCGGAGAAGCAGTTCGCTTCCTATGTGAAGGAGGCGATGGGAAGTCATGGTGCGGTTCCGGCGCACGTGCTTCATCGCGCGCTTGAGCTTCGTCTTGATAACGTTATTTACCGTATGGGCCTTGCCCCGACCCGTCGCGCAGCGCGTCAGATGGTCTCGCACGGCCACATCACGGTCAACGGTCGCAAGACTACTATCCCGTCCCGTCGCATTTTCGTCGGAAAGGATAGGATCGGCGTTCGCGAGGGCTCTAAGGGCCGCGCGTACTTCGAAGGGTTCGAGGCACGCTTCATGGAGCGCCCCCTTCCGTCATGGCTTTCGTTTAATCCGAAATCCATGGAGGGTGGTGTACAGGAAGTACCAACAGAGGATTCGGCTGCACCTGCGGGTGACCTCCGTGCCGTGCTCTCGTTCTATAGCCGTTAATAGCTGGTAACGAAGATTGAGTTATGGAATACCACATCACATTGCCCTCAAAGCCCCGCGTTGTCTCCGAACAGGAGTCACAGGGCACCTACGAAATTGATTCCCTGTACCCAGGGTACGGTCACACGCTTGGAAACAGCCTCCGCCGCATTATCCTCTCGTCCCTTCCGGGCGCAGCTATCACTTCGGTGAAGATTGAGGATGTGCAGCATGAGTTTGCAACCATCGAGGGCGTACGCGAGTCCGTTATGGAAGTGCTTCTTAACTTGAAGCGCGTCCACTTCGATCTCGTCGGCGACGAACCGCAGACCATTCGCCTTTCGGTGAAGGGACCTAAGGAGGTAACGGCAGCTGACTTCCAGCTTCCAGGCCAGGTCTCAATTGCAAACCCGGAGCAGCACATTGCTGACCTTTCCGGTAAAGGCTCATTTGAGCTTGAGGCAACGATCGAGCGCGGCTTGGGCTACGTACCGCGCGAGATGCTTACCAAGGAAAAGGTTGATATCGGCACCATCGCACTTGATGCAACGTTCACCCCGATCCGCCGTGTTAACTACGAGGTAGAGAACATGCGCGTCGGTGATCGTACGGACTTCAACCGTCTTCGCATCCTTATCGAAACCAATGGTACCGTTTCTCCGCGTGAGGCACTTGAGAAGTCGATTGAGATCATGATCCATCAGTTGAAGTCGGTAGTTGGCTTCCAGGAGGAGATCGAGGAGGAAGTAGCTGCGGCGTTTGCTGCGTCTGCATCTTCTTCATCCGATACGCTTGGTAAGGACCCTGCTAAGACAAAGATTGATGAGATCGGCCTTTCCGCTCGCATTGCATCTGCACTTGCAGATGGCGGCATCAAGTCGGTAGCGGGTCTTACCCGCAAGTCGGCCGAGCAGTTGAAGGAGCTCGATGGTATCGGCGACAAGGCAGTCACCGAGATCGAGGAGGCTCTCGACACCTTGGGCCTATCCCTTAAGGGAGGGGAATAGTTATTGAATTTGATTAATTAGGAACGTATGCGACATCAGCACAAGGGGAGGACATTCGGGCGACCAAAGAATCAGCGTACAGCGCTGGTGCGTGGTCTCGCACGTTCCCTCATAATCCACGAGCGTATCTCGACGACCGAGGCCAAGGCCAAGGAGCTCCGTCCGTTCATCGAGAAGATAATCTCCCATGGCAGGGCGGACACGGTAGCGAATCGCCGCCTAGTGTCTTCTCGCCTCGGAAACGATGAGGAGGCGGTCAAGAAGGTCTTTGCGACCCTCTCACCGCGCTACGCAAACCGCCCGGGCGGATACACCCGTATTATCAAGCGTGCAGCGACTGCGACCGATGGCCGCAAGACCGCGTACATTGCGTTTGTTGACTAGATACGGTATGAACACACGCATGAACAAAGACTTCAAGAACCGCGTTGCGCACGATGTTGCTCCTTTGGAGTACACTATCGACGCAAAGGGCATGGCGCTCGGCCGCGTCGCTTCTGACGCTGCACAGGCGCTTCTCGGAAAGAAGTCTCCAGAGTACGTCCAGAACAAGGTCCTCCCGGTACAGGTGACCATCACCAACGCCTCCAAGATTAAGATCGCTGAGAAGAAGATGGGTCAGAAGACCTACATCCACTACACCGGATACCCGGGTGGTCTTCGCGAGACGTCGATGCCGATGTTGATCGAGAAGAAGGGCATCGAGGAAGTTATTAGGAAGGCCGTCGACGGCATGATCCCGCGCAACAAGCTCCGCAAGGAGCGCATGAAGCGCCTTACCATTACTGACTAGATTTATGGCAGAGAACACGTACACCACGGCCGTTGGTCGCCGTAAGACCGCAACCGCACGCGTAAAGGTAACTCCTGCTGCAAAATCGTCAGTGACGGTTAACGGCAAGCCTGCGAACGAGTACTTCAATACGAAGGAGCGCGATTCCATCTCCAAGGATGCGCTACTCGTCGAGGAGGTTACCGGCACCTACGAGGTAGTTGCTAGGGTCTCCGGAGGAGGCATCTCAGCTCAAGCTGAGGCAGTTCGCCACGCGATCTCACGCGCCCTTACAAAGGCAGACATGGGACTCCGTGCACCTCTTAAGGCAGCTGGGTTCCTCAAGCGCGACCCTCGCGCAGTGGAGCGCAAGAAGCCGGGTTTGAGGAAGGCCCGCAAGCGCCCACAGTGGAGCAAGCGCTAGTCTCCAAAATCAAAAGACCGCCATATGGCGGTCTTTTGATTTATCACTAGCTTAAGCTTATATCTCAAGTGAGTTCAAGATTGCCTCGAAGTCAGAGATAGTTGTGTCCTCAGGGCTCATCCAAGTCGTCGAAAGGACATACGCCTTATCTCCTTCAGTTACTACAACTGTCTTACCCTCATAGAGCCCTGACCAGGTAAAGGTGACCGCGTCATGTTCAGCAACTCTAATTTGTTCCGCTGAGCTGTTAGCTACCGTCCAGTTCGTATCGGTCTGTACCCATTCAGTTGCCGGAAGCTCCTCAGGATTCTGGTACACGTCTACCGTGATGCCGATAGGACCCTCACGCGGCTCGGTATTGCGACCCTCGAGCACGTCACGGTTCTCCTCAGTATCCTCTACAAGAAAGAGCGAGAGCTGGGAACGCTCGGGCGTTCCTGCGTCAGTACGCTCATGGAGATAGAGGTTAATAGGGTACTCAAACGAAAGACCGAATTCTTCATTGGAGTACGTCAAGATTTCATCCGTACCCGTTTCAACAACTTCTGTTGGAACTGCTAAAGGTGCCCGACTATTAAGAAGGAAGAATCCTCCGATAATAACCACGAGCGCGACCACGATTGCGATGACGGTTTTCGTATTCATGGATCGATTATACGATTTGCTAACGCACTTGACTAGGTAGTAATGAAAGTTGCATAATATATTCAGACCTGGCAATTCCTGCCATGTCCTATGCAAGGGGGCTTCAATGCTCGAATCCGGAGTTTTCGAACGGTACGGCCGTGACGACATGTCGCGCGGCGTCTTCTACATGACGATAGGCGGCGTGCTCACGGTCGGCTTCCTGATCAGCGCCTACGTCTCGACCCTGACCGCCGCCTGGGCGCCCAATCTGTGGGTGTTCCTGGGTGTCGGCCTAGTCATCCCGATCCTCGGCATCATCCTGGGTCTGAAGAGCGACAACCCGGTGCTGTCGCTCCTGGGCTTCCTGATGGTGGTCGTGCCATTCGGCGCGATCCTGGGACCGGTGCTGGCCGCTTACAAGGTGTCCGACCCAGGCCTAATCACCGAGACGGCTCTTCTGACCGGCGCCATCACCGGGGTCATGATGCTGTCGGGCCTGGCATTTCCGAACTTCTACTCGAAGATCGGTGGCGCCCTGTTCGTGGCGCTACTCTGCGTCGTCGGCGTCAGCATCGTCGGCCTGTTCGTGCCGGGCGTGGGGCAGCTGACGTGGGTGCATTACGCGGCCGCCGGCGTCTTCGCCCTGTACATCGGCTACGACATGCACCGGGCGAGCACGATCCCGGCCACGCTCGACAACGCGATCGACGTGGCCACGTCCCTGTACCTGGACATCATCAACCTGTTCCTGCGGCTTCTGGCGGCGCGTTCGCGCAGCTGACCTGGCCGCTCCGCACATGAAAGGGTGCAAGAAGGGCGCTGACTTCGGTCGGCGCCCTTTTGATTTTGACCCCCTTCATGTTCTCTGGCATATTCTTTCTATATGAACGACGACGATGTAATCATCGAAGCTGATGGCTCTGAAGAGGGCGGGAGCGAAGAAGAGCTCGAGGCTATGGAGTCTCGTGCCGATGGCAAGCTCCATAAGGTAAAGAAGGAGTTGGAGCAGGCAAAGAAAGAGAAGCAGGAATACCTCGATGGCTGGCAGCGTGCTAAGGCCGACTACGTAAATGCTGCTAAGCGCTTTGAGGAGGATCGGTTGCAGGCGACGAACTTCGGCAAGCTCGCGGTCTTCAAGTCTTTCATCACCCCTATGGATTCGCTTGAGCGTGCAAAGCAGGCAGGCGAAATTCCAGAGGCCTTTCAGGCGATAGCGAAGCAGCTTGAGGACGCTGCAAAAGTGCACGGGCTTCAGCAGTTTGGAGAAGTAGGGGAAAAGTTTGATCCCATGCTTCACGAGGCCTTGGGCCAGGAGCCTGCAAAGTCTCAGGAAGAGGACGACACTGTCACTCAGGTCTTCGAGAAAGGCTGGAAGGTAGGGGAGGCGGTCATACGCCCAGCCAAGGTGCGGGTAGCGAGCTACGAGGGCTAGCTCTTGAAAGGGGTGTGGATAATGCGTAAAATAGGGTAATCAAAGGGCATTTTGGGCGTTTCAGTTAGCAACTAATACTTTCAATAACTATATGGCAAAGATACTTGGTATCGATCTTGGAACGACCAACTCCGCCATGGCCATCATGGAGGGCGGTGAGGCACGCGTTTTGGAGAACGCGGAGGGTCAGCGTACGACCCCTTCTATCGTCGCTATCGCAAAGAACGGCGAGCGGCTCGTAGGGACCCTAGCGAAGCGTCAGGCGGTTACGAACCCGAAGAACACCATCTACGGCATTAAGCGCTTTATGGGGCACCGCTTCGAGGATGACGTGGTTAAGCGTGACAAGGGTATTGTTCCGTACGAGATAAAGAACGGCCCTGACGGCGGCGTACAAGTGAACCTCGGTGAGAAGGACTACCGTCCGGAGGAGATCTCTGCGATGATCCTCGGCAAGCTGAAGGCAGATGCAGAGGCAAAGCTCGGCGAGAAGATCACGGAGGCAGTTATCACCGTTCCTGCATATTTTGATGACGCGCAGCGTGCAGCGACGAAGGCTGCCGGCCAGATCGCAGGCCTCGACGTGAAGCGCATCATCAACGAGCCGACAGCAGCAGCGCTCGCGTACGGTTTCAACCGCAAGAAGGATGAGAAGATCGTCGTTTACGACTTCGGTGGCGGAACGTTTGACGTCTCGGTACTAGAGGTGGGTGACGACGTCGTTGAGGTGAAGAGTACCGATGGCGACTCACACATGGGCGGCCGCGATATCGACCAGAAAATTGTCCGGCACTTGGCTGACGAGTTTAAGAAGGAATCAGGTCTTGATATCACCAAGGATCCGCTTGCGCTTCAGCGCTTAGATGAGGCTGCTGAGAAAGCAAAGCTCGAGCTTTCTTCGGCCTCCGAGACTGAGGTGAATATCCCATTCGTTACGGTTGATTCTGCAGGCAATCCGCAGCACCTACTCGTGAAGCTCTCCCGTGCTACTTTGGAATCTCTTTCTGAGGAGTACGTCACCCGCTCCATCGACATCACTAGGCGCGCCCTCCAGGCAGCAAACATTCAGGCGAGCGAGATCAGCGAGGTCATCCTTGTAGGTGGCCAGACCCGCATGCCTAGGATTCAAGACGAAGTAGAGAAGCTCTTCGGCAAGAAGCCGCATAGGGACGTGAACCCGGATGAGGTGGTTGCTATAGGCGCAGCTATTCAGGCCGGAATTCTTCAGGGCGATGTTAAGGACATCCTCCTTGTAGACGTCATCCCGCTTTCACTATCCATTGAGACCATGGGAGGCGTTGCTACCAAGCTCATAGAAAGGAACACAGCTATCCCAACCTCTCGCAGCCAGACCTTCTCGACTGCGTCTGATAATCAGACTTCGGTTGAAATACACGTAACCCAAGGCGAGCGCGCTATGGCAGCAGATAACAAGTCGCTTGGTCGCTTCAATCTCGAGGGTATCCCGCCGGCACCGCGCGGCATGCCGCAGGTGGAAGTCACTTTTGATGTTGACTCTAACGGCATCCTTACTGTGAAAGCCAAGGAGAAGACCACCGGAAAGGAGCAGTCCATCCGCATCGAGGGCTCAACAGGCCTTTCAGACGCCGACATCGAAAAGATGAAGGCAGATGCTGAAGCGCACGCTGCAGAAGACGCGAAGAAGAAGGAGATCATCGATACAAAGAACGTTGCGGAGCAGATGATCTACACCGCCGAGAAGGCCGTTAAGGAGAATGGTGAGAAGGCAGGGGAGGAGATCGTCAAAGACGTGAACGAGAAAATCGACGCTCTTAAGAAGGCTCGCGAGGGAGACGACGTTGCTGCTATCACTGCGGCTTCTGAAGCGCTCTCCACATCTCTCTCCAAGATCGGCGAGTCCATGATGAAGGATCAGCCAACTCCTGATGCTGAAGCACCAAAGGAGGAAGGCCCCAAGGACGCTGAGTTTGAGGAGAAGCCGAAGGAAGATTAGAAACAAGGCCGCCGCAAGCGGCCTTGTTCTTTATATTGTGAAGTGCATAATGCGCTCGGACCGAGATGGGTCATAACCACGGGGCGATCCGATGATCATGTACTTCCGCCTCATGGCGGCACTTATAACGATCGGGGTGACGTACTGGAGTTCGAGCTTCCTGTACGGCGCATTCTACCTTCTCTTGGGACTGCTCTTCCAGTTCGCGTTGTTTATCTGGGTGAGCTTCCGCGAGCTGCTTCAGCTCGAACAGGAGATACGCGCGGTTCTGAGCAAGAGCGGGGATTGGGTCTCGACCCAAGCGCTCCGGCTGAAGATAGTGGAGTACCGGCTGGAGCAAGAGCTCTCCTCTGGGGCGCTTACGCTGAGCAAGTACCGTACCCGCAAGCGCGACCTACATCTTTATGGTGCGCCCATCGCCATGGTGCGCAGCATTCTGGTCCGGTTTAGGGATGAGGGAGCCATCATCTGGCGCAACGAGAACGGTTCGTCGGGAGACGAATGGCGTCGCGGTTTTGTTGGTTCACTTTATGGACCCTGGGGACCGCGACCAGCGTCTAGCTGAAGATAAAGAGGGCGGCCAGCGCGATGCGGCCGCCCTTTTGCTTTCCACGGCTATGGGTGGTTTTTTGGTGAAGAAGGAGTAGTATGACCTCGGACTACCCTGGCAATAAGTTCTGTAGGGAGGAACACGCCATGTTTAATCTGAAGCGAAGGGTCCGCGATGCGCTCCATGCGCATGCTCACGCGAATACGGATGTGCTTCACAAGTACATCTGCGAGGCACGTATCCAGGAGGCGGAAGGGCGGTTTGTCGGCCATCCGCATCTGACGGCGCTTCTGCTCCTCGCCATCGAGGCGACGCAGCCGAGCAAGCACGCGGTCCATCGCGTCACGCACCGGTTCCGGATGACGAACCGGCGCGTGGTCCACTTCCGGCCCAATCGCATGGAAGTTGACCATGATGCGGTAGCGACCTGAACGGTCGATCGAGGGGCGGCACGGAGCAATCCGCGTCGCCCTTCATCCATTTTTTGATACGAAAATCGATACGGTGTATAGTGTGACTCCTATGGCCAAAAACTACTACGACATCCTCGGGGTCGATAAAAAGGCCACACAGGACGATATCAAGAAGGCGTTCCGCAAACTCGCCCAGAAGCACCACCCAGACAAGGGTGGTGATGAGGCAATGTTCAAGGAGATCACTGAGGCATACTCGGTCCTTGGCGACGATCGGAAGCGCCGCGAGTACGATAATTACGGCCAGACCTTCCAGGGTGGTGGAGGTCCCCAGGGCTTTGATTTCTCCGGCTTCGGCGGCATGCATGGCAGCCAGTTCGCTGAGTTCGATCTCTCTGATCTCTTCGAAGGCTTCGGCGACATATTTGGCGGCGGCGGGCGTCAGCGGGTTAAGCGCGGGCGCGACATTTCTATAGACATCGAGGTCACTTTTAAGGAGTCGATCATGGGAACCAAACGCTCCGTGCTCGTCACTAAAGTTGGCAAGTGCGATACCTGCGAAGGATCAGGTGCAAAGAAGGGTACAGAGATGGTCACCTGTACTACCTGTAATGGACAGGGCAAGGTACACGAGACCAGGAACTCACCGCTTGGTTCATTCACAAGCGTGCGTGTGTGTAGCGTCTGCGAAGGCCAGGGCAAGATGCCTAAGGAGAAGTGTCCTACCTGTGCCGGTGGCGGTGTTCTCCGTAAGGAAGGAGAGATAAAGATTGAGGTTCCCTCCGGTATCGACGGCGGGGAAATGATTCGCCTTCCCGGCCAGGGTGAAGCTATTAAGGGCGGCACGACGGGCGATCTTTATGTAAAGGTACATGTGAAGAAGCATCCGACCTTTAAGAAAGAGGGTGCGAACCTTGTCATGGAGATGCCGGTGAAATTGACCGACGCACTTCTTGGCACGACCGTCTCCGTTACTACCATCGACGATAAAGTGCTCGAGGTAAAGGTCCCACCAATGTCCTCGACCGAAGAGACCCTCCGCATCCGTGGCAAGGGCGTCGAGTACGAGAATGGTTCAGGCGATCTCCTCATCCACGTGACTGCAACGCTTCCACGAAAGCTTTCCGGAAAAGCAAAGAAGATAGTAGAGGAACTGAAGGGCGAGGGCTTTTAGCAGGCTATACTTGATATCGTATGAGAACCATGTGGCGCGAGGACATCCCGCGCTCCCTTAACCCATTCTCGTTTCTTATCTTTTCATCGCGCCCGTACTGGCGGTCGGGCGTCTTGTCCGTTGTCGCTGTGATTTTGGGGGCGATCGCGACCTCGTTTACCGCCTACACGTTCAAGCTCATCGTTGACGCCGCGCACGGTGTATCGATCGGCGGCCCGCTCGGTCCGTTGTGGTGGGGCGCAGCCGCATTCATCGGCATCTCTATCTTCGACGCGATCATTTGGCGCGCGAGCGGCTTTTCCGGCATGCACTGGGCTACCGGCGTACGGGCGACATCTCGCTATGCGCTTACGGCGTACGTAGGGAAGCACAGCTATACCTACTTCACGAACCGCTTTGCAGGATCGATCTCAAGCAAAATCACACAGGCTTCTGCAGGAGTGAAGGATATCGGTGAGCAGATTTTATGGCAGTTCATTCCGTTCATCGTCTCGATGGTGGCGAGCTTCTTCCTTGCGTACACTACGAGTCCTCTCATTGCGTTCATATTCCTCGGTTGGGTGCTCCTCATAACCCCGCTCAACGTGCTTCTCGTTCGCTGGGGCGTGCCACTCTCAGTTGCGACACAGAAATCCGAGACTGCGTTGGTCGGCGCAACCGTCGATGGACTTACGAATGTCCATGCCGTGCAGGAGTATGCGCGGAGGAGCCACGAGCTTGTTCTGATCAAGCGGCTTATTATCGACAGGCGCGTGACTGGTATGCGCAACTGGAGCTTCCGCGAGTATGTCCGCCTCGGTAACAGCCTCCTTCAAATTGTGTTCATTGGCGGAATGATCCTCCTTGCGACCTACCTCACCTCGCAAGGAGTCCTTACTGCAGGAGACATCATCCTCATACTTACCATTATCCTCCTCGTGCAAGACCGCCTGACCTTCATTGGCAACCAGCTCAACAACTTCGGCGACTCGTGGGGTCAGATCGTAGAAAGCCTCCAAGATATCGTTCAGCAGCATGAGATCGAGGATGTGGCGGGAGCCAGAAGGCTCGAATCTGTCTCTGGAGCTATTGACCTGAAGGGCCTCACGTTCGCGTATGCTGGGTCGCCCATCTTCTCTAATCTCGACCTACATATACCCGCCGGCCAAAAGGTGGGGCTCGTGGGAAGGAGCGGTGCAGGCAAGTCGACACTCGTGAAGCTCCTCCTCCGCCATTACGAGCCTATGAGCGGTGAGATCCTCATCGACGACGTAAATATTGCGAACATAACCCGCGACAACCTCAGGGAACACATCGCGGTCGTACCGCAAGAGCCGATGCTCTTCCATAGGAGCATTAGGGACAATATCGCCTATGGAAGGCCGGATGCGATTGAGGAGGCTATTGTGAATGCGGCACGTCTTGCGCAAGCGCATGACTTCATCCAAGCGGTACCTGGCGGATATGAAGCGCTCGTCGGCGAGCGCGGTGTAAAGCTTTCCGGCGGCCAGCGACAGCGCATCGTCATCGCACGTGCGTTTCTCAAGGATGCACCCGTACTCGTGCTTGATGAAGCCACGTCGTCACTGGACAGTGAAAGCGAGGGCGCAGTTCAGAAGGCACTCATGAAGATCATGGAGGGGAGGACCGTCATCGCGATCGCGCATCGCCTTTCTACGCTGCGCGCCATGGATCGCATTATCGTTATGGATGCGGGGATGATCGTCGAGGACGGCTCGCACGACGAACTTCTGAAGAAGGGAGGTCTGTATGCAGACCTCTGGAATCACCAGGCGGGAGGATTCCTCAGCGAGGACTAGAACAGCCGAGGTATACTTGTGTCATATGGAGTCCGCGACGATGCTTGCAACTACGACCGCCGCGTCAGCCTTGTCGCTCGTAGGTAACATCTTTGTATTCCTCCTCATCGTTGCAGCGCTCGTCGTATTCGCGATGCGCGTCGGAAAGGCTGCGCTTCTCTCACTCATTCTCTCGCTTTATATAGGCTACGCGCTCTATAGCGTATTCCCATTTACAGATATTGCAGGCGGCACACCTGTCGCAAACGTTGTCGTGTACGGCGTATTCGTCATACTGTCATATCTCTTGGTCCGCAGGATAAGCGGAGGAGGCATGGGGTCATTCAAGATCGTCCCACTCATCATTCTCTGTGCGCTTGCCGGAGGGTTTGTGATGGCGCTCGGATATACCGCGCTCAATATCGATACCGTCTACGACTTCCCGAAGACGCTCGATCTTCTGTTTGCGCCTAAGGAATACTTCTTCTGGTGGTTTATGGCACCGCTTGCAGCAGCCTTCTTCGTATCTAGGTAAGTGTTAGGCCGAGCGTCGCCGCTCGGCCTATTCCATACAATTTCATTGGTCGCGCCTCTGTTCTCGCTCCCAGCGTTCGACGACGTTAGGGTCGAAGTTGGTCTCGAGAAGATCGTCTAGGCATACGCGATTGTCGATTTCGGAACCATTTCCGCACGTAGTAGCAGGTGTAAGAGCAGGTTTCTCAGCCATCTTAAGTCTCCGTAAGGTGGTAGCAGGTTAACTTGCCAGGTTATAACTCGAGTTGTATGGTCACGCAACCTTAAGCACGGGTCGCGATCACGCCGAAGATATGCCACTGCTTCTCATTTCCTGCTGCGGTCTTTCGAACACTGCGATCTTCATGAATCTTGTGTAATATCCAACGCTCATTATCAAAGAAATTTTGAACCTGTTCGAGAGTCAGCGAAGCAATTTGAGAGCCTCTTGTCCACTCCTCCTCAGGACCGAAAAAGGTACCGCAGAATACGCCGCCAGGCTTGAGCGAGCCTTCGAGTAAATCCATGACCTGCCAAATATTCTCGGGCCCTGCAAAGGGAAGGGCATTCTGCGCATTCACGAGATCGTAAGCAGATTCTTTGAACTCGAAGTTGTTGAAGGTGCATATGTGTATCTTCACTACGCCTTCGGGATCGTGCAGTTCTTCGGCGACTTCTTGAACTGTCGGCTCGATATCAACGACATCGATCGACTCGAAACCCCTCTCGAGCAGATACCGCGTATCAGCAAGTCCTCCGGCACCGAGGTCGAGAGCCCGCTGGAGCTTAACAATATGAGTTAAAGCCTCTTTCAGAAGAGGTGATGGTTCCTTTGTCTTCGTCCTCTGTATATAGAGCGGCCAGTTATGCATAGCTCTTATTACAACATACTGCGAGCGCCTAACAAAAGAAGAGGCCTTTGCGGGACCTCTTCAGATTGATGCCATCATTCGGGCCGAACCAGAGCACTCCTTCTTGCGAAGTCCCGGTTGGTCTCATCAAACGGCTCGTGATGCAGGTAGTAGCCGAAGTAGGCGTCGCAATCGGCGTGATACTGCCTGGTGTACACGATGTGCGTGTGCCAGACGGTGTCCACATCGCCGAACGGACTTAATTTCGCGTAGCGGTCCGCTTTAGCGCACGCAAGAAATCGGCGGTAGTCCTCCTCCGCCCTCAGGATGCGTTCCTCTGGCCAGTCGGGGTGTTCCTTCCTGATTCGAGCGAGAATGCGCGAGAGGTCGAATGCGGGGAGCTCGGCAACGGGCCGAGTCCCTTCGGTGCCTTGCTGTCGCACCGAGGCTGTAGCCTGGTCCATGAGATTCCCTTTCATCTGTAAGGAACAGTGGCTAGGTTGTACCCAATTTGGCTTCTGTAGTCAAACAAAAGGGCCGCCCGGTGAGGGGCGGCCCTTGGATCCGACCGGTTGTTCGAATCAGTTGTTCACGTGGCCGGAGAAGTCGCCGGCAACATGATTGCCGGAGCAGCCGTCAGCCGAGCAGCAGCACAGCGCCTTGCCCCACACGCCGGCGTTCGCCTTCCCGAAGTGCCGCTCGTAGAGCGGAATCGAGTTCTCGACGAACTCAGCGTCCAGGTCGAAGCCCTGGTCCAGGATGGACGGCCGATGGTGCATGAAGCCGCCCATGTAGACGCCGAACGCCTGGTAGTCCTCGGTGAAGATGATGTGGGTGTGCCACAGCGTATCCACCTTGGCGGCGATCGGAATCCGGGTCTCAGGGTAGGCCAGCGTCAGCGCGAGAAAACGCGTGTACTCGTCCACGATGCCGTCGATCTCGTCGGCTGTGTAGAGACCCTTCTCGACGCAGTAGCGCTTGACGATGCTCATGTCCCACCCCTTGAGGCGGGCATAGAGCGACTCCACCCTGGCGCCCATTTCGGCCAGGGTCACCGGAACGGCGCTTTCAGGCAGCGCCGAAGCCTGTACTTGCGGGGTCATGGTGAACCCTCCTCAGATAGAACAACCGCATCAAGCGCGGTATCCTAAAGCGTAGGCTGATTCCAGATTCTGTCAAGGCGTCCACTGCTACTCGCAGCTATAAGTACATCCTTGTTGGAAAAGGAGGGTAGTGCTCCATTAGTGCGTGCTATAGTCCATTTATGAACGGCGAACAGGCCGCAGATGCGGCTGAGCGCACATACCCATACTTCAGCGAGGTGCTTCAGGAGGAAATTGGCTCCGATAGGTTCCTGACGCCGTATCCGATCGCGCTTGAGGAAATCCATCGAAGGAGCGGCGACACTGCACTCAAGAGGCGGGTCGAACAGTACCTCAATTACGACATCCCTGAATATATGCAGGGTGATCCCGTGCTGTATCTAGCACGCCACGTCGCTACTCCTAACTTCGAGACCCTACGGTTTCTCCACCTGCTTGAACCGCTAGGCTTGCCGATTGTCATCAGCCAGGATACGAAAGATACATTCACATCGACCAATATGCTGAAGCGCTTCCTCGGAAAGATGCCGGTCCTAACCCGCATTACCCAGAAAGACGGGGCGACGCACGAGCTGTACCGCAATACGACCATCATAGATTTTGCGCAAGCACAGGGGAGGCCATTCTCTGAGGTTAAGACGCTTTGGGGAGAAAGCCTCATTGATTTCCATACGCGCCTCTTTTCAGAGATGAAGAACGGGCGCGCATGTATCGTCGACGACGCTGCGTGGATAGACCGCAATGAGCGCGGCAATCTTCTTGAGCACTATAAGCGCTTCCTCGCGCTCTTTGTCGCGCACGGCGTCCTGTTCGAGGACTACCTGATCGAGGACAAGGAGGAGGAGCATTTCATGCGCGAAGTGCTCGAGCCTGCGTTCGCATTCGTGGAGGAGACGTTCGGCGTGCGGCCACTCATCACGCAACTCACCCCGAGTTCGGTCGAGAGCGTGAAGTTCTGGCTCTCGTACCCGAAGGACGTGCTACCGTTACTGAAACACTAGCTACGCACCTATATGACTTGGTTTCTTATTGCCCTCATCGGCCCCTTCCTCTACGCAATCACAAACCACATCGACAAGATACTCCTTGAGAAGTATTTCAAGGAGGGTGGAGTAGGCACGCTCATCATTTTCTCTGCCGTTCTCTCAGCGCTCGCGCTCCCATTCCTCTTTATCGCCGATCCGAGTGCATTTTCGATGAGTCTTTCTAACATTGCGATCCTTACGGTCGTAGGCATTCTGAACGTACTCGTTCTCTTGTTCTACTTGCTTGCGCTTAAAGATGAAGAGGCCTCAATCGCAATCGTGTTCTATCAGCTGGTGCCGGTATTTGGGGTTATCCTCGGATATATCTTCCTTGACGAGGTGCTGACGCAAATGCAGCTCTTAGCCATGGGTATCGTCATTCTCGGCACGAGCATTGTTTCTTTTGAGATTGATGCAGATAACCGCTTCAGGCTCCGCCGCAGCACCATACTCTACATGTCATTGGCGGGCTTCTTCTGGGCTCTCGAATCCGTCATCTTTAAGATGGTCGCGCTTGAGGAGAACGTGGTGCGTTCTTTGTTCTGGGAGCATCTCATGCTTACGGTAGTCGGTATTCTTATATTCATCTTTATTCGCTCGTACCGTACGCACTTCCTCGAGGCTGTGCGGGTAAACAGCCGGGGCATCCTTGGTCTTAATGTTGCTAATGAGGCCATCTACATGGTCGGTAATATCGTGACTGGTTTCGCGTACCTGCTCGCACCGATAGGTCTTATTCTTCTCGGAGAGTCATACCAGCCGCTGTTCGTATTTGCGATCGGTATATTCCTTACAATCTTCTTCCCCAAGATCGTCGCGGAGAAGATCGAGGCGAAACATCTGTGGCCGAAGATATTCGCGATTGTCATCACAGGCATCGGCACCTACTTACTCCTCCTTTCCACATAAGTACAGAAAGCGGGGTAGGGCGCTGGTATACTCAAAGTACAAAGTATGACGGCTCGCCAGCATCTCCTCGCTATCGTTCTCCTTCCTCTGTGTCTAATTGCGGGCATCGCATCGTATTACCGCTTCATCGCACAAGCGGACTACACTGTGCAGTTCGAGGGCACTTGTGATCCAGAGGTCGAGAACTGCTTTGTCGCCTGTGAAGACGACGAGTGTACAGAAGTGTACTACTACACGCTCGTCCAGAAGCACGCCGCAGACGTATACGCGCAGTGCGGACCAGATATCACTGACTGTGAGGCCGCGAGTGTGTGCCTCGAGACTGATAGCACATGCTCCATTGAGTACTGCGACTTGACCGAGGAGGACTGCATCGGGCCGGGCGAGGAATCTGGGCAGGAGACTGAGGAGGTAGCTGAGGACGACATGGAGGAAGAGGTCACAGACGAGGCGGCTGAAGCCGAATAACAGTATGTTTTCCTGGATGCACCCATCGCTTACTGTCAAGGATCACCCGCTCGGGAAAGGAGTATTCGCGAGCGCCCCGATAATAAAAGACGACAGGCTCGCCGTGTTCGGCGGATTTGTTATGACGCTCGACGAGGAGCAGCATCTTCCTGAGCACATTCGGGACTTCGCACACCAGATTGATGATGACCTCGTCCTTGGAATACGGGAAGAAGGCCAGGAACAGTTGGTAGACCATTTCAATCACAGCTGCGATCCGAACGCAGGTTTCAAAGGACAGATATTCCTCGTCGCTATGCGCGACATAGATGCGGGAGAGGAAATTACGTTCGACTACGCCATGACCCTGGCCGAAGCGCCAAACCCAGAAGAGTTCCCGTACAGCCTTGCATGCGAATGCGGACTAGCATCCTGCCGCAAAACCATCACAGATCGGGATTGGAGGAGGGAAGATCTGCAGGAACGATATGCCGGTTATTTTCAGTACTACATACAACGTAAGATAGACGCACTATGATCTGCCACTACTACACAGAACCGCTGTTCCTATTCTATGTTCCCGAACTGAGCGGCATCCTCTACTACTCCCATATTCCCGCGATCATTATCGCGTTCGTAACTGGTCTCTTTATCCTCGCCAATGACAGGAAGGCGCTCCCAAACCGGCTTCTCTTTGCAATATGTACCTTCTTCTCCGGCTGGACGCTTCTGAGCCTTATTAGTTGGACCAACATAAACAGTGGTTTTCTCCTCTTCTCCTGGTCCATGTTCGGCGTGCTTTCAGCGCTTATTTCGATTTTCAGTATTTACTTCGCCCACGCGTTCCTTGAAAAGAAGGACCTATCCGTACGTACGAAGGCAGTCTTGGCAGCGCTCCTAGCGCCGGTCATCGTCCTTGCACCAACCGCACTTAACCTAACTGGCTTCAATATCTCCGACTGTGACGCGTTCGGTTTCGAGAACACCTGGTACGAGCTTTACTACACGTCGCTCGGCGTCATCGCCATGGCATGGATCGCCGTGCTTCTCCTCCGTAGCTATAAGAAGGCACTCCCGGGCTTCAGGCGGCAGGTGGTGCTCATGGGGACAGGCCTCCTATTGTTCCTCTTCAGCTTCTATAGCACCGGGTACCTGGCCTCATACCTTACAAGTATCGGATTCCTTCCGGATTCGGAGCTCGAGATGTTTGGATACTTTGGCATCATCGTATTCGTCATCTACATCGGCATACTCGTGGTTCGCTTCAAGGCATTCCATGCGGGCCTCCTTGCCGCACAAGCTCTCCTGATCGCACTCATTGCACTCGTCGGTTCACAGTATACGTTCGTCTCGAACATGACCGCACGCGGTTTGGTCACCGTCACACTCGTCCTCACGCTTATCGCTGGCGTTATCCTTATACGCAGCGTCAGACGCGAAATCGCGCAGCGAAAGCACATCGAAGAACTCGCAGGCGAGCTTGAGAAGGCAAACAAGCAACAGATCATCCTCATCCACTTCATCACGCACCAGATCAAGGGATTCCTCACGAAGTCGCGCAACATCTTCGCAATGGCCATGGAGGGCGACCTCGGTGCTGTTCCTGAGACCATGAAGCCGATGCTCGAGGAAGGCTTCAAATCTGATACGAAGGGCGTTAATACGATTCAAGAGATTCTAAATGCCGCGAACATCAAAAGCGGCAAGGTGACGTACACCATGAGCGACATCGACCTGAAGAAGCTCATAGAGGAGATCGCGGAGGATCTCCGACCAGGCGCTGAGGCGAAGGGGCTCCAGCTTACGTTCGCGTGCGACACCGAGTCGCTTATTGTGAAGGGCGATAGAGTCCAGCTTGTAAATGCTTTCAAGAACCTTATCGATAACTCCATCAAGTACACCCTTAAGGGCAGCGTAAACGTTTCACTCACCAAAGACGAGGATACGGTTCGCTTCAAAGTTGAGGATACTGGCGTCGGCATTACCGAAGAAGATATGGCAAAGCTCTTTACCGAAGGTGGTCATGGCACCAACTCGACAAAGGTAAACGTTGAGTCCACTGGCTTTGGTCTCTATATCGTAAAGAACATCATCGAGGCACACCACGGCAAGGTGTGGGCAGAGTCCGAGGGCGAAGGGAAGGGTAGCCGCTTCATCGCAGAGCTTCCTGCCTAGCCATCAAGCGCGTGCTATATTCACGCTATGGACCTCATCGAAGACCTCAAGGGCCGTGGGCTCGTAGAGCACACCTCCGCTGATATCGAAAAGATTCTCGGCAAACGCCGTACGGTGTACTTGGGCATCGATCCCTCAGCTGATTCTCCTCAGATCGGCAACCTCGCCATCATCATGCTCATGCGCCGTTTGGGTGCAGCCGGACACAAGCTCGTGTTCCTTGTAGGGGGCGGTACCGGCATGATCGGAGATCCAAGAGAGAAGGGCGAACGATCTTTGTTGGATCAGAAGACCCTTAAGGCAAATACCGCCGGTATCAAGAGCGAGCTGAGAAAGGTTCTTGGCGGCACATCCTTTACGCTCGTCGATAATGCGGATTGGCTCACCAAAATTGACCTCTTCTCGTTCCTTCGGGACATCGGCAAGCACTTTACGGTCAATGATCTTATAAAGCGCGAAACAATTAAGAAGCGCCTTGAGACGCCTGATGAAAGTATCTCCTTTACGGAATTTACCTATGCACTTCTTCAGGGCTACGACTACATGGTGCTCAATAAGAAGTACGGGGTGGACCTGCAGGTGGGAGGGAGCGACCAGTGGACGAATATTCTTTCAGGCGTCGATCTCACCAGGAAGAAGGAGGGAAAGGAAGTGTTCGCATTTACCATGCCGCTCATCACGGATGCCTCTGGAAAAAAGTTTGGCAAGTCAGAAGGAAATGCGGTTTGGACCGATGCCAAGAAGACCTCGCCCTATACCTTCTACCAGTTCTGGCTCAATACGGCAGACGATCAGGTGGAGCGATTGTTGAAGGTATACACATTCCTATCGCTCGCTGAGATCGGTGCGATCATGGAGCTCCATACCCGGAACCCCGGGAAGCGGGAGGCGCAGAAACTTCTCGCAAAGGAAGTGACGATTCTCGTTCATGGCGAGAAGGCATCCCAAAACGCCATCACGGTCTCCGAGGTGCTGTTCGGCGGCAGGCAGGTGAGCACATTGTCTAAAGATGAGCGCAAACTTCTTATAGGAGAGATTCCGAGCCATACGATTACATCCGCATCGCTTAAGGATGGATATCAAATCGCGGAAGCACTCGTCGCATCCGGACTCGCCTCATCCAAGTCTGACGCACGACGCGTCTTGGAGGCGAATGGCGTATCACTTAATGGAGAGCAGGTCGTGACAGTCGACGGCCTACTTACCCAGGCGCATTTCTTTGATGGCACAGCCCTTCTGAGACGAGGGAAGCAGATGGCAGTGCTGACAATTGAAAAATAAGCAGATTGTAGCTATAGTACCCAAACGCGTCGGTGGTAGAGTGGTCAATTACAACAGGCTGTAAACCTGTCGGCTTCGGCCTACGGAGGTTCGAATCCTCCCCGGCGCACCCCATATATGAAAGGAGGCACACATTTGTGCCTCCTTTCTTGTATATAAATAGCGACGGGACGACCTCTCAAGGAGATCGCCCCGCTTGCTGAAGCAGGCCCGTAACGGGCGTGCCCAGCGTGTAGATGGCTGGATCGCGGTCGCCACCGCATCGCGCGAGCAATTCCCCCAAGGTGAGAGAGAGCGCGAAGCCCGTCTGTGCGTTCCTGAAATGGAATAAAACATCGGGGTCGACGAGCATTTGCATCTGCATGAGCGCGCGGAAGCTGTTGCGGCAGTACCCGCAGCAGATAAGTACGCCCAGGTCGAGCCCAGTCGCGTCATCTGCTTGATGCGGCGCATGGACCGCAACTGCGAGGATCCGCTTGTAGCCAGACTCGAACGCATCCCACATGGCGTGCATCTCGGCACACCGTCGGTCCTTGCACGGGCCTGACTTCAGCTTCCGGTTCCAGCCGGCGAAGATGCCGATTGAACCGACCTCTGCAGACTCCTTCAGTGCAAGCACCGAGGCGCCCACCTTGAAGTGGTTGTAGTGCTCGGCAAGTTGCCGGGCACTTTCAGCCGCGTTCAAGAGCGGCCGGAGCATCGCTGCGACCACCATTTCGGTGTCGAGCGTGCCATCAAGTGGTCGTTGAATGATTGGTTCCACCCAACCCTCCTATATTGTGAATGAACAGCCAGATTTATATTATATAATGAAGATTACTATTGGCAAGTGCTTATGTGCACAAGCCGGCATGCTATCGTACGAACATGAACAAGAAGCCTGTCATACTCTCCGGCGTAAAGCCGACCGGCGACCTCCATATTGGCAACTATTTTGGGGCTGTGCGTCAGTATGTTGATCTCGCACAAAAGGGTGAGCACGAGATATTTGTGATGATCGCGGACTACCACGCTCTCAACTTCATTCAAGACCAAACAGAAATGCGGCGCCTCACAAGAGAGCTTGCTATGAGCTATCTAGCTGCAGGACTTGATCCGAAGAAGGTCACAATCTTCCGTCAGTCGGATGTATTTGCACACACCGAGCTTGCCTGGATATTCGACACCATCACCACCATCCCGTATCTTGAGCGTGCGCATGCGTACAAAGACGCGGAAGCGAAGGGGAAGGAAATAAGCGTGGGCACTTTCAATTACCCGATGCTCATGGCTGCCGACATACTCCTATACGATACGGCACTCGTGCCCGTGGGCCAGGACCAAAAGCAGCACATTGAGTACGCCCGGGATACCGCTGAGAAATTCAACCGCGTCTTCGGTGAGACCTTCCGCCTTCCGAAGGAATACATCATGGATGAGGTTGCGACTGTGCCAGGCATAGATGGACAGAAGATGAGCAAGAGTTATGGCAATACTATTCGTATGTTTGCCACTCCCGAAGAAACCCTCGAGCGCGTAATGTCTATCGTAACTGACTCCTCCGGCGAGCGGCCGGAGAATGTATACGCCATACACAAGCTCGTACGCACTGAGACAGAGCTTGCGGCGTTGTATGAGGAGCACAAGGGAAAGTACAAAGCACTTAAGGAGGCGCTTGCAGATGACTTGAACACGTACTTCGCACCAATGCGTGAGCGATACGCAAAGCTATCTGGTAACGAGCGAAGAGTTGAGTCTATCTTGAAGGACGGAGGTAAGCGCGCATGTAAGGCCGCAGAGAAGAAGATGCAAGAAGTTCGCAGTGCGATTGGCGTCCGCTAGTTACGCACCTCGCTGCTATTCCCGTCTACGCGTCTGCGTACGAAAATGAAGAGGTAGTGGATTGCACTGCGCTGTACACGGAAAGGGAGCCCGATGTCTCTACCGCCAATTCTCAACGAAGACAACACGCTATCCTTCGCAGCGTTCGGTTATGTTGCGGCGGTCGCGTCAGTCCTCGTCACTGGTTCGCTTATCTGGTGTTGGCTCAAGAAGAAGGAACCACAGTGATCGGATATTCCGTAACATATCCGACTGGCCATGATCACGCCCCTCCCCAAACTACGAAAACGGGGCGGGGCGTGCTACTTTGATACCTATATGAAGGACCGCATTTTGATAGGGGATTTGGGCGCACATGTCGGCGAGACCGTTTCTATAAGCGGCTGGGTGGATGTACGGAGGGACCAGGGAAAGCTTGTGTTCTTTGATTTCAGGGACGCGTCGGGCATGGTCCAGGGCGTGGTGCTCCCGGGCGACGAAGCGCTCATGGAGACCGCTAAAGAGGTGAGGAATGAGTACGTAGTTCGCATTGAGGGCATCGTAAACAAGCGCCCCGAGCGCAATATCCAGGCCGATAAGGTAAACGGTGATATCGAGCTCGAGATCAAGGGCATTGAGATCCTTAATGCGAGCGAACCGGTACCGTTTGATATCTCGGGTGACACAATCGGCGTCGACGAATCAGTACGCATGAAGTATCGGTACTTGGACCTTCGCTCCCCACGCATGCAGCGCAACATTCGTATGCGCGATAAAATCATTTCTTTCTTCCGCGACTACATGCACCAGAACGGCTTCATCGAGGTAGAGACGCCGATGATGATGAAGGGCACGCCGGAAGGATCGCGCGAGTACGTGGTGCCCAGCCGCCTTGAACAGGGCAAGTTCTACGTCCTTCCGCAGTCCCCACAGCAGTTCAAGCAGCTTTTGATGGTTGCCGGCTTTGAGAAGTACTTCCAGGTCGCCAGGTGTATGCGTGACGAGGATACCCGCGGCGACAGACAGCCCGAGTTTACGCAGCTCGACTATGAGATGTCATTCGTCGAGCAGGAGGATGTTCTCTCATACACCGAGGCGATGTTCATCGAACTCGTGAAGACCCTCTATCCAGAGAAGAAGATCACCCAGATTCCATTCCCACGCCTAACCTATGCGGAGTCCATGGAGAAGTATGGCTCCGATAAGCCCGATCTAAGGGAGAACAAAGAAGATCCCAATGAGCTCGCGTTTGCGTGGGTCGTCGACTTCCCAATGTTCGAGAAGATGGAGGACGGCTCCATACAGGCTGCGCACCATCCGTTTTGTTCGGTAAAGCCTGAGGATAAGGAGAAGTTCTTGAAGGGCGAGGACCTCTTCTCTATACGCGCAAACGCGTACGATCTCGTCCTAAATGGATACGAGCTCTCCTCAGGCTCCATCCGTATACACAAGCAGGAAGAGCAAAAGCAGGTATTCAATCTTCTTGGCATGGATGAAGAGGAGCAGCGTGCGAAGTTCGGCCATATGCTCGATGCCTTCTCATTCGGCACGCCGCCCCATGGCGGGTTCGCGCCCGGCATCGACCGCATCGTCATGCTTCTTGAAAACCAGCCCAACATCCGCGAGGTCATCGCATTCGCTAAGACCGGTGAAGGGAAGGACCTCATGACCGGCGCGCCGTCCGCCATAAACCCCGTCCAGCTCAAAGAGCTCGGCCTTACCATTAAGGAACAGAAATAATGAAGTTCACATTCTCCAAGAAGGCACTGAAGGATATCGCACCCAGCTACACCCGCATCCGCCTTATCGAGGAGGATAGGAGTGTTCGCCGATTGGTTCGCGAGGGCGGCATCGACACCCTCGAAATAGGAGCAGGAAAGGGAAACGATATGAACCAACGTCGGTTCATTATCCTCTGCCGCGCGATCGTACAAACAGCAAAGCTGCATAAGAAGCGGAAGATTACGCTCGATTTCTCAGAAAGCCCCTTCATATTTAAGAACCTCGGCGACATATCTCCGGAGCGTTTGTCCGAGCTTGCTGCGGAGAACTTCGAAATGGCGAACTTCGAGTTCACCCAGTTCAAGACGGAGCCTAAGAACGGCTTTAACGAGGTGGAGGAGATCGTCATTACGAGCCCGAGCTCGAAGACTATTGAGGCAGCCGCAAAGAAGGGTCAAATGATCGGCCAGGCGGTGAACGAGTGCCGTGCGCTCTCAAATACTCCAGGCGGGGATATGACTCCGCGAGGGCTCGCCAAAGCCGCAAAAGCAGCCGCTAACGGCCTTCCGATCACCGTTACAACCCTAGGCGGGGCCCAAATGAAGAAGCTCGGTATGGGTGCAATTTTGGGCGTTGCCGCTGGCTCCTCCGAAGAACCGACGTTCACCGTCATGGAGTACAAAGGAGGGGCAGGGAAGCCAATAGTCCTGGCTGGAAAAGGTATTACGTTTGATTCAGGCGGCCTCAATCTCAAGCCCTCGACTGGCATTTACGAGATGCACATGGACATGTCGGGTGCTTCCGCAGTCATTCACACAGTTGCGCTTGCTGCACGTCTTGGAATTAAGAAACACGTCATTGGTCTTATCCCGTCGGCGGAGAATATGCCATCGGGATCTGCAACGCGTCCGGGCGACATCCTAAGATCGCTTTCTGGAAAGACCATCGAAGTATTGAATACCGACGCGGAGGGACGTCTCGTTCTTGCCGATGCGCTTACATACGCGAAGCGCTACAAGCCATCCGTCGTACTTGATGCGGCGACTCTAACGGGTGCCGCACATATTGCGCTAGGCGACTACGCGAGCGGCCTGCTTACTCGTGATGATGCGCTTGCAGAGCAACTTACCACTCTTGGCGAGGAGTCCGGCGATTATGTATGGCGACTTCCAATGTGGGACGAGTATGAAAATTGCATCAGGGGAACGTTCGCTGACCTTGCGAACGTAGCAAGTGGCACTGCGGGTCGTTACGGCGGCGCGACTGAGGGCGGTATGTTCCTTTGGCAGTTCGCTAAGGAACTCGGATGCCCATGGGCGCATATCGACATAGCGCCAAGAATGACCGCGGCGCCAGGCGATGAGTTGGCGAAGGGTGCGGCCGGCGCCCCGGTGAGGCTCATGATCCGCTTTATCGAAGCATGGAAAGCGTAACCACGCCCAGCTACACAGTGCGCACCGCATCCTATGAAGGCCCCTTGGAGCTTCTCCTTGACCTTATCGAGAAGCGTAAGCTACACGTCAATGAGCTTTCACTTGCGGAGGTTACCGACGATTTCATTCAGCACGTCAGGGGTCAGGCAGAGTTTCCAATGGAGGAGGCTGCGAATTTCATTTCAGTCGCGGCGACCCTACTTCTCATAAAATCAAAGTCTTTGATTCCGGAGCTTGCGCTCTCTGAGGATGAGGAGGAGGACGTCGAGGATCTTAAGAGGCGCCTCCTCATGTATGAGAAGGCTCGTGAAGCGGCTCGTGAGCTCTCGCGTATCTTTGGCAGAGCTGTCTTGGTCTCGCGCGGCGAGCGTGCGCCTGAGCCCATGTTCGCGCCGTCTCGCGACCTCAGTCCTGAAACACTTACAGCCGCGCTTCGAAACGCACTCACCGAAGCGGAGAAGCAGGAGCAGCTTCCGGAGGTGCGTGTGAAGCCACTAATCACCATCGAGGAGATGATGGACCGCCTCACGGATCGTGTGCAGACCGCGCTTGCAGTCTCCTTTAAAGAATTTTCAGGTGGTGCCAAGGAGAAGGTAGAGGTTATTGTTTCGTTCCTTGCGCTCCTTGAGCTCGTGAAGCAGGGTGTTGTTGATGCGGCGCAGCACGATCATTTTGCGGACATCAAAATAACGAACACGGCGCCCACAACACCGAAGTATGGATAAGCGGCAGGTAGTAGTAATACACGGCGGGGAGACGTTTGATACTTACAATCAGTATCTCGAGGCACTTCGCTCATGGGAGTACGATCCCATGCGTCCTGACTACAAGGATTGGAAAAAGCGTCTTCCGGAGACACTCGGTGAGACGTTCGACGTACTTCGTCCTAGCATGCCGAGCAAGTACAACGCGAAGTACGAAGAGTGGAAAATATGGTTTGAGAAAATAGTCCCGTACCTGCGCGATGGCGTGGTATTGGTCGGCCATTCGCTTGGCGGCCTTTTCCTTGCAAAATACCTTTCTGAGAATGATGTGCCGGTGCGCATTTCATCAACCTATCTTGTCGCGGCGCCCTACGCAGCTACCGATTCAATCACGACGCTTGCAGATTTCGCCCTACCTAACTCGCTTGAAAAGTTCTCTGCACAAGGCGGCCGTATCCATCTCTACCACAGCACTGACGATACCGTCGTACCGTACTCAGAGCTTTCCAGATACCAGGCAGCGCTTCCGCATGCACGTGCATCCGTATTTGCTGACCGCGCGCACTTTAATCAGGAAGAGTTTCCAGAGTTAGTCGCTGAGATAATGACCAACGTGTAGTGCTAGAGCAGCACGAATACGAAGAACAGGGCCGCGAGTACGATGCGGTAGATACCAAACGGGATAAACGTGTGCTCCTTAACAAATCCGATGAGAAGCTTCATCGAAAGAAGCGCGACGATCAGTGAGGTAACGAAGCCTGCGGCTAGAAGGCCGAACCCGTCGGTCGGAAATGTATCGAAGCTCTTCAGTATGTCGTATCCGGTCGCGGCGGCCATGGTAGGCACAGCCAATAGGAACGAGAACTCAACAATGGTTGCTCGGCGCATGCCTATTAAAAGACCGCCCACAATAGTCGCAGCTGAGCGCGAAACGCCGGGAATCATGGCCACTGATTGGAAAAGTCCGACCAGGGCAACCTGCTTGTAGGGAAGGGAGCGTATCTCAGCCGGCTCCTCGTCAGATTCCTTATGTAGGAGCTCAAAAGCAATAAGTGCTATACCTCCCAGTAGAAGTGCGGCTACCACGATGTACGAATTGCCGATCAGGTAATCCTTGATGAGCTGGTACAGCGTGAAGCCGATGATGCCGGTCGGAATGAAGCCGACAATGAGGCGTTTGATGACCTCAACATCGAGAAACTTCTTGAAGTAGAGAAGGACGACTGCTGCGATAGCGCCTAGCTGCACAGCAATCATGAAGCTTTTGACGAAGTCTGATGACGAAAGACCAAGTAATTCACTTGCAAGGATAAGGTGTCCCGTCGAGGAGATCGGCAGGAACTCGGTGAAGCCCTCAAGCGCGCCGAGGAGGATGCTGTCCAATAAGGTCATGGCAACCATTATAGCCCCAGTTGACGGGTTGCCCGCACCGTTTTGTGCGGTATTCTAAAGCTACTATGCAGCTTTCTCCTTCACAGGCGCTCGAAGCGGTCCTCTTCGCAGCGGGCGAATCCATGTCTAAACGCCGCCTGGCGGGACTCTTTGAGGTCACCATGGACCTCATAAACGCAGCTGCGGCTGAGCTACGAAAGGATCTCGAGGGCAGGGGGCTCGCGCTAATTGAGACCGAGGACGAGCTCGAGCTCCGCACGGCCCCCGACGCAGCGGCTATAGTTAAGAAGCTTCGCGAGAGTGAGCTCTCGAAAGATCTTGGAAAGGCTGGACTCGAGGCGCTCGCCATCATCCTCTACCAGGGCAGCGCCACCCGCGGCGAGATCGACTGGATTCGCGGCGTGAATTCGGGCGCCGCCATTCGTTCACTACTGCTGCGCGGTCTTATAGAGCGCACAGAAGACCAGGAGGATAAGCGTCGTGCACGCTATACCACTACCGTCGACGCACTGGCACATCTTGGCGTTACTAAGAAGGAGGAGCTTCCACAGTTTGCGGAACTGTCCGCAGTACTGGCTGAACGTGCGGAGCCTGTAACAACCGATCATGACGCTTAAGGACACTATCGACCAGAAAGCAAAGCGCGACCGTACGCTCATTCAGATGAGCATCGCGATACTTGGCAGCACAGCAGTGCTTGCGGGAGCGGCATTCGCAGCTCCAATGTTATTGAAAGAGGAGCCAGTGCCTGAACCGGTCGTCGAGGCACCTCGTCCTGATGCTTTTGCCGGCATGCGCATACAGGGCAAGGCAGCAATCGTATACGACCTTACAACGGGCGAGACTCTATATGCAGAGAACGCAGAGGCGCAGCTTCCGCTCGCATCCCTCACAAAGCTTCTAACTGTATATGCTGGCGCCACAACACTTGAGGATGATGCGCCAGTGACCATAACAGCATCCGCACTCTCAGCTGAAGGCGAGAGCGGCTTTATTGAAGGTGAGGTATTCACATTCCGCGACGCAGCAGAGCTTGCACTTGTTGCGTCTTCTAATGATGCAGCAGCGGCTATAGCCGAGGCAGCGCAAAAAAAGCGCGGCATTGCCGGTTCCGCACTCATGGCAAGCGCAGCTCAGGCAGCACACCTCTCTCAGACATACGCGCTTAACGGTACGGGACTTGATGAGGATGCAGAGGTCTCCGGCGGTTACGGATCAGCGCGTGATGTAGCGCTCCTTGCTGGCGCTCTGCTTGAGGCGGCACCCGAGCTTGCGTATACGACCACCAAATCGACTGTTTCTGTTGTTTCTGAAACCGGCATTCCGCATGAAATGAGGAATACGAATCAGGGAGTAGTTGAAGTACCGGGTGCGCTCCTATCCAAGACCGGCTTTACTGACCTTGCCGGCGGAAACCTTGCAGTCGTATTCGATGCCGGGTTTGGGCATCCGGTCGCAGTGGTAGTGCTCGGCTCCACGATCGATGGCAGGTTCAGCGATGTGAAGCGGCTTATGGACGCGGCGTTCGCACACTTTGCAGGAACGACACCCTCATGATCCTTGACGCTGCACGAGTCCTCATCCCGTTTGTCGTCGCCTTTGCGATAGGAATCGCGTCAGCTCCGGTCCTGACGCACTACCTGTATAAACATAAGGCCTGGAAGAAAAAGGCAGGGAAGCACAAGGGCATGGGAGATGGAAACGGCACCCCGTTATTTAACGAGCTTCATAAGGAGCGTGAAGTTAATGTGCCCAGAATGGGAGGCATTCTTATCTGGAGCACGGTTGCTCTTACTGCACTCTTTTTCTCCGCCCTCGGGTTTTTCCTTGATGGATCGTTCTCACTTCTTGATTTTGTTACGCGCGAGCAGACGTGGCTACCGCTCGCAGCATTGCTTATCGGCGGCGCCGTCGGCCTCATTGACGATGTTCTTGAGGTGACGCAGAGCAAGGGAGGACTGTCACTTTTAAAGCGATTGCTGCTAGTTGCTGCATTCGCGACGTTCGCAGGCTGGTGGTTTTATGCAAAGCTCGGCGTTGCCGCCGTCGGCGTACCTTTTCTAGAGGCGATTCCGCTTGGGCAGCTATTCATACTGTTCTTTGTAGTTGTGACGCTCGCACTTTATGCTAGCGGTGTCATCGACGGCATAGACGGCCTCGCCGGCGGCGTATTTGCGATTATATTTATGGCCTATGCGGGCATCGCGTTCGCGCAGACTCAGATCTCGCTCGCAGCTTTCTCAGCGGTCGTCTCTGGAGCCCTGCTCGCTTTCACTTGGTTTAATATCCCGCCGGCGCGCTTCTACTTATCAGAGACAGGCAGTATGGCGCTTACTATGGCCCTTGCGGTCACCGCGTTCTCTGCGGACGTTCTTGGCGAGGGCGTTGGTGTGTTTGTCCTTCCGATTATTGCGCTTCCGCTTGCCGCGACCGTCTTTACGAACGTGCTTCAGGTTCTCTGGAAGAAGTTTTTCAAACGAAAGCTCTTTCGCGTTGCGCCTATCCACCACCATTTCGAGGCAATTGGCTGGCCCGCATACAAAGTCACCATGCGCTACTGGGTGGTTACCATCATTGCAGGTATCTTTGGCGTCGCGCTCGCGCTCCTTAAGTAACAGGTGCATAGCAGAGGTGCGCTAGAATAGGGAAGCATGCGACTTTCTGGTGATCGCCTTTTCGCGCTAATCGTCCTCACCCTCGTGGTGAGCGGCATTGCTATGTTTGCCTCAGCCGCACTCGGACTTCTTGCACGAGCTGACGGTGCGCCATGGCGCCTTGCGATCACGCAGCTGGTTCTTGGACTTATCCCGGGCATCGCACTCCTCATTGGACTCCGATTTGCTCCACCGAAGCTTCTACTGAAAGGCATTGTGCCTTTGTATGTTGGTAGCGTCATACTTACCGCTCTCGTGTTTACACCGCTTGGACTCACGACTAACGGCGCGACCCGCTGGCTTGATTTTGGTTTTGTCACCGTACAGCCGGCAGAATTTCTCAAGATAGGCGTCATCCTGATGCTTGCTGCGTACCTGGCAAATATGAAAGCAAAGCTGCATGAGTTCAGGTATGGGCTTATACCGTTCGGTATTATTGTCGGCGTTCCGTCCCTGTTGCTTCTGGCACAACCAAACACCTCGACCGTGCTCATTCTTGGAGCCACGTCTGTCGCGCTCTATTTCCTAGCAGGCGCGCGCCTACGTGATTTCGTGATCATAGGCATCATTGGACTTATAGGTATTTCCGTTCTGATTGCGACACGCCCATACCTAATGAATCGCGTGCAGACGTTCATTGACCCTTCGCAAAACTCACTCACTTCTGGATATCAGATACAGCAGTCCCTTATCGCCATAGGCTCAGGAGGCGTTCTCGGCCGCGGGTACGGACAAAGCGTTCAGAAGTTTAACTATCTTCCGGAGCCGGTCGGCGACTCGGTGTTTGCGGTCTTCGGAGAGGAGTTCGGATTCTTCGGTACCGTTTTGCTAGTACTCCTATTTACTGCGTTTGCGACCCGTGGGCTCATGATCGCCGCAGAGGCTGCCAATACTTTCGGGGCACTCGCCGCGGCCGGCCTCACGCTCCTTATCACATTCTCCGCATTTCTTAATATCGGCGCCATGCTCGGCATAATGCCGCTGACGGGACTGCCGCTCCCATTTGTGTCCCACGGCGGCACGGCGCTTTTATGCGCCCTGGCTTCAGTCGGTATCATCTTGAACGTCGCAGCGCACCGCACTAAGAGGCGACGTACGGCCTAGCAGATACGGCCCTTTTGGGTGCTATACTCAGCGTACCTGTATGAAGATCGTATTCACCGGTGGCGGCACGGGCGGCCATTTCTACCCCATAATCGCGGTTGCGGAGGCTATCCGGGACATCTCACGAGAGCAGCATCTTGTCGCACCGCAGCTCTTCTATGTCGCGCCAACGCCTTTTGATCCGTCTGCGCTACTTGAGAACGAGATTATTTATATCCCTAGTAGGGCAGGGAAGATGCGACGCTACGCATCCGTTCAGAACGTCGTCGATTTATTTACTACATTCTGGGGCATACTCGGATGCGTAGCCACACTCTTTAAGATCTATCCGGACGTTGTCTTCTCTAAGGGTGGCTATGCGAGTGTGCCGACTGTGCTTGCAGCACGCATACTTGGGATACCAGTTATCATCCACGAGTCAGACGCGAAACCAGGACGCGCGAACCTACTTGCCGCCAAGTTTGCAAAACGCATTGCGATCGCGTTCCCGAACGCAGAGAATTACTTTCCTGCAAAGACACGAGCAAAGATTGCCGTTACGGGTATACCACTACGAAAGCGCCTTGCAGATCTCGATCCAGCTGGCGGCGTGGCTTCGCTTTCACTTGATCCATCAGTCCCCACGGTGCTTATCCTTGGCGGCTCTACTGGTTCCCGCGCAATTAACGAGACAGTTCTTGGCGCGCTTCCAGAAATGGTCGAGTACGTAAACGTGATCCACCAAACAGGGAAGGACAACTTTGCGGAAGTGGAGCGTACCGCGCCTGTTATTCTCGAGGGTACATCGCACAAGGAGCGGTATCACGTCTTCCCCTATCTATCGCTTGAAACCATGCGCCAGGCAGCAGGCGCGGCCCACCTCATCGTCTCAAGAGCAGGTTCGACTGCTATTGCTGAGATAGCGCTTTGGAGGCGTCCCTCCATACTTATTCCAATACCCGAGAGCATAAGCCACGACCAACGCACTAACGCGTACTCCTATGCTCAGTCGGGTGCTGCGGTGGTACTTGAGCAGGAGAATATGACGCCGCATCTTCTAGCCTCTGAAGTGCGTCGCATTACCGCCGACCGCGCGCTCTCAAACCAGATGTCAGAGCGCGGCGCGCTTTTTGGCAACCAGGACGCCGCTCGCACGGTCGCAGAAGAGCTCTTACGAATAACGCTTTCCCACGAGGAGCCTAAATAGCTTATGACCGTACGCACTCGATTTGCTCCAAGCCCAACCGGATTTATGCACGTTGGAAACGTGCGCACTGCGCTTTACGCATGGCTCTATGCCAGAAAGCACGGCGGGCAGTTCATTCTGCGTATCGAAGATACTGATAAGAACCGCGAAGTAGAGGGTTCGATCGGCCACATCATGGAGTGCCTCAAATGGCTTGGTATTGAATGGGATGAGAGCATCGATAAGGGCGGCCCGTATGAGCCGTACCTCCAGTCAGCACGCATCGAAAGCCATCACCGCTTCGCTCGCGAACTCATCAACAAAGGCTACGCGTATCCAGATCCGTATACCCAGGACGAGCTTGAATCATTCCGTAAGAAGGCCGAAGAGGAGAAGCGCCCGTTCCTGTTTAGGGACCACCGTCCAGACACCATTATGGAATGGGACGGAAAGACGCCACTCCGTTTTCGCGTACCTGAAATAAAGCGCTATACCTGGAACGATCTTGTACGCGGCGAATTGACCGCAGGTGAGGAAGCGCTAGATGACTTCATACTCATTAAGGGCGACGGCTACCCGACATATAACTTCGCGCATATCATCGACGACTACGAGATGAAAGTGACGCATATCATGCGCGGGCAGGAGTTCATCTCCTCAACCCCTAAGTTCCTCTCACTCTATGAGGCGCTTGGCATCGATCGCCCGGAGATCGCGACCATGCCACCCATTATGGGAGAGGGAGGCAATAAGAAGCTCGGCAAGCGCGATGGCGCTAAGGACCTGCTTGAGTACCGCGCAGAGGGGTACCTGCCAGAAGCCATGGTCAACTTCCTCGCTCTGCTTGGATGGAATCCAGGCACAGATGAAGAGATATTTTCTGCAACGGAGCTGATCAATCTCTTTGATCTTTCTCGGGTCCAGCGCTCTGGAGCGCAGTTCAATGAGGAGAAGCTTCTTCACATTAATCAGGACTGGATGCGGAAGCTTTCTGATGCAGACTTTATTTGTATCGGCGGAATTGACGCACCTGATACTGGTCGACTCATGCGCCTGGTTCCTGAACTTAAGGAGCGCGCAACCACACTAGGCGACGCGCGTGCGCTTGTCCAAGGCGAGCTGTCATATGTATTTGAAGCGCCAGAACTTGATTCCTCTCTCCTGACTGCAAAGGAAGTGGTATCGGGCAGCACTAAGGCGCACCTTACGCACATTGCGACGCGACTTTCTGAGATGCCCGAAGGAGCTGGCGTCGAGGGCATCAAAGCGCATCTCATGCCCTATGCGGACAGTGTTGCCAAGGAGGATGGGGGCAGGGGAGCGGTGCTCTGGCCGCTACGCTACGCGCTTTCTGGGAAGGAGCGGTCGCCGGATCCGTTCACCCTCGTATATATTCTAGGACTTCATGAAGCTACTTCTCGTGTACGCCACGCGCTTGGTATACTAGAGAAATGATGTTCCTCCGTACGCTCTCTGCGCACGTCGTATCTGGTCTCGTTTTGTTTGCTGCTTCTGCAGTATTGATAGGCGTACTTCTCAATCCCGGTGCCACAAGTGCACAGTCAGTTGATCAGATCCGCGCGCAGATCGAGAACCATAATAAGCAGATCCAGGCACTTGAAGCCGAGATCGCTGGATACCAGCGCCAACTCAACTCGCTCGGCAGCCAAAAGCAGACCCTGCAGACCTCCATATCCTCTCTTGATACGCAGCGCGCAAAGCTAAACGCGCAGATACGCTCGACACAGTCAAAGATAGATGCGCAGAACCTCATGCTCGAAGATCTGCGGTACCAAATTAACGATAGCGAGGAGACTATCTCACTTGAGCAGGAAGTGCTTGCTGAGACCATACGCAAGATCGCTATGGCCGATGACACAACGCTTGTCGAGCAGCTTTTTTCTGCACAGTCTCTTTCAGATGCATGGACAGCTGCAGATCAGATCGTCGCATTCAAGTCAGCAGTGCGCGACCACAGCATCAATCTTGCAGCGATTAAGGAAGAGCTAGAGGGCCAGGAAGAACAGGTGTCTGAGTCGCGACGCTTGCTCTCCAGTCTTAGCAGCGAGCTTTCAGGACAGAAAGGCTCACTCGACGCGACGCGTGCTGCGAAGAACGAGCTACTAAGCCAGACCAAGGCAGAGGAGGCTGCATACCAGAAGCTCATCGATCAGAAGCGCGCTGAGGCAGCATCCTTCCAGTCTGCGCTCTTCCAACTCTCCTCAATGTTGAAGCAGGCAGATACGACTACCGTTCCGCCAGCTGGCCCTGGCGTGCTTCGCTGGCCGCTGGATAGCATCCGCGTTACCCAGGAGTTTGGTCGCACATCTGATTCAGGGCGTCTTTATGCATCTGGTACACACGACGGCATGGACTTCGCTGCCGCGGTCGGTACGCCGGTGCGTGCCGCGCTTGCCGGCACGGTCCAGGAGGTGAATCACGGCGCAGTGCAGAACTGTCAGTATGGAAAATGGGTTATCGTCAGGCATGGCAACGGCCTCTCCACGCTTTACGCGCACCTTTCCTCAATTGAGGTTGCAAAGGGCTCGGTCGTTACGTCCGGACAGATCGTAGGTTCCTCCGGTATGACCGGATACGCGACCGGACCGCACCTCCACTTCACCGTTTATAATTCGAGCTCGCTTTCGTTTAAGCAGTACACGTGTAGGAGTGGTCCGACGGTTACGATTCCGATCGCTCCGCCTAACGGATACCTGAATCCTAGAGCATATCTATAGCATGCGTTTGACGGCCTTCTTGAGGCCGTCTTTCGCTTATGGCTGGTCCCTATGCCGCCACAATATTAAGCACGCAACCGAACGATACGGAGCCCAGCGCTCCGCAATCGCGATGTACTCGTTCTTGTGAGAGTCTTTCTCTAAGCCATAGAGTTCCTCTATGGCACGCACGACGCCAAGATCGCCGGGAGAGAATACATCAAGGCGACCGAGCGCAAATATTAGGAACATCTCAGCTGTCCAGGTTCCAATACCCCATACACGGGTGAGGGAAGCTATGGCTTCTTCTTCGGGCACCTTCCGTAGGGAAGGGAGGTCGAGTCCGTCTTTTACGGCTTTCGATAGCTCCTTAAGTGTCCGCACTTTGGCCGCTGAGAGGCCAGCCGCGCGCATATCCTCCTCCTTAAGCAGTGCGATAGTGTCTGCAGTCACCGCGCCTCCTGAAGCTGTTCTAAGCCGTTCCCATATCGTCGCTGCCGCCTTTGTGGAAAGCTGTTGAGAGACCACAGATGAGGCGAGAGAGGCAAATAGGGCGTCAGCACCTCGCTTAGGTGCTATGCGGGAGATGATAGTCCCTTTGTGACGCTTGGCAGCTCTGTAGAGGACTGGATCGGACTTCTTGAAGTGCCTTAGCGCTTGTTCCTCATGTTCACCCTTCATGACCCCATTCTACCCCAGCGGTTGCTATACTGATTGATATGCTAAAGATGGTATTTTGGGTTGCATTCGGCGTTCTCGCGCTCTCGTTTTTCGGCGTATCCTTGCGGGAACTCGTTCAAGACCCGCAGACGCAGGATAACTTTTCCTTCATCATAGACTTGGTACGAAATGGATGGGGCTTCCTCACGGGTTGGGTTGAGGGTCTTGGGGAATTCTTCAGGGGCGAACGCTAATAATACACACATGGCCGACCAGAAACAGATATCAATAACAATGCCGCAGAACGCGAAGCCTGCGTTCTCGAATGCTACTCAGGTGAACGTATCAGATGACTCAGTTATTTTGCAGTTTGCATACCTGCGACCAAATAGCCCGAGCGGTCAGCTCATCGCAGAAGTAGTACTCTCGCCCAAGCACGCAATAGACTTCAGTCGCGCACTGGACTCAACGATTAAGCAGCATTTTACGCGTCATCTAGAGAAGGAAGGGTAGAAGATGAAGTCTTCATCTTGTGTTCATAACTAGTTTCTTATCGTTACTGCTGTGCTCACGCAGAGATGCACGTTAACGAATAAACGAAAGAACGACATGAAGAAGATATTCCTCGCTGCAGTTGCGCTTGCAAGTCTCGTTGCAGGCCCTGCTCTAACGCATGCGCAAATGTTCGCGTATGTTGACGCTGCAGGTGACGTCAGGACGATTGATACGACTGACGCGACGACTGCACTCAATACTGCTCCGAACATCCACAATCGTAGCGGCGTCATGGTCCTCGACAGCTCTGCTGATCAGGAGGTCGTAGGCGACGACGTCCCAGTTAACTAGCTCCTAAAGTAGGTAGCCACAACGGTCCGGACTAGCTCCGGACCGTTGTGTATATAACATTGCTACTATGCGATAATTATTGTATAGTCACGGCAATGGTCCGCGACTTACTTCTTATAGCGCTAGCTGTGGGCGTCCTTGCTGCAGGAACTTTGATAGAAGCTCCTGCTTCGCCTGAGCCTGCACAGCCCGTCGAGCTTGGTGCCTCCGTCCGTGCCGCAAGCGTCTTTTCGCTCTCAAACGAAGAGCGTAAGGCCGAGGGTGTGGCGCAGCTTTCATTGAACCCGCTTATCATGCGTGCCGCGCAGCTCAAGGCCGAAGATATGGCCGAGGAGGCGTACTATGCCCATGTTTCTCCCGATGGTGAGACGCCAATGCACTGGCTAGATCAAGTTGGTTACAAATACCAGTATGTAGGAGAGAACCTTACAGCAAACATCATGGACGAGGAAAGCGTCGTGTCCGCCTGGATGGGTTCCCCTGGTCACCGCAGGAACCTCCTTGATCCAAAGTTTTCCCATATGGGCATTGGTGTTGCTGAGGGTACCTACAAAGGGAAGCCTGCGCTTTTCGTAGTCCAGATGCTCGCGACCCCAAAGCCTGTGGCAGTTCCAGCCGCACCTAAACCCGTTACGGTTGCCTCAAAGCCCGTCACACCGGTAAAGACTCCGCCAGCAAAGCCAATCGCAACTCCTACACCGTTAGCGCCTAAGCCTATTACCGAGAATAAGGTTGTAGCCGAGGTTAAGGAATTAACGAAGCCAATTGTTGAGCCATTGCTTGCGACCTCCACCGTGCGACTATTCTCGGCGTCCTCTACCGACCCGATCCCATTAGTTATCTCGACCTCCGCAATTCCTGTCGAGCTGCGCACCGGCACGACTGCAGATACTCAAGTAGCAGCTCCAGAAGAGATGCGCGAAATCGGGAGAGAGGTGTCTGTGCGCTGGCACCAGCAGGTCACCGGATTTATGCGCGGTGTTATTGATCAAGTATCTGCGCTCTTAGGCTCATAAACCCTTCAGTATCTGCCACTCATGATGAGTGGCATGGATGACTCAAAACTACTTCCGAACCCCTGGGCTTCAGGTAGCTCAGACTTCTGGCTCAGCGCACTTCTGGGCCTTCTTACGGCGCTTAGTCTTAGCCATATTCCTGCAGGTATGCTTGCTGCTGTGGCTGCGTATAGCTCGCTCAAGTACGTTGATGCACGGAATCGAGCTCGCCAAGAGGGTGAGGTATTCGTGCGACTTCCCGTACAAGCGCTCTAGGGCATGTCGGTCATGCTAGATTTGTAGTATATGCAGAAAATTGTCCCTCATCTCTGGTTTGATACAGAGGCCAAGGAAGCCGCCGAATTCTATGTTTCGGCTTTTGAGAACTCAAGAATAGTAAATATTACGACTCTGCACGACACGCCTTCGGGCGATGCTGACACGGTCGCGTTCGATCTCTCAGGATACTCCTTCATGGCCATCAGTGCTGGCCCATATTTTAAGATCAATCCTGCAATTTCGTTCATGCTGAACTTCGATCCGTCGAGGGACGCGGATGCGGAGGAGAAGTTGAACTCCTTATGGGAAAAGCTTTCAGAGGATGGAACAGAACGTATGCCACTTCAGGAGTATCCGTTCAGTAAGCGCTTCGGATGGATTGAGGATAGATTCGGCGTATCCTGGCAGCTCATCCTCACAAATCCAGAAGGGGAGGAGCGGCCGTTTATTATTCCATCCCTTATGTTTGTTGGGGAGGTTAGCGGCAGAGCTGAGGAAGCAGCAAACTTCTACATGTCGGTATTTAGCGACTCCAAGCTTGGCACCATCTCGCGGTATCCTGCCGGTATGGAACCAGACAAGGAAGGAACGGTCATGTTCAGTGATTTTCAGATCGAGGGTCAGTGGTTCACGGCAATGGACAGCGCCCATCCTCATCAGTTCGGATTCAATGAGGGCATCTCTCTCATGGTCCGCTGCGATACGCAGGATGAGATCGACTACTATTGGGAGAAGCTTTCAGCCGCTCCTGAGTCTGAGCAGTGTGGCTGGCTCAAGGATAAGTTCGGCGTATCCTGGCAGATCACTCCAACTAGGCTCGACGAGATGATGCGAGAGGGAAGCCCTGATCAGGTGAATGGGGTCACACAAGCATTTCTCAAGATGAAGAAGTTTGACCTTGCCGCTCTAGAGGAGGCGTACCAGGTTTCTATATAAGGTAAGCCATATCGTGCGCTTCATGTCTGACTCTTGACTCAGACTTAAAACTGTATTATTCTGTACATAACGTTGCCTTCCTCCATGAGATAAAGTGTTTACGGCTTATGCAGACAAGTTCTGCCCCTTTTACAACTAAGCCGTAAACACTTTCTCTTATCGAGCCGGCTTAGCGTCATAATCTTTACACCATGGCTGAATACAAGAAATTTGCTCGCACCGGAAGCTTCAAAAAGCACACTCCCTCTGGAGGCGGTCAGGCATTCAAAAAAGAACTCTATGACGCTGAGTGCGCGAACTGTCATAAGCGGTGCCAGGTTCCGTTTCGCCCTAACGGCAAGAAGCCAGTGCATTGCGCTGACTGTTTTGTTAAGGATGAGAAGCGTGCGCCTTCTCGCTATGGCTCTGACGACAGGAAGTTCTCACCTCGTCCTACACACTCAACACCAGCACCAGCCATCGACGGTCAGGTTCAGGATCTAAGCAAGCAGATTAAGGTTATGAATGAGACTTTGGAGCGACTTGCCGTTGCCGTTGAGTCTCTTAACCGATCTACCGAGTTTTCTGCAGAGGTACGCAAGCACCTACCTGTAGAGGCTGCTGAGGCTCCTGTAAAGAAAGCTACAAAGGTAGTAAAGAAGAAGTAGGCGCACGCGTCCGTGCGTTCTGTTAACTCGTAAGTCCAGCACCTTGTTAGGTGCTAGAATTTTTATATGAAGAACATCATTCACATTGGTGCCAAGGCCATTCTCTCGCTTATCCTTTTGCTTCCCATCGTAGGATCGACTGGTGCGCTCGGCGAGGCGACCCGCGACCTCTACAACACCGATCAGGCCTTCGCGTTCATCGAAATGCTCGTCCAGATAATGTACATCAACTACATGATGGCGGCAGTGCTCATAGTCGCGCTCATTGCACTCTGGACCCGTCGCGAAGCGCTTGCCGCGCTTCTTATTGCGCCGATTACGGTGAACGTTGTCGCGTTCCACCTCGTCCTTGATGGAGGATTGTTTACGAGTGGGGCAGTAATGGGGAACATAATGCTTCTCCTTAATATCTATCTTCTGTGGAAGAATCGGGAATCATACAACCCGCTTCTACGACCTTCCGCTTAGGCAACCGACACTCTAAATAGAAAGCCGCGCCTTATGACGCGGTTTTCTACTTACTATTTATTGGCTGATAGAACAAAAATAATATCTCCAATGTGAATCTCGGATACGCAAGAAATGGCTTCGGTGGGCCGCCATACAGCGAGGGAAGGGGCTGTAACTTGCAGCGCCTGAAGAGAGATATATTCGGCAGCTTTTATATTGTTTATCGCAAAAGATATAGGTAGATTCAACTGACAACGAAATACGAGTTGCCGGTTTCGGTAACTCGTATTTCGTTACTCAACCTCTCTTAGAGTTATTGAGGATTCTCTATACCAGGACTTGGTAGGTCTTGATCATCGTACACACGATCCTGAAGTGCTTGTAGCTTAGTCTCAATGTGGCCTTGTAGGCCACGGATTGTGTCGATCGTCTCAATGATCTTCATCCTACCTTCCTCGGTATCAAAGTGCTGAGGTGAGATTTGCCATATCGTCATGCGCGAAGTGATTAGTAACTAGTAAAAATTACACTCCATGAAGAATGGTAGCATCACGAACGCAAATCAGATTAAGAAGGAATTGGAGGAACTGATTGAGCTGAGTCGGCTTGTCTCAAGTCACTTAAGTGAGCTGAGCGAATCTCTGAAAGACCGGGAGGTAACCCACGGCAAGTAGCATTAATGTTGTACCAAAATTACCCATACTGGGTCGCGATAGCTGATAGTATTAGCCTGATGTACAAGCAGTTCCGCGCACAGAAACTATTAAAGATTCTAGACAAGTCTAGGCGAAATAGCGTTCCAGATTGGGCATGGGTAGGAAACAGTGCGAACATTATTGGAATCCAAGCTATCCTGCTTGAGAACATGTATCTCGAGAATTACAGAGATACAGTTAGAAGAGTTCTACGTATTCCTGATCCAAGAACAACCTCGGACGAGCTGGATGTGTCGTCACCATCTTTTGCCCGAGCGAAGCAGCGGATGGACCAAATAGACAGACTCATTAACTACTGTATCGAGGAAAAGTACCTTGTTCCGAGCCCACGCTATCTGGGTAAGTTTGAGATAGGGGAGCCGGGCTACGACTTCTTAGAACCAATGTCCTTTACTGAGACAGTTCTAAGTAAGTATCCAAGTCTAGTAAAAGTAGTATTGACCATACTAGCCACGCTCCCTATTGGAGCGTTAATCGGCTGGATCTTAAATGCTAATTTCGGCTAGATAGATATGCTCCTGCACAAATCTCGGTCACACGAGAAGCCTTAAAAACGGCCCACTCCCTAATTATTTTTGATAGTTGGGGGAAGTGCCTACTTTTCCGGCAAAATTTCGGGAAAGTAAGCGTTGACAGTGGCGTTGACAGTTCATCAAAACCCAGTAAATAGGCCGTATAATGGGGAATAGGACATGCTTAAGGAAAGCAGACCCAAATCCACAGCCTATTTACTGGGTTTTATGGGATTTCGCAAAAGATATATTGTGCGAACAATACCTAGAGAAGCTGGGGCTGTATACGACTCTATTCTCCTATCGTTTAGCAGGTGCACTTCTCTTCCCGACCGTTCTCTGAAAATATTATTGACATGCTCGATTGCGAGGAAGTTTCGCAGCAAGATGTATAGGCTGGGAAGCGGAGTTACCCCTTCCCCCAAGAGGTGGCGGGGGAGCCAGGGGAGGTGCTTTATGCTGATTGATCTAGAGGATTGGGAAAGGCGACTCCCCTACTCTTTCAATCCATCGAGTTCTGAAACTTGTGTCTTGAACGTACTCCTATTACTGTGGCTTTGGGCAAGTCAAAGGAGGAGTTGTACCCATGCACGGATTACATTTTCACTGGCTTCGTGCGGCAGCCAATCGCTGTCGATGCGGAGCGGATATGCGACCTACGAAGCAGGGATTCGAATGCGATACCTGCGGCAGGATCGTTACAATGAATGCAGATGGGCTGCCCGTACGGGCAGCCCATTCTTCTTTGCTTTCTTGGTGACTCTAGCACCTGACGTTGGCAACAATGTACTCGAACGCCTCGTCCACTGAATCGACGACTCTGTAGAGATCAAGGTCAGCCGCATCGATTGCGTTGTATTCCTTAAGGAGCCGCTCTTCGAAGATCTTCGTGAATGGCTCCCAGTACTCCTTGCCGTAGAGAACGATCGGTACCTTGCGGATTTTCCTGGTCTGAACAAGAGTCGCTATCTCTGTGAACTCATCCAAGGTGCCGAAGCCTCCCGGGAAATAAATGTAGACCTCGGACGCGAATGTGAGCATGACCTTCCTTACGAAGAAGTGGTCAAAGCTCATTGCTTCGGTCGTGTAGTGGTTAGTGTGCTGCTCCATAGGAAGCTCGATGTTGAGGCCGATGGATGCGCCACCTGCTTCATACGCCCCCTTGTTAGCCGCTTCCATGATGCCAGCAGAGCCGCCTGTAATGATTGCAAAACCGTGCTTTGCAAGACGTCCCGCAAGCTCCTCCGCATCCTTATATACCTGATCATCAAAGCTCTGGCGCGCAGTACCAAAAATGGACGCAGCGAGACCATACTTCTTAATAAGGTCGAACCCTTCAACGAACTCTGACATGATCTTAAATACCCTCCAGCTCTCAAGCTCGCGAGGTTTGCAAACCAAAGGCGCAGGACTTTCCGGCACCTCATGTTTCCCTTCTGCAATCGCCTGTTGAAGCACCTGGCTCATGGCATGGTGCTTTTCAGGAACTTCCGGAAGCTCGCGCAATGGTTCGACGCTTGGAACGGTAGATGCGTCTGCTGGGATCGGCCCCTGTGTGGTATCTAACTTGTCTGCCATGGTATGTCGAAGGAACTAAAGTCGGGCAATAATTTTTTAGTATACGCTACGCGCGCAAACACTTCCGCATGGGATAACGCTCCGGTGAGTGCATTGTGAGGCTTGGGCTCTTCTGGAATACCGCAGTAGCGAAGCGCGAAGTCGAGACTTATGAGTGAGTGCTTGTTCCCCACCGGCTGCGGCACACCTGCATACTCCATGTGCATCCAAACTAAGGAATGAATATCGAGTGTTCTTTTGGCGAACGGAAACTCTACCCCTGCCCTCTTGCAAGCTTGGAGCACAAATTCGTGGTCAAAGGAGACATTCTGCGCGACGAATGTCCTGTTCTCCGGACGATCGCATGCCCAGGCAACGAATGCCCTTATGAGCTCCGCTTCGCTTTTTCGAGAGCCGTTCGTAAGCTCTTCCCTTGTAAAGCCGTGAATAGCGAGTGCCTCGTCCGAAAGATGCGCACCTTCCCACACGCCGCACTCGTCATAGAACTGGTTCTCCGGGTGGTCGGTATCAACCGCGCCCAGGGAGACTATCGAACAGGTTTTAGGGTCGAGACCCGTCGTTTCAACATCAAGAGCGATCATGTACCCCTAGGATATCAGATGCCCTTACAATTCTTAGCTGGCCTATACCCTTTCGCCTCAGCTTCTTCCTTTGAATCAAACCATACCCTGTTCTCCTCCTTTATTCTGGAGACCCCACCACACCATGGGAGATAGTAGGCCTCTCCACTCTTTGAAGCGACATATTGCCCTCCCTGGACGATAGGATCGACGTCATCCTCCCCTTCCCCAATTACTCCCTGAGCTGCGGCGGAGAGGTCTGCGGCCTCAACTGGACGTTCCTCAATCCAAATCCCAGGACGTTCGGCCGTTTCCATGTCCTTCCCTGCCAGAACCCCCAACCCAAAGGAGAGCGTGGCGGTTAGAAATATGACTGCTACGATAAGGGCATCGGTGGGTATCCGACCCAGGAAACGCTTGATTTGGCTACCCAGTGCTGGTATAGTCATGGATACCTAACAGGATACCACTATGGCAAGTACGAAAGCGGGCGGATCAGCAAAAAACCTAAACACATCGAACCCGAAATACCTCGGTGTTAAGCTTGCTGACGGCGCCAAAGCAGCTCCGGGTATGATCATCGTCCGCCAACGCGGTACGAAGGTCGAGCCTGGCCAGAACGTACGCGTAGGCAAGGATCACACTCTCTTCTCGATGGTTACGGGCGTCGTGAAGTTCGGTGAGATGCGGAAGACCAACTTCGACGGCAACACCCGCCGCAAGAAGATCGTCCACGTCCTCCCTGCCTAAGCGATACATCTTCACAAAAGCCCCCGGTTCACCCGGGGGCTTTTGTGTGATAGGGTCGTACCGGGAAAAGAAAAGGTGCACTCTGCGCCTTTGGACCTTTAAGGGGGAGAACTACCCATGAGAAAGCTTGTCTTGGCGACCAGCGTGTTTGCGCTCTTGGCTACCGCAACCGCGGCCCAGGAGCGCGAGCGGAGCTCTGCTGAGCTCGTCAGCGACTGCGTCGCTTCTATGCGTACTGAGAACGGCCTGTCGGAGAGGGATCTAAACCATCTCCAGCAGAATCATCCATACCTCGTGTATGGGAGGCCGTACACGCTCGACGCAGGTAACACCGCTTCGGACATCTGCCGCATCGCCATCTTCACGCCGCTCGCGGCACGATATGATCTTCTTGTTGAGGAGCTCAATGGCGAACGTACGAAAGCGGCAGACGCTGTGGAGGCTCAGGGCTTGCTCAGGACCGAGCTTGAGAAGTACGAGAGGCCCCTCGGTCTGGATCTGCCGCCGAGCTTCCTGGATGCGCTCAATTGGCTGAGAGGACATTGGCCGGCTGGCTGGTTACTCGGCTTTCTGTTCAGCGCTTACGCCTGCGGACATATCTACAGCCAAACGCCTTGGGGCAAAGCATCCGCTGCTCGCGCACATGCTCGCCGGTGGAGGAATGTTCGGGAGAACCCGATCCGCCTCTGAGCAATCATGGGAAAACGCCGCACGTCCTTGGACATGCGGCGTTTTCTACTTCCCATCCCTATTCTGCTTCAACCTTGAGGGTGAACTTTCCGAACGCGTCACCATACGAAACCGGAACTTCGAAAGCACCAAGTTCCTTGAACGGCTTCTCAATGCGGATTACCTCCTCAGGGAGTTTAGCTGCCTCTGCGATCTCCTTTGCATCAACTCCGTCATAGAGGTGTCCCTGCTCATTAGCCTTCTTAATGATAGTGACTGGTTCTTCGGCGAGCGCTGCAAGGCGCTCTTCTACAAGCTTCACATCGAGCTCTTTGCGATCAGAGACCGCCTTTACACGAACCGACGCCTGCTTAAGGGCGGAGTTAGTTGCAAGTACGGCGAGCTTGCGAGGAATAAGGAAGTTTAGGGCATGGCCATCCGAAACATCTACCGTGGTGTGTGCACGGCCGATATCGCGAACGTCCTTTAGAAGTACGACTTTCATAGTGCGTGCATGGTACCTTTTGGGCACTCATCACGCAACTTCGGTGCGTTGCCAGACATAGAGAAATGTGGCTATATGTGCAAGGACGTACCGCAGGGGGCCGTCAGATGGTAGGAGGGACACATGGGCCAACAGGCACTTGTACATGATCTGGCTGCACAAGCGGCATCAGAAATAGCGGCGGTGCGGAACGCTGCTGCCCAAAAGGTGGTGAGTTTGGAGGAGAGCCTCGCCAAACGTCGCCTTTCGTACCGCAACCAGGAATGGCGTGCGGCACGGAGGAAGCGTACTCGGGCCGGACGCATCGCTATGGGCTTGAAAGGTCTCGCTACGGCGGGCCGCCAGCCTGAGATCCTGGAGCTCATTCGACTACGAGGCCCGCTCACAATATGGGGCGCAGTCAGTAGTGCGGGTGTCGGCTGGGAGCACCAGTGGGGCATTGTTCTCACTGAGGAAGCTGTCGTCATCTTCGACGAGGTTTTCATCGGTGGTAAGCAAGACGCCGCCGCTGAACCGCTTCGCGTGGAATTCGGTTACGACTGCATCACCACCTGGTCACAGTCGTCATGGCTGTTTGACCTGTGCGGTCATACGCCGACCATTGATTTCCGCGACTACGAGGGCATGGCGATGCTCGACGAAGAACAGAGCTGTCGTGAGTTGCTTTGGCAGCATGTGGCCGAGTGCGCCAACCCCAAAGCGCTCGTACGCTATATGCGTAGCGCAATCGGTAGTTGAATACCGAAAAGAAAGGCCGCGTGGTAACCCCATGCGGCCTTCCCTGTTATTTGCCTGTCTTTAAAAACTGAATGGCGCGGTCCATCTGCGGATCCCGATCCGCTTTCATATCGTCGACAGTGCGTTCAATTTCAATGTCCGGCGTAAGGCCACCATCGGATATCGAACGGCCAGATGGTGTGAGCCAGCGCGCAACAGTGACTTTAAGTGAGCCGCCGCCAAGATCGATCAGCTCTTGGACCGACCCCTTGCCGAATGAGCGGGCGCCAATGAGCGTAGCGCGATCCGCGTCTTGAAGTGCGCCTGCAAGGATCTCAGACGCAGAAGCAGAACCCTGATTGATGAGAACGACAACCTTCGCCGTGTCTGGCACGCCACCCAAACCTGAGCTGCGGTGGACGAGGTTCTCTCGATTACCCTTATAGTCCTCGGTTACAACTTCAGTGCCCTTAGGGAGGAAGCGACTTGCCATCTGTACAGCCGCATCAAGGTATCCGCCCGGGTTGCCACGCAAGTCGACGATAAGGTTCTCGGCACCCGATGCGCGAAACTCTGCGAGTGCTTGTGAGAACTTCTGTGCGGAGTTTGCGGTAAAGGAGTAGAGCGCAATCGTAAAGATGCCGTCTTCGTACGTTGTGCTGATGGTCGGCACGTCAATGACTGCGCGCACAACCGGTATTTCGATAACCTCACCAGCGCGGAGCATACGGAAGGTCACCGTAGTTCCCTTCGGACCGCGGATGATTTTTACGGCTTCGTCAGTCGTCATGCCCTCTGCCGATCGATCATTGATTGATACGATGATGTCGCCTGTGAGAATACCTGCACGCTCAGCAGGAGTGTCCTTCAAAGGAGCGATGACTGTAAGCGCGCCATCAGGGTTTAGACCTAACTCCATGCCGACACCCTCAAAGTTGCCGCTGATGTCTTCTTCGAACATCTTCGCCTCTTCTGGCGGAAGGAAGATGGTATACGGATCTCCGTACGACTCAGCAAGACCCTCTATAGCACCCCAAATACGCTCCTGTGTGGTCGGATCAGTGCTTGAAGCGGTTGTCGGTACAAATCGCTGACCAAGGACATTCCACGCCCTCCAAAAATCAGAGAGATCTGCCGACTCGTCAGGTTCTGCGGAAAGCCCGCTGAATAGTGACGTACTAAAAATTCGCGATGTGCCGGTTGCACTTGCCGTAACGCCGCCCGCAAAGCCAATGACGAGTACGAGAGCAAACGCGACCGCGAGCCGCGCGGTCTTCGCAAATGAGCGTCCGTCGTTACCCTCCTCTTGCATGCGAGAAGTGTATCACGCGCGCATGAAAGGTGTGCAAAGAACGCACGCATACGCATGTGCGTTGCTATACTACGAGGGTATGATCACGAGGCGCACGCGCGGCAAAGTTACTTGGGTGGACATGGAATGTCCTACTCCAAATGAACTCCAGGCCGTCATGACGGAATTCGATATCGACCCGCGCGTCGAAGAGGAAATTGTGACTCCGACTCCCTACCCTATTGTCGTCACATTTCCCAAGTACCTTTATATGATTCTTCATTTCCCGACGACGGAAGTTACCGGCGGCGCGAAGAATCAAGAAGTTGACTTTATTGTTGGCAAGAATTTCCTTATTACCTCGCGCTATGAGGTCATCGAGTCTATACACAATCTGCAGCGTGTATTTGAGGCTGAGGAGCTTATCGGTATGCCCGCGACAGACTCAACCACAAGCGAGCTTCTAGAGCGAATCATGCGCCGACTGTATGGCGCCATACGCCAAGAAGCCGAGCATATCGCCATCTCCCTTGAGCGTATCGAGCGCGACATCTTCTCAGGCAAGGAGCGGCAGGCGGTGCGCAACATTTCCGAGGCAAGCCGTATCCTTCTCAGGTTCGACACAGCGCTTGGCCGACATGCGGAATCCCTGGAGGTGTTCCTGCGCGAGCTGCAGACGCCTGCATTCTTTGGGAAAGCATTCGCAACGAATGCAGCGCATATAAGCGCGCACCGCGACCATGTCGCAGCTTTGGTTGCATCCTACAAGGCAGTAGCTACCGAACTCCGACAGACGAACGATTCTTTGCTTAACACCTCGCAGAACGATGTGATGAAAACGCTTACCATCATGACCTTCATCACCTTCCCACCGGTGGCGCTCGCAGGCCTTTTTGGCATGAACATCAGCGAGGGCAACATGCCTATCGTCAACCATCCTATGGGCTTCTTCCTTATCGTTCTCCTTATGATTTTCAGTTCGATGATCATATTCCTCTTCTTCCGACTGAAGAAGTGGCTCTAGCGGGCCGTGGTATCGTTTCCGTATGCTGCAATTCTTCAAAAAGAAGGAGCTTCCTAATACTACGCCCATATTCCTGACAAACACACTTTCGGGTAAGCGAGAGGCATTTGCACCATTGAAAGCAGGGATTGCGACTCTTTATTCCTGTGGACCGACGGTGTACGACCGTGCACATATCGGGAACCTAAAGGCGTATGTGTTCTCAGATGTACTTGCACGAACCCTCTCAGCTTCCGGCAGCCATGTACGCCGTGTCATTAACATCACAGATGTGGGCCATTTAGTTGGCGATGCGGAAGAAGGAGAAGACAAAATGGCGCTTGGTGCCGAGCGCGAGAAGGTTCGACCCGAGGACATCGCGAATCGGTATGCGACTCTGTTTATTGAAGATATCGCGCGGCTCAATATAGATACGAAGGAGATACTTTTTCCGAAGGCGACCGGTTACATAGAAGAACAGATAGCACTTATAAAGGTACTAGAAGCTCGGGGTCATACATACCGTATTAAAGATGGTGTCTATTTCGACGTCTCTACATTCCCCGACTATGGGAAATTGGGCGGTGTACCGGAGGAGGTCGTGAAGCACGGTACCGCCGACACGCTTCCAGACCGCGCAAAGCTCGCTATGCACGGCCGCATCAAAGAGAACAAGGAAAAGCGTAACCCTGCGGATTTTGCCCTTTGGCGTCGCGCAAAGCCAAACGATCTCCAGCAGTGGGATTCACCATGGGGTTTTGGAAATCCAGGATGGCATATAGAGTGCTCCGCCATGGCCAAGGCACTCCTTGGCGAGACCATTGATATTCATACTGGCGGTATGGATCACATAAGCGTTCACCACAACAATGAGATTGCGCAGTCAGAGAGCGCTAACAACGTCCCACTCGCCCGCTATTGGGTACACGGTGCATTCCTCACCATTGGAGGCGATAAGATCTCGAAATCTCTAAAGAACGACATTTATCTCTCCGATATCGAAGAGCGCGGCATGCACCCGCTTGCTCTCCGCTACTTCTTCCTTCAGGCCCACTACCGTACCCCGCTCTCCTTCTCCTGGGAGGCACTAGAGGCATCGCAAGAGGCGCTTATGCGGCTCTGGAAGATTTGTGAAGAGGTTGGCATAGATGCCAAGGGAGAGACGAAGCCCACCGATGCCTCGCGTCGTATCATCGCTCTCCTTCGAGAGGATCTCTCCACGCCGCAGGCCATCGCATACCTGTGGGAGTGTCTCAAGGACGACGTTCTGACCGCCAAGGAAGCGTGGGGCGTCGTTGTTGCAGCTGACCCCATTCTCGGCCTTTCACTCACTAATCCGCCGGTAAGAAGCCGCCCATACGCCCTTTCAGAGCTTCCGGAGGACATTAGAGCGCTCATCGAAGAGCGCGACAGGGCCCGCAAAGAGAAAAACTTCCTTGATGCGGACCGCATACGTATCCACCTCGAAAACCGGGGATATCGTGTGGAGGACGGGCCTTCCGGCACCCTTCTTAGTCCCCTGCCGCGCTGATACAATGAGGGTCAATGGCCGACCCCACCCTACGCATCCCCCCGCAGAGTCTCGAGTCCGAGCGTGCCCTTTTGGGTTCGCTTCTTTTGAAGCCTGACGCCATACACGATGTCGGTGACATGGTGCGCCCTGATTCCTTCTATGCGGATAAGCACCGTGCCATTTATGAGGGCATGCGCGAACTTTCTGATCGCGGTGAGCCTATCGATATCCTTTCCCTGTCTGAGCGCCTGCAGGCAAACGGCCAGCTCGAGCGCATCGGCGGAAGGGCGTATATCGCAGAACTGGTTGCAGCCTCTCCTTCGCCTGGCAACTACCACCACTACGCGGAGCTGGTCGCCAGAAAGCATGTCATGCGCGCCCTTATTGATTGCGCGTATCAAATAACTGAAAACGCATACGACGAGAGCCAGGATCACGCGATCGTTCTGGATGAGGCAGAGAAGATGATCTATGCGATCGGCAACCAGTCGGCAGTTCATAAGTTCGTTGCCATCAAAGACAAGATGGATGACGCCTGGGACCGTATCGAGGCGCTCTCGAAACAGGACGGCTCCATCCGTGGAGTCCCGACCGGTTTTCCGGATCTCGACTCCCTCCTTTCTGGTCTTCACCCGTCAGACCTGGTCATCCTCGCAGCGCGTCCGTCTATGGGTAAGACCTCCCTGGCGCTTGATATCGCACGTAACGCAGCTGTCAGGCACAACGTACCGGTGGGCATCTTTTCGCTCGAGATGAGTTCCGAGCAGCTTATCGACCGCATGCTCTCTTCCGAGAGCTACGTGAACTCTTGGAAGCTCCGCACGGGTGGCGTTCGCGATGAAGAAGACTTTGGACGTATCCGTGATGCGCTTGAGGCACTTTCTAAGGCGCCTATATTCATCGACGACAAGCCGGGCAATAACATCCTGGCCATGCGTGCAGTCGCGCGCCGTCTGAAGCGCGAACATGGTATCGGCCTCATTGTGGTTGACTACCTTCAGCTCATGGCGCCGACCAATACCAAGGCGACCGATTCCATGGTGCAGCAGGTTACTGAGATTTCCCGCTCCCTTAAGGGACTTGCCCGTGAGCTCCAGGTGCCGGTCCTCGCTCTCTCCCAGCTATCTCGTGCCGTGGAGCAGCGGGGTGGTAAGCCCCGCCTCTCGGATCTTCGCGACTCGGGCTCCATCGAGCAGGACGCGGACGTCGTTATGTTCATCCATAGAGAGGACAAGCGTAACCCTGACAGCGACCGCCCGAACATCGCGGAAATTCTGGTCGAGAAGCATCGTAATGGCCCAGTCGGAAAGGTCGATCTATACTTTGACGATAAGCGCACGACCTTCCAGCCGCTTGATAAGAGCGGATACGGCGATCTGGGCGGCGAGTTCTAGCGTATGGCTACAGACCGTGTCGAGGAGCTTACTTCCCTGTTCTCGCGCTTCCCGGGCATAGGGCCGCGTCAGGCGAAGCGTTTCGTATACCACCTACTTGCCGTCTCACACGGCGACCGCGCCAAGCTCGCGCGTCTCATACAAGATCTGGCAAACGACGTACACCAGTGCGCGGACTGTAAGCGCTTCTGGAGCGGCACGGGTACGCTTTGTAACTACTGCGCAGACACTTCCAGAGACGACTCCCTCCTCATGCTTATCGAGAAGGATCAGGACCTCCTTGCTGTGGAGCGCGCCGGCACCTATCGCGGACGCTACTTTGTTCTTGGCGGAGTGCTCACCCTCTCAGGCAAGGGTGCAATACGCGAAGACGCGCTCGTACGGCTCGTAGAGCGCAAAGCAAAAGGCTCTCTTAAAGAAATCGTACTCGCGCTCTCTGCGACTAGCGAAGGCGAACATACCGCAGACCGTATACGCGAGGTGCTCCGCCCACTACGCGAACACATCCGTTTCTCAATGCTCGGCAGGGGTCTTGCAACCGGATCCGAGCTTGAATATGCGGATAAGGAAACCCTATCCGCTGCTTTTCAGAACCGGAGGGAGACCTAGAGCAAAGGCCGGGATCTTGTGATCCCGGCCTTGTGTTGTCCCGCATTCACGCGGGACGCCACCGATCGCCGCGCCCCATGAGACGAGTATAGTCTTCAGCGCCGGCAACGACAGTGACGCTTATGACACGCTCGCCCAAAAGTTGGTGCGAGACGATATCGAGCGCGTGGTTGAGCCCAGACAGTAGAAGCTTCCTTCCTTCGCGGAGCGGAATGCCCCTGTATACATGCTTGCCGATGAGCTCCCTGCGGAGGTTCGGCTCATGACAGCGCACGCGTACTTCCACGCGCCGCTTCCTTGCTTCCTTGCGCCTACGGCACTGCGTTTGACGGCTCACGGACACCTCCTCTAACAGCCAAGGCAATTATTAGTTTTTTGGAGAGATAAAGTCAAGGCCCGCATTTCTGCGGGCCTTTGGCTTATGCGACGGAGTCGATTTTTACCTTTACGAACGGCTGGCGATGGCCGCGGCGCTTGTGGTAGTTGCTCTTCGCCTTGTACTTGACCACCTCAACCTTTGGAAGGCGTCCGACGGAGAAGACGGTGCCTTTCACCTCTGCTCCCTTGATCATCGGAGCTCCGATGTTCGTCACCTTGCCGTCGTCCGTAAGAAGTACCTCAGAGAACGTGAGCGCATCCCCCCTCTTGAGGTCCTGCGCATTGATACCCCTCCCGAGCTTCTCAATGGTGATAAGGTCGCCCTGCTTGACGACGTACTGCTTACCACCTGTCTTTATAACGGCATAATTCATAAGGGCTATACTAAGCCATTTCCTATAAAAAGCAAGGCTAATCCTCCCCCTGCTCTCCCGGCTTATCCAAGAGCTGCGCCTCGATTCCAGCCTTACTTTCCGCGATCCTGTAGACATCCTTGTCTATCTTCTGGAGCTCCTTATACCCAGAATTGTAATGAGACACCGTAGTTCCTAACGCCACGCCGAGCTTACGATAGTACTCCTCGTACGCGCCCACATGCTTCCCGAGCTCTCCCACCCGTTTCTGAATCTCTACCGCCTTCTGCTCGATTTCGAGCGCTTTGAGTCCCTGGAGCACCGTCTGGAGGTATGCGAGGAACGAGGTCGGCGAGACGATGATGATCTTGTGCTTACTTGCCGCCCGCTGGATTAGGTTCTCCTCCTCTCCTGCCCCGACCGTATTCACGAGAAGATCGTAGTAGATGGCTTCGGAAGGTATGAACATGAACGCAAAGTCCATGGTGCCCTCCTCCGGACGGATATATTTCGCTGTCTCCTGTATGCGAAGTTTTAGGTCATTTACGAATGCCTTCTCCAAGGCCGCGCGCTCTGTAGCGTCTACTGCTTGGATGAAGCGGTTGTAATTCTCAAGAGAAAACTTCGAGTCTACCGGTACCACCTTCTTGTCGATAAACACGACCGCATCGACTATCTCGCCATTTCCAAACGGATATTGCATCTGATACATGCCTGGCGGCAAGACATTCCTGAGGACCGTTTCTAGATAATACTCACCTACGACGCCGCGCTGTTTGGGGTTCTTGAGGACATCTGACAGAGACTTTAACTCCTTCGCGAAGTCACCAGTCTGCCGGCCAATCTCCTTAACTGAGGTGATCTCCTCGGTAATCTCTTTAATGAGTCGGGAGGACTCGCCAAGCTGGGTGCGCATGGTTTCGTGCGTTTGGCGACTTGATTCGGCCATGCGGGAATCCAAGGCGCGCTCCATTGCCTCAAGGCGCTGCATGAGCATGAGGCCTGAGCCATCCTCCTTCTTTGATCGGCCGAAGAAGAACCAAAGCACAACGCTCTGAATAACAAGGAAAACGAGGAGGGCGAGGATCACTTCCATGCTCCCTAGTATACCGGAGCGAGCGCTGGACGCGATTCCGGACGGATGAAAATCATCCACTTAGCGAGCTCTACAGTCGCCAGATTCACGAGACCGACGAAGACGAAGAACAGGAGCTGCTCGGCAGACGGCGTAACGGTCTTTACGATCGCCTGGATCGGATCAAGGTAGAGTGCCGCCCAGAGTAAGGTGACGGAAGCAGCGACCGATACCATAAGGAATTTGTTCGAGAAGAAGTCAATTTTCCATATAGGCGTGCCGAAGCTCTTAAGAGAGAAGGCCGTGAACATGGTGCTGATAGAGATGCCGATGAACATAAGCGTCTGGATCTCAAGCTCAGGAACACCTGCTGCAACTAGGTAGAGGTAGATCATCGAGAGGAAGCCGGCAGTAATGACGCCTACAGAACCAATAAGCCAGAGCACCTTCTTCGAAAGCACTTTTCGAATATCTGTATCGGTCGGCTTGCGCTTCATGACGGATGGGTAGAGAGGCTCAAACGCATACGCGAAGTTCATGAGTCCGCCCTCCACGAGGTTAGACCAGAGTATCTGCGTTGGAAGGAGCGGAAGTGGCATGCCGAGGATAAGCGCGAAGGAGATGAGGACAACTTCACTGAAGTTGGTCGAGAGCATGTACGCGAATATCTTCTTGAAGTTATCACGCAGGCGTCTGCCCTCGCGAATGGCATGGGTGATGACCGAGAAGCTGTCTCCTAAAAGAACAAGGTCAGCTGCTTCCTTGGCTACATCGGTACCAGACCCTACCGCAACGCCGATCGAGGCCGCTTCAAGAGCCGGGGCGTCGTTGACGCCGTCTCCCGTCATTGCGACCACCTCCCCTGCGCCTGTTAGTAGGCGTGCGATTCGGAGCTTATCTGAGGGCGCAACACGAGCGAATACGCGGTTTTCCCGAAGGATGCGAAGCACCTCCTCATCCGATAGATCCTTGAGCTCAGCACCCGTGTACGCGCGATCACCAGCATCTGCGATCCCAGTCTCGCGCGCCACGTAGAGCGCGGTTTCGGGATTGTCGCCAGTGAGCATAAGGACACGGGCGCCCGCATCGCGCATGGAGAGCACTGCCGCGCGCGCTTCATCACGTATTTCGTCCGAAAAGATAATGAAGCCAAGGAGTTCAAGCCCCTCAATGAAATCAATACGTCCCGCCTCATCGGTCGGGAATGCATCTGCCTTGGTCTCAAGGCGCGCGACCGCAAGCACGCGCTTTCCATCACGCGTCGAACGCGTAAGCGCATCCTCAAAGAGTGCGGAGTACTCCTTGCCGAGCTTTGCGCGACCGGAAAGGGTGCGCGCATGGGTTGCATGCGGCACAAGCGCTTCAGGGGCGCCGGTGATGTATGCGACATGTCCACCATCCTCTTTCACGAGCATGGCTCCGAATCGTCGCTCCGAGGCAAATGGCAAAATATCGATGCGCGGATGTAGTTCGCGCACATGCGCTTCACCGATGCCGGAGCGCAAAGCAGCAAGAAGTATCGCCTGTTCTACCGGACGGCCATGTGCGACGATCTTCTCTTCTTCCGGGGTGGGTGCGTCTACTTCCTCAATATAGCCATCTGAGGCGAGCACCGCCGCTTTCAGCATGGCCTGGGCGAGCTTTCCATCTGCGTCCTCGGTAGTACCAGAGAGCGTCGCAAACCCAGCTGCCTTGATATTACCCTTGGTGAGAGTGCCGGTCTTATCGGTAAGGATGATGCTTGTCGTACCCAAAGTTTCTGCTGCGAGCAGGTTCCTCACAAGTCCTCCCTTCTTAAGGATGCGCTCCATTCCAAGCGCAAGCACAACCGTCACAGCTGCTGGAAGACCCTCAGGGACTGAGGAAACCGCAAGAGCGATCGCAATAAAGAGCATGTCACCAAACGGCATCTCTCTGAGATATCCAAGAAATAGGACCACGACCAGAATTGCGATAGCAGCGCCAACCAAAAGCCGCGCCACTTCCCTAATGTCGCGCATAAGCGGGGTCTCCGTGCGTTTGTTCTTACCTAGCTCTGCAGCAATTGCGCCTAGCTCAGTACCGGCTCCGGTTGCAACAACGATGCCCTGCCCGGTTCCTCCCACAACGAGCGTGCCTGAGTACGCCATGCCACTCCGCTCGACTAGAGGAGCGGCTTCTGGTGCCTCTCCTACCGACTTCTCTACCGCAACCCACTCGCCCGAGAGCGCCGCTTCGCTAATGGAGAGGCTGTGCGCTTCCGTGAGGCGAATATCTGCCGGCACTGCGTTACCGGTCGCAAGCGCGACTAAATCGCCTGGTACCAGTTCCTCAGCGGGTATCTTTTGCGCCTGCCCATCTCGAAAGACCATGGCAAACTTCGCCTCGCTTTTCTGTAGAGCCTCAAATGCGCGCGATGCTCTCCCTTCCTGGACAAGCCCCATGACCACATTCACGATGAGCGCGATGAAGATGACGAGCGCATCCGTGTAATGGAAAAGAAATAGTGTCGCGCCTGCGGCAAAGAGGAGTACGATGGCGATGGGACTCGCAAACTGGCGAGCAATACGGCTGAAAAATGTCTCCCTATGTGGTGATGGAAGACGGTTCGTACCTTTTTTGAGTCGCTCGGCAGCAGCCGCGCGTGAAAGGCCCATCTTCATATCGGTGCCAAGCCGGTCAGTAACATCAGGAAGGGTAAACGAGTGCCAAGGGTGATTCTCCATAGTACTTAGGAGTATACCCCGTACATGCTAGGCTATAGGGCATATGACGCTACACGAGACACTCAAAGCAGGTATTCCTGACGCCATGCGCGCCAAGGACGAGGTGCGCCTCAGGACAATCCGTTCTTTGGTGTCTGCCATGACAAACGAGGTGGTCGCGAAGAAGCGTAAACCAGATGAGTTCTTGGCCGACGATGAGGCTATCGCGGTGATAAAGCGGGCCGCTAACCAGCGCAAGGACTCCATCGAGCAGTTCACTGCCGGCGGGCGCGACGACTTGGCTGCGCCTGAGCGCGAGGAGCTCACGATCATCGAATCGTTTCTCCCTGAGCAGATGGGTCGCGAGGAGCTTGAGACTATCGCTCGCGCGAAGATGGCCGAGCTTGGCATCTCCGAGAAAAAGGACATGGGCCGCTTTATGGGCGCAGTCATGCAGGAGGTTAAGGGGCGCGCGGATGGCAATGACGTCAAGGAAGTCGTTGATTCCCTTCTCTCATAGTTTGACGAGTAAGTATTTTTAAGGTATATTTTTCCTTCCAGTCAAACCTGAGGAGGCATAAGTGGAGATAGTTCGCATGAGCCTCCTTCAAGGGGAGGCTGGTAGAGAAATCCTGGTACAGGGAGCGCAACGCGAGGCTGAGAGCACCGCAACGCTCATCTGTGCCTATGTGCAGGCGGATCTGGCTCGCATACGCAGGAATGAGGGGCTTGCCCTTGATCCTGCGCGCAAGCCGTTCTGGCGACCACGCATCAGGAAGTTCGTAGGGGGTGCAGCTCTGCCGCTTCCCTGTCCTGACGCGATTCCAGAAGCCCGATTCAAGCGCGCCGTTACATACGCGCTCAAAGAGGTGCAGGACGATACTCATCTGCTCATCCGAGAGGAGGAATAGATGGGATATCGAGTTCGTTTGGAAGTGGTCGTAGAAGCGATCAAAGAGACGGCGGTAACTGATAAAGGCGAGATGCTTGTCGACTTCACGCCGCTTACGGGAACATCCGCACACATCGCACGGCGCATGATCGTACTTTGCGAGGAAGTCCGTGAGCGAGCTCGGATTGAGGAACGGCGGGACATCAAGGGTGAAGCCTTGTATCTGCTTGTGCGAGAAATGGCTTACAAGTTGCCTGTTCCCTTCCCACAGAAGCGCGCGTACCATCTGATCGGGATGGCGTACTATCGAGTCATAAAGCGATTCGTTAGAAGCGTGCGCGAGAAGCGGAAGGAGATTGTCGCGCTTCGCACCCAACAACTTGCCGCACACAATCAGCAGCGACTCGCTGAAACAATTTCTCTATGAACCTTCGAGGGTGGCCCCGTGCCACCCTCATTTTGTTATACTCTCTCTATGGAATCAGCCCCCTCTTCCTTTGACCGAATCAAGCCATACAAGGGCGACCCTTCGCGAATTGAGGTCGTAATTGACAGGCAGTCGAGCGCCACCTTTGCATTTAATCCTGAAACAAAGCAGGTCGTGCAGACCGGCGTTTCTGTGGACGCATCTTCGCTCGATATCCCGCCGGAACAGTTCATTGGAGCTAGTAGGCTGCGCCAAGCTGCAGAGCGTGCACGCAAGTATTTTGAAACGCGTCCTATTGCGCAGAAGCCGGAGGCATCCGTTGGCTCGCAGTATGAACTCGACCTCGAGGACGAAACGCGGCACTAATTCGCTTCCGTTTCTTTTCACTACGCTATCTGGTATATATAAGCGGGGTTCGGTGATGGTGGACTAACATCAATCAAATGATGAGGTCTATCAAATGTGTGAGTTGTCAAAAGACTGCCGTGCGTGCATCGTCCATCCGCGTTGCCCCACGATCCGACCTGAAGGGGTTCCGATCGCAATATTCGGATGGGTGAATATCGGCCCTGAAATCTCAATCGCTGCGGAACTCCTGGAGTTCCAGCGCCACTACGGAGGCGAGATCAAGGTGTCGTCGATTAAAGACAAGCTCGTCTTCGATCGCGTCGCCCTCATCACCAGCGAGCGAGAGTTCTGGGAAGAATTGCTCCGGCTTGAGGAAACAATCGGTACGCGTTTCGGCTACTCGGCCATGCGCATCCCGTTCAACGCCTCAGGCACGCAGCGTCCGGTGCACCATTAAACCGAACAGAACGTTCATTCCTTGGCCAGAACGGCCAAGAGAGCCGCTTAGTATCCTTTGGGGTCTGAGCGGTTTTCTCTTTATCTGGTATCGTCCACGTATGCAGCGCTATGCCATTATCAATAAGCCACTCGGTCAGACGCCCCTTGAGGCTGTAGAGATGTTTCGGGAGGCACAAAAGATTGGAAAGGACGTTCCTCTCTCTTATGCAGGACGCCTCGATCCGATGGCTTCCGGCAAGCTTCTCCTGCTTATTGGTGACGAGTGTAAAAAGCAGAAGAGGTACACGGGTCTTGATAAGGAGTATGAGGTAGAGGTGCTTCTAGGCGTTGGAAGTGATACGGGGGATGTGCTTGGCATACCGACCATCGGTCCTACCGTTTCCCCTTCTAGAGATCGCATACAGGGCGCTCTCAAAGACGAGGTCGGTATACATGAGCGTGCATACCCCGCTTTCTCGTCTAAGACAGTTGCCGGCAAACCGCTCTTTTTGTACGCACTTGAGGGGACGCTCGATTCAATAGAGATACCGACACACGAGGAAATCTTCTATCGCATTGATCTTATAGATGTCGGTGCACTATCTTCGCAGGAACTTACTTCCCGCGTAGAGAGTATCCTTTCACATACACCTACGAGCGATGAGCCGTCTAAAGCGCTCGGTGCAGATTTCCGTATCAACACTATTCGCCCGGCGTGGCAGGAGCTTCTTAAGGCCAATACTACTTACCCATTCCTTAAAATTCGCGTTATTTGCGGCAGTGGTGCGTACATGCGTACGCTTGCAGGGAGCATTGGCAAATCTCTTGGCACAAAGGGGCTCGCGCTTTCTATCAAACGAACGCGCATCGGTCGCTATCGCACTTTTCCATTTCACTTCTGGACTAGGTCATACTAGGTTTGCCAACCCAGCCGTCCGGGCTATCCTACTTAAGGAGCTGGCAAAGGAGGACGCTATGCCCAGAAAGACAGAGCAAGATCCGGGCAAATCGCCTCTTAGCGATGATCCGGAGAACATGCTCAAGAAGACGGATGTGCCGCTTGTGCAGGAACTACTCCTTGCATCTGGCAGGTGCGGCCTGAACGTGGGCGCTTTAGACGGCAAACCGTTCGTAGATCCGGACTGCACGGGCGTGCAAGTCCAGGTCATCGACGCCAAGAAGAAGATCGGCCGTGTTACATTCGACATCGACCTTCCCGATTGATCGCCCGGACAAAGGAATCGCCCGTTCCTTTTGGTCCGGGCGATTTCCTATTATGTGGTGACCCACGTTAGTGAGAATTGGAATCAGTTGGTACAGGAGCTTAGTACCTGGCTAGCCTTTGGAAGGTCTCTAGATAATGAAGTAGCCCCGCGCACCTAGATGGTGGCGGGGCTCCCGTGACGAAATCGGGCTACATCCAGACCTCACTTGCTGGCAGAAAATTCATCCGTCCGTTGTTGGAACGCCCTGTTCTCGTCGTCGGTCATTTCGCGGATGCTGAAGTCTTCAAGAAGAAGCTCGCGAGAGTCTTCAACCTTGAGGAAACCGCTATCCCACAGAGGAACAGCCTCGGACAAAGGGTAGAATTTCTTTTCCCCGTTAACGATCAAGCCGACCTTGGGGAAGTCTTTCCAGTCGTCCAGAATGTCTGGCATCAGAACCTCCTGAGTTGAGCGCCAAAAGTGGCCTGGTTCTGGGATGCAATATGCGCTCTTTGCGAGAAATAATCAAACAGTGTTCTAGCGACTACTGTGGTCGCCTTGTAGGAGCTTGTATTTTAGGCACAAAGTCTATGTGACCCACATTAGTGCGAATTGGAACCAGATTATATTGGAGCTCGGCAAATGGTACCTGCTAGGGAGAGCGTTGCGTTAACGTGGGTTTTTCTTACGAAGCTTGATCCACATTAAGATCATTCCAATGATACCTAGTGCAAGTACAAGGCTGCCGCCAATAGCGGCATCCTTTCTTATGTAGTGAGTAATTGTTCCGCACGAAGTAGGCCCATTGGAGTACATAGGAAAGTACTCATGCAGATTAGTATAAGTACTTCCGAAAGACTCTCCTGTCTGTATGAATATGTCGGAGCCGCTAAGATACTTTGGTTCCCAACCAGGTGGTGGTAAACAGGCAGAGGCAGTATAAGGCAGACTTACTGATAGGAGTAAGGAAAATACTATTGCGCGCAGAATCATGCTGCCACTGTAACAGACAGAAACTACAAGTAATCCAAGCTAATTGTTTAAATCCGGAATGCTGTGACCCTACGGGGAATCGAACCCCGGTTTTCGCCGTGAGAGGGCGACGTCCTAACCGCTAGACGATAGGGCCTGTACCAGGAAGTTATACCAGATGAGCCTCTAAAAATGAAGCCCTAGCGACTCTTCCATTCCCTATCTTGTCGTACGAGCTTTGTGCGGTCTCCCATGTCTCGAAGAAGCACCTCGACGATTCGTTCTGTGCGAATACTCTGAGATCCTTTGATGAGCACAATGTCCCCTTCTCCTACAATCTCAGGAAGTAGCGTCGCCGCTTCTTTGGATGTCTCGTACGCAAAGACCTCACTTCTCCCTTCACGCTCAGCAGCCTCAGCAATCACATGCGCACGGCCGCCTACCGCAACTACGACGTCAGCCGCAGCGGCTGCAAGCTCCCCGATACGCTCATGCTCCCGCTTGGAATACCTGCCAAGCTCAAGCATATCGCCCAGTACCGCAATGCGCCGCTTCCCTGGTACGAGGCTCATAGCGCCAAGTGCTTCTTCGACCGCTGCAGGCGAAGAGTTATAGGAATCGTCGATCAAGATAGACCCGTTCTTGCCCGGCAGGATGCGGGAGCGACCCGGGGGTGGTTCGTACCCCTCAATAGCCTTCAGGGCCTCCTCAAGGGGCATGGAGAGCGAGAGAGCAACCGCAAGTGCTGCGGCAGGGGCGTAGAGCTGCTGGCGTCCTAGCGCACCACGTACGATAAGCGGATAAGAGGAGCCCTGGTACAGGAGTCGCGCTTCCATACCTACCGGCTCCCCATCTTCGATACGAACCTTAGGGTCAGCGATATGTATCTCCGCGTCCTCATCAAATCCGTAGGTGATGGTGCGTACAGGAAGCGGCTTCGCCATCTCGCGTGCGTAGGGATCATCAGCAGAGATAATGAGCGGAGAGCCTGCATTAAGCGCGTATGCCGGTTCAAACTCCTCTTCGCGAACTGCGTTGGGGCTCGCATAGAACTCCACGTGTACCGGAAGCTCTGGAAGCTTCGTAACGACGACGACGTCCGGTGTCGCGATACGAAGGATGCGCTCAAGATCGCCGGGACTGTCTGCTCCTACCTCAAGCACTAGAAGCTTCGGATAGTGACTTGGGAGCATGATGAGCGCAAGCGCATCCTGAAAGACCTTCAGCCATCGAATAGGATTGGACCAAGGATTCTTGGAACCGATGATGGTGAGCGGCACGCCGAACTCGCTGTTATAGCTCTTCTCACTTGCGCGCGAGAAAAAATGATCTCTGACGACTGCCGCGACCGCATCCTTGGTCGAAGTTTTCCCTACGCTACCCGTGACCATAACTACGCCAGGGCGGTACTTCCTTAGCACTGCGCGCGCCAAAATGGCGAGGATGGTTGCGACAATGTTTCTAGCGAGTCGTTTCATAGGAAGCTCTATCTGGAGGGATATCGTAATAGTTTATAAGGAAATGCGTAAGTTCAAAGAACGGCTCCGTGAGGGTCTCCGATGCATACTGAACGCCTCCCGGCTCCCTAATATAGAGCAGGATAACGAACCGCGGCTCGTACGCCGGGAAGTAGCCGAAGAATGAGTGTAGGTACCGGTCGTCATAGTAGCCGCCTGTCGGCGACGGTATCTGTGCGGTACCGGTCTTCGCAGCAACGCTCATCTCAGGAATCGATTTTGTACCGCCCGCGAGCGCATCATCTACAACATTTACAAGTATCTGCGTAGTTTCTTCTGCTGCCTTCTCGGAAAACACGCGCTCGGATTCTCCCCAGGTGAGATTCTTGGTAACGCCAGATTCAAGGCGCACCGCCTTCACGAGGTGCGGCGTCACAATCTTGCCGTCGTTCGCGAGCGATGAAAGCGCGCGGACCATGCCGACCGGAGTTACGGCAATACCCTGGCCGAACGATGCATTAAAGTACTCGACATCGCGCGGGCTCTCAAGGTTATTGATAATGCCGCGCGTTTCGTCAGGCAGATCGATACCGGTCTCGGTACCTATACCGAGATCCTTGAAGTATGTGCGGAATGCATCATGCCCAAGGCGGTCAGTTATGAATGAGACGCCGAGGTTTAGCGACTGAGAAAGTACTTCTTGCATAGGAACGACGCCGCGAGCTTTTAGATCGTAGTTACAGATCGTGCGTGTATTGACAGTAATACAGCCAACATCGTTGTATGTCGTCTCTGGGCGTATGACCCCTGCATCAAGGCCTGCAGCGACAGTAAGCGTCTTTACAATCGAACCGAACTCATACACGTGTTCAACCAAAGGATTATTGAAAGTCGTTGGATCAGCTTTCGAGAAGTCGTTAGGATTGAACCCTGGTATTGAATCCATAGCGATGATTTCGCCTGTCTTTGGATCCATGATGATCGCCGCAGTCTCTCGGGCGCCATAGCGCGCATGTGCGTCTTCAAGCACCTGATTGAGCTTCTCCTGAACCATAGGCTCAATGGAGGTGATGAGGTCTCCCTGGCGCGCACTTCGCGCGTCGACCATCACGCTATCAAGATTCGCAAACAACTCCGCGAAAAAATTGCCGAAGAGACCGTCTGCCTTATGATCGAGCACGTCGTTGTAATAGCGCTCAAGTCCAAACCTGCCGGCGAGCGTATTGTCGTTATCGTAGGCGACAAATCCTATGGTCTGCGCAGCCATAGAGCCAGCTGGGTACGTACGCCAGCGTTCGCGCTCTACTATGACGCCTGGAATCTCAAGCTCTCCGATTTGCCGGCCAGCCGCGTCTGGAACGCGCCGAGCGATAACTTCGTACGGATCATCGGTCTTAGCAACAGCAGCCATAAACGCCTCGTACTCAATTGGGACAATAGCCGCAAGCGCAGCGTATGCCGCTTCTGGATCTTCAATGCGCTTTGCGTCTACCGCAAGCGTGAAGCCAGTCGCCAAAGTCGCTGCAGAAAGGTACGTCCCGTCCTTCCGGGTGAAATAAATGGAGCCGCGGTCATAGAGTTGCTGGCTCGAGCTTACATACTGACGCTCAGCACGGAGCGCATAGTCAGACCCATGCACTACCTGCACAAAGTAGAGCCGGGTAACGAGAAGAAGTGTAAAGACGAAGAGGACGCCGGAGAGAATGCGGAGCTTCAGCCGGAACGCCCTGCGCATACTAGCGGCTTGCGAACGAAACGTTGGTGCCCTCGGTTGCCGCTACATAGCGGACGGCAATGGGAGCAGAAAGGCCATGCGCCATCGGATCGGTGCGGTTGATGCGCTCGATAGCAGCATAGTAGTCAGTCTCAAGAGATGCGATGGTGCCCTCGAGCTCGCGTATCTGGGCGATGCCCTGGGTCTGCCAGGTAGCAAAATAGATTGTGGTGACCACGAGCGTGACATAAACGCCTATGAGGAGTGCGGTTACTGAACCGAGGACGGGGATGAGTTTATCAGACATAGGCTACGTGATTATGAAATAAAGAGCTTTTAGACGGTGCGACATCCTCACGCAGGAACACGCGCAGCTTCGCGCTGCGTGCGCGAGGATTCACTGTGAGTTCCTCCTCGGAAGGCACAATGGGTTTCTTAGTACCGAGGCACCCTTTCCCCGCGTACGCTGCGTCGCGGAACATGCTTTTAACAATGCGGTCCTCGATGCTGTGGAAAGTAATAACTGCGATGCGGCCGCCAGGATTCACAACACGGAGCGCCGCAGCGAGGCCCTCACGTAGGGCGCCCAGCTCGTCGTTAACCGCGATACGCAGCGCCTGGAAGGTCTTTGTTGCCGGGTGGAGACGTCGATGGTGGTACCAGGACGGCGTTCCCTTTTCGACAGCGGCAACGAGATCGGCTGTTGTAAGAATGCTTTTTGTTTTTCGCTCTCGAACGATCGACTTAGCGATGCCGCGCGCGAAGCGCTCTTCACCGTATGTAAAAATAATGTCTGAGAGCTCTTCCTCACTTGCACTGTTGACGAGGTCAGCTGCGGTCTCTGCCTCCTCTGGGTTGCCATAGGTCATGAGAAGCGGCTCATCAGCCTTAAAGGAGAAGCCGCGGCCCCGTGTAAGCTGAAACGAGCTCCAACCTAGATCGAAGAGGATCTTGTCGGGCGCACCTACCCCAGCTTCCTCCACAATCGACTCAAGGTTGCGGAAATTGTTCTCGACAAGATGGATGGCAGCCTTTTCACACCTAAGATCACTATCCACGACCTTCTGCGCGCGCAGGATGGCGTCATGATCTGCATCGATGCCCACAAGCGCTCCCTGCGGACCAAGCGCAGAGAGCATAGCCTTGAAGTGCCCTGCCCCGCCAAGGGTAGCGTCTACGACCGTATCTCCCGGCTCAATATCAAGCCATTCGATAGTTTCGTTAAAGAGGACGCTGTCGTGCTTGGTCTCCATACGTTATAGGACTCCCTGGTCGCCGAGCTTCTCAGCAAAAGCATCAGCTTCAGACTCAATGGTCTTCGTGTACGCCTCCCATGCGTTCTCGTCCCAAATCTCGACACGATCTGAAACCCCAGCAATAACACCCTTATCAGAAAGACTCGCAAACGAACGCAAGTAGTCAGGCACGAGGATGCGGCCTGCTGAATCAACATCAGCTTCTACCGCGCCAGCAAGCATAAGTCGTGAAAGGCCGCGGCCTGCTGCGCTTCCCGTTGAGTGGCGAGCAATCTTCTCAGCTTCCTTCTTCCACGCACTCTTTGCGTATACGAAGAGACACTTATCAAGACCGCGCGTAACAACCACAGATGCGCCAAGTTCCTTCCTGAATTTCGCTGGTAGCGAAATTCTGTTCTTCGTATCGAATGTGTGGCGGTATTCTCCGATGAACATAGTAGGAAGTAGGCGCAGGAGGTGGTGGAATCTCATCCCACTTTCTCCCACATGTATGCCAGTATATGACACTTTCTCCCACTCCTCATTCTGTTATCCCCATGAACGTTGACACATAAGATGAAGAAGCCTATCCTAAGAAGTAATGAAGAGTGCAATAAATACATTCGTCTTCGCAACCTTTGTGTACTTCGGCCTAATTAAACCGGTCGGGGTTTCGCTTGAGGTTTCCTCCACGAAGTAAGACGAGAAGGAGAAATGAAGCGAGAGCCCGACCGAAAGGATCGGGCTCTCGCCGTTTTAGAACGAAACGGTACACAATGAACCACATGCACCTTGGAGAATAGCGATGACTGAGACCAGCAATACTGTTCCTGCATGGATGCGTGGAGTCGAACCGGGAGATTCCATCCAGAACACCCCCGTCCAGGCGCTGCCGCCGATCCCCCGCCCCTATTGCACGGAGGAAATCGACACCAGCGCATGCAAGGATCACGGCATCACGCACCGGGCTCCGTTCCTTACGCGCGGGACTGACGACCAATACAACGAAAGTCTTGGACGCCAGACCCGCGACTACTACCACGCCACCGACCGTGAACTCTACTAAAAAATCATCTGCAAACTCAAACGGCCCCTTCTGGGGCCGTTCTTCTTATGCGCTTCCCTTCTTTAGGCGATTGAGGACATAGTCTCGCGGCAAGACCGAGAGGAACCAACCTGCTTTAGGACCAGATGTACGACCTAAGAAAAGTTCGTAGATTCCGGAGAAGAGCTCCTTCGGGGAAATCGGGATATCGGTCTTAAGCGCGTGCAGGAATGCATGCACCTCCTCTCCCGTACGCTCCTCATCGACAAAAGTCATAAGGGCTTTGAATGCGGCCTTCTGCGCTTCGGAAAATGAGACGGTGGGCACTACCTCCTGGAGTACATAGCGCGCAGATTCAGGCGCGTACATCTCAAGCCAGAAACGTGCGTATCCTGCCCGCTCACTGAGCTTCGTTTCCTCTTCCTGCGTAAGAACGGCGCCCTTTATCCGCGCAGCCTCGGTAATGAGATCCATATGCGGCATCTGTACGATAAAAGAAAGCTGGCTGAAGCGAAGCTGCCATGGCGCTGATATCTCTGCCTGATCCTCAGGCAACTGAGCTAGTGCGTAGAGGCGGGTGAAATCGTCGGCAATGCCCTCCCTGACCATCTGCGCAAGATCGTCATACCAGTCGTACATGCGCGGCACGGAGTCACCTTCTGGATCCACATCAATCTGCTGCATAGGCTCCTTACCGATCAGGAGCAGCCTGAACAGCTCAGGCGTAAAGAGCTCAGACATGTCCTTTGCTGAAGAACCCCTACCTTTTGATGAAGACATCTTCTTTCCGCCGACGAGGAAGAACTCGTATGGAATATCAAACGGCGAATCTATGCCGAACACTTCCCGCGCAATATGATTCGCAACGTCGCGCGCGCCGCCCTTTGTGGAATGGTCTTTGCCACCGCCCTCGACATCGACACCCATTGCGACCCACTTTGCGGCCCACTCAACCTTCCAGAAGAGCTTCGCGGCGCCTGAGAAAGGAGCGACTCGTCCCTCATGTCCGCATGGCACGCATTCGTCAGGAGTGCGCTCACAGGTATACGCCACGGTCTCACCATCCCAGTCGTACGCGCGAGTGGTCATCATCTTCTTACACTTCTCACATACAACCGATACGGGAAGCCAGCTCTCATCCTTCACCGATCCTGAAACTTCCTTAAGGATGCGGCGTATATCAGAAACTCGATCAAGTGCGGTTCTGATCTGTGCGTCCATCTTCCCTGCACCGTATAGGTCGCGGTATGCACGGTAGTAGGAGGGCGTCGCACCGAACTTACGGTGTACACCTTCGAACTCAGCGCCATAAAACTCCGCATAGTTGTCATAGCCAGGCTCCGGCGACGGGACGAGATACAAAGGTTTTCCGAGATGCTCTCGGTACACCGACTCGTCTAGCTGCGGCGGTATGGAATCGAATGGATCGAAATCATTATGTTCCCAGAGGAAGGTGTTCTTGATCCCATACTCGTCCAAAACCTCAGCGACTAGCGCATGAATGGCGAGTCCCCGCATGCTTCCCACATGTACGCGTCCGGAAAGGGTCTTTTCGTCGCGAATGATAAGCGGGCGACTAAGGCCACCTTTCTCCTTTTGTATTTCCTTTGCGATTCGGTCTGCCCAAAACATGAGGGCATACTAGCATGGAAATGAAGAAGGCCGCGTTTGCGGCCTTCTTGCTAGGATACCTTTTCGATGGCGTAGGTTTGCTTGCCGCCTGGGGTCTCGAAGGTGAACACTTCCCCCTTCTTCTTGCCCATGAGTGCTGCGCCAAGTGGCGACACATGAGAGAGCTTGCGCTCACGCATATCTGCCTCCTCGCTTCCAACGATGGTGTACTCATGCGGCTCAGATGTTCCATCGCGCTTGATGGTGACTTTGGAACCGAAGCCAACGATGTCCTTCTTCTTGCCATCGGTTACGATCTTGGCACGCTTAACGAGCTCCTCAAGCTTCCTGATACGCTCTTCGGTGGCTGCCTGAAGTTCGCGTGCTTCCTGGTACTCTGCGTTCTCGGAGAGATCGCCGAGCGAACGTGCGTATTCGAGATTCTTAGCGATCTCGGTGCGGCGAACCGTCTTTAAGTTCTCGAGTTCCTTCACCATCTCGTCGAACTTCTCCTGGCTCACCATTGTTTCCTGCTCGGTCATCATGAGAATTAACTTACTAGTTCCTCGTATTCTACGTGCTCCTTGTGGGGCGTCAATCTGCGGATAATCCGAAGTACTCTGGGGCCGTCTGGCGGAGCTTAGAGAATGCTTTGTGCGCAACGTATACGCCGCCAATGGCAGTGCCTGCCGGGGCGCGCTCCATAACCACGGCAAAGGCGTACTTTGGATTGTCGTACGGGAAGAAGCCTACTAGCCATGTGTTGTACCACTCATTGTTAGCGCCGAGCTGCGCGGTTCCCGTCTTTCCAGCAGCCTTCATATATGAAAGATCATTGAGACCGAGCGCTGTTCCTTCGGTGACACTGAGGCGCATACCCTCACGCACAACACGGAGCGCTTCAGGATTAATGGCAATCGAATGTCCTTGTATCGGTTTTCCCTTCTCTATCGTGGGAACGACAAGCTTGCCGCCGTTCGCGATTGCAGCGGTCGCACGTACCGCCTCTAGCGGCGTCACCTGCATCGCGTACTGCCCGATCGCGGTGTGGAAGGTATTGCCGATGCGCCACGGCTCATCATAAGTCTCCTCTTTCCACGCTGGAGTTGGTACGAAGCCAGACTTCTCACCCGAGAGATCGATGCCCGTCGGATCTGTATAGCCAAACGCACGGTACCAGAATGCAAGCCGCTCTATGCCAAGCCCCTTCTGTCCGTTAAAGCCACCACCGATCGTATAGAAATACACATCCGAGGAGACCGCGATCGATTGACGCATGTCGGTTGCACCGTGTGCCTTCCAATCACGGAAGATGGTCGGGTTGGACGGATTGTATGGGTTTGGTATGGAAATAGATCCCGTAGAGACGATTGCCGTTGCGGCAGCTATGACACCATCGTGATGCGCCCCTGCAGCGACCACGGGCTTCACGATGGATCCTGGGGTATATAGACCTGCGACTGGTCGATTCAGGTACGGCTGACGGAAGTCAGACAGGTATCCCTCGATAAGATCGGCCGGCTGACCCTTGGAAAGTACATTCGAGTCATATTCTGGATATGACACCAGGGCGTGTACCTCTCCGGTCGTGACGTCCATAAGGACCGCTGCGCCGCCCTGGTACGGGATCATGTCGGCAACCTCTTTCACCGCATCATAAAGCGCTTCCTGCGCTCGATAATCTATTGCTAGTGATACCGTCTCTCCCGGCACTGGCTGGCGAACGCTTCCCTGCGACTGTATCTGACCGAGCGCATTCTCCTCGACTAGAAGCGTTCCGTTCTGTCCCTTCAGTCGCTCCTCAAACTGAAGCTCAGCACCTGCAAGTCCCTTGATTTCAGTATCGTAGTAGAAGCCCGACTTATCCTTCTTCGGGTATGAGACGTAGCCTAGGAGAAGCGAGAAACCTGGAGCGCGATAGTTGCGATCCGGGTATCCGTCCGCTCCTGGCTCATTCTCAACAAGCGGTACCCCGTTTCTGTCGACTATTGCGCCGCGCTCTGCAAAGAGGACTTCTGGCCGCAGACGGTTGCGCTCGCTCTGCGCAGCATATTTCTCACCCTGTATGATGCCGAGGTTTGCCGCCTGCGTGACCAAAGCGACGAATATAAGCGCGACTGCACCTAAAAGGCCAAGGTATACGCGTTCTGGCAGCGGCTTCTCGAGGCGTCCCTCAAGGCGTCCCTGATCGAAGTCGGGAATGTTATAGGAATCGAGGAATATCTCGTCCGGCGCGAGCTCCAGCGCACGCTTCCTGCGCTTACCCCATCTCATGCGTCCATGATACGCGTCTTCACAAAACGGCGCACGCCGAGCATGAGCGTGAAGATAACAGCTCCTATAAAGAACGCGTACGGTACCGTACCCTGTCCGTAGAGAACCTCAAACAGAGTACCCATGACTAATGCTGTAGGCGGAAAGAAATAGGACGCTATGAGACCTAGCAGTACCGCATACGCCCAAGGCATGGTGAAGGGCGCTACCATGGCGAGGATGATGAGTATCGCGCGTACCATGCTGCTTGCTAGCGCTCAATGGAAACCCACGTGAGCGAGAAGGGACTTACGAGCGGACGTATGAAAAGGGTCGATGAAGGGGACGATGGATTTGTGTCGATACGTGCGACGCTGCCGATCGGGAGCGCGCCCGGCCCTGGCACGTACACGAGATCACCCACTACGATGCCCGCGTCCTTAGTGACCATTACTCGAAACGCGCCGCTGCCAACTCCAATTAGTTCGACCGGTATGCGCGCCTCTCCCGCCCAGCCTAAGGTCGAGCGCCCCGCTGTCGAATAGAACGATATGTGAGCACTACCCACGTCAGCACGCGAAACAGTACCGATGGGTGCTCCCCCAATTCCGTAGGTCTGCGCTCCCTCACGCACAGGGGCTTCAGGCTCTACGATAAGTGTGTCGTACGGAGACATGGGTGGGCGCGCGAGCACGCCTGCAATGATGCGGTCCTCCGTATCGCCAAGGCGCGCTAAATCATCAGTCTGCGCCTGTAGTGCATAGAGCTCGTTCGAACGCGCTGTAAGTTCCGCCTCGAGACGGTCGCGCTCCTCTTTGAGAGCTGTCGGATTCTCGGGCATGACATTACCGACCGCGGCAGTGATCCCCGTGCCCGCAGACCACAACGGACGCGCAAAGGAAACGAGTGCTGCCGGAAATACGAGCCCAAGGATAAGAAGTACAACGAGCACTACCGCGACGACGAGCGCCGGTATGCGTCCTCCGGACAAAAGTCCTCTGCTACCGCTTCGTGAGAATTGCCTCTTCATGCATGAATATTTCGCCCCAAGCACGCGGGTCCTCGGTCACAATGCCCGTACCGCGCACAACCGCCGTCAAAGGATCGGAGGCGACATGGACCGGGACCCCAAGCATCTTGGCCAGAAGTTCTGGAAGACCCCGCAGCTGTGCGCCGCCTCCGAATACCGTCACGCCATGCTCGAGCACATCTGAAAGAAGCTCGGGCGGCGTTTTCTCGATAACCTCTTTCATTGCCTCCATCAATGAGTCCAGGGATGCGGCGAGAGCCTCCCGCACATGGGTATCGGTAAGGATAATCTCGCGCGGCAAACCCGTAGCGAGATCCCTACCGCGTATCGCCTTCTCCATAGGCTCATCCAGCGGAAGTACCGCACCGATGTCTATTTTTACATCTTCGGCGGTGCGCTCGCCGATCGCAAGCTGAAACTCACTACGCACGTAATCGATGATGTTCTCATTGAACCGGTCGCCCGCTACCTGCGAGCTCTTAGAGGCAACCGTACCGCCGAGCGCGAGCACCGCGATATCGGTCGTACCGCCGCCGATATCGAGCACCATCGTGCCCTGCGCCGCTGTGATAGGCAGCTTTGCGCCAATCGCCCCTGCGGTCGGCTCCTCGATGATATAGACCTCACGTGCACCTGCAGTCATCGCCGCGTCCCTCACTGCCCTACTCTCAACGTTCGTGACGCCGGTCGGAACGCCAACAACAACACGCGGGCCAAATAGGCGCGCGCGGCCGCCTGAGGCCTTAGTGATGAGATAACCAAGAAGCTCCTGGGTCACCTCGAAGTCGGAGATGACGCCATGGCTAAGGGGGCGCACCGCGCGGATATGCGGCGGAGTCTTGCCGAGCATGACCTTCGCTTCCTTTCCAACCGCAACCACCTGACCAGTCTTATCGTTAACTGCCACAACCGACGGCTCATTCATTACAATACCTTTGCCACGCACGTACACGAGCGTGTTTGCGGTACCGAGATCGATACCGATATCGCTTGAGAAGAGAGAGTTGCCGCGTACTTTCTTTACCATACCTATGCTTCAGTTCCGAAGAACTGCTCGCGGGATACCATATCGACCTTGCCGCTTCCACGCGCAACGATCTCAAGCTGTCCGCTCTCGAGCGTCTTCTTTCCAACGATTATTTTTACTGGGATGCCGATGAGGTCTGCGTCTGCAAACTTCTCGCCTGCATGAAGCTCACGATCGTCATAGAGTACCGGTACGCCAAGTTTTGATATGTCCTCGTACAACTTTTCAGCGTATTCCTCGACCTCCTTATTACCGCCCGCAAGCGATACGAGATGGAACTTAAAAGGAGCGACCGTGTGCGGCCAGACAAGACCCTTGTCGTCCGAAAGCGCCTCTGCGATGACGCCCATAAGGCGCGTAATGCCAATGCCGTAGCAACCCATGATTGGATACTGGTCATTGCCCTCTGCATCCTTGAAAGTGAAGTCGAAGTCCTTGGCGTACTTCTGTCCGAGATCAAATACGTTAGCGACCTCAGCCGCCTTGGCCGCCTGCATTGTTCCCTTCTCGCACTTCATACAGGTATCACCCTCTTTGTCCTTGGCAACTTCAACGTTAACGCAGTGCGTGCACTCGGTGCAGTACAGGATATCGTCCTCACCCGCATCGGTAAGGACCATGAATTCGTAGGAAAGCTTCTCCGTGAAGCTTCCGCCTGACGCTTCTGTCACGCGCGCAGTAAGTCCGCAAAGGGAGAAGATCTGAAGATATATCTCCTTTACGCGCTCGTAGTACGTATCGAAATCCTCCTGAGTGGCGTGAAAGGAATACATGTCCTTCATTGTGAACTCGCGTCCGCGCATAATGCCGGACTTGGCGCGGAGCTCATCACGATATTTCTGTCCTATCTGATAGACAGACATCGGCAGGTCCTTGTAGGAGACCGCATATTCTTTTCCGATTGGCGTGACAATCTCTTCCTCGCTCTGACCGAGTGCGTACTCCCGCTCGGTTCGGCTATTGATCTTGAACAAGACGTCAATGTTGTCCCACCCCCCAGTCTGTTTCCACGGCTCAGACGGATGCAGCGTCGCCATACGGATTTCTTGACCATCAACAAAGTTCATCGCCGAGCGCACAATATTCTCAATGTTCTGCAGCACGCGTGTGCCAAGGGGAAGATAGGAGTAGACACCAGCCATTTCCTTATGCACATATCCTGCGCGGATAAGGAGCTGCGCGTTCTTCGCGGTCTCATCAGACGGCGCGTCGCGGCGGGTGCGGGTGAAGAGTGCTGACTGGCGCATGTATTCCCTAGTATACGAGGTTGTTCCTATAGGAGCAAAACACCAGTATTTGACACTCCTTCTGGATGTACTTAAATGATACCGGAGCAACAACTGGAGCGTTTCCCATGTCCGCCATACTGACGCTGACCGGAATGTCCGGTTCCGGCAAGACCACCCTCGCAGGAGAACTCTTGCGACAACGATCCGACGTTCGAATGATACAGAGCGTCACGACGCGCTGCAGGCGCGAGAGCGACCTGCCGGGCGAGTACGAGTATGTGAGCAAAGAAGACTTTGAGCGCTTCGTGCGCGCCCAGTTCTTCCTCTGGCATGTCAGTCGTGGCGACGTCAGCTACGGCACCGACCGCAACGCTGTGTTCGATGTCTGCGACAAACCGCGCGGCATCGGCATCATGATCTTGGTGCCGAGCAAAGTGCACGAGCTTGCTGAGTTCATCCGCGGACAGTACGGCCTTACGGTGCCCGTGGTCTCGATCTATCTCGAGTCCCCAGGCGAAGCGGTGCTGCGCGAGCGGCTCCTTCGCCGCGGAGAATCAGCTGTAGGCATTGATGAGCGGATGTCGCTCGAGCGTACCTGGCCGGAAGAAATTGGAGCCTCTTCCGAGGCATTCCATTTCATCCCGGGCGGCAAGACGCTTGAAGACCTCCCGCAAGTAGTCGCTGCGGTCAACGACAAACTTTGCGGCCTGTAACGGCCGACGCCGTGTCCTTCGGGACACGGCGTCTTCGTTTTCTAGCCTGCGATCTTGAACAGATCGCTTGCGGTCACGACGATCATGAGCAAGATGAGGAACGCGAATCCGGCAGCATTCACCCAAGCCTGGAACTTCCGTGGTAAGGGGCGCCTAATGACCGCCTCAATGGCGACAAAAAGAAGTCGTCCGCCGTCCAGAGCCGGTATCGGCAGCAGGTTAATGAGCGCAAGATTTATTGAGATAATCGCTGTAAGCGTCAGGAGCTCGGATAGTCCCGTTCCCGCAGCATCCCCCACCGCCCCTGCTATGCCAACCGGTCCTGAAACTTGCGACAGATCGGCGGAGAGCGTGAAGATACTACCGAAGAACTGAACGAGGCCGACTGCGGTTGCTTTCGTAAGCTCCCAGGTGAGCGTGAGGCCTTCGACAGGCGCCACGTGCCACGGCGTCTTTACAATTCCGACCGAAGCTACACCGACACCGAGTACTTTGCGCTCAGGATCCTCGGGCGAGAGCCCTGCGCGTGGCGTTGCCGTAAGCGTGCGTTCCGCATCCTGGTTCTCGACGACAAACGTTATTGGATCGGTCTCTCCTGAAACAAATGAGGTGAATTCATCTGCACTCGCGCTTAGGAATAGATCAGCGCCGGCAGTAGCGCGCACGATGCGGTCACCCGGCATAAAGCCTGCTTCCTCAGCCGGAGACCCGGGCATCACACTCGAGACGAGAACATACGGGTCATTGGCGTTTCCAATCTCGCTCTCTTCAAGCGCTCGCGTAGCGCCAAGGCCGAGGGTTAGAGAAAGGAGGAGCCATGCGAACAAGAGATTCATGAGGATGCCTGCCCCAAGCACCAGTGCCTGAAGGATGCGGGGTTTCTTGAAGAACGCACGCTCTGCGTCCTGAGGGTCTTCATCGACCGCCTGCTGGTCCTCGCCGTATATGCGGACAAAGCCACCAAACGGAAGCCAGTTAAGGGTGTACTCGGTCCCGTGCCACTTCCGGCCTGCTGCCTTGGGCGGGTATCCGATACCGAACTCATCAACACGCATGCCCGAGAGCTTTGCGGCGACGAAGTGACCGAACTCATGCACTACGATGAGCGCAACGAGTACGATAATGAAAATTATGATGGCGGATACCATGTACTAGAGGGTGGTGATCTCGTCCTGCTTCTTCTTGGTGATAGCCTCGAGCTGCATGTTCGCAGCGTCGATCATCTTCTGAAGATCCTCCTTCAGACGGAACAGCTCGTCCTTGCTCATGCCGCCCTCTTTCTCCGCCGCTTCGAGATCCTTGATGGCCTCGTTCCTCAATCCACGGAGAGTAACTTTAGCGTGCTCTGTCTTTTCTCCGGCAAGTTTTGCGAGCTGCTGCCTGCGCTCGGCGGTTAACTCCGGAAAGATGACGCGAAGGCCCATATCATCTACAGCGACCGAGATGCCAAGATCTGCTTCCGTAATACCCTTTTCGATCGACTTTACGACCGACTTGTCCCACGGAACGATGCGCAAAGTGCGCGCGTCCTCGATGGTAACCGAGGCGACATTGGTAATAGGAGTGCGTGCGCCGTATATATCCGGCTTTACGTTATCAAGTAGCGTCGGAGTAGCCCGTCCGGTTCTGACGCCGGAAAGCTCACGCGTGAGCCACTCTTCGTTCTCTTTGATGCCGTCTTTGAGTTTCTGAAAGTCGTATGCCATGTGCCTAGTGTAACAAATGCTCTTCATAATGCGCCATTCATACCTAGTATGCTTTGCTATCATGAAGCTATGAAGAAGCGGTGGTTTAGGACTAAACGGTATGGCTGGGGCTGGACCCCTTCCTCCTGGGAGGGCTGGGTTGTGACTCTTGTATACGCCGCCGCGCTCGCATGGTCCATCGGCCGCTTCACCAACTACGTAGTCGAGCATACTGGCGAGCCTTTTCTCGACATCCTCTTCCCTGTTCTTACGCATGCCCTGTGGGTTTCCGTATTGATCGGAAGCCTTATGTACATTTGCGTGAGGACCGGTGAAAAGCCTGAGTGGCGCGAGGGTGCTTAGGCCTTGCCGTACTTCTTGTCGAGCTTCTTTATCTTTTCATCGCCATCCTTGGCAACAGCGCGAAGAATCTCATCCAACTTCTCCTCCTTTCGGTCGTCACCCTCCTTGGACTGGGGTGAACCTAGGTAAAACAGATACGCGAGACCGGCGACCTGCCAAATGAGTTGCAGGAACTCCGACTGCCAGTTCTCTAGCGTGTCGCGCATCATTTCGATCGTATAGCTTGCGACAACGGGAGGCTCTCCATGCTCTCTCTGTTCTTCTACGTACGCATACCAGCCAAACATCCAATGCCCTGCGAGCGAGAATGCAAATAGGAATAACGTCGCCCAGGCATACCCGTATTTCTTCCAGACTGAATGGTTTCTCATAAGCGCATCAATACGCTCATGAGCCTGTAGCCTACGTGAAGCCTACGAAGCCTGACTTTCTATGTACGGCTGCCCTAAAAGATGCTCCTTGTGGTAAAGCGCAAAACCAAGCAGAATCGCGAGCGCGAGCAAAATGGCAATGGTTGGCCAAAGCTTTGGGAACCTCTTTCCAAATACAAACCCTACGACCAACAGTATGAGAAAAACGCCGAGAAGTACGTAGAACGCCTGCTTCTGCGGGGAGTCTGGGGACGTCAGGAATTGCCCGACGAGTGACGTACTGGTACCGAGCACCTGTTCTGAATGCAGGAACGCATCAGCAGCGACTCTCGAGCCGTCAGCGCCACCAACCTGCGCTAGTCCCTGGGGAGCGGGCTTGCCGAAGAACTGCACTACAAAAACTGCCTCTTTGCCTTTATAGGTTCCAGTCGCAATACCAATGCCTATCTCGGTAAAATCTTTCTTAAGAATATTTGCGCGGTGTGATGGCGACTTGAGCCACGCTGCAACCACATCTTCGGACTCTGTGAAATTGACCGCAAGGTTCTCTCCAGCGAATTGGTAGCGGTATCCTGCAAGGGAAAACCACTTCCATGGCTGCGAACCGTCGGGACCGGTGTGGGAGAAGTATCCTTTCTCTGCCATATCATCAGCCTTCATTTGCGCGCCCTGGCGCAGAAGCTCATTGTCGGTCAACGATGCGAGATGTTCCTCAGTACGCGCATCATTCGTAAGGAGCGCGACTACGCTGGGGAGAACGCTCGCGAGGCCCCCGTGCTGCTTTAGAAATGAAATACCGCCTACGAGGACGAACGCCTCTATGAGAACCGCCACAGAAAGCACGCCCACAAGAGCGATCTTCAAGGTGCGGTGTCCCTTCCGTAATGACATGGCGCTATTGTACTCCCTTTAACTTGTTTATCTCAGCCTGGAGCCGCATGATCTCTTCAAGAAGCGCCGGAATGCGCGGATCTGATGAGACCGTTCCCATGTTCAAGAGCGCGAGTGTTTTCGGGCCGATGTATCCGACCGGTTGAAGCCCGTGCGCCTCTTGGTATGCCGCGAGTGCAGCGCGCGTAAGGGGGCCGAAATACCCTGTTGGCTCATGCGACAGATGCCCGAATGCACTGAGAAGCTTTTGCAACTCTATAACTTCCTCTCCCGTAGCGCCCATACGCAGATAGCTGGTGAAGTGGTACGCACGCGCACCAAGCACTTCCCCTTGAGCCGTTTCGTCTGACTCGCCCAAGACCTCGCCAGGCTCAGCTGCAACTTCCTCCTCCTCATCGTCTTGCGATGAGCGACCGCCCCCGCCGGAAGAGGTGGCAACCACAGTAACGGTACGTGCGATGGTCGCGCTATTTCCTGACCCATCGGTGACGGTATACGTAATCGTGTATGTGTCGGGGACTGACGTGTCCACAGCTATATCCGTAGTGGTCGTGAACTCTGTGTACGCGTTATCACTAATGGTAAGGCCTGGATCCATGTAGATGCTGTCCTGCTCTATCGATAGCTCCGCGTCACCCACAAGCTCCACCATCGGCGCCGTTGTATCGCTTACCTGGACGGTGAAAAATGTCACTGAATCTGAGGTGTTACCTGCTAAATCCAGCGCAAAACAGAACACCTCGGTATCTCCCACGATAAAGTTCGCTCCTGAAGAAGGCTCGCATACGACCTCAACAAGTGGGTCGCTGCTCTCCGGCATGAGATAAGCGACTGGGGAACCTTCAGGTTGCGTGGCTTCAAAGCTGATGGGGCTCAGTTGTGTAAGGGACAAGCTCGGCGGCGTCAGGTCGATGATGAGGGTGTCCCCTTCTGTAACACCTACCTGCTCCGCGCCACCTGCGATAGACGCGCGCAGATCGATCGGACCTTCCGTGTCACCTACCTCAACGCGATGTATTCCTGTGAAATGTGTACCGGTTGTGGATGCGGTCATCGTAACGGCTTCACCATTTACGGAGACGCTCACGTTTTCTACTGAAACTACCTGGGTTGACTCAAGCGATACCTCAATGTCGGCAAGCGCTGCAATATAGGACGTATCAGTATAAAGTGAGCGGGCGGTAAGCGCGGCTATCGCTGGCGCGTCGACAACCTGCGCCGACGAGAAAAGCGGCGCACACATCCCAAGCAGGAGCATGGCCGTGGATACGGGGACGCGAACGTTCATAGGGAAATAGTAGCACTTACGGCCGCGCCTATGCCCTATACTTTACGTACATGCGGTTTCTCGTCTTGTTCCTTACCCTTCCAGCTTTTGCGCTTGCGGCACCAGTACCAGCAGGCTTTCCTACGTCCTCGCTCTGGCTTTCAAAGACCGAGCTTACAGACGGTGAGAGCGTGTCCATTTATACGGTGGTGTACAACAGCAGCGATGAGCCGCTTACTGGTTCTGTCGAGTTCATGGTTGATAGCGAGGTTGTTGGCGCAAAGAGCATCACAGCGGCGCCGGGCACAACACAGGTCATCTCACAGGCATGGACCGCAGATGAGGGCACGCACGCGTTCTCTGCGCGCCTTACCGGCTCTACTGAGGAGCTTTCACAAACGGTGACCGGAACGACGACCGTCGCAGTTGCGCCAAAACCACCGCCGCCTGAGGCTGTGCAGAAGACCGTTGAAGCTGCGAGTGCGGTGGAGGCTGCGATTGCATCGACAACACCCATAGTTCAGAACATTGCCTCAACAACATTTGCGACTACAGAGTCCATCCGCGAGAGCGCCGTGAAAGCTCTCGAAAAGCTTGCAAGCTCGACCACTCCGACGGGCGAGGTGCTTGGTATAGAGGATGAACAAACCGCACTCTCACCCGAAGAGAACGCTGCGCAATCATTCGATATAGGTGGGTGGATACAAAACGTCTGGCAAGCAATTATTGCGGCACTCCTTTTCCTTGCGCGTTCCCCGCTCTGGTTTTATGTGGCCATAGGAACAGTACTGTTCTTCGTCATACTCTTTGTCAAAACAGCCCTTTCCGATCGCGGACGGTATCGATAGACAGGAACGTATTTTTCAGCCGTCCATACCTATATGAGGCTTCTTCATGAAGCGTTCAGGTACAGTATATGAAGCTTAGGCAAGCCACCTGGCACTCTGATTGATCGATAACTTCCAGAACATGCGTATCCTTATCGTAGAAGATGAAGTGAAGCTAGCTGAGGCGCTTAAGAAAGGCCTCGAATTAAAGGGCTTTACTGTCGACTGGCTCGCAGACAGTGAAAAAGCGAGGACCCGTATTCTCCTCTACCGGAACGAGTACGACCTCATACTCCTCGACCTTATGCTCCCTGGGATCGATGGCGCGACCATCTGCCGAGACGCGCGTGCAGAAGGTGTTACCACGCCTATCATTATTCTTACGGCACGTGACGAGACCGAGTACAAGGTCGATCTCCTCAACTCAGGTGCTGACGATTACGTCGCAAAGCCGTTTTCATTCGATGAGCTCATTGCGCGCATCAATGCGGTCTTGCGTCGCCCGGAGCATGCACTCCCGACCGTACTCCACGCGCGCGATATAGAACTTGATCCGACCAAGCATACGGTCACCAAGGACGGAAAGCCGGTGAACCTTACTCTGAAGGAGTTCGCGCTCTTGGAGTTCTTCATGCGCAGTCCGGGCGAGGCAATCCCTCGCGAAGCCGTCATGGACCATGTGTGGAGTTTCGATTTCCCTGGCTTCAGCAACGTTCTTGATGTACATATGAAGAATCTTCGTAAAAAACTTGATGACTATGCAGACGGCGTCCCCCTCTTTGAAACGATTCGCGGCGTGGGCTACCGGCTTAACGGATAACTTCCGCTTCAATCCGTTCGTCAAAGCGACGACCGTCATCATCATCCTGCAGATCGTCCTCGTTACGTTTAAGATTGGCGTCTTCTGGTGGGCTATCCAGTACGTTCAGGACGTGACAGTGGATGCCATAAGCGACCACATCACTTTGGCTGCACAGGGACTAGCTACTCCCGAGTCGCTTGCGGCTGAGATATCACGCGTCCGCCAGATGATTCTCATGTACGTGTTTGCAGGTCTTGTCGCACTCACCGCTGTCTTCGGATTTCTCATGACACGATTTGCACTGCGCCCTGCGCGGAATTCTCTGCAGTTCCAGAAGAGGTTCATTGGGAACGTCGCGCATGAGATACGTACGCCCATGGCGATCATTAAGACCAATACGGAGGTTGCGCTTATGGACCCTTCCATTCCGAAAGCGCAGCGCGAAGTGCTTGAAGAGACGATTGTAGAGCTCGACCGTATGAGCGAGACTATCAACAATCTCCTCACCTTCGACACGCTAGTACGGCCGGGTTCTCTAAAGGTATCGCCGGTAGACATGCATGCTCTTGCACACACGGTCGCAGAACGTCACGCGGCACTCGCAGACTCACGAGGTGTCGCTGTGCAGGTCCGCGCTGAGGAAGGCGCGTGTGTTGATGGGAATGCAACAGCGCTCGACCAGATACTTACGAACCTGGTAAAGAATGCGATCAACTACACTCCGAAGAACGAGCAGAAAAAAGTGGAGCTTACAGTCGAGACCGACTTCAACGGCAGGGTTGTTGTATCGGTCGCCGACCAGGGCATCGGCATTGCGCAGAAAGACCTCTATCACATCTTCGAGCCGTTCTACCGTGCCGACACCTCACGCGCACGCGGGGTTGGAACGGGCTCGTCTGGTCTTGGTCTCGCCATAGTTAACGAGATCGTGCGTCTGCATCATGGCTCTATAAGCATCCGCAGCGCGCTTGGGCACGGCACAACGATACGGGTCTCTCTTCCCCGCTCTACACGAGGCACACCTACCGAAACGCCTGCAGAGAATCCAGAGGATACCACCGAGGTATCAGTCGACTTCTCAAAGCCGTAGAACGCATTCATCTACGCTTCAGGATACCTTCGGTATGGTACTGAGCGTAGAGATTGGACGACACGGCACGGAGGAACGCCGGCCGTCCCTCTGCTTGGCCCTATTGGTGCGGGGAGAAGCACATTATGAGCTCATATACATGGCCCATGATGCGACAGAACGAGTCCTAGGCCGGGGAAGCGCGAGGAGGAGCGCTTCCCCGGCCGCTTTTTTATGGTCCGTTACCCGCAGCGTAGTTGTATCCATATTGTGTACATGGTCCGATCCATACGCTCGAGGGCATGTACGCACTCAGCACTTCAGTCACCTGAGTAGCGGTCATAGGGCTTTTGCCGAGCTTGGCCATGAGGACGTAATTCGTTGCAGTGGTGTGTAGGAGAAAAGGAAAGTTTTGAGCATTTGGAAGTGTAGGCAGAAACTCGCCGCACAATGACTCCCACTCCCCCACGACATCATTATCGCTAAACAATGAGCGATTGCATGCATTTAATGATGGCTCACCCATTGCGTACGTTCCCCGCTTTGCATAGCACATCTCGATCGCAAGCTGCATCTGTTTGAATGACTTTAGATCAGCAGCATCCTTTGCTTTTGCGCGCGCAGTATTCAAAGACACAAGTACAGTCGCGGAAAGAATGCCGATAATGGCAATGACGACGAGAAGCTCGATAAGGGTAAAGCCGCGGCGCCCCACCGCATCGGATCGAAGTACACCCATTAATTAGAGCCTACCACGCTACGTCTCGCCAAAATTGTATGTGTGGAAACGAAGCTCTTATTCTTTCTCAAGTGCGATTACAGTCATAAACCGCCCCTCCGCTTCTCCGGTGCGCACTGATCGATAGTGCGAGAAGTATTCGTTCGCCATGGCAGTATCTACTGGATCAACATCTATCTGTCCGCATGGTACGCCCACACTAATAAGCTGATCGTATAAATAACCGAAAACATCGACGCGCATCTGCGTACCCTCGGGCGCGAGATATTTTGCCCATGCAGGATCCTGCACTTGTTCGACTCCTTCGACAATATAGGATTCCGGATGTATGCCCGGACCTATGAACGCGCATACGTCTTTTGGGTTTGTACCAAACGTCTCGGTCATAGCTTCAATAGTCTTCCTAGGCAACCCTAGTCCGGTCGGACGCCAGCCGCAGTGTGCAAGCGCAATCGCACGATGCTTTCCATCATAAAGAGCTACCGGAAAGCAGTCTGCGGTTGGTAGCGCGAGCACGACATCAGTCTCGTCAGTCATGAGGGCTTCCGCCGCAATGCTTGTGCCGCACCGGTCTCTGCCGACGCGCACAATCTTATCCGCGTGCTGTGGAAGCAGGGAGGCCATGTCTTCCCTCTTTGCTCCTAAGGTCTTTAGAAACTTCTCTTGATTTGCATGCGCGTCCTCTTCACCGAACTTGTCGGCCATATTCCCGTCGCTCTTTGTTGATATGCGATACAGGAGTCCCTTCATGATGGGGACTATAGCACGCTAGTTCTTTAGTCCCGCGCCCTTTTTGAAGAACCAAAGGACCGCGACCAGGAAGACGATAATGAAGGCGCCCATTACGGCAAAGGAGGTAGTGAGCGGCACATCTGAAACGCCAAGGAAGCCGTACCTAAATGCATTGACCATATACAGGATCGGATTGAGCAATGAAAGTTGCTGCCAGAACGGCGGTAACATCTCAACTGAATAGAACACGCCGCCGAGGTACGTGAGTGGGGTCAGGACGAAGGTGGGAACGATGCTGATGGCATCGAAGGATTTCGCGAACATACCGTTGACGAGGCCGGCGAGCGCGAACACAACCGAGGTAAGGATGGCCGCACCAAAGATTATGAACGCGTTGTATATAACCAGGTGCGTGAAGAAAAGCGAGACGAGGAGCACCAAGAAACCTACCAGCATGCCACGAATAACGCCGCCGGTTACGAACCCAGCAACCACGACCCAGCTTGGCATCGGCGAAACGAGCATTTCCTCGATGTGCTTCTGGAACTTCGCAAAGAAGAACGTCGAGACTGTATTCATGTACGAACTCGTAATAATGGTCATCATGACGAGGCCCGGCACAATATATGCCATGTATGAAAAGCCATCGATATCCGCTACCTGACTACCAATAAAGGCACCGAAGATGACGTAGTAGAGGGTATTGGTGACAACTGGCGGTAGCAGGGTCTGCGACCAGATGCGGAAGAGGCGCGTTGTCTCCTCGCGCACCATCGTTGTATAACCGTGGATTATTGGGGACCTCATGCCTTAATTAGGTTAACGAATACCTCTTCGAGCGATCCTGAGTTGCGCACATTGGCAACCTGTACGCCAATCGACGAGAGCTTACGGAACGCATCGTTCACCGTCTCGCCAGGCTTAAGCGTAAGCTCGAGCGTGTTGTCATCGATCTTCGTGAGCGGGTAGCCTTTCAGCAACTGCATGTTCGCCTCGGTCAATGGCTCTACCGTATCGAGCTGCATAGTTATAAAGCTGAGCTTCTTGAGGAGCTGCTTCATGCTCCCCTGCTCAATGATTTCGCCCTTATTGATGATGGCTGCGCTCCTGCAGAGCTGTTCTGCCTCTTCGAGGTAGTGGGTGGTGAGGATGATGGTCGTGCCTTCAGCATTGATGCGCTTCAGGTACTCCCACATGCCACGGCGGAGCTCCACATCGACGCCCGCGGTCGGCTCATCCAGAAGCAGTACCTTAGGCTCATGAACCAGGGCACGCGCAATCATGACGCGACGCTTCATGCCGCCTGAAAGTCGCATACTCATCTCGTTGCGCTTCTCCCAGAGGCCGAGATCTTTGAGCATCTGTTCGGCGCGCACGATTGCTTCCTTCCTTGGAATGCCGTAGTAGCCAGCCTGATCAACGACAACGTTGATCACCTTCTTGAACATATTGAAGTTGAACTCCTGGGGCACGAGTCCGATAAAGGATTTGGCCGCGTCCGGATCAGCGTCTATGGAGACTCCGTTGATCATCACCTCACCGGAGGTTTTCCTGACGAGGTGCGAAATGATGGAGATGAGCGTGGTCTTCCCGGCGCCGTTAGGCCCAAGAAGCGCGAAGAACTCACCCTGTGGGATATTCATAGAGACACCTTTCAGGGCTTCCACGCCCTTTGAATACGTCTTTTTAACCTCTGAGACGGAGATGGCAGGAGTGTCGGTCATGGCGGGAGTATACAAATTCAAACCCCATGAAGCTAGTGGGCAATGAGCTACGCATGGTATTTGCCCATGCGGCAAGTATGATGTATCACATGGCTGCCCGTATTGATCGTAAAGGTCTCGTCCGTTTCTTCCGCTACTCGCTCGTAGGTGGATCTACGTTCGCTTTTGACCTCCTCCTTATTTGGGTTATGACCGAGCTCTTCGGCATTCCCTACTACATCTCCACTTTCATTGGATTTGTTATTGCTGTCTCACTGAACTACTTCATTTCACGCCGTTTCGTCTTCAAAGGTACCGAGCGCAAAGTACATCACGGGTACGCGTACTTTCTCTCATTCGCATGTGCCGGAGCGTTTCTCATCAGCGCAGCGGTTGCATTTCTTACCGAGACATTCCATCTCCACTACATGCTAGCGCGCGTACTGGTAGCCTGTGTCGTTGGAGTCGGCAATTACCTCTTCAATCTCCATTTCAACTTCAAAGTTGCCGGTCGCCATCACTAGCCGGGCTATACTGCTTCCATGCAGGAACTTATTGAACAGTTGCGATCATCACTTTCTGGTGATGTGACGGATGAAGCGGCCGAGCGCGAAAAGCACAGCCGCGATACAAGCCTCTTCACGAGGATGCCTTCGCTCGTTGTATATCCAAAATCAGCTGATGATGTTTCAGTACTCGTACGCTCAATACGAGAAGCAAAGGAGCGCGGTCAGGACGTATCTGTAACAGCACGATCAGCCGGTACTGATATGTCAGGCGGTCCCCTGACTCGCTCCGTTGTAGCGGTATTCACAAGGTATTTGAATAAGGTGCATGAAGTTGGCGACGGATACGCGGTCGTCGAGCCTGGGTCCTATTATCGTGATTTTGAGAAAGAAACACTCAAGAAGAATTTAATACTTCCCTCCTACCCTGCGTCCCGCTCTATCGCAGCGCTCGGAGGCATCATCAATAACGATTCGGGCGGCGAGCGCACCCTTGAGTACGGCAAAACGCGTGACTATGTCGAGGAGCTTGATGTCGTACTTTCTGACGGTAGCCAGGCATTATTCAAGAAGCTCAGCCCGGCGGAGTTAGCGGAGAAGAAGGAACTCCAGACACTTGAGGGTCAGATATATCGCGACATGCACCGTCTCATTTCTGACAATTACGAGGCTATCAAAGCTGCGCGGCCGAAAGTGTCAAAGAATTCGGCTGGATATGCGCTTTGGGAAGTCTTGGGCGAAGACGGAAGTTTCAATCTCGCAAAGCTCATCACTGGCGCACAGGGCACCCTCACCCTTGTCACGAAAGCGAAGCTACGCCTCATACATCCGCAGCCACACAGGTCTATGCTCGTAATCTTTTTGAAGGACATAAAGGACCTTCCCGAAATCGTGCGACGCGTACTCGCGCGTAATCCAGAGTCATTTGAATCGTATGACGATCATACGTTCAAACTTGCAGTGCAGTTCCTGCCGCAAATGCTTTCGCAGATGGGCCTTCTGCGTGCGCTTCGTCTTGGCATGGCATTTATTCCAGAGATGCTCATGCTACTTCGAGGAGGCGTACCAAAACTTGTCCTCATGGCAGAGTTCTCCGAAGATACGCACCAGATTGCCGTGGTACGAGCACAGCAGGCTAAGGATGATCTTGCCGAATTTGAACTTCCAACAAAGGTGCTCAAGAACGAGCGTGTGTCTGAAAAGTATTGGATTGTGCGTCGGGAGAGCTTTGCTCTTCTACGTAAGAATCTCCACGGGTACTATGCGTCTCCGTTTATCGACGATTTTGTTGTTCCACCAGACACATACCCAGAGTTCCTTCCCCGTCTCTACGCAATACTAGACGAGTACAAGCTCATCGACACAATCGCGGGACACATCGGCAATGGTAACTTCCACATCATCCCGCTCATGGATCTTAATAAGCCTGAGTCGAAGAAGATAATTATCGAGCTTTCCCGCCGCGTGTACGATCTTGTCATTGAGTATGGCGGCACCACGACTGGCGAACACAATGACGGCATCATTCGTACGCCGTACCTCCCGCAGCTCTTTGGTGAGCATGTGATGTCTTTGTTTGAAGAAACAAAGCGCATCTTCGATCCTCTAAATATATTTAATCCCGGCAAGAAGGTTGGCGGTACGTTCGCGGATATAGAGCGCGATTTACTAACGAAGAGCTAAGGAGAAAGCCGTCGCGATCGCGACGGCTTTGCCCATACGTTACGTCTCTGGTCTGGCCAGCCTTTGCGCGCGCGCGTTCAGCTCCTGGATGATGTTTCGGAAGAACTTTTCACGCATGTTTTTCGGAACACCTTTAAGCTTGAACGCTTCGATGTCGATGACCCCGTCTTGGGCCTCCTCGACACCATAGACGTGCATGTCGGAGAAGAAGGATCCGAGAATGACGAGCTCTTCATGTTTGAGCACGCGCCGTTCGTTTGGGGACTTCTTATCTGTCTGCTTTGGAGCCATCTGCAACCTCGCTGGTATGGGTGAATGTACTATCGGGGCTTCCCGATATTGATGAGATTATAATACAAAAAATTGATTTAATCAAATCACTCTTTTATTATCCACATTCCCCGCTGTCTTCCTTGCGAATTCATCTAGTTTGTAGCATAGTACATACACCTCGCAGGTCCCCCTCCTCGTGCGGCCCTTTCAAGAAGTCGTCCAAGTTAGGAATCAGCGGGTGTTATCAAGTTCACGACAGCCAAATGTCCACAAACAAGCTCTACGTCGGTGGTATCCCATACCGCACGACCGAAGACGAGCTCCGCACCGCCTTTGAAGAGGCTGGTACGGTTACCTCCGTCAGCATTATCAGCGATCGTATGACCGGCCGCTCTCGCGGATTCGGTTTCGTCGAAATGGCAGATGAGGCCCAGGCCCAGGCTGCTGTTGACCGTTGGGATGGCAAGGAAATGGATGGGCGTATGCTCTCCGTATCCTTCGCGCGTCCTCAGGGCGACCGCCCTGCTCGCGATAACAATCGCGGCGGTGGCGGCTTCGGCGGCGGCAATCGCGGTGGTTTCGGAGGAGGCTACTAAGCCAAACACTCGCTACTAAGAAAACACCCCCGGATATCCGGGGGTGTTTTCCTTTAAGTTTAGGAGCAGGTATTCGGTGCCGGTTCGCCTTTCTCTCGGGATACTGCAAGTTTCTTCGCTTCCGCATGCCATCCGATGAGATTCGAGAATATCTGGATGAAGGATGCGAGTGCAGCGAGAGCAAGGATGAGGATGACCGGCCACGCAAGCGGTGTAGCGTATGCGAAGAACACTACGAGGAAGCTAAACCAGAGTCCCGTGCACCATGGGCAGTTCAGCAAGGCGCCCATTGTACCCAGAAGCGATTCAGGAGGTGAGGTACGGAACCAGGCGCGGATAAAGTCCGTGATGTGGTCGTAGGTAAAGAGACGCACCAGCCGGAAGATAGCGAGCGCCATGAGAATGAAGTTTCCAAACGTTATGCCAAGTGCAATCTTCCCGGTCTGCAAAAGCCACGATGATGCCATGAGCACGAGTACTGCAAAGAAGATCGAGAACGCGAGATTCCAGAAGTGTATACGCATAGTGTTGTGCCTAGTAGTATACAACGAACCATATGACTGTTCCTCCAGAGGATATCCGCGCACTGGTGTGCGATAAATATGACGGCGATTCGAGCGTGGATACCTCTGCAGATATAGCGCGCTTGGAGCAAGGCGAGCCCCTCGCGTACGTTATCGGCTGGATACCATTTCATGGCTGTCGCATTGGCCTCTCGTCGCACCCTCTGATACCGCGCGCGGAGACGGAGTTCTGGACCGAGAAACTTATCGCTCACCTTGTGGAGCGATTTGGTGATACGCCGTTCACGCTCCTTGATCTATGCGCAGGCTCAGGCGCGATTGGCATAGCGGTTTTAAAATCCCTTCCGAACGCATCGGTAACTTTTGCGGAACTTATTGATACGCATGTTCCCCAGATCCGTGAGAATGTGCATGCGAACGACATCGACGCCGAACGCACCCGTATCTTAGTTGGCGACCTCTTCAATGCAGTGCCCCATGAGCGCTTTGATGTCATCGCAACAAATCCTCCCTACGTTCCATCGGTACGAACTCTTGATGCGAGCGTAATTGATCACGAACCTGCGGAGGCGCTCTTTTCAGGATCGGACGGGCTCTTACACATACAGCGCATCCTAGAAGGTTCGGCGGCTCACCTACTTCCAGGCGGCGAGCTATGGCTTGAGTGCGACATCGTCCATGCAGAAGAGGTACGGGCGCTCGCAATAACAAATGGTGCACGGTCAGCAGCTATCAACGACGACCAGTATGGTCGCCCCCGGTACCTAGTGTCATACTATCCGTAATGGAAGACGAGCTCCCTGAGGCACCCATAGAGGCGATCGGCTCTCCCCTCTCCTTTCTCCCGCGCGTTGATAATGCGTACGATCTTGTTTCGATACTTTTTACGGGCATTTTTCTACTGTGGGCCATCTATACCGTCATCTCCATATACCACTGGCTACGCTATGGGCACAATTCATGGATAGCAGTGCCGTCCATTGCTCTTCATCTTTTCATATCGGCAGTGCTTATGATATTCGCAACCTCCGGGTTCAATTAATATGACTGAATTTAGACTAGAGCGAGGAGAGAAGGTTATGCGCGCAGTTAGGAAGCACTGGTTCGTGCTTGTGCTCGAGATACTGCCGTTCGTGCTCATGGCACTGGTGCCGCTACTTATACCCGACATACTCGAATTCATCTCGCGCGGAGGATCTTCCGGTCTTGATCGATTCACTACGCTCCTCACGCTCGAGAATCCATGGATAAGGCTTGCAGTCGGTCTCTGGTGGCTCGTGCTCTGGGTCACCGCGTTCAGTGCCTTCACGAGCTATTATTTGAACGAATGGATCATAACGACGCACCGCATCGTGGAAATAAACCAGCACGCGTTCTTCAGCCGCGAGGTTTCTAGTCTCCTATTAAACCGTGTGCAGGATGTCCGTACGGATATCTCCGGATTGTTCGCCACCTTGCTAGGGTACGGAACCCTAACCGTGCAAAGTGCGGGCGCAAACGACTATTTCCATATGCACGGCATCCCCCATCCGCAGGAGCTCCGCGATCTCGTTATGCGAGAAATAACAGAGTTTCATAAGAACGTAAATACGTCGCGAGTAATCTGATAGACTAGGGGCAATGAATGAGCCTCTTTCGACCGAGCCATATAAGGGCGTACGCGACTTCTACCCTGCAGATTGGGCGCGTTTTGAGGCGATCCTAGAGCGTCAGCGTCGGATGCTTCGGTCGTGGGGATATGAGGAGTACCAGGCGTCTCCTCTTGAGAGCGCGGAGCTGTATGAAAAGAAGACGAGTGAGGAGATCGTCTCCGAGCAAACGTATACCTTCGAGGACCGTGGTGGCAGGCGCGTCACACTCCGACCCGAGATGACCCCGACGCTTGCGCGTATGGTTGCAGGCAAACGCCGCGAATTATCATTCCCGCTCCGTTGGTTTTCTATCGGTAACCGTTTCCGTTATGAGCGCCCGCAAAAGGGCCGTACGCGTGAGTTCTACCAGTGTGATGTTGATCTACTCGGTCTTCCTGAGGGAGAGGCAGATGTCGAAGTGGTTATGCTTGCAGACCAGATGCTGAAAGCGTTCGGCGCGCATGGGAACGAGTATGTCATCCGCATAAATTCTCGCTCACTTCTTACAAAGGCTTGCGATGCTGCAGGCCTCACCGACGACCAGGTGAAGGGATATCTCCGCCTTCTCGACAAAAAGGACAAGATGCCTGCCGCTGATTTCTCTGAGAAGCTTCGTGAGATAACCGACACTGACCCGCTAATGTTGATCGAAAATGATGATGCGCGCATCACTGGAGAAAAGGAAGCCGTGACTGGACTGGTCGCAACACTACAGGAGCGCGGCGTGTCTGGCGCTACTTTCGATCCGACCGTTACCCGCGGATTTGATTACTATACCGGCCTTACCTTCGAGGTATTTGATGTGAATCCGGAGAATCAACGCGCCATACTTGGGGGGGGACGCTATGATCGTTTGCTCGCGCTATTTGGAGGCGAGGCGATTCCTGCTGTCGGATTTGCAGTCGGCACCACTACCCTTTCTGATTTCCTTGAAACACATGGGCTCCTTCCGGACGCGAGTGCTGCGCCGCAGGTATACCTCGGCACTCCTTTGCCAGCTGACCGTGAGCTTGCTGCGAAGTTTGCTCAGTCGCTCCGTGCCGAGGGTCTACGCGTGTTCGTTAACCTGACAGAGAAGAATCTCGGTGACCAGGTCAGGGATGCGGTACGCCGCGCTATTCCCTATTTCCTTCCCTACGGCGCAGAGGAAGAATCGAGCGGCCGCGTGCGTCTGAAGGCACTTGTAACGGGTGAGGAGAACGACGTTCCGTCGACTGACGTCGCGGAGTTCGTAGCGGGTAGCTAGTATGCGTCAGATTACGTTCGACATCGAGACCGCTAATATACTCCCCTCGTTCCAACGAGGAGACATGACGCAGCTCGAGCTCGCACTTGTGGGCGTGCATGATTCAGAGACAGGTGAATTCTCTTCCTATGTAAAGGAAGAGCTTCCGCAGCTCTGGCCCATCATTGAGCGCGCAGATCTGCTGATTGGGTACAACTCAGATAGTTTTGATATACCGCTCCTAAACCGCTATTACCCAGGCGACCTCACCAAGATCCGCTCTCTTGATCTTATGGTCGAGGTGCAAAAGGTGCTTGGTAGGCGCCTCAGGCTTCAGTCGCTTGCCCAGGCAACACTGGGTCGCGGCAAGGGCGGAGACGGGTTGAAGTCGGTTGAGTGGTGGCAGCAGGGTCTCGTCGACAAAGTTCGGGCATACTGCATTGAGGATGTGCGTATTACGCGTGAGCTGTTCGATCATGCTATTGAGCACAGCGCGCTAAAGTATATGGATTTCAAGACTAAGCGGGACGTGAAGCTCGATACTTCAAAATGGCTTCTTCCTGAAGAGCCGGTCGCTCTTACCCATACGCTTCCGTTTTAGCCTTTTGTGCGTGCTATCATCGTCCTATGGACATGGACCGCAGAGCATGGCTCATCCCCGGCGCAATAGTGCTTGCTGGCATTATACTTTCGTTCACAATCTACTCCGTTCGAACAACGCACATTCTTGGTGCCCCTGAAGGCGATGTCGGCGCACTTCGCCCCATACACCCAAACGAACACGTCATTGGAGATCCCGAGGCGTCAGTAATTATCGTCGAGTATGCGGATATTGATTCCCCGTACGCAAAGGAGTTTCAGCAGACTCTCGCCCAACTTGTGACTGAGTATGGACCCACTGGTAAAGTCGCGTGGGTGTACCGCCACTTTCCACTCATCGACCAGCATCGCTACTCTGTAGAACACGCTGAGGCAGCCGAGTGCGTCGCCTCCCTAGGAAATCGCACGGCTTTCTGGCGCTTTATCGACCTCATACAGGCAAATGCGCCGGGCTCTGCGCAATTCAACCCTTCTGGTTACCCTGCAATTATCGCGCAGCTTGGCGTCGACGCGACCGCGTTTAATGAGTGTCTCACCTCAAATCGCTTCTCAGCAAAGGTAGAAGCTGACTTTGCGAACGCCCTTGAAATAGGCGCGGATGCTTCACCCTACAGCGTGCTTCTTATAGAAGGAAGAGAGCCGGCAGTCATAAACGGCTCGGTCCCGTACGCAACCCTAAAGGAGATAGTCGACGCAGCGCCCTAAAGGTCGCGAAGGATGCTATCAATGCGCTCATGCGCATCACGTAGCCACTTGCGAATGTCTGTGCGTATGCGCTCGGCATCTGCTTCTGAGCGCGGCTGCTTCTCCCAGTTGTAATCGATAATATCGTGGGTGAGAAGGTTCCGTACCGTCTGTACCCGCTCGAGTAGTGCGCGCTGCTCGCGCATCGCACGCGTTGTGTCGAATTCGTCAGCCATAGTTTCAGTATACCGCTAGGCAAAGAGTTTAAGCACGTCGTCGTATGCAGTTGGCTCCCCTTTGCGCCACTTCCCAGAAAGCAGCTCTCCTATGACTTCGTCCAGCAGCGCGGTGAACGCAGCGCGCGTCTCGTCGGTAAGGGGAATCGGGTGATCCTCTATTTTCTCTGCGGCAACCTGTACGATCTTGGCCGAGCGCGTCTCATGGCCGTTTGATCGCAGCAGCAGGTCATAAAACGCAAGCTGGTGCCGATATTCCTCGTCATGTGCACGTATAGCACTTGCTGTCTTAAAGTCGACAATACACTCGCCACCATCGCTATTAAAGACCGCATCCACCTTACCCCGAAGCAGCACTGCTTCGCCCTGCACCGTACGCGTATGCGTATATGTCTCTTCGACCGCAACAACCTCGTCGTTTCGTCCTTCGTGCGTAAGATATGTGGCGAGACGCGCACGTGCATCACTTGCCATATGATCGAACGCTGCGTTTCGTGGAAGGAGCGACTTGCGTAGTGAGCGCTCGAGCGCAATGTATGCAGCACTCTCCTCCTTTGTCTTAAGGAAGGCCGCAATACCCTCATGAACGGCATTTCCGATGGTTATGGCAGGAGTCTCAGGTTCTCGTAGGCGCAGGACACGCTTGGCGAAAAAGCACGCAGGCGATTCAAGATATTCTTTTAACGCAGACGGGGAGAGGCCTTCATCCGTCAGATAGGTTTTCGTAAGCTCACAAACGAGCTTCGATGCATCAATATCCGTATGAAGCACAGGAATAGGGTCATATGCAACCTCGATCCTTTCCAGCCCTTCCGGTATAAGCATGGAGGGCGCGCGATCTTTGCCATCTCCTGACTCGTTCGCATATGAGAGAACGACCTCATCCTTAGCGCGTGTGAGCGCGACATAGAACTGCCGAAGCACATCGTCCAAGGTACGTTTCTGATCTATTGGCGTAGGGATGAGTGGCGCTTTACCCCCCTTTTCCCATTCATTAGCGGTAAGCCCGACAACAAACACCCGCTCAAACTCCATGCCCTTCGCCTTGTGTGCTGTGATGACTGTCACGTGTCCTTCCCGCTGCAAAACGGATGATTTAACGCCTGCAAGACCGTGCTCGCTCGCTTTGGTGAGTGCATCGACAATACGCGGAAAGGTCGCTTCCTTATCGCGGGCGATCATATCCTCCACATGCATATAGAGCTTCCTGAGGAGTACGAGGTCATCTCCTATATGTTCAGCGTAAGAAAGAACATATCCGCGTGCACCTGATTCCTCAAGGAGGCGCGAGAAGAGTACGAGCGCGGGCTCTGCGAGCGCCAGCTTCTGTAGGCTCTCGAGCGTTTCGGCTATCTTTGGGTATGTAGTCCTAAGCGCGTCCAAAAGCTCGTGGTCACGGTATCGCAAAAGCATGGAGGCGCGCTCCGGGAGCGGAATCTGCCACCAAGGGGCAAGGAGAGATTCTCTAAGTGAAGCAACGTCCAAAGGATCCGCAACCGCACGCATATAGGCGAGCAATGAGCGCAGGAGTGGCCTTGATTCAAGTGCCATGTCGCCCGCGCGAAGTACCGGCACACCACGTGCGCGCAGGTGTTCACTCATGAGGTCGGCGGTAGAGTTGCGGCTCGTGATAATGGCAATCTCATGGGGAGTGGTGCCCGATGCGATAGACGATTCAACAAGCTGCGCAACTTGGTCGCGCTCAGCGAGCGGGTCTGGGGAAATGAGCAGTCGCATGGATGCGTTACCCTCGCGCGTTGCTGTTAGCTCAGCATGCTCTCTATCGCCGGCGTGCTCGTTCATGAGCGCATGTGCAGCATCTAAGATGCCTTGGTACGACCGGAAGCTCTCAGCAAGTGCAATGACCTCAGCCCGAGGGTAGCGAGCAATGAACTCGTTGAAGTGCGTTGCATCGGCTCCTTGGAAGCGGAAGATTGCCTGTTTCTCATCACCCACTACAAACAAGTTCGGATGCTCGTCGTAGGCGAGCACGTCCAGAAGCGCATGCTGGAGCGCATTTGCATCCTGATGCTCATCGGCAAGCACGTACTGGTATAGCTCTTGAAGCTCAGCCGCGAGGGCAGCATCCTCCTGAATCGCATCGACCGCCCTCCGGAGCATATCTCCAAAATCGTAGACGCCGCGCTTTTCCTTAAGCACCTCGTACGCTTCAATGATGCGCGCCGCCTCATATGCCTTCTCGAGCCGCTCGAGCTTCTTCTGTCCCTCCGGCTTCAGCTCCCCTTCCTTCTCGCCACGTACATACCTGAGCGACGGATCCGCTTCAAGGCGTTTCCCTTCCTCCCCTATCCATTCCCTATACATATCGAGTGTTATGCGCTCGCGTACAAGATCCTTCTGCAGGGATGCGAGATCCTTTAGGTAATGAAACGGTGACTTAGGGGTACGAAGATGCGCAACCTCCTCGGTCTCTAGTACCTCTCGCCATAGAAGCGTGTTCTCCACGTCGCCCATGAGGCGGCGGGATGCGAAATCTGGAAAAGACTCAGCATGTGTATTTAAAATGTACTCTGCAAACCCGTGGAAGGTCGATATGAACACTTCCCTGCCCACTTTTTCCCCTACGAGCTCAATGAGCCTTCTACGCACCGTACGCGCAGCAGAATCGGTAAATGTGAGCACAAGTATGTTGGTGGGGTTTGCCTGTGTCTTTAGAAGAATATTTGCAATGCGAAGCGTGAGGATGTGTGTCTTCCCCGTACCCGGTCCCGCGACCACAAGCACCGGTCCCTCGACCGTGTCGACGGCCTTCTTCTGGGCCGGGGTCAGCTTCGTGTAGTGTTCGGTAAAGCGCTCCTCAGGATTCATTCCCCTAGTGTACCTGAATATAAAAGACACGCCCCAGAGGTTTTCCTCCGGGGCGTCTTTATCCTCGCATCTGGCCTAGTCGAGGCGTCGGGTCAGCCGGCGCAGGTCGCTGCAGAAGCCGCGACGGAACCGGGCCACTTCACGCGCCCGATCGCGTTCACGATCCTCGTAGTATTCGAGGACGTCGCCGGCGAATCGAGCGCGGGCGTTTGCGTTGCGTCCGCCGCCGCGGACCGAGGCTGACAGGTCTAGGTCGTAGCCGCCGTAGCGGTTCGCCCGATTCTGATGGCCGGCGGTATCACAGTAGGTCTGGGACCTGGCATAGGCCTGCAGGAAGCGGACGCGGCCTTGGGTCTCGAAGTACAATAGCGCAGAGACCGGAGTCCCGGACGCAGGGTCCATGATCCGGTCGCTTGCGCGGATGTCGAGCTCCTGAGCGACGACTGGCGTTGCGAAGATGGAAAGGGCTGCCGAGATGGCGAGCACGGTGGTCTTCATGATGCACTCCTTCGTGCGTGGGTTACGGCCATCTGGCCAACTCTTTCCAGTATACCAGATTGAGTATATATGTCAAGAAGGCCCCGTTCGGGGCCTTCTTCTAGTAGCTCTTCAGGCGACGGGACTTTTCGTGCGTACGAATCTTCTCAAGCGCCTTGGCCTCGATCTGACGAATACGCTCGCGAGTCACACCGAACTCCTTACCCACTTCCTCGAGCGTATGGTACACGCCATCAAGGAGACCATGGCGCATCTCAAGAATCTTGCGCTCCTTTGGTGAAAGGTCGTCGAGGATGTCACGGACCTGCTCGGTAAGAATACGCTCGGAAGACTCCTGAATCGGAGACGGAATCTTGTCGTCTGCGATAAAGTCACCAAGCGTGGATTTCTCATCATCATCAGAACCAATTGGGTTCTCAAGGGAAAGAGTGTCCTGATTGATTTTCTCAATCTGGTAGATCTTATCTACCTCAACACCCATCTCAACCGCAATCTCTTCTGGCTGCGGGTCACGACCCAAGGCCTGCGCGAGACGACGTGACACCTGCTTATATTTGGCGATAGTCTCGACCATGTGCACTGGAATGCGGATGGTACGAGATTGGTCTGCAAGCGCGCGGGTGATAGCCTGACGGATCCACCATGTTGCGTAGGTCGAAAACTTAAAGCCTTTGTTCCAATCGAACTTGTCGACAGCTTTGAAGAGGCCGAGATTTCCCTCCTGAATAAGGTCGAGGAGGGTGAGGTCTGGGGAGCGGCCCACGTACTTCTTGGCGATAGACACCACAAGACGCAGGTTGGAGCGGGCGAGAATATTACGCGCCTCGTCATCCCCCGCCTCAATGCGCTTTGCGAGCTCGCGCTCCTCAGCAGCGGTCAGAAGTGGGTACTGGCCAATCTCACGAAGATAAATTTGAATAGAATCGTAACCGGAAGATTCACGCCCCTTGATGTTGCGGGTCGCGAGATATTCGTCAGCATTATCCTCGAGCATGCCGCCCTCGAGAATATCGATGCCTGCAATCGTAAAACGCTCATAGAGCTCATCAAGGAACATGACGTCGTCTTCAACATGCGGAAACTCCCTGAGGATCTCACTATAAGTGATGTAGCCGCGCTCCTTTCCCTTCTGAATGAGTAGCTCTGCCTTATCGGCCTTCTGCGCCTGCGCCTTTGCTTTAGCACCCTTAGCAGCTGTGCGTACAACCGCCATCGCACGAACGCTCTTAGCCGCTTTCTTTGCAACGGTTTTCTTTGCAGGAGCTTTCTTTGCGACTTTCTTTACCACTTTCTTAGCTGACGTCTTCTTGACGCTCTTCTTAGCAATAGTTTTCTTCGCCGGCTGCTTTGCGGCTACTTTTTTATTAGCAACGGGCTTTTTAGCCTTCGCAGGCTTTTTTGTGGTAGGCATGGGAAATGTGTGAAGGGGTCTTAAAGGGATGCGAGCTGGCTCGAGAGCTCCGTGCAGAGCTTCGATAGCTGGGCGATCTCCGATTCGTTCCGTGCAGCTTCGGCTAGCCGAAGGCGCATAGTCGCGTCATTAAGCCGTTCGCTTAATACGGCGTGCTCGAACGCGCGAACAAGATCATCTGCTTCTGTTTCTCGTGGCGACTCCCCGAAGGCAAGTCCGGCCTCAAAAAGGGCGCGCTCGGGAGGAGGCTCCTCCGGTAACGCTGCTCCAGTAATACGACTATACTCGCTCGTCAAGCGTTTCGCAATGGCAAGGTCTGGGTAGCTATGGATGATAGCACGAACAAGGATGGCGCGCTGATCTCTGGGCGTCATTGAAGTAGACGATTGAGGAGCAGATTTCTGAGCGGTCGATGAGGAGGTGGGGCGATCTCCTTTCGGTAGCCCTGCACGCACTGCGTCCGGCGTCGTCCCAAGTGCCCGGGATATAACACCCACGAAGTGCTCCCGCTCTAGAGCAGACGGGATAGCCGCGACCAAAGGCAGTACCGTCTTCTCGACCGCGATCACGAGTTTGTGCGAATCGGTCTCGGAAGAAGCCAGAACTGATAGGAAGAATTCAACAATAGACTCCGCATCTTTAACGAGCCGAGTAAACTCTTTAGGATCTTCATTTGCGATATCTGCAGGATCCTTTCCCAGAGGGAGCCGAACTGCCTTTACACGCATACCTGCAGACAGGGCTGCGTGTGCGCTCTTGGCACTTGCGGCGAGTCCTGCCCTATCAGCATCCAATGCGAGCATAAGGTTATCTGCGTAGCGCTTGATGAGCGCAATATGTCGGTCGGTAAGCGCGGTACCGGAAAGCGCGATGGTGTTTGCAAAGCCAATCTGGTGGAGGAGTATAAGGTCGAACTGCCCTTCCACAAGAATAGCGAACCCACGCTGACGTATCGCATCCTTGGCCTTATCGAGGCCAAAAAGTATTTCCGATTTTTTATAGAGATCTGTTTCCGGTGAGTTTAAGTACTTCGCCTGATCATTCGGATCCAAAGAGCGGCCAGTGAAGGCTACCGTGCGGCCAGCAATGTCCTTAATTGGGAACATGAGGCGATTCCGGAAACGGTCATAGAAGGTACCGCGCTTTTCGTCAGCCTCCTTGATGAGTCCTGCAGCCTCCATTTCCCTTGTTGCGAATCCTGCTGCAGTAAGTTCCTCAAGCAATGTGCGCCACGCATCAGACGCGTAGCCGATGCTCCAATTCCTAATGGTCTCGTCTGTAAGTCCGCGCGACTTCGCATATGAGTATGCAGCACCCTTGGGGTCCAGGTGCTCCACGTACTTCTGCTCCGCTCGCGCCATCGCCTCACGAAGCCTGTCGAGCTTCCCTTTGTTATCATTGCCACCCTTCTCATACACAACCTCAACGCCCGCCTTTTCTGCAAGAATCTTTAGCGCTCCCTTGAAATCCACGCCCTCCATCTTCTCGATAAATGTGAAGATGTCGCCACCCTGGCTCGTGGAGAAGCAGTAATAGGAGTTGCGTTCCGGGTTCACAAAGAATGACGGGGTCTTTTCCTTCGTGAAGGGCGAAAGCCCTTTCAGGTAGCGGCCGGACTTTGTGAGCTTCACGTACGGCGCCACCACCTCTTGGATGGTGAGCTTATCTTTTACCTGCTGGACCGTATCGGGCATGTACCCCTAGTGTACCCTCTTTTCCGTCTGGCTTCATTTGACAGATCCCCTGCTACGTATTTAACTCCCCCTAGTTGAAAGGAGATTGCCATGACTAAAATTCGAGTCTCAAGTCTCGTCAGGGACTTGGGCATCACCCAGTACCTCAAGGATTTGCTCGAGCAATACGGGCTAACGACAGTGAGGAAGCTCGCGAACTGTGAGGGCACCACCCTTCGCCAGATCAAGGGTCTTGGCGCAGACAAGATACGAATCCTCGCCGAAGAGCTCGACCAGCACCAGATCCCGCATCGGCTTCGTGAGTAGCGAAACAACAAGGCCGCGTCATCTGACGCGGCCTTTGAAATAGCAAAAGGCCCGCATGTGCGGGCCTTTTGCTATAACACTCTTTGCTAGACAGCTTCTGCCATCTGGCGCTCTGCCTCTTCCTCCATCTCGCGACGAAGCTTTGCGCGTTCTGCCTGAAGCTCCGAGATAGCCTCGTGCTTCTTGCTTCCTGCAAAGCCCGTACCAGCCGGAATGAGGCGGCCGAGAATAACATTCTCCTTGAGGCCGCGAAGCGTATCGACGGAGCCCTTGAGAGCTGCGTTGATGAGAATCTTCGTGGTCTGCTCGAAGGACGCAGCTGAAAGGAATGAGCGGCGAGACAATGCGGACTCCTTGATACCAAGGACCATCTCACGCGCCTTAGGCGCAATCTTCCCTTCTGCCTCCATAGTCTTCACCGATTCTGCGAACTCCCAGTGCTCGACGACATCGCCAACCGAGTAGTCAGAATCGCCAGTGTCGGTGATCTTAACGCGGGAGAACATCTGCTTGACCACGACCTCGAGGTGCTTACGGGACACGGATGCACCCTGAAGCTCGTAGATCTTGGAGGTCTCCGCAATGATGTACTCCTGTACCGCTGCGCGGCCCGCATACTCGAAGAGATCGTCAAGATCCGCGGAACCGTCGGTGAGGAACTGGCCTCGTACGACTGCGTCACCAGCCTTAACAAGCGCCATACGCGGGTGCGGTGCAGTGTACTCGATTGCGGCGCCGTTCTTCTTGCCCTGACCCGCTTCCGGAGCGACCACGATGATGCGCTCCCTGCCCTCCTCCCTGATCTCCGTGACCATACCGTCGGTCTTAGAGATGACAGCTGGATTCTTCGGCGAACGCTTCTCGAAGATTTCCTCGACACGTGGGAGACCCTGGGTAATATCGCCGCCCACAGATGCCGTACCGCCAGCGTGGAAGGTACGCATCGTAAGCTGAGTTCCCGGCTCGCCGATAGCCTGTGCTGCGACCGTTCCAACCGCCTCGCCGAGATCTACCGGCTGCTGGGTCGTTAGATCCATACCGTAACAGGTACCGCAGATTCCGTAGCGAGTCTCACATGCCATTGGCGAACGAACCGTGACCGCCTGTACATCTGATTCGGAGATCTTCACCGAGTCCTCTGTGGTGAGGTAATGACCCTTCTTGAAGAGGTCAGCAACCTCAGCGGAGAGCGTCCTGCCACGAATAGCCTCTGCGAAGTCAATGCGTATACCCGACGCTGAAACACGGGAGATAGCGGTACCACGCTTGGTGCCACAATCTCTTTCCGTAACGATGGAATCCTGCGCGACGTCGAACAAGCGGCGGGTAAGGTAGCCTGCACGTGCGGTTCCAAGCGCGGTGTCGGTAAGACCCTTACGCGCTCCGTGCGTACTCATGAAGTACTCGACCGGGTTGAGGCCCTCGGTCATCGAGGACACGATCGGCACCTCGATGGTCTCGCCGGCGGTGTTCTGGATGAGACCCTTCATGCCGGCCATCTGGGTAAGGTTACCCAAGGTACCGCGGGCGCCGGAGCGCACCATGTCATGGACAGAGCCTGCCGGATCGAGCTGCTCCTCGACAGCCTTCTCGACTTCGGTCTTTGCGCCGTGCCAGATCTCAATAACCATGCGGCGCTTCTCTTCCTCGGTCAGAAGACCGTTGCGGTAGTCATCCTCAATCTTAGTCACCTTTGTCTTAGCGCTTTCGATGATATCTCCCTTCTTTGCAGGGACCGACACATCGTCGATAGACCAGGACACGCCTGACTTGGTAGCGTACTCGAATCCGAAGCGCTTAACCTTGTTGACGATGCCCGGAACCGCATCGATGCCGTAGCGGATCATACAGTCATGCATGATGCCGGAAAGCACCTTCTTAGTGATGGCATCGTTGATGAATGGGTAGTCGCTTGGAAGGACCGTGTTGAACAAGAGTCGTCCGACGGTGGTCTCAAACAACTCACCATTGAACTGCTCATACTTCGCCTTGTCTGCACGAGGCAAAATTTTCACCATTGCACGCAAGTCGACAGCGTCGTACTCGTGCGCGAGGATGGCCGCATTTGGAGAGTCGAAGTACATGCCCTCACCCTTTGCGCCTGGAACGGCCTTGGTGAGCCAGAAGGTACCAAGCACGATATCAAGCGGCTTCTGGGTCATGACAATCATTTCGCCTGAACCCGGCTTCAAGATGTTCTTGTTCGCGCTCATGACGTTCTTTGCCTCCCACTGTGCCTCCTCTGAAAGCGGCACGTGAATTGCCATCTGGTCACCATCGAAGTCAGCGTTGAAGGCCGGACAGACGAGCGGATGGAGCTGGATAGCATCACCCTCGATAAGGCGAGGACGGAACGCCTGGATACCCTGGCGGTGAAGCGTTGGCGCGCGGTTGAGGAGCACATACTTGCCCTGGATAGCCTCTTCGAGGATCTCCCACACCTCTGGTACGCCGTCTTCAATGAGGCGACCTGCACCACGGATGTTGAAGGCGAGCTCGCGCGAGAGAAGTCCTGCGATGACGAACGGGCGGAAGAGCTCGAGCGCCATATGTTTTGGAAGACCGCACTCATCAAGCTCAAGGTCAGGACCCACCACGATCACGGAGCGGCCGGAGTAGTCGACGCGCTTACCGAGAAGGTTCTGGCGGAAGTAGCCCTGCTTACCCTTGAGGTAGTCAGCGAGACTCTTCAAAGGACGACGCTGTGCTGGCGTCATTGCACCTGCGTTAGCTCCTGACTTCCTAATCGAGTTATCAAGGAGCGCGTCTACTGCCTCTTGAAGAATGCGCTTCTCGTTACGAAGGATGACCTCCGGTGCGTGAATATCAAGAAGCTTCTTCAAGCGGTTATTGCGGTTGATGACGCGACGATATAGGTCGTTAACGTCAGACGTTGCATGGCGACCACCTTCAAGTGCGACCATCGGACGAAGCGCTGGCGGGATGACCGGAATCTTCGTGAGGAACATCCACTCAGGGCGCGTCTTAGCAGCAAGCATATTGGAGATAAGGGAGATGCGCTTTGCGAGCTTCTCCTTCTCTGCCTGGCCTGCGCTGGTGTAACGCTCTTCAAGCTTTGTCTTGAGCTCCTCCATCTTAAGTCCGCGGAAGAGGTCGTAGATGGCTTCTGCGCCAATACGCGCCTCGAACAGTGTGCCGTACTTAACCGAGTAGCGATGGTATGCGATCTCATCGAATACCTTACCTACAACGATCGTGTCGATCTCCTGCTTAGCAAGCGTCATGCGCTCCTTTAGAGCATCGCGCTGCTTATCGTCTGCGCACTCCTTGTGCTTACTCTTATATTCAGCCTCAAGCTCATTAAGAAGACGCTTTTTCACATCTTCGTTTACCTTCGTGACGATGTAGCCAGCGAAGTAGATAACCTTCTCCAGGTCAGTTGCAGGAACGCCAAGAAGAAGCGCCATGCGAGAAGGCATCGAGCGTAGGAACCAGATGTGAGCAACAGGAGTAACAAGCTCGATGTGACCCATACGCTCGCGACGGACGATGGAACGCGTGATTTCAACACCACACTTATCACAAACGATGCCCTTATAACGAATGCCCTTGTACTTGCCGCAGTAACACTCGTAGTCCTTCTCCGGACCGAAGATCTTCTCATCGAAGAGGCCGTGCTTCTCCGAACGCTGGGTGCGGTAGTTGATGGTCTCCGGCTTGGTGATTTCACCGCGGGACCATTCAAGGATACGCTCCGGGCTTGCGAGCGAAAGACGTAGCGAGTTCCAGTCGCGCGCGTGCGGTCCTGGGTTGCGCTTTCCGGTGCTGTTTGGTGTAGCCATAGGAATGTGGATTAGGACAGGACTATGCGTCCATGTCGTTATCGCGCGCGAGCGGCTCAATATCGAGCGCAAGACCGCGGATCTGGTTGGTAAGTACGGAGAACGATGCCGGGGTTCCCGCATGGGAGACCGGTTCGCCCTTCACGATTGCATCGAAGGTCGCCGAGCGGCCTGTGATGTCGTCAGACTTGATGGTGAGCATCTCGCGGAGCGTGTACGCGGAACCGTATCCGAGGAGTGCCCACACCTCCATTTCGCCAAAGCGCTGACCGCCGTTCTGCGCCTTTCCACCGAGCGGCTGCTGGGTGATAAGGGAGTACGGGCCAATGGAACGCATGTGGATCTTGTCCTCCACCATGTGATGGAGCTTTAGGATGTACATGTAGCCAACGGAGATCGCCTGTGCGAACGCCGCACCGGTGCGGCCATCGAAGAGCTGCATCTTACCGGAACGGTCGAATCCTGCCGCCTCGAGCTCGTTACGAATCTCATCTGCGGTAGCTCCTGCAAACGGCGGAACGATAGCTTGGTAGTTAAGGGTGTTTGCCGCAAGACCGAGGTGAAGCTCGAGAATCTGTCCGAGGTTCATACGACTCGGGACGCCGAGCGGGGTGAGGATGACATCGACAGGGTTACCGTCCTTGTCGTACGGCATGTCCTCGACCGGAAGCACGCGAGAGATAACGCCCTTGTTTCCGTGGCGTCCGGCGAGCTTATCACCCACCGATACGTTACGGACCTGTGCGACCGTGACTACGATCTTCTTGATGATGCCGCTCTCGAGCTGGTCGCCCTTCTCGCGTGAGAAGACGCGCACTCCGATAACGCGACCGCGCTTGCCGCCCTCCATGCGGAGCGAGGTGTCCTTCACGTCCTTGGCCTTGTCGCCGAAGATCGAGCGGAGAAGACGCTCTTCTGGGGTTAGCTGGGTCTCGCCCTTAGGCGTCACCTTTCCGACGAGAATGTCGCCAGGACGTACTTCTGCGCCGATGCGGACAACGCCTTCCTCGTCGAGGTTCTTAAGGCGCAATTCGCCGACGTTCGGGATGTCATGCGTAGTTACCTCCTGACCAAGCTTCGTATCGCGGACGGCGCACTCGAAGTCCTCGATATGAATGGTGGTGAACTTTGAGTTCTCCACGAGCCTCTCAGACACGATGATAGCGTCCTCGTAGTTCGCACCGCTCCAACTCATGAAGGCGACGCGGACGTTCTGTCCAAGCGCCATCTGGCCCTGATCGGTCGAGGAGTTGTCCGCGAGCACGTCACCCCTCTTCACCTTGTCTCCAAGGCGCACCGAAGGACGCTGCATAAACGCAGAGTTCTGGTTGGTCTGAGTAAGACCCTGGAGCTTGTACTCCTTCTTGCCCTTTGCGCCCTCGACGGTGATCTTGCGCGCATCGACATAGGTAACCTCGCCGGCATCCTCAGATATGACGAGACGGCCAGTGTTGCGAGCTGCATGACCCTCTATACCGGTTGCAACGAGCGGAGCCTCAGGAACGAGGACCGGTGTCGCCTGTTTCTGCATGTTCGAACCCATGAGCGCACGGTTCGCGTCATCATGGTCGACGAACGGAATCATCGCGGTTGCTGCGGAGAACATCTGGTAGGTTGATGCATCAATGAGATCAATCTCATTGCGTGACACAATTGCCGGTTCGCCGTTCTTTCGCGCCTCAATAACATCCGGGACGATGCGTCCCTTTTCATCGATTGGCGTTGCGCCGTGCGCAATGACACGACTCTCCTCCTCAAGTGCGTTGAGATACACGACCTCTTCGGTCACTGCGCCGTTTTTCACAACCGCGTACGGGGTCTCGATGACGCCAAACTCATTCGTGCGTGCATGAAGTGCAAGACGCAGGATAAGACCGATGTTCTGACCTTCCGGAGTATGGATTGGACAGAGACGACCGTAGTGGGATGGGTGCACGTCGCGAACCTCAAAGCCTGCGCGCTCGCGGGTGAGACCACCCGGACCAAGTGCTGAGAGCGTACGCATGTTCTCAAGCTCAGCGAGAATATTCTGCTGGTCCATGAACTGCGAAAGCTGGTTGGCAGTGAAGAACTCGCGAACCGATGCCTGGAATGGGCGCGGATTAATGAACGCCATCGGGAGCGAAGTTTCGCTCTCAATAGTACTCATGCGGTCCTGAATGTTGCGCTTCATACGCGACATACCCACGCGCATACGCGCCTGGAGAAGCTCACCGACGAAACGAACGCGACGGAAACCGAGGTGATCAATGTCGTCCGGAACCGCGTTCGGATCCTGGTTCATGCGCGCGATCTCAGCGACGATCTTCGTAAGATCATCGAGAGAAAGAACGCGATCTGCAAGCGCCTTGGCATCAAGCTTGCCAGCAAAGCGCTGATTGAGACGGTAGCGTCCAACCTTAGAGAGGTCGTAGCGCTCGGGGGTAAAGAGCGCGTTGACGTACTGCTTGGCGTTCTCGGGGGTAGCAAGATCACCATCGCGCATGCGGCGGTGAATCTCGACATACGCATCCTCCAGGGAGTTCGCGGTGTCATGGGCGATAGTCGCCTGCATTGCAGCGGTTGCGACCGCGTCGCCCTTAAAGCGTGCAAGGACATCTTCCTTAGTGCCTGCACCAAATACGGTGAGGAGGTTGGAGACTGGGAACTTGCGCTTACGATCGATCTTAACGTAGATCGCACCATCAGCATCAGATTCGATCTCGATCCATACACCGCGGCTCGGGATGATCTTCGCGCCAAAGAAGTTCTTTCCTTTCACTTCCTCTGCAACGAAGAACGCGCCAAAGGAGCGAGCAAGCTGCGGAACAATAGCGCGCTCGACACCACTTACGATGAACGAGCCGTGTGGCGTCATCATCGGAATGTCTGCGAGGAATATCTCCTGGGTCTTTTCAGTACCCATGGTCTTGTTGAGAAGGGTCACGGATACCTTGAGCGGTACCTCGTACGTACGCATATTCTCGCGCGCGGACTCTTCGTCACCCTTAGGATCACCTATCTCGAACCCGTCGATGCGGAGCTCGAACTTCTTTCCTGAGTAATCAGGGATCGGCGAAAACTCCTTGAAGAGTTCCATGAAGCCGTCCTTCAAAAGCCAGTTGAACGAATCCCGCTGGTGGCCTACCAGATCTGGGAACGGGACGCGGGGCGGCTGGAATGCCGCAAACGTCTTCTGCGTGAGCGTTTTGGTATTACGCATATCGTTCGCAAGTGTTATATATCGCCCAAAGAAACGCCGAATCGGCCCGTGTACAACGAGCCGCGTCCCGTTCCCTGGACGCTTTGTAAATAAAACCTTGATTTTGCTACCCCCAGAGTGCCCCCACCACTCAATCTTTTCTGGTTAGCCCTACTGTATACCCCAGTGTCTGTAGCGTCAATGAAAAGCGCATGAATCCTGAGGATTGCTATTTCTTCCTCTTTGCGCTGACTTTCTCTCTCCAGGCGTCTATCTCCTTATGGTTGCCTTTTTGAAGCACCTTAGGTACACGTAGCTTTTTTCCTTCCCATTCAACACTCTCTGGACGTGTATATATTTCTCTTGAGGCGATTCTTCGCTCCTCTACTGACTCATCTGTTCCAAGGACGCCAGGTATCCTGCGGGTGACCGCATCGACGATAGCCATTGCGGGTATTTCTCCTCCTGTGTAGACCGCACTCCCGACAGAATATGTATGAAGCTTCCCCATGGCCTTAGCTATCTTCTTCGCACGCTCGTCGATACCCTCGTACCTGCCGCACACAAGGACGACATCGTCATATTTTGAAAGCTTGTCCGCTTCCGTATTATTAAATTCTTTTGCTTCAGGCTGGAACCAAATGACTGCAATCTTTCCCTTCCTTCTGGCAAGGGATTTCTTTATTGCTTTAGCAACCGGTAGCGCAGTCATGACCATGCCAGGACCGCCGCCGTATGGTCGTTCGTCCACCTTTCCCCACCGGTTGGTCACATAGTCGCGCGGCGACTGGTAGTCGACAGAGATCTTCTTCTCTTTGCGCGCACGGCCAAGAATCGACGCGGATAAGTACGCCTCACAAGCTTCAGGGAACAGAGTGATGAGATGGAATCGGAGCATGTGTTTGAAGAAAGCGGCCTTTGCCGCTTTCATTCTAGCCTAGCGCTTCGACGGCCTCATCGACGGTACGCATATCATCGCGCTTGCCGCCAACTGGCTCATTGATCTTTAAGTTCACACGGGCATTGTGCTTCATGCCGACCACGCGAAGAAGCGTGCGGAGCGCCTTGGCGATATTGCCATCGCGTCCGATGATCTTGCCCATGTCCTCTGCGTTAACGGTAAGAGTGAGGAGGACGCCCATTTCGTCCACCGAGCGGGTGATGACGACCTGGTCTGGATTGTCTACGAGTGCTTTTACGACGTACTCAAGGAAAGCGTGGTCTTGGTCTTGCATAGCGGAATGGTAGGAATGTCAGAGTAAAGCTTTCGTGAGGAAGCAAATGCTTCCTGGCCGAGACTTACGCAGCTGGCTGCTCTTCCTCGGTAGCGGGTGCCTCTTCGGCAGGAGCTGCCTCAGGAGCAATCACCTCGGTCTCAGCAGCCTCCTCGGCTACCTCCTCCTCGGTCGGCGCCACCTCTACGGACTCCTCAGCAGCAGGAGCTGCTTCAGCTACAGGTGCCTCAGGAGCTACCTCAGCAGGCTTGTTCTTCTCGAGATTCTTCTTGGAGATGACCTGGATCTTCGGACCCTCGTACACCTTGTTGGCAATAAGGAGGTTCATGACCGACGGGGAGATCTGGGCGCCCTTAGAAACCCAGTCCTTAATAGCATCAGCCTTAAGGCTGGTCTCCTTGGTCTTTGGATTGTAAGAACCTACGAGGTCCACGAACTTTCCGGCCTTAGGGCCAGAAGTCTTCTCGAGTACGGCAATGCGAAACGCCGGATCATTCCTCCGGCCGATGCGCTGAAATCGGATCATCAACATAGTGCGGCAAGAGTACCAGAATCAATATATATAGTCAAAAGAAAGCGCCCCCGACCTTGCGGTTGGGGGCACTGTAGTCGGAGGAGCGGGTCGCGCTAGGCGCGAACCGTACTCCAACTGAAGGACCGAGTCCAGATGAGCCCGAGGATCCAGGCGACGCCCCAGGGCCAGGTGAAGATGCCGAAGCGCTTCCGCACCCTTTCCCAGAAGTCGACGACGCGATCGACCACCTTCGGGTCGCGATCGGATCCGTTGGTGACCCGATAGGCCCAGTTGTCGCTCACGAGGAACGATGCGATTCCGACGATGAGATACATGACGATACCGCCGATTATCATCGCCGCGGCCCAAGCCAGGTTCACCCAGAGCGACTTCTGGTCAAAGTTCAGGACCCATAGGATCCAGATGGTCCAGTAGGTCACGCTAAATGCGGCCATTCCCATGCCGCGTCCCACCAGCGACACCAGCCAGTGGTAGTCGCAGCAGCTGTTCTCACGTCTCAGTTTACGCATTTGGGTCTCCTCCCAGAGCGATGAATTCAAAAGCCAACTAATGTGGCTGAGCAGCCAAGGTATATATGGAGCCAATATCACCTAATTGTCAAAGCGGCCGTACCTAACCTAATTACTGACCCGAGGTTCTTCTTAACCTCTTCTGAGAAGAGGCCAGGGTCAGCTATAGCGAATGCGCGTTTGCTCTGGAGATCTGTGGCGAAGCAGAGTGCGCACCGTCGCGATATCAATCATATATCGGGTGGTCCAACAATCTATTCAGATCAATATGCAGGCATATATGACCTGCGAAGATACCATCACGAACAATTTAGCTTCCCTACCCTAATCTGCTACAGTCTTTAGTAATGACACCAACCGAGACATACGAGGGCCCCATCGTTATTACCCGCCGCGGCACGGGCTTCTTCTCCATAGACCCCGAGCAGGAAGACCTCATCATTGAGCCCGGCAACCTCGGTAACGCCCTCCCGGGCGACATCGTGAAGGTTGAATCCATAGGCTTCGTCGAAGATCAGCGCACCCGTAAGAAGCGTGCAGCCGGCAAGATAGTCGAGGTCGTGCGTCGTGCACACGACAAGTTTGTTGGCAAACTCATCCTCGCGAACCCTGACTCGGGTCTTGGCGCAGGCGCGGTCATCCTCATCCCTGACTGGAAGAAAATGCATGTCCCGATTCTCGTACGCGGTGAGTCGTTGCCGCTTGAGCATAAAGTCGTCGTCGCGTTCAAGGGCTGGAACGAGAACGAGCCCATCCCGTGGGGCACGATGGAGGAGATCATTGGCCCAGCAGGCGTACATGAGACCGAGATGCGGGCTCTGGCGCTCTCGCAAGGATTCCGTTCCGACTTCCCGCCAGGCGTCGTAACGGAAGCCAGAGAGCTTGAGACCTCCGGCAAGGACTTGATCGCTGCTGAGGTAGCGCTCGGTACACGACGTGATTTCCGCGACACCCTCACCTTTACTATCGATCCGGCAGATGCCAAAGACTTCGACGATGCGCTCTCTGTGAAGGAATTAGAGGACGGCACCTATGAGATCGGAGTGCATATCGCCGATGTTTCGTTCTTTGTAAAGCCGGGCAAGGCAATCGATGACGAGGCACGCTACAGGGCAACCTCTGTGTATCTTGTAGATCGCACCATCCCGATGCTTCCCCACGTGCTTTCAACGAACCTTTGTTCCTTGAACCCAAATGAGGATCGGCTTGCGATGTCTGCGGTATTCCGCATGGACAAAGATGCCAATGTTCTTGAGCGCTGGTTCGGTGAGACGATAATTCATTCTGATAAGCGCTTCTCATACGAGGAGGCGCAGGCAGTGCTTGATACTAATGAAGGCCCACATCTCAAAGAGCTCACGCTCCTCAATACCCTTTCGAAGATCATGCGCAAGAGGCGTGAGGCATCAGGCGCAATTGCGTTTGATACCCCTGAGGTGAAAGTCGAAATTGATGAGACCGGAAAGCCTGTCGCTGTGCATCTCAAAGAGCGCCGCGATACGAATCTCCTTATCGAGGACTTCATGCTCCTTGCTAACGTGGAGGTTGCGACCGAGCTCGCCAACCGCACCAAGAACGATAAGATCGCGAGTGTTTCTGTATACCGTGTGCACGATCTGCCGAACGCAGAGAAGATCGAGAACCTCGCCGAGTTCCTGAAGGTCCTTGGCTATACGCTTGAGCACACGGGTGGCAAGGTAAAAGGTTCCGATATCAACGAGCTTCTTAAGAAAGTTGAGGGGAAGCCGGAAGAGTATCTCATCAAGGTCGCCACGCTTCGCTCCATGGCCAAGGCGACCTACGCCATAAAGAACGGTGGCCACTACGGCCTCGCGTTCGCGTACTACACGCACTTCACCTCTCCGATTCGACGCTACCCTGACCTTCTCGTGCATCGCATCATGAAGCACTTCTCGAACAACCAGCCTATCTCTAAGGAAGAAGTTGACGAACTCGATGAGCTTGCAGTCCACTCTTCCGAGCGCGAGGTATCCGCTGCCGAAGCAGAGCGCGACTCTGTGAAGCTTAAACTCGTTGAGTTCATGGAGCCGAAGACCGGCGAAGAGTTCGATGCCGTCATCTCTGGCGTCTCCGATCGCGGTCTCTATGTTGAGGTTACCGAGAACCGCGCCGAGGGTATGATCCGCATCCGCGATCTCGGTCAGGACTACTTCATCTATGACGATAAGCGGTACCGAATCGTCGGTGAGCGCACAAAGAAGGAATACCGCCTTGGTGACCCCATCCGCGTAAAGCTTATCGCTGCCCGCATTCAGGAGCGAGAGCTCGACTTTGGTCTTGGGGAGGAGTCGTCCTAGGTCGCACTCCTTTCAGAGGATATAAAATGGTGGGTCCCCAACGGGGACCCTAGGCATTTGTGTATTGTTCTTGAATACGTCCGATCGATTCTCTGATAGCTGTGTCTCCAGCGGCCAGAAGCTCTTCGATCTTTCTCTTGCCGTGCAGCGCGGTCGTATGGTCGCGACCACCGATCCTTGCTCCGATCCACGGATAAGACTTGCGCGCATCAAAGTGCGCAAGGTACATGAGCACTTGGCGAGGTCGTGCGATCTTACGAACGCGGGACTCACCGCAAAGTTCGCTTTCTTCGATACCGAACTCTGCGCAGACCAGGCGAAGTAGATTACGGTAGCTCACCTTCGCTGGTTTATCGTCCTCTTCCCGTACAAGGGGAAGATAGGTAAACGGCAGCAAAGGCTGTTGCGTCGCAAGCATTGTGCCCTCCCAGAGCAGTTGAACCCTTTCCAACATAGCCCAGAATCCTGGACATGCAACTTTAACGACCACGCGCACGCACCGCCTCGTCTATCCGCTCTATGCCAAGCACATATGCCGCCTCACGAAGCGTGATTCCGCGTTCTGCAGCAATATCCGCGACATCGCGGTACGCCTTCGTCATTACACCCTCTAACCGTTCCTTCACTTCTCCTCTGGTCCAATAGTGTCCTGTGCGATTTTGTATCCACTCAAAGTACGACACCGTGACCCCACCAGCATTTGCCAAAACATCAGGAACTACGACGACACCTTCTGATGCAAGGATGGTATCTGCGGCTGGTGTCGTTGGACCGTTCGCAACCTCAAGTACAATACCCGCTCTAACTTCCTTCGCATTTGATTCAGTTATCTGCTCCTCCAGGGCGGAAGGCACGAGTACGTCGCATCCTTCGATAATAACGGCATCGGCTGGCAGTATCTTTCCTTCCTCATTCTGAAGCGGCGCAGCGTGTATAACCGAACCCTCTGCTTCTTTAACTGCAAGCACGCTCTCTACATCCATTCCATCTGACACAAGGAGCGTTCCCTTGCTGTCGGCAAGCGCTGTCACTTTCATGCCCATTGAATAAAGTAGATGCGCTGCCTGTGCCCCTGCATTTCCGGCACCCTGTACGCCCGCTCGAAGCGTTTTTGGATCAAGTCCCCTGTCCTGCATAAGGCTCTTCAAAACAGCGATCGCACCATCTGCAGTCGCCGTATCGCGCCCAAGACTTCCACCAAGCGAAAGTGGCTTTCCCGTGATCATGCCGGGCGCGGATCTTCCGACGATATGCTCATACTCATCAAGCATCACGCCCATAATCTCCGGATTTGTGTATACGTCAGGCGCCGGAATATCCTGATCGGGACCTACATGTTCCGCAAATGCGCGAACGTATGCGCGCGCAAGGGCATGTATTTCATCCTTAGAAAGTTTTTTAGGGTCAACAGCAACGCCGCCCTTTGCACCTCCAAGCGGAATGCCGACAACCGCGCATTTCACCGCCATCATTGCAGCGAGCGCCGAGACCTCATCCTCATCGGCTTCCGGATGGAAGCGTATGCCGCCCTTGTATGGGCCGCGCGCGTTATTGAACTGGACACGGTATGCAGGAAAAGACGCCGTGCTCCCATCATCCATGCGTATGGATAGATTCGCACGAAGAACGCGGTCTGGTGTCATAAGCAGTTCCGCGCGCTCAGAAGTAAGGGAGAGGACCTTTGCGGCGTTTGATACGTGCTCTTGGAAGTATTGGAATGCGGCCATATCTAAACAATACGCCCGGGACGGGTCCCGGGCGAGTGGATAGTGTGCTTGGCACATCTAGCGCTTTCTTCTTTTCTTTTCGATCATAGCGAGGCGACGCCTCTTGCGGTCTCTTCGTGCACAGCGATTGAAAAGAGTGACAAGCGCAAACCTGCTTCTTTTCGGACGCGGCATCTCGGACTTCTCACCCTGACGTATCAAGCGAACGCCCGTCAGGCTTGCCAGATCCGTGCTGGCGTTGACCGAACCGTTCTCAAAAGGAGGCGGGTCGTATCGCACATGTACTTTCATTACCGTCTCTCCTGATTACGGGGGTTCCCCGTTATATACAACTTCTATCGAAACGGCAAGGTCGCTACTTCGCGACCGCAACTGCTTCTTCAAATTTTACTGACAGGAGCTTGGAAACACCGTCGCCTCCCATAGTCACGCCATAGAGGATGCCTGCGCGGCTCATAGTCTCGCGGTTGTGCGTGATTACGATTAGCTGAGACTTTTTCGCGAGCTCCTCAATCATATCGCCGTAACGGCGGGAGTTTGCCTCATCCAAAGCTGCATCGGTCTCATCAAGTATCAAAAATGGCGGAGGATTCACCTGGCTCATGGCAAAGATGAGCGCAATGGAGGTTAGCGCTCGCTCACCCCCTGAGAGCTGCATTAGTGACTGAAGGCGTTTCTTCGGCAGGTTAACGGCTATCTCGATACCCAGCCGCTCGTTCTTCGGCCGAATGTCCATTTCCTCTTCTTCTTCATCAACTGCTGTAGGCTCTTCCAAAACAAGCTTCGCAGAGCCGCCTCCGAACATGAGTGCGAAGAACTCACTGAACGATGCATTTACCTTTGCGAGACCTTCAGAGAAGGTCTTCTGAAGCTCGGTATCCAGATCATGTATAAGCTCACGCAGTCCTTCTGCAGATTTGCCGAGGTCCTCAACTTCCTTAGCAAGAAACTCTTCTCGTTCCTTCGTCTCTTGGTATTCAGTGCGTACGTCTTCGCCTGAACCACCCGCTTCCTCGACACGAATCTTCAAACGCTCCATCGAGCGCTTTCGATCCTCTTGAGTACGACGATCTTCATTAGGAAGATCCGTAAGCGCCTCATATGAAAGTGCATTGCGTCCTGCTAATGGCACGACCTCGGCTTTATCACGCATCAATTCCTCCGCAAGGAGCTGTAGCTCATTAAGACGTGCTTCTGCGCGCGCAACGTTCGCCTCCTCATGCGCGCGCGTCTCGGCAAGCGAGAGGAGGCGGTGCCGCTCTTCCCTACCTGTCTCTTGGTATGCAATCTGCGCTTCGCGTGCCTTTTGGAGCGCATTACGAGCAATCTCTATCTGTTCCGCTAGCTCACGGTCCTTAGTCGCGAGCGCATCGTATTGGTTCTGAAGGCTATAGACCGCATTCTGCTCCTCTGCCAGGAGGTCATCGTTCGGACTGCCAAATCGCTCAAAGAATGCTGATACGGCCCCTCGAAGGGCGACCAGCGCTGCTTTTAAAGCTCCGGGGTCTTCTGCAGCGATCGCAGCATCCGTTTGGCGATCTACTTCCTGTTTGAGAATAGAGAGCTCCTCACGCGCGATCTTAACGTATGGGGAATCAGCGACCTGCGCACTCCGTCGCTTTGCGGCATCGAGCGCTCCCTCGGCCTTACCAATATCGCGCGTAAGCTGGGTGCGCTCTTCGCGTAGCTTTTCGAGTTCACGCTCAGCGATACGGACCGCCTCTGTCTTTTTCATGCCCTCGCTATCGGTTGTAGCGCGCTCCTCAAACACAGCGAGCTCGCCAGCTGCCTCTTGGAGCCGTTGGCTTGATTCAGACCGCTCTCGTTCAGCTTTTATCTTCTCCTCCTTTAGGTATAGGTCCTCTATCGCAAAGTATGTGCGGCAGACGTCAGCGAGCTCACGTGAAAGCTCCTCCGCGCGTTCGAGCTTCTCGACTTGTTTAGCGAGGAATCGTAGATGCGGTGCAAGCTCCCTACGGATCGCTTCAACCTCGCGCATGTTTTCCTCAGTCTTCTCGAGCTTTCGCTCGGCCTCTTGCTTTTTGAACTCAAAAACTTTCAACCCAAGTGCGTCCTCGAGCATCGCGCGACGTTCGCGCGGATGTGCCATGAGAATGCGGTCGGCCTCTCCCTGAGAAATGATGTGATGTCCGGTCTCACCAATGTTTGCGCTTGCAAGTAGCTCCTGTATGTCGCGCAGACGCGCTTTAGAGCCATTGATCGAGTATTCGCTCACACCATCGCGGTATACAACGCGCTCAATGGCAACCTCATCAAAATCTAGCTTCGGAAATACGCGCACACCCTTGCGTGGCGTGTTATCGAACACGATTGCAACCGCTGCCCTATTTTGGCGGGCGGTTGAGTGGCTACCTGCCCAAATAAGGTCCTCACTTCTCTTTCCTCGCATCGACTTCATCGACTGCTCGCCAAGTGCAAAGCGGAAAGCCTCGGCAACGTTGCTCTTTCCGGAGCCGTTAGGTCCGACAATAGCCGTAGCGGCACTCGAGAAATCGAGCACGGTCTTCCGGGCAAAGGACTTGAACCCTGCGATTTCAAGGCGCTTTAGCATTTGTACGTAGTATAGCGCGCCTTTGGAGGGCCGTAAGGGAGAACTGCAGATAAAGCTTCAGCCGCTCTTAATAACGAGCTCTGCATGCTTATGTGCGGACCATTGAAAGGAGGCGGACATGCCTAACGGTTCTTTAACTGACCTGATTCCTGTAACGCCTACGTCGCGCCGGGAGGCGGCTAGTCTCCTGTCGCGGATCGGTGTCGCCCTCAACAAGCGGAGTTCCATCGAAGCGCGGTGCGACAAGCGCTTAGCCAAGCTGCAGCAGAAGATGACAGCGGTTCAGGAGCAGAAGAAGGCTCTCTCAAACCCTGAGCTTTTAAAGGCAACTGCAGTCGCGAACGTACTTATCGAGTTTGTGCTCTCGCGATGGGATGAACTGGTCGAGCGCGGCATGCGTACCGTGCGCTTCTCGACTGGCGAGATTCGTCAGCGTGATGTGCCACGCCCGAGCTTTAGCATAAAAGGCGGCGACACGGATGCGTTCTTCAAGGAGGTTAGACGCAAGGGCCTTGCACGAAAGCTTATCAGGAGAGGCGCCGACGCGCCGAACTTGCAGGCGCTTCAGGAAGATCCCGAGCTCGCAAAGCGGCTCAAAACGGTGACGACGATCTTCGATACGAAGATTGAGATCCGTCCAAATAAGAGTGGCGACGTGCGACTTGAGGGCTCTCTCCCAGAAGATCCGAGCGACATCACATGGGAAGTAACAAAACCCAAGCGCGCAAAAGTTAAGGAATGAGACGGCACGGTGTCCTCCCTCGGGAGGACACTCGTTTACCACCCAAGTTTAGAGAGGGCGGCTGTTGCTGCTGCCTGCTCAGCTTCCTGTTTACTCTTTCCTTCTCCGTGCGCTACTTCGTCATGTCCGACAAATACGCCGACGGTAAACTTCTTATCGTGATCTGGACCTTCTTCACTGATGGTCTTATAGGTCGGTGTATGTCCCTTCTTCTCCTGGGCGAGTTCCTGAAAACGGCTTTTGGCGTCCTGGTATGCGCGCTTTGCGACGATATCGTCTATCTTTGGACATAGGTGCCGCTCAACAAAGGCATTGGCAGCTTCGTACCCCTGGTCGAGATAGACTGCACCTAGTACCGCTTCGAACGCGTTAGCAAGGATTATCTGACGCGCGCGGCCGGTATCCTTTGCCTCACCTTTTGAGAGAAGCAACATATCATTAAGGCCGATCTCCTCTGCGGTCTCAGCTAGAGAATATGTGTTCACGAGTGCCGCTCGATATGCGGTCAAATCACCCTCGGGCTTGTTAGGAAACTTCGTAAAGAGGAAGTGCGTGATGGAGAGCTCAAGAACCGCATCCCCCAAAAATTCGAGCCGCTCGTTATGCGCCTTAGCGGCTTTATGCTCGTTCAAATAGGAGCGATGCGTTAACGCCTCGGCCAAAAGGTCGAGGTCGGAGAATACTATTCCGAGCCTTGCGGCATGAGAAGCGATATCGCTCATATGTCTGCACTATGCAATAAAAGGGGTCAAAAAGGAAGCTAGCGCTGTTCGTTTGCCTCTTTCTTTGCTTGCGACTTATTGAGAAGTTCCTGTACGCCCTGAGTGACGATAGGGAGCATGTCGTCATAGAAATTGAGGTCAAGAATATCTGTCAGACGGAACCAGCGCGTGTCATCGAGACCGCCCTTCCCCTCCTCGAGCTTAAGCGGCAGAAACTCGGAGCGCGCTAAGAAATACGTGACATGCTTGCGGAACTTTCCCTTCTCCGGGTGCGACGCGACATATTCGTTTTCACCAATCTTTTGTTCAATCTCAATATCGATACCCATCTCCTCCTTGATCTCGCGCTTTGTACCGTCCTTGAGGTCTTCGCCTTCTGCGAGTCTGCCCTTTGAGAGCGTCCAGTGTCCAAACACATCATGGACGAGCGCAAGGAAATACTGACCCTCGTGCTCTGCGTACACAACTGCGCCGCCGAGGTGCTCAACCGGCAGGTCCTCACGCCTCACACGCTGCTTCTTGCCGGTCTCATCCTTGCCGGGCTCGCCCATTTCCTTATACACAGCGCCAAGCACACCATTCACAAAGCGGCCGGAGGAATCGCCGCCAAACACCTTGGCAAGTTCAATCGCCTCGTTTATTGCAACCTTGGCAGGAACTTGCGCGCGGTCCGCAAACAGAAGCTCAAAAAGGCCGATGCGTAGGATGTTTCGGTCTACTGGTGCGATGCGGTCTATAGGCCAGTCCGGAGCGGCTTTCGCGATAACGAGGTCGAGATCTGGCTGCTTGGCGAGTACGCCTTGGAGAAGTTGTTCCATAAATGGCCGGTCGGTTTCGTCGCCGCTGAACTCCTCGATGTTGCGAGCGAGGACTTCTGCGACTCCCTCCTGCGGGATATGCGCAGTATCCCACTCGAAGAGCGTCTGCAGAACAACGGAGCGTGCAAGGTGCCGATTAGCCATACTGGAAAGAGCGTGTCCCTAAAGCCTAACAGTAATGCACAACCCCGCGCAAGTGCGCGGGGTTGTGCATTGTCCCTTGATGGGAAGGATTAGGAACCGGTGGCGTTGCGGGAGGTGACGCGGCCCTTAGTCATGCGGCCGAGAACGCCCTTCTTTTCAGGCTGCTTCTCTTCCATATGTACGGGCTCCTTGTGGCCCATGCCTGCGTTCAGCATCTCCTCCTTCTTGCCCTCGTTGCGCTCACGACGCTTCTCCTCCTTCTTAAGCGCCTTCTTGCGCTCAGGAACGATGAGCTTGCCGCGGTACATGCCGGTCGTCTCATCGAGACGGTGCGGCAGGCGTAGCGCGCCCGAGTCCTTATCCTTCACGACCTTATCCGCCGTTAGCGCGTGATGGCTGCGGCGGTTCTTGGTGTGGGAACTGGTATGGCGCATTCGTACTGACATGGGGCATACCGTACCATAGGGCCCTAAAAAGCGGAAGGGTGCCGTATTTACTTGCCAGAGGGACGATACGGTGAAAAGATGGGAATGCCCGCCCTCTTTGCCCATTTGCTGGAGCGCGGGGCCGTAACCTGATGCAGCAAGAGCAGCTAAGGTTAGGCTTCGAAAAGTACATGTTTACCCTGTTTTTTGGGGGCCTCAATGAGGTATCAGCTCGAAGCCAATACCGGAGTCTCATGTTCGCGTCAGGGTTTCCAGATCCCCGAGTAGCAATGCTCATGGGTTTGGACACCCTGAGGCGGGCTAGCCTCCACAGCTCACCATGGGCGTCTTCGGGCGCCTTCCGACACTGAGCTCGTCCCTCCGGTTAACACCCGGAGGGATTGCTTTTACTTGGACAACTTGCGAAGGAAGAGCCTGCGGTGTTCATCACAGGGACCAAGCAACTTGAGCGCTTCGTAATGCATTTTGGTGCCATACCCTTTGTGTTTTTCAAATCCATACCCAGGATACTTCTCTGCGAGTTCTACCATCTTTCTATCCCGCAGCACTTTTGCTGCGACAGAGGCAATCATAATTGCCGGGATGAGTGCGTCGCCACCAATAACTGTTTCTTGCACGTACTCGGCAGGCGCTTTCAATGAGCCATCAAGATACACCTTCCCTTCCTCCGGCTGCATGAGTGCGCGCACACCGCGCGCAACTGCGGCACCAATTGAGGCGGTAAGGCCATGTGCATCTATTTCGCTTGCTTCAATCCACTCAACCCGATACGCGACTTCCCCGCACCCTTCAAGCAGCGCAAAAATCACTTCCCGGCTTTTCTCGGATAATTGCTTAGAGTCATTCAAACCAGAGAATGCGCCTAGAAAATCGAATCCGTCGGGTGCGCGCACAAATCCGATTGCAAGCGGGCCGGCGAGTGGACCACGCCCGGCTTCATCAATACCGAGAATATACATATGCGTTAGGGGTTGCTGTAACAGCCGGGCTGTACATAATTCGCACTTAAAAATGCAACCTCCGAAGTCGCTCCGCTAGACCCCGCGCAAAACATGTTTCCGTCGGGAAGCACGGCCATAATTGCCACGTCCTCTGTGTAGGTAAACCCGAGTGCGGTATTTACGCCTGTATGTAAAACATTTTCCCCCGCAATGCCATTTGAGACTATGCCTCTACAGATGGCAACAGCCTGATCCGCGTATGCTCCGGCATATCCACGATTTTCGCATGTGGGGTTTGTGGCGCCGGTTCCAACCCAACCACGTGCAAGGTTCACATAGCTTCCAGTCTGAAGGTGTTCAAGCTCCATTAATTTACGGAATTCAATGACCTGCGCTTTTATGGCTGCGGTCCGCGCTTTTGTTCTCGCTGTATTCAAAGACACGAGCACGGTCGCCGATAGAATGCCGATGATAGCGATGACGACCAGGAGCTCGATAAGCGTGAAGCCGCGCTCGCTCCGGGAAGTGAACATATACCTTTTATAGCACGCACGCTACATAGAATTTAATATTGCTACGCGCCATTTCTAGGATATACGACCTACCTCTTCGGACCGAGCAGGCACCACGATGGGCCAGAAGCACCAACGCGACCTACTGGATGGTTTAGATCGGCACCCTCCGTAGAGAAGAAGAGGACATACTCGTATTCATTCGCATTAACGGCAGTACCGCAGTTTCCGCCATCGTGCTGTTCGGTAAAGTACCAGTAGCAATGTATAGGACTGCCACTGCTTTGGTTGACCGGATCTATAGGTATGGATGGCAAGTACCCTTCAGACACTAACGGCTCAAGCGCCGTATAGTACTGACTTCCGGTGACACATGAGCTGCGCGCCCAGGTGAAGCCACCTGCTGGCGATACGGGATATGAACCGTGTGCGTGGTAATAGAGCTCAAGCGCAATTTGCACTTGCCGCAGGTCGGAAAGACGCCGAGCATCACGTGCTTTCCCACGTGCGGTGTTCAAGGAAACGAGCACCGTAGCTGAGAGAATGCCGATTATGGCGATGACAACCAGGAGCTCGATGAGCGTGAAGCCGCGCGTATTACGCGTGGAAACCATATACATTTTATAGCATGTACGCCCTCGTTTCCTGTGCGCTCTGAGGATAGCCGATGCTTTGGTATCCTAGGGGTAATGAGTCGCTACGCGCACCTCCACGTTCATAGCCACTACTCCTTCCTTGAGGCGCTTCCAAAGATTCCGGAACTCGTTAAAACCGCGAAGGAAGCTGGGATGGAGGCACTCGCGCTTACGGATGCAGGCAACCTCCATGGTGTCATCGAGTTCTATAAAGCTGCGACCAAGGCCGGCATCAAGCCCATCATCGGCGTCGACGCATACGTCGCGCAGCGCTCCCGGCACGACCGCGATGCTAACGAGAAATTCTCACGTCTCGTCCTTTTGGCTGAAAACGAAGCCGGGTATAAGAATCTTTTGAAACTTGTCACCCTCTCCTTTACCGAGGGTATGTCCGACCGCCCGCGCATAGACCTCGAGATACTTAAGGAGCATAAGGATGGACTCATAGCGCTCATCCCCTCATTTGCTGGAGCACCCATGAAGCTCCTATCGGCAGGCGATGTTGCAGGCGCTGCCGCTGCTCTGGCTGAGTACGTAAGTGTGTTTGGCAAGGGCAACGTATTCCTCGAGATTACGCATCACCCGAAAGCGGATGGTCATATAAAGCGCATGGACGGCGTACGCGCGCTTTCTAAAGAGTCAGGCGTTCCTCTTGTGGCGCAACACGATGTTTATTATCTGCGCCCTGATGATCGAGAAGCAAATGAGGTACTGCGTCGCATCAAGCACGGGCGGCACGGCGCAAATGAAGTCGAGGACTTCTCGTTCGTTACTGAGAAAGAAATGCTTGAATGGTTCAAGGACGAGGAAGATGCGGTCTGGCGTTCAGGAGAGATCGCAGAACGCTGCAACGTATCGTTTGAGCTTGGAAGCTGGGTCTTCCCTGCTATCGAGGTTGAGGAGGGCAAAACGCATGAGCAAGTCTTACGAGAGCGCACGTACGCCGGTCTCTCCATGCGCGGTATGAAGGAGACTCCTGAGGTGAAGGAGCGTATCGAGTATGAACTCGAAGTCATTATCTCTAAGGGCTTCGCTCCGTACTATCTTGTGGTCTCGGACCTCCTCACGTTTGCCAAAAGCGCGGGCATCCTTACTACGACTCGCGGTTCGGCTGCTGGCTCCCTAGTCTCATACTTGGTTGGCATAACGAACGTCGACCCTATCGCATACAAGCTTCCGTTCGAGCGCTTCCTCAATCCAGAACGCCCAAAGGCGCCGGACATCGATATGGACTTCGCCGACAACCGCCGTGACGAGGTTATTCAGTATGCGAAAAGGAAGTACGGCGAGGATAAGGTCGCGCAGATCGGTACGTTTGGCACTATGATGGCGCGTGCTGCAGTTCGCGACGTAGCACGCGCTTTAGGGCACTCCTACGGTATTGGCGACCGCATCGCAAAGTTGATCCCCATGGGCAGCCAGGGATTCCCCATGACCATCGGTCGCGCGCTCGAGCTTGAGGAGGAATTAAAGAATCTCTATGAGAGCGATGACGATGTGAAAGAAGTCATAGATCTTGCTCGCCGCATTGAGGGATCAGCCCGCCATACGGGCGTGCATGCCGCAGGCGTCGTCATTGCTCCTACCCCGCTTACGGAATGGACCGCCCTTCAGACCGACCCTAAGACCGGGAAATTGATTACACAGTACGACATGCATGCGATTGAAGATGCGGGTCTTCTCAAATTCGACTTTCTCGGCATTAAGAACCTTGCGATCCTTTCTGACGCAGTTGACCGCGTAAGGGAGAGTCGCGACCGCTGGATAGATATCGAGAACATACCGCTTGACGATGCCCTTACCTTTTCTATGCTCGCCCGCGGCGAGACCGAGGGGCTCTTCCAGCTAAACGGTTCGGGCATGACCCGGTACCTCAAAGAGCTCCGTCCTACTACTATCCATGACATCAATGCCATGGTCGCGCTCTATCGACCGGGCCCGATGGAAACGATCCCACAGTATGTGGAGCGTAAGCATAATTCGAAGCTCATCCACTATATGGACGAGCGCATGAAAGACTACCTCGATGCGTCGTACGGGCTTCTCGTGTATCAGGACGACGTGCTTTTGACCGCGATTAAGCTGGGTGGGTACTCCTGGCTCGAAGCCGACAATCTCCGAAAGGCTATGGGAAAGAAGATCCCGGCTGAGATGGAGGCGCAGAAGGAGAAGCTCTTGCAAGGCTTTATGGATTTCGGAAAGCTCAGCAGAGAGAAAGCTGAGCGTATTTGGAAGCTCATCGAGCCCTTTGCCGCGTACGGTTTCAATAAGGCGCACGCTGCAAGCTACGGCAAGGTGGCGTACCAGACCGCGTATATGAAGGCTAATCACCCGGTCGAGTACATGGCTGCCGTGCTTACTGCTGACGCGGGAGATACCGAAGCTATCGCAATCTTCGTTGCAGAGTGCGTGCGACTCGGTATACCTGTACTCCCGCCGGACGTTAACGAGAGCGGCACCGACTTCACCGTCGTATTAGGCAAAGACCGCGAGGATGGCACGGATGCCATCCGCTTCGGCCTCACATCCATTAAGAACTTCGGTGAGGGTATATCTGAGGAGATTCTGCGTGCGCGTCAGGAGGGTGGACCATTCTCCTCCCTTTCCGATTTCCTCTGCCGTATCGGTTCAAGAGCACTAAACCGTAAATCCCTCGAGTCTCTGATCAAGTGCGGTGCGCTCGACAGTCTCGGCGATCGCGGACTCATGCTTCGCCATATCGAGCAGATGCTCACCTTCCATAGGGACGCTACGCAGACAGCGCATCAGGATTCCCTGTTTGGCACTATGAGCGCGCCTACACTTCGACTTCCAGAGGAGGTCGTCGAGATCTCTCTGGGAGAGAAGCTTGTATGGGAGAAGGAGCTTTTGGGCATTTATGTCTCCGGTCACCCCCTTGATGAGCATGCGGAAACGTTGAACAAGGCGAAGCGGACGATTGCGAATGTGCTCGCAGATCCGACCCCAGGACTTCCAGTAATTCTTCCGGTCATTGTTGAAGAGGTGCGCACTATCCTTACCAAGAAGGGCGAGAAGATGGCATTCGTGCGCTTTGCAGATAAAACCGACTCCATCGAGGCAGTTATCTTCACGAAACTATACAAGGACTTCGCAGAGTTTCTCGTGCCTGGCACCTGCCTTCTCATAAAAGCGACCATCTCCGGAAGAAACGGCGAGACATCGCTCTCCATTGAGAACATGAAGGCGCTTTGATATAACGGTGTTGCGAGACTGACTCGCGTGGAGAAACGGTAATGAGCGAATCATCGCTGACACTGCCTGAGATTCTCAAAAGACTTCAGGACGGGCGCGGACCGATCGCGCACGTAGCCCTTCTGGCCATCGCTACCCAGGGCCTGGAGAAGCGAAAGGCCGAGAAGAGCGGCACTATGAGCGACCTACTGTATGAGTTCGCCGCCAAACTTACGCAACTTGCTAGCGCATATAGGGAGCCTTCCTAGGGATGCACCCGAGCGCTAGGACTATACAGGGCGGCCCCGCAAGGAGCCGCCCTTTGTCTTTCCATGCTATTCTCATGCTATGCCAACGCTAGAAGAAAAACGCCATACCTTGGCCCATTTGCTTGCCGCTGCAGTGAAGGAGCGCTATCCCCACGCAAAGGCCACTATCGGGCCGGCTGTTGAGACCGGCTTCTATTACGACTTCGATTTCTCAGGCGGTGAGACCCCGGGAGAGACCGAACTCGCTGCGCTCACTGCTTCCATGCGGGAGCTTCTTGCCGACTGGAAGGATATGACGGGCACGGAAGTATCTGAAAAAGATGCTCGCGACCGCTTTAGCGGCAATCCCTACAAACTCGAGCTCATAGACGAAATTGTTAGCAAGGGAGAGCCTATCACCCTCTACACTGCGGGCGGCTTCACTGACTTATGTAGGGGCGGCCACAGTGAGACGCCCGCTCATGACATAAAAGCCGACTCGTTCATACTTGATAGAGTTGCAGGCGCATACTGGCGTGGCGATGAGAAGAACGCGATGCTCACCCGCATCTATGGTCTTGCTTTCGATACCAAAGAAGAGCTAGAGGCGTACCAGGCGCAGATCGAGGAAGCCAAGAAGCGCGATCATCGTAAGCTCGGCGCGGAACTCGACCTCTTTATCACGTCCCCCCTCGTAGGGTCTGGACTTCCCTTGTGGACGCCAAAAGGCACCATCGTGCGCCATGAGCTCGACCGCTTCATCTGGGAACTCCGCCAGAGGAACGGGTACCAGCGCGTAACCATCCCGCACATTACTAAGAAGGATCTCTATGAGACTTCTGGTCACTGGGCTAAGTTCGCCGATGAGCTTTTCCGTATCACGACCCGCGAAGGCAAGGAATACGCACTGAAGCCTATGAACTGCCCGCACCACACGCAGATCTTCGCCCGCAAGCCCCACTCCTACCGCGAGATGCCGCAGCGCTACGCAGAGACCACCATGGTCTATCGTGATGAGCAGTCCGGGGAACTCGGCGGGCTTACACGCGTCCTTTCGATTACACAGGATGACAGTCACGTCTTCTGTCGCCAGAGCCAGGTCAAAGAAGAATTCTTCCGCATCTGGGACATGGTGGATACCTTCTACAGCGCCTTTGGCTACACGCTCAAGGTTCGTCTCTCTTTCCATGATCCTAAGAACATGGAGAGCTACCTGGGTACGCCTGAGATCTGGGCAAATGCAGAGAACGCGCTTCGCGAGATTGCCAAAGAGCGCAATGCTGATTATTTCGAAGCCGAAGGTGAGGCGGCGATGTACGGTCCCAAGCTCGACTTCATGGCAACCGATTCTATGGGCCGCCAGCACCAGGTTGCGACCATCCAGCTCGATATGAACCAGCCGGAGCGCTTCGACCTCACCTGTGTTAATGAGAAGGGCGAGAAAGAGCGCATCGTTATGATTCATTGCGCAATTATGGGTTCCATAGAGCGCTTCTCTGCGGTCTTGATTGAGCACCTTGGCGGCAACTTCCCGCTCTGGCTTTCTCCGGTGCAGGTAAAGGTATTGCCGGTATCCGATAAGCATCACGAGTATGCGCGCGGAGTATCCACCATGCTCCAGGCTGCTGGCGTGCGCGCCGAACTTGATGACGCGAGCGAATCTCTTGGTAAGAAGATACGCGCTACGAAACAGGAGCGTGTCCCCTACTTCCTCGTGCTTGGCGATAAAGAGGTTGAGAGCGGTGCGGTTACCCTTGAATCAAGGGGCGGGTCCTCCGAGACACTTTCAAGGGAAGAGCTCGTTTCGCGGCTCACTACAGAAATTCAAGAACGTTCCTAACACAAAAGCCCCCGGCATTAGCCGGGGGCTTTTGGTATTGGTGGCTTATCCGTTTACAACGGAGAGCGCACGAGTGAGCGCAAGTTTTGCGCCTGTCACGCCCGTTGAGTAGCTCGAGTCTACTGCGGTCGCAAGGGATACGATCACCTTCTCAAGGAATGGTGTAGCACAATCCTCGGTAGCGCGGAGAATCTCTGGATGGCACGGGGTGCCCTCAAGACGTGCGCGGTACGCATCGTCAAGCGCGCAGACCGCATGGGTCACGAAGGTCTCAGAGTCGCCGCCCGTACGATTCACCTGGCGCAGCATGCCGAAGACCGTATCACGGTCACCTGCAAGAAGTGCCTGGATGAATGCTGGAACGTCGTGATGGATCTCCATCTGAGCGGCGGTCTGCTCCTGGATGCGCTCTGTGTTCGGTACGATGACCGGCTCAATCTGCGCCTGTGCGATTGGCGCCTGGTATACCGATGCCTGTACTACTGGCTCCTGGTGTACTGGTGCCTGCGCGCTTTCGCGAGATAGACCCTTTACGATGTCATCGATCGTAAGCGTATCGGTCTGCGCGAAGGAGCGGAAGCCCTCCTTAGAGGTGTAGCCCCGGAAGTGGCTTGCATCAGCGTGTGCAGGTGCATGCGATGCCGGAGGATGTGCAGCAGGTACTGCATGCGATGCGGAATGCATCACGGTCTCCTCGTGCGCCTCTGGAGCATGATCGCTATTGAGGACGCCATGAACATCCGTGCCGAAGGTGCGGACCCTACGGAGCGCGAACGGCATGATGTGGAAGAGCGTGAGGTATGCAGCTGCTGCGCTCCAGCCGATCAGCATGAGCCAGTAGACAGCGGTACCCATAGGACCGAGATCAAGACCGGTGTACGGCATCTCAGAGAGGTACACGAAGGAGAGCGGTGGCTCAGGCTCAATGGTGTCTACATCAAGTACGACACGCGGCCTGCGGCTTCCGCCACCGCCACCGCCGCCTCCATCATCATCGTCGTCGTCATCGAGAGAAACGCTCACCTGGCAGGTGTCGATGAGATCAGCGGCTTCGCCATCTTCGTCGTCATACACTGAGAGAACATAGGTCGTGTCCTCATCTGGGCTAACCTCACGAGAACCGTCAGCGGCAACACGACCGATACCCTGGTTGAGTTCGACGCGCGATGCCCTTTCGGTCTCCCAGGTAAGGGTGATCTCCTGTCCTTCCTCAATAGTTGTATCGCTAGCCCTTAGGTAGATACAGCGAGGACCGGACGGAGGAGGTCCATCATCGACAACTACTGTATCCTGACAATCGACTGGCCCATTTACGCCCTCAACAGTAAGGATGTAGGTCGTGGTCTGGGTCGGGTTGACCGTCATGGAACCCGATAGAGCTACCTGACCGATGTTCTGGTTAATCGAGGCGCGGGTAGCGTTCTCGGTCTCCCAGGTAAGCGTGACGGCCTGGCCCGGTGTGATTTGCTCATGGCTTGCAGCAAATGCAACACAACGCGCAGCTGGCTGCGTATCACCAATAGTGATACTCGTCTCACAATCGGCCTGGCCGATGATGCCGTTGACGGTAAGAGTATACGTAGTGTCCCCTGTCGGATTAACGGTTATAGAACCCTCCCCGACCGGAGAAACAGCACCGACTCCATTATTGATGGATGCAGATACACCATTAATGGTCTTCCAGCTAAGGACGACTGCTTCGCCTGGTGCCGAAATAGTGCTCTTGTTTGCACGCAAGTAGACACACTGCGCGACTACCGGCGGTGGCGGTGGCGGAGGAGGTGGAGGTGGTGGAGGTGGTGGCGGAGGTGGTGGAGGTGGTGGAGGTGGTGGTGGAGGTGGCGGCGGTGGAGGCGGTGGAGGCACGCAGCAGGGAGGCTGTGGAGTGACCGGAGGTGTTGGCGGTGGTGGAGGTGGCGGTGGTGGAGGTGGCTGCGGTGGCTGCGGTGTGCAGCATGGCGGCTGTGGCGTGACCTGTGCCATCAATTTCTCCGGGGTCGTAAATCCGAGTGCGAACGCGAGTGCCATACCGCTTGCGAGCGTTACGAGCACGGCGAACACGCCGACAAGAATCGGTTTGGATTTCGAGAATCGGCTTTTGGCGACGATGCTTTCCATAGGTGTTTCAGTAAAGTGATAAGAAATAATTCCCTGCTGCTTTCGCAGCGTATAAAAAAGGAGAAAGAGATGGAGGTGACGTGCGGGGGTTTTAAGCCCCGCACGCACCAACAATCAGCCGATGTCGTGGGTATTGTTGCGGATGTCCGCTTCAGTAACCACGTACTCGCCGTCCACGTAGTTCCGTTCGCTGACCGAAAACGTGACGATGTCGCCGTTCGGAAGCTCGAAACAGAGTGCGGCATGGCCCTCGACCGCCTCGGGAGGAAGGTACCAGTCGAAACCGTCCGTCTCCCTGACGACGAAGCTGAAGCTCACGTTCTGGATCTGCACGGGTTGTCCCATGATCCGGCTCGTGTTGCGTTCGACGGCGGTCCAGTCACAAACGATCGGGACCAGCCGACCTTCACGCTCGCGAACGCCCATCGGACATTCTTCCGGGAGGTCGAAGATGCGATCTTCGGCACCCGGAAGCCGGAGCGCGTGGCAGCGGCCCGGAAGCAGGCGCGGACCGATGTACCCGCCACGCGCGACGGTGCCGACAGGCAGCGGGGGTACCCGAATGCGGATGCACTCCCTGCCCACGACGATGAGCTCGAGGCTTGGGGCGAACCCGGGATTGGCGCAGCCGCTCCACAGGACCTTCGTCTGCGTATCGGGGTTCATGTAGATCACTTCCCCGCGACGCAGCGAGCGCGTAACACAACCCATCTCGACTGCCCTCCTGCCGCCCGACATCACGCGGATGCAAGACGACTGGTACTCGAGCGTCCGGTCCACTTCCACGGGGACCAGCTTCCTGGCATAGGCTGGGAGCTGGTTGACGTGGGTCAGACCTTCTTGTCGATCGGCAGCATTGAAGGCCACCAGGAACTCGATAGGGTTCGCGTGACAGCCTTCAAGCGGCCGGCTGCCCTGCGGGTCGATCGCCAGCGAAGCATCAAGCTTTCGGGCGAGTTCCTCGCCGCTTTCGATTCCGTCCGGACAGAATGACTGCCCAGCCGGCTCCATCGCCATCACCGCCGATGCTCCCACGAATTGAGTGGGCAGCGCGACGAGAGCGATGGAAAGCGCGGTAGTCAGAAGGCGCTTCTTCATCTCTGTTCTCCTTGCTTGTGCTGAACCCGAAATTGGGAGCACGTTTGAACATTCGCTCGCTTCCGCTTTCGCGGCCGAACTTCTCATCTTGCGACGAGCCATCCAACGGGGACCTTAGTCCTCGATCGGATGGCTTCCCACAAGCTTTGCGGTAACAACGAACCGGTCGGTTTTCTTTCCGAACGAATCGCAAGTCGAAAGGGTTAGCGTCGGCTCCCCTACGGTTAGTGGGATTGCATCTGCTTCAGCATCCTTCTCTTCTACGGCATCCACCTCGTATACGTATACAGTTTCGGTGCCATAGACGGTGATGCGATCACCCTCTTCAAGCTTCTGAATTTCATTGAAGATCTTATATGCCTCATTGTTCACGACCGGAAGATAGCTCGAGTGGCCGAAAAGGATAACGTTCCCTTCTTCGCCAAGTCGTGCCGACGTCGGATAGCGGACCGCCGTCTTCAGGAGCGCGCGATCAAGTACCGCAACATTTGTCGACGTCGGGTTCGCAATCTCCGCATTCATCTCAATAGCCGGGATCTCAATACGCGTCGGATACTCCGGAAGCGCCTTTACCGTCTCAGCGACTGATGCAGTGAGGCGCCCCTCCTTTACTTCCTCTTTTGCAATCTCCTCAGGCACCAGCTCAAACGCCTGGAGCACCGAGAAGGTCACAAAAAATACAAGCGTAAAGGCCGCAACGAAGCTGAACTTCCTTGCGAATACCTGTGCGAGCAGCCCTGAGGCCTCCTTGCTGTCGTGAACCTGTGCCATATGTTCTTACATATAACTACATAAGATTATCTCTTTTGTCAAGTTTTCAGCTTTTACCACAGATTTGACAAAGAATATAGGCTATGGTACATATGTGAGCATATGGAACCCATGACCCATACCACCACAACGACCGTCGAGCGCCCAACAGGCACCCGCCGGGCCGCGATTAACGGCCTTGCCGTCGTCGGCTTCGTCGCGCTTCTGTTTATTGGTATTACGCTTGCTATCTACGCTGCCCGCATCCTCCCGGATACGGCTTCCCGCCTCGGCGCAGCTAACGTGTACTTCTCGTCTATCTTCGGAGGCGATGAGGGAGACAATGACCTTGAGGTCGTTCCAGGAGAAAGCGTCCCATTTGAGAATGAAAGGAATGATGAAGATGAGGAGAGTGCCACCTCTACCGATCCGGTAGAAACAACCACCTCCCCTGTTCCGTCAACTCCTTCCCAGACTGTGACGCCTACACAGCCTACGACCCCGACTGTGATTGCAGTCCCGGTACCGGGCACTCGGAACCTTTATGGCAAAGCCGATCTTACGGTTCGCCTTGTCGAGGTCGGGTATCTCCGCACGAGTTCGACCGACTCGTTTGTGAAGGACTCAACTGTCCCTGAGGACGAGCGTCCTGCGTTCAAGTTCCGCGTGACCAATACCGGCACGAACGAGAGCGGCCGGTGGCAGTTCGAAGCAGAACTTCCGACCCGCCCGCGCTACACCTACAAGTCCCGCGAGCAGGTATCGCTCATGCCCGGTCAGTTTGCTGACTTCACTCTGGGCTACGATCGTCCCCGTGATGGCGAGAACGATGTAAAAATTGAGATCGACAGCGGTGAAGACGTCAACGAGTCCAACGAAAACAACAACCGCCTCACTTTCGAAATTGAGGTCGAGGACTAAGGGTTCCCTACTCCATTTACAAAAAGCCCCACGCACGTGGGGCTTTTTGTTATCCTAAGTCAGGCATGGCGTCCATATCTCAACAGGGTATAACGTATATATGAAGCGCGGATTCACTCTTATTGAATTATTGGTTGTCATCGCCATCATAGGTATCCTTTCTGCGACCGTCCTCGTATCGCTAAATAGCGCGCGATTCAAGGCGCTGGATGCCAGGCGCAAGGCTGATGTTGATACCATCATTAAAGCGCTCTATTTATATGCGTTAGATCACGGCACCTTTGCAGGTTCCGGAAGCGGATGTGGTAGTGGTGGAAACGGTAGTGGCTGGTTCAATGTAGCGTATAGCGGCCACACCTCTACTGCAATGTGCTTAGTAAATGGTGGATACGTACCGAGCGAGATAATTGACCCCACAGGCGCTCGTTCCTCAAGCGCGTCAGTCCAAAGTCATGCATACATGAAATATAGCTGCTCAGAAGCTACGTATGTGATGGCAAGTCTCGCTACCGAAGATAGGTTTGTAAATGGGCCCACGAACCATGTAAGTTGTTGTCCTACCTGTGACACCAGCTACGGAATGAACTACGTTAAAGCTATCCCGCACTAAACATCAATATTTGCGAGCTTCGCGTTGCTTTGTATAAATGCTTTGCGACTTGCAACGTCCGTACCCATAAGTACTCCGAAGATGCGGTCTGCCTCGGTTGCGTCTTCAATAGTGACACGCTTGAGAACGCGACGGTTCGGATCCATAGTAGTTTCCCAGAGCTCGGATGCGTTCATCTCACCAAGACCCTTATAACGCTGAATGGAGATCTTAGCGGACTTCTTGGATGAGGTAGTTTCCTCCTCTTCCTCAGACTCATTTTCACCCTCCTCGCTTGTACCCTCGTTCTCGCCGGGGTCTTCCAAAAGTTCAGCGTCCTTGCCTAGAATCTTGAATTTATCCTCATCGGTGTATGCGTAAAGCACTTCCTTGCCGCGCTTGATTTTGTAGAGAGGTGGCTGAGCGATATAGATATACCCGCCATCGATAACTGCACGGAAATGGCGATAGAAAAGAGTCAGAAGAAGCGTACGAATATGGGCGCCGTCGACGTCAGCATCGGTTGCAATGATGATCTTGTGATAGCGGAGCTTCGTAATATCGAAGACATCGCCAATCGCGGTACCGAGCGCAACGACAAGGTTCTTGATCTGCTCTGAAGCGAGCATCTTATCGAGGCGCGCGCGCTCAATGTTGAGGATCTTTCCGCGTAGCGGAAGGATGGCCTGGGTACGGCGGTCGCGTCCGGTCTTCGCGGTACCGCCTGCGGAGTCTCCCTCCACAATAAAGAGTTCGGACTCTTCCGCAGCTTTGGTCTGGCAGTCGGCAAGTTTGCCTGGAAGGGTCATTCCTTCCAATGCACCCTTGCGGAGCACTGAATCCTTTGCGGCCTTAGCAGCCTTACGCGCCTTGAGCGCTATAAGCACCTTGTTAACGATTGCTTTTGCATCATCCGGGTTCTCTTCGAAGAATGACGACAGCGCGCCGCCAAATACGCTCTCGACAGCGCCGCGCGCTTCCACGGAACCTAGCTTTCCCTTAGTCTGGCCTTCGAATTGGATCTCAGGCATCTTCACCGATATAACGGCCGTGATGCCCTCCAGAACATCGTCTCCCGTAAAGTTTTCCTCGCTATCCTTGAGGATGCCGGAGGAGCGACCGTATGCATTAAGGGTACGCGTTAGCGCAGTCTTAAATCCCGTCACGTGCATACCGTGCTCGGGGTTGTAGATGTTGTTCGCAAACGCCAGGAGGCGCGGCGTGAGATCATCCGTGTACTGGAACGCTACCTCGACTGCGACGTCTCCTTCCCCGCCATCGACATAAAAGATGTTCTTATGGGCCGGGGTCTGGTGCTGGTTATAGAATGATACAAGAGAGCGAAGACCTCCCTCGAAGTAGAAAGTCATCGAGGGTGCTTCAAGTCCGAGTTCGCGGAGATAAAAGGCGCCCGCATCGGATACCGACTCGAGATTGCGGGCATCAATCACAGAGATACGCGTGCCCTTCACAAGGTACGCCTGCTGGCGGACATGGTTGGCGATTCGGTGCCAATCATACTTGATCTCCTGGAAGATCGTTGGGTCCGCCTCGAAGGAGATAATAGTTCCTCGACGATCAGAAGTTCCTATCTTCTTTACCGCACTCTTTGGCTTGCCGATGTTGTATTCCTGTTCATGTACCGCACCGTCGCGATGCACCTCGGCACGTGCCCAGGTCGAAAGCGCGTTGACGACTGATGCGCCCACGCCGTGAAGACCGCCGGATACTTTGTAGCCGGAAGATTCTCCACCGAACTTACCGCCGGCATGGAGCGTAGTCATGATCATCTCAAGCGCGGATACTTTGGTCTGCGGGTGCTTGTCTACCGGGATGCCGCGTCCGTTATCGACAACGCGAATGCGGTTATTTGGCAACAGTGCGATCTCGATATCGTCAGCATGACCACCCATTGCCTCATCACGTGAGTTATCGAAAATCTCCCAGATGAGATGGTGGAGGCCATCGGGACCGGTGGTACCGATGTACATACCCGGACGCTTACGGACTGGGTCAAGACCCTCAAGGACGGTAATCGATGAGGCATCGTACGAGCTGCCCTTTGCGGCAGCTTTTTTCTCTTTATTATCTGCGGCTTTGGCCATGTTTCTTACGTAAAGTATAGCACATCAAGTGCAAGTTTTCCCCTGCTTAAAGCACTGAAATAGAGCCTACTTGCTAGCCTAAATGGGCCAGGTCGTTCCAGGATACGATATGCCAGTCGCGCTCCCAATGATGTCCCTCTTCTAGGCGTCTGATGTAGGAGATGCCCGTATTATGGGTCGCCATCTTCCAGGTCTTCTGGAAATCCTTTCCTGTATACGACGGACCCTCATAAAGGGCACAGAAAAGCGCGTGAAGGAATATCCCATGCGTAACCACGCATATCCGCGTTGCAGGGTGCTCTTCGAGGAAGCGCAGCGCGGCCAAGGAACGCTCGCGCATCTGCGGCAATGTCTCTTCATCCGAGTGCACGTACCCGTCTTCGCAGTATCGTGCCTGGAACGTCTGTACCTCGTCCTTGAGTTCTGCATCCTGGGACTTGTTGCGGAAAGCGCTCGGCGAACGGCGCTCAATAAGAAGATCATTGGTCTCGAGTGACAAGCCAAGTGCCTGGACTATAGGTGTAGCGGTCTGAATAGCACGCGGATACGTACTTGCGATCACCGCATCGACACCTATATGCGTCATACGTTCTGCTACGAATGCAGCCTCTTTATGCCCTTTATCCGTAAGTATGGAATCGATGCCACGCATCACACCATCAACATTAGAGTTGCTCTCACCGTGTCTGACGAAATACAGGTGCTTTTCCATTAGCGTACGGTCCAGCCCTCTTGGGAATTGAGCGCCTGAGTAACACGCGCCATGGCAGGATCAAGATCAGCGTCTGAAAGCGTGCGTTCCTTGCTTTCAAATACGAGACGGAACGCGTAGGAAATGCGGCTGTCCTTTTCGAAGCGATCAAATAGATCGATGCGCACGAGGTTATCACCCGCCTCCTTCAATATCTGGTTTGCGACCTCGGACTCTGCTGTGCCTTCAGGGGTCCAGACCGCAATATCGCGAAGCGCAAACGGATAGATGGAGTACATGCGAAATGTACCGAGCGAGAACGGTAGCGGCGCGTAATCCCTTCCGAGTGACTCGAGATCGACCGCGCGAAGCGAGAGCTCTGCCACCGATTCGGATGTGCGTGCCACTGGCCCAGCAAGCCCAAGCTCGTCATTAAGTGCGTCCAGAATTTCACTTAGGTGTTCCTCCTTAGTTTTCCCTGCCGTAGCGGCGTATCCGATAACGAGTGAAAGATGCTCCCCGTCCTTTGGGAATACTGATCCTATTTCAAAAAGCCGTACAGGTATTGAGGGTCCGAGCACGCGGGGCGCCAACTGGACGGCGCGTGCAAGGGCGGCCTGCATGTTTTCTGATAGAGCCGTACGGAGCGCGGGCTTAGATACATCAAGAGGATTAGCAAGCATAATATCTCCCGTGGATGCGAAGCTCTGGGTCGAGATCTCTGTATAGCCGCGCATGCGGAGCAAATCCCTGATGCGTTCCACACCCGCATAGCGCGCGCTCTCGAGCGGGCGCGCTATCGGTGAAAGCTGTGCACTCGCAATGGCGTCGTACCCAATGATACGTCCTATCTCTTCTATAAGGTCTGCATCGATGACGAGGTCACGGCGTTCGAATGAAGGCGTCACCGTATAGACATTGCCCTCAGCCACAAACGAAAGACCGAGCCGGGCAAGTGCGCTCTCGATGTCGTCCGAAGAGAGCGCGGTCCCGAGAAGTCGGTTCACACGATCGAGGGATACCGAGACCACCACCGGCGCAGTGCCTCCTCCGTATACATCATTCACACCAACAACCTCTCCCCCAGCAACCTCCTGTATGAGCGCCAATACGTCGCGCATGCCATAGGCAGCAAGCTCCGGGGAAATCTTATTCTGGAACCTGAGCGAAGCATCAGTGAAGAGGTTCAATGCCTGTGCCGTTTTCCTGACCGAAGGGCCGTCAAAGTTCGCGACCGAGACGAACAGATCGGTCGTATCTTCCGTTATCGCTGACGCTGCCCCGCCCTTGATGCCAGCGATATCGAGCGCCGTACCCTCGACCGCTTCCGCGATGACGAGCGCTCCTTCTGGAAGCGTGTACGTCTCGCCGGTAAGCACGGTTATCTTCTCACCTGCAGCGGCACCACGAACGGTGATATGGAGCTTGCTGTCATGCCACGTGATCTTTTTTGCATCAAACGCATGCAAGGGCTGCCCCATGTTTAGGGTCACGTAGTTAGTTGCATCGACGACATTATTTATTGAACGCGCTCCGACTGATTCGAGCGCTTCCTTAAGCCACGAAGGGGACGGACCTACCCTTACGCCACGCACGAGCGCACCCATTTTACGGTTCACCTTATCCTCAACGCCTCTTGTAAGAACAAGCTCATCTGCTGGAGTCCATGTCGGGAGCGCCTCGCGTAGCGGATCGCGCACGAGCGGGATCTTCAAGTTCGCTGCAACCTCGGTCGCGATGCCGCGGTGCGAAAGCGCATACGCAGCCCTATCGGGAAGCACCTTGATATCGAGCACCTCACCATCTACCTCCTCTATCTCAAACGCGTGGAAGGTCAACGCATCAGCAATGACTTCAGCGCTCGGGAGCTCTGTATCAAAGTACTTCTGTAACCAGGTGCGGGAAATCCTCATACTTCTGATTCAGCGAACCCATGCACGAATCGCACATCGCCTCCATGGAAGAGCCGCACGTCAGGCACGCCATACTTCACCATGATGAGTCGCTCGATGCCGCCACCAAACGCGAAGCCCTGATACTTCTCAGGATCGAGTCCTGCATTCTTTATTACGGTTGGATGCACCATACCCGCGCCCATGACCTCGAGCCATCGTCCTTCCTTCCCTTCCGGTTCGAACCATACGTCTACCTCGACGCCGGGCTCCACGAACGGGAAGTAGCTCGGACGGAAACGCACGCGCGACCCCTCGCCCAGGTATTCCTTGAAGAAGGTATCGAGCGTTCCCTTCAGGTTCGCGAGCGATACGTCCTCTCCTATTGCGAGTCCCTCATTCTGATAGAACTGCGCCTCATGCGTCGCGTCGGTCGCTTCGTTTCGGAACACCTTGCCGGGAACGATGATGCGATACGGCGGCAAGATGCCCTTTGCTACTTGCGCTTCCATATACCGGACCTGCATCGGTGAGGTCTGCGTGCGCGGCACGCGTCGCGGCTCCTCCGTGGTCCAGAAGGTGTCCTGCATATCGCGCGCAGGATGGTCTGCGGGAATGTTAAGTGCATTGAAGTTGTAGTGCTCGGTCTCGAGTTCGGGACCCTGGGCTACCGAGAAGCCCATGCGGCCGAATATCTCCGCCATTTCGCGGATGGCGACCGTTATAGGATGCAGGCGACCTTCTTCCATGTTCATTTGAGTATACCCGGAAACACTTCATGTACGAACTAGGAAAAGGGACCTATATTTGCTAGGCTTTCAGGTACATCCGGGCCCATTTATGTATTTCGAGCTAATCTCGTATCCCTTCCTTTTTGCGGCCATCTATTTCGAGGTCTTTTTGCTGCTGACCTTCCTTTCTGGTCCAGCGCGCGCAAGCCGCAACCGTGTTTTCTCTGACGCGACCCCCACGGTCGCCCTCATTGTTCCCTGCTGGAACGAGGAGCGTACCATCCGTGGCAGTGTCGACTCCCTACTTGCGCTTGATTACCCTAAGGACAAACTTTCTATCGTCGTCGTAGATGACGGGTCGACCGATAACTCTGCCAAGGAGCTTGAAGCGTTCAAGGGCAATCCGCGAGTCACCATTGTGCATAAGGAGAATGGCGGCAAGCACACAGCCCTTAATGCGGGCATCGCGATAACGGATGCAGAGATTGTCGGCTGCATGGACGCCGACTCGTTCGTAGAGCCAAATGCACTAAAAGAGACTGTCCCCTATTTCGAAGAACCGAAGGTGGGTGCTGTGACGGTCGCCATGTCAGTCCATCAGCCAAAAACACTTATAGAAGCAATGCAGAATGTGGAGTATATCCTCGGCATCGCACTTCGCCACATACTCGCGTCCGTAAACGGCATCTATGTGACTCCGGGCCCGTTCTCTCTCTACCGCAGGAGTATCGTGGAGGAAGTGGGCGGCTTTAGAAATGGCCATAACGCAGAGGACATGGAAATGGCACTTCGCCTTCAGCGCAACGGCTATTGGATCGAGAACGCCTATAAGGCGCGCGTATATGCACAGAGCCCTAAGAGCGTGCCGTCCCTAATTAAGCAGCGTGTCCGCTGGACGACTGGATTCCTCCGAAACGTTCTTTATGACTACCGCGACATGGTCGGCAATCCTGCATTTGGCGTTCTCGGCCTTATCGTGCTTCCTCTGGGCTTCTTCGCAATCGTTGGCGGTATCATGATGACCTTTATCGTCGTCTACCAGTTCATTTCCGATTCTATCCAGACCTACAGCACCACGCACGGCCTCCCGCTCTCCTATCTCCTCACGCCGCGCTTCAGTTTTGACCTCTTTTACTTCCCCGTTACGGTATTCGTGACGCTCGCCATGGTCGCCGCCCTAGGCTCTGTGATGTTCATTATCATGGGCAAGCACATTTCTAAGACCCCTGCTAAGCTTTCATTAGGCGTCCTCGGCTGGATCTTCCTATACGGCCTTATCGCGCCGTTCTGGCTCATCCGGTCAATCGCTGATGTTGCGACTGGCACCCGCCGGCCGTGGCGCTAATTAGTAACCTTTCTGTATGAATCTACTCACCCGTAACGCGCTTCTCGCACTCATTATCACAATCGCCATCATCGGTTCGATCGCCTACCTTATTGATCGCTTGAACCGTGAGCGTGCTGCCGACCTTGCAGCTATCCAAAACCAGCTCGCAACCGACACCCTTTCCATAGAGACCCAGTTCTCGCTCCTTGAAGAAGCGTCGTGTGAGAACCTCACCGAGGGCAACGTACTCTCACGTGAGGTATCGACCTTAGGCGACAAGGTCGCCGTGACCGAGGAGCGGCTCGGTAGCGACGATGCGCAGGTGCTGCAATTGAAGAAGCAGTACACCCTTCTGCAGATCCGCGATTACCTCCTCACCAAGCGCCTTGCAGAGGCCTGTGATCTCGAGCCAGTCGTGGTCCTCTACTTCTACTCCAATGAGGGTGATTGTCCGGATTGTGATAGGGCCGGTGCTGCGCTCTCGTACCTGCGCGAAACGTACCCGTCACTTCGCGTCTACTCCTTCGACTACAACCTTGATCTTGGCGCCCTCTCCACTCTCATTGCTGTCGAAAAGATAAAGGCTCCTTTCCCGGCTTTCGTCATCGACGGCAAGCGCGTGAATGGATTCACCTCAGTCGAGGAGTTTGAACCGAAGTTCCCCAAGCGTCTCTTTGAGATGGCGACATCGACTGCCACAACAACCTCAAAGCGATAAGCGAAACGGCCCCATATGGGGCCGTTTTCGTTTGGAGCCAGCGGTCGGGTTCGAACCGACGACCTGCTGTTTACAAAACAGCTGCTCTAACCAACTGAGCTACGCTGGCGCACAACGCACTGTATCACACCTCTGCCTCTTCTTTTGCCTTCTTCAGGGTTTGACGCAATTGCGCCAAGGACGCACGCAAGTCGAACTTCTTCCTGTCGCTTGTCGCGGCCGCCTGCTGACGACTTGAGCGCAGGTACTTTACCACGCGCGTAAGAAGGCGCTCAATGATACGCACGGCTATCAGGGACGCGTGCGCGATGTCATGCACGATACGCGCTGCAGCGGTACGTACAAGTGTCGCAAGCACGGCACTCCAATCAACATGGCGGATGATGAAGCTCGTACGCTCGACGCCTGTATCAAAGCGAGTACGAATGCTTCCAAAGAACCGTACGCCCCGTCCAGTCTCAAAGCGCGTGAGCGCGAGGAAACCGCCAAGGAGTAGGAATGAGATGGCTATGGCGATCAGGTACGCCATAGGCGGCTAGCGGGCGCTAAAGCGCGCAAACTTGCTGATCTCGACGCGCTCGCCGAACTTCTGCGAAGCCTCGGTGATGAGGTCGCGAACGGTCTTGGAATCGTCCTTGATGTATGCCTGCTCTAGAAGAACCTGGTCCTTGAAGTAGCTCTTCATTTTGCCCTCAAGAATCTTCTCCTGCATGTCCTCAGACTTATCTTTCACCTCCTCCTTAAAGACCGCCATGGCTGCGTTCCTTGCTTCCTCGCTGATCTCAGTCTCGGATAGGTACGTCGGGTTCGATGCTGCTACCTGCATAGCGATCTCGCGGGCAAGCTGCGGAAATTCCTCGTTGCGAGCGACGAAGTCAGTTTCGCAAGAAAGGAGCACCATTGCGCCAATCTCGCCGCCGTGTACGTAGGTCGCAACCGCGCCCGCGCCAAGCTCACGGTCAGCCTTCTTATCAGCAGCAGCACCAGAACGCTTCCTGAGGATTACTTCGGCCTGATCAACATCGCCATTTGCCTCCTCAAGCGCCTTCTTGCACTGCATAACAGAGACGCCCGTCTTGTCGCGAAGCATCTTCAGTGTTTCGGTCGTGATTTCCATAGGTACAGGTAGATCTAAATAGATAAACGAGCGAAGCCGCAATGCGGCTTTACTCTAGCCTTTGCGGCCCTGCTCGTATGCAGCAGCGAGCTCGTTGAGGATAAGGGTAACGGTCTCGCGGGAGGAATCGTTACCTGCGATCGGATACGCAGCATCCTTGATGTTGCAGTCAGAGCTCATGACACCGATGACTGGGATGCCAGCCTCCCGTGCCTCCTTGGTTGCGTGTGCCTCATGGCGCGTATCAACGATGACCATGGCGTCAGGACGCTTGGAAAGGTCGCGGATGCCCTCAAGACGCTCAGAGAGGCGCTCGATCTCGCGATCAATATAGATACGCTCAAGCTTGGTGTAGAGCTTCGTGAGCTCACCTGCATCGCGCTTCTGCGAGAGATCAGCAAGGCGATCGATACGCTTCTTGATTTCAGTGAAGTTGGAGATAGTTCCTCCAAGCCAACGGCCGGCAACATATGGTGCGCCGATGCGGCGGGCGGTATCGCGAAGAATATCGGAGACCTCGCGCTTGCCACCTACGAAGAGGACGGTCTTACCATCGCGCGCAAGAGCGGCAATGGCGGCCTTAGCAGCTGCTAGCTGCTCGTCGGTCTTCTTAAGATCGAAGATCTCGACGCGAGACTTCGTGCCGATAATGTAGGGCTTCATTGAAGGATGCCGGCGGCTCTTCAACTGAGCAAAGTGAGCGCCCGTCGCAAAGAGACGGTCAACACCAACACCGGCCATTTCTGGTATGGTCATATTGTTCATTAAGGTATCACGGGCCTATAAAACAAGCAATTCCCGGGCTAGTCGGCCTCCTCGGCCGGTCCCACCCCACCCTCGGCTGCACGCTGCTTCAGAGTCTCAACAATGTCATCAAGTCCGCCTGCCATGATCTTAGGCAGGTTGTGCCAAGACTCCTTCAGACGATGGTCGGTAATGCGGTCCTGGAGGAAATTATAGGTCCTGATCTTCTCAGAACGATCCCCTGTGCCAATCTGGCCTGCACGCAGGTCTGAGTGCCGCTTTGCCTCTTCCTCGATGGCGAGTGCCTCGAGCTTCGCGGTTAGGATCTGCATAGCCTTTTCGCGATTGGCTAGCTGGCTGCGCTCGCTTGAGGAGCGCACGTCTACGCCTGTTGGGATATGCACGAGTCGCACTGCAGACTCAACCTTATTCACGTTCTGGCCGCCGGCGCCTCCCGAGCGCGTGAATTCCATATGTATATCCGCAGGGTTGATCTCCACCGATGGCTTCTGGCGGATTGGTAGCGCTGCAACTGACGCGGTTGAGGTATGTATACGGCCGGACTTCTCGGTAAGCGGGACACGCTGCACACGGTGCACACCAGTCTCGTAGCGCAGCGCGTCATACGCGTCAGTGCCCTGGATCTCTACAGTGAGGTCGTCGATGACACGCGTTTTCCACCCCTTCCCTTCCGCATACCGCGTGTACATCTCCTTAAGCTCACCTGCAAACAGGGTCGCCTCGTCCCCGCCAGCACCAGCCCTAAACTCAAGTACGATGGCGTGAGGCTTTGCAGCCTCCTCCTTGTCCTTGTCGAGTATGCGCTCTATCTCCTTCAATATTTCACCCTTACGCTCCTCAATTCGCTTAACGTCCTCCTCAGCCATTAGGAGAAGCTCAGCATCTCCACCTGCAGCAAAAACAGCCTCTTCTGCCTCAGCGACAAGACGCTCGTACTCTTCCGCAAGATACGCAGTCGAGAAATTCTTTTTAAATTCTGGAGAGTATTCCATAGGTCTATGATAGCGCAGAACGCCCGCCTCCTTAGTAGAGGCGGGCGTTCGTAAGCGTCGTTACTTACGCTTTGCGGCGCGCTGCTTGAAGCGCTCAACGCGACCGGTCTTATCGAGGGTGCGGTCCTCGCCCGTGTAAAACGGGTGGGACTTCGACGAGATTTCGACGATCACCTTAGGGTACTCCTTGCCTTCAAAGGTGCCCGTCTCCGTAGTACGGATAGTAGAGCCCAAAAGGAAAGACTGCCCCGAGGCAATGTCCTCGAAGATAACCTGGCGGTAGTTTGCCGGATGGATGTCTGTCTTCATCGTCGGCAACTGTACCATAGAGGAAAACCCCGTGCAAACACGGGGTTTTCCTCACCCTTCTACGTTTAGAACTCTGTGAACTCAGGGATGACGTTTACGATGACGGAGTCCGTAATCTCTCCGCTATCGCAGGAAATGGTGAAGGTGCTCTGGGTCGTGACCGCCGCAGTAATAGTGCCGTCAGGAATGTTACAGCTCGTAGCATTTACGGTATGGAGCGTGCCTGTAGGCCCTGTTATCACACAGCTCCGAGCGACGCCGCTAGCTTCCCAGTTGAGCGTAATGGTAGAACCGGAACTGACGCGGGTCCTGTCAGCCTCGATGGAGGCTGTGTGTGATCCAGGGCACGCGCTAACTGACACGGTTGGACAGTAAGAGACAGCCGTATTCGACGCATCGACATTCATCGCATAAACGCCAGGAGCCGTAAGCGTACGCGTAACAGTGGCAGCAGTGCCGTAGCTTCCCCCATCAGCTGCGCTCCAGCTGTACGGGCCGGTAGCACCACCCGACGGATTTGCATTGTATGTCACGCTTTGTCCGGGACTGACACTGGTATTGCTGACACTACAACTAAGTGCGGGTGAGGAGGCGGCTTGTACCGTAATTGTTGTCCACGGTCCACAATTGTTTGCGTAGTTGCCTTCAGCCGTGATATTGGCCCATGAGGTGTTGTAGTTCGCACAGGCTCGGACAGAATACGTGCCCTCATCGCTAAAAGTATGGCTTGCGGTGCCTTCTCTACTGCCGCCAGCAGCAATGGCAGCCAAGTACGAGCTATTGAAGCGTGCTCCCGTTTCAAGTACTTGGAACAGCACCGGGAAGCTCCCCGATGCTGCAGTACCAATATTTGAAGCATTTGCGCGAAGAGTTATCGCTGATCCAGCAGTTGCGGTTGTTGGCGTGACGGCTCCTGCCGTCAGGTCTACCGACGAAGCGACACACGCACTTCCCGTACCCGTCACCCCGTATCCCGAACCACTAAATGAAAGCCAGCCAATAACGCCATTCTGAAGGTTTTGTCCTCCTCCCCATGCATAGCCATCCCATTGGCAGCCTGTTGCCGATACTCCGTACGAGCTACCGGAAAGCTGTATCCAGCCTCCCCAACCACCTGTTTGGACGGACGAACCGTTACCTGCGAGGGCGCGTGCCCATCCGGTTACTGCGCCCGTCTGCTTGTTGAAGTTTGCCTGGCACGGTGCAGTAGGACAACCACCAAGCTGGCTGCTGTTGAAGGTTATCCAGCCCACGTTTGGAGACCATGCGTATCCACTCATGAGGCCACTGTCGCTCACGGTTACGCCATAATTAGCGCCGCCTCCTGTTGTGCTGTTGAAGCTTACCCATCCGATGGTGGATGACCATGCCCAACCCGACAGATTGTCAGAAGATCCTGCTTCTGCGATATGCGGAAGTGCGAATATCGCAACAGACAGGAATACTAGAAGGAAGCGCATGAAATAGACGATAAGGACTTACTGTACTGTTTCGTACTCGGTAGACCTTTCTTCAAACCTATCGCCTGGATTTACGACTTCGTCATTTCCATCACCCGTGTAAGTAGGAGGGGCTGGCGCTGGTCTATCGCCGTATGGAGCCGTACAGTCGAGCTTCCACTGCATCTGACAGCCACCGGCACGGTCGTCAGTATCGTCACGATACGGTGCGGTCCACTGGTCGATCGGCACACACGACGTACCTCCACCTGCAGCTATTCCGCCTGAGGTGCCGCCACACTGACGCGCCTTGCTGTTGTCGCCGCTAGTGTCAGCCTTGACCGAAATACACATCTGGCAGCTCGCGATCGTATTGGTTGGCCACTCCGTGATACAGCTGTCCCCAATACAGTATCCATCATCCGTACCCATGGACTTTGACCACAATTGGCCAAGCTTCTGCTGAAATGTCGTTCCAACATTTACCGGTGCCGAGACGTTTCCACCAGGAGGTGTTGATGCAGGCTGTGTGAAGGTTGTCTGAGCGACGGCAACACCGCCGACAACAAACACGGCGATAAGCGCCGTAAGTAGAGGCTTGTGTATAGCACCCAGTAGTTTCTTAATGGTACGCATGCGGAAATAATTCGTAGGTTAATACACTAAGTATACTCCTGAGGCTCTCTCACATACCAGGGCAAAACCCTTTAGGGGGAAAACTATTCAGCTATCTCAAGGCCCGAAAGGATCGCCTCACGTTCCTCAAAGGTGAGGTCTTTGGCCGCAGGATTCTCAGGGAGCGAGTTGAGAATGGCCTGTCTTTCCTCGCCCTCTTGCACCGCGCGCTGCTCTTTAAAATACGGATGGTAGTGCCAAAGCGCTGCCGCGGCGAGAGCTGCTGTAACAAGCAGGGCAACGATAAGAGCATAAATGGGAAGCTTTTTCTTTATAGACGCAGATGCTTCTTGCACAGGAGTAGTAGTAGGTTCATCCATATAACGCAATGATACCGCCTCCTTTACAGGGACGGTATCACGCATGTGGATAGATCACTGTTCAGGCTGCACCGCAACCGCTCACTTCAGTGTCATCCGGCTGTCTGACTAGAACTCGACGACGTCAGGCACCACGTTCACAATAACTGACTCGCTCGTAGCACCACAGGTGAGCGTATAGGTACTTTGAGTGTTTATGACCGGATTTGCTGATCCAGATACGCTACAGGAAGGTGCTAGAGAGACCGGTCCAGACCAGGAAACTCCAGGGCCCGTAACCGTACAAGTAGCGTTCTGGCCATTAACTCCCCTAGCACTCCACTCAAGCTCAACTGACTGGCCAATGTTAACTCGACTAGGCTCTGCGGTTATGGTGAGGTCCGGTGTTGAACTCGTACACCAGGTTGCGGTCACATCCACAAGCGGACAGTTTGCTACCGCTGTGTTTGAACCCTTTACGGTCATGCTGTGAGGGCCAGGCGTAGTGATTGTGCGAGTCACTGATGCGCCCGTACCTACGTTTGCTCCATCTGAAGGAGTCCAGGTGTAAGGTCCCGTAGCTCCGCCATTAGATGTCGTCGTGTACGTAACACTTTGACCTGAGCTGATGCGTGTTGGAGATACGGCACACGAGACTGAAGGCGGCACTGCAGGATCAACAACAATTGTGGTCCAATCCTGACAGTTATTCGTCTCATTAGACTCGACGACCGCATTAGCGGGACGGTCTGCGCATACACGCATGACGTACGTGCCTTGATTAGGGAATGTGTAGCTTCCCGTTTGCTGCCCACTTGAAGCTGCAGCAATTCCGCTTCCACTTAGCCGCACCTGAACCGCAGTAGCAGCTCGCGCTACAGATGGTATGAAGAACGCTACAAGCCGTTTAAACCATGAGTTATTTGCGTTTGCGACGACACTATTCCTGCAGGCTGTATCTGCCTGGGCACAGATGTACACCGTTGATGAGAATGTTCCAGCAGCCGCTCCTCCTGCATTCGATATGTTGGCAACGAACGTTACGGACCTATCTTCGACTGCTCGCTGCGGTGTAAGCGAAGTTGGGATGAGGTCAGGCGACGCTGAAATCGTTACCTGGCACGAGGCCCATGCAGAGGATGCTCCCTTGCTGTCTTGGGCAAGAGCCCTCACCGTGTACGTGCCAGCAGAAGTCCATGTGCGCTTAACCGTCTGGGCAGTTCCGCTATTTACGTATCCTGATGCAGGTGCCCACTGGGTAACAGTCGTGCCCCCTGCCCAGTTAATACCGTAACGAAGCTGGTCACTGTTTGGATCCGCTGCGGTAAAGGTGAAGCTAAGCTCTTGTCCCACCTTACCTGAAGCTGGACACGTTATCGTTGGAGCTGCTGGCGGTGCCTGAACATCTACTGCGTTAAAAGAGAACGTAATAGACTTCTCCGGAACATCGACACGTGCAACTTCGCTGGAGTACGACCAACCGTCCGGATTTCGATATGTATTATATACGGGACTAAATCCACGCCTACACGTAGTTGGATCTCCCGAAGGTTTGTAGGATGAGTGCCATGTACCGGATGTCGCAGCAAATTTAACTGTTGCTGTAGCAGCTCCTACACCCGTCACGGTACATATTTTTGATCCATCTGCGGCAACAGCTCCGCAAGTCATATTGCTTGACTGTGTAATCGTTTTAGTTGGCGGAGGGACAATCACAGACACATACACATCACCGACGTAGTAGACCGGGTTCAGGAAGTCCTTAGCGTCGCAGGTGACGCCAGGAGCGGAAGTGCCCCAGCTACCATACGGACTGTCATTTGAGGAACCAGTGCCGAACCAGTAAATATCGTCCGAGGTATGCGGCTTAGGCGCTATCTTGATGCGTGTTCCTTTGGGCACCTGCGCACCATCATTGATCACTGCACCCGTGTCTGCATTAGTGATCGTGGCTTCATAGGTAACCGTCACGTTCGGATTGCTCATTTCCGCCCAAAATGGCGTCGCCTGGGTGAGCATCATGTATGCCTCGTACACATAGCTATGAGACACACTCTTAGCTTCCGCTTGCGGTGCGTACGAGACAGCTCCCAAAAGTACTAGCGAGAAAACGAGGGCGTTGGTGATACGGATCATACGGTTGGGGTTACTGGTGGCTGCGGTATTGCAGTAGTACGTCGTCGTCTCAGAAGAACGTACACACCGATTCCAATAAGACTGAGGAGGATCAAACCTACGGATACGTACACCCAGATCATGGATGCGCACTTGTCACCTTCACAGTACGGCACACTCACCTGGTCCACGAGCTCATCTCCTTGATACAGTTTTGCGCTTACTACGTATGAAGCTGCTGCTGCAGTAAGAGGCATCTCAAGCGCATAAATCTCGCTAGAGATTAGGCCCTCATACTTCTTGAATCCAAGATCGCCAATTCCAAACGGCGCGAGGAGATCGTAAAAGAGTCCCGAACGGCGAGCAGAAAGCTCTATGCGGCCATTTTCAACGGGCGTGTAGTTAGTTGCGTGAATACACGCAACCGCAACACCCTTTCCGCTCTCTGGGTCAGGTGTACCCGTTACGAAGTTCAAACGTGCCTCCTGAACTCCCTCGCGTACAAAGCGTACGCCAATAATTGATTTCGAGCCTAGCTCGGTCTCTAGTTCGCCAACGAGATAGTACACCGCGTGATCTGTATCATCCACGGTATAGGATACGGTCGCAGTTTCATTTGGATTAACCTGCACCTCTTCAGTTGATTCAGAGATGAGCGTGCGATTTGTAATGCGATCCCAATAGTGCAGCTTCCACGTTACCGTTCCAAAGTAGGGTGCCGGCGTTGTGTTAACGATAGTAGCGACTACCGGTACGGACTCCGTATCTCTAGGAAGAGTTGGCGGATAGGCAGCAAAGTAAAATGTGCGATCAGCAACCGTTACACCATCTTTATCAAAGCGCACTGCGCCCATAGAGTCTCCAACCACCGTGAACTCATTCTTCATGCCGACGATATCGTCCGTGAAGGTCAGACCTGATAGCTCAAACCTATCGAAGTTGGTGACATAGGTTGCGAGCTGGTAGTTTCCCGGCTCGGCATCTGCAGGAACGAACCATTCATACGAGAGCGGACGTGTCTCGCCTGCTTTAAGGGTTAGATCAGTTGCGACCGCTTCCCATGCAAGCACATCCGGGCCGTTTATGTCCTTTCCTTCCGTACGAACCTTAAATACTTTCGCCCAGATCGTGATATCAGATACAGGATATGGATTCTCATTTGTTATCGTCCCTGAGAATGCGAGCGAGGAGCTTTGCGATGCTTCTGTGAGTGATGGAGCTAAATCTGCATATACCGAGCCAAAGCGATATGTCTCAAAACACGAGGTGAGTCCTTCAGGAGCAGTGAGGCGTGCTGGTAGCTCGACTGTTTCTGGCAAAACAGCAGTTTCCTGTTGCTCAACCGCTTCTGGTTCTGGCAGATCAGCGGCTTCTTGTGCGGACGAGTATAGCGGCGATGACAATAATAATACGGAGAGGACAAATGCGAGTGTCTTGTTCATGTAAGTCTAAGCATAACCGACCTACATGGTTTTCGTTTATCCAATGTGGAAAAGTATAGGAAGAAAGGAACCGCCTAATTTCCGTTTAGCGTATCGATATCCTTCTGGAAAGCGGCTGCCTTCCCCATTACGCTGTTAGCGTATACCTGTCCTGCCGTTGCCCAGTTGCCGCCAGCATAATATCGGGCTGCTGCCGTATGTTCTGCTTGGTAAGCACCTCCAGCGGCACCGACATCAGCTAGATAGAAGCCCGTTGCGGTAATCGCATGTAGTGAATTCCATGGGTTTGATGCAGCAACCCCAAGCGCACTCTTGATGCGGCCCTCATACATTTCCCACGTAGAAGGAATGAACTGCGTTGGTCCCATCGCACCTCCATAGCCACCCGGCTGCGGACAGGAGACTGCTGTTGTAGACCAGTCTTGGCCAAGCGCATCCATAATGCGCTTGAACGGGACGGTATCACGCGGCACCTTCATGACACCCGAGAACGGCGTGCCTGTGTTCTTTCCCTTTCCATCGCCTGTCTCAAGACTTGTGATAAGACACTGACCGACATTCCTTCCGAGATCAGATTCCTGAGAGAGAATTGCGAGGATGAGCGCGGGACGAACGCCTGTGAGACGTGATGCTGTCTTTGCATGTTCGACCGCTGTGCCAAATGGAATTGCGCCGCCTCCGCCCGCTAGCGCAAAGAGCTCAGCACGGATCTGCGCTGCAGTACGCTCATGCATTGCCTTAACCTGCTGATACGCGGCTTCTTGCCCCTTGGTCTGATCGAGCAGCTTCTGCTTTGCGACTTCCTGCTCCTGAACTTTCCGCTGCTCAGCCACCTTCAACTGTTTTAGCTTCTCGTGTTGCGACTTCTGAGTCTCAAGCGCATCGCGCTCCTGGGATGTAGACTCGCGTGTGGAAATGATGCGCTTACTTGAAGCGTCGATGGCGGCGTTGATCGCTGCATAAGAATCGAGATCGCCGAAGAACTCGGATACGTCCTTAGCAGAAAACGCGACCTCCACCAAAGAGTAGTCATCGTACTCACGTGTCTTGCGGATCACTTCTGCGAGCGCCTCCTTTTGAGTTCCCAGCTGTTCCGTGAGCGTACTGATGGTTCTCGAATGGACTGTGATGTTACTTGCCAGCGCTTGGATTGCGATATCGGTCGCCTGCACCTGGAGCTTTGCCTTTTTGATCTCTCCATCGAGAATATTGATATCGCGCTGCAATGATGCGCCTTCGCCCTGAAGCTTCGTAATGACAGAGTTGGTTGCTGCGATCTGTGATTCCACTGAATTTAGCTGACGCTGAAGTTCTGCGCGACGTTGCGCGGTCGCATCCGTACTCTGCGCAAATAATACCGACGGAGCAATCGCGCCGATGGTACTAAGTAGAAGTGCTGCGAAGAGAAGTCGTGCACCCATAAGAAGCTTAGTATATCAAAAAGCGGTCCCTCTCGGAACCGCTTTTTGTGAAGCGTTCATGTTTATGCCGCCTGTTCTTCGTCCTTACCCTTTTTCTCTACCTCGATAGCTCCCATATCTGGAGCGGCAGTATCAGTCTCAGTATCTACTTCGACTTCCTGCGCGAGCACAACGACCTCTTCTGGGTCTACATGGGTCACAACGCCCTTCGGTAGGACGAGATCCTTCACATGGATCTGATCACCAACAGCATTGAGTGCAGAAATATCGATCTCGATCTCCTGCGGAAGGTCTGCAGGCGCAGCCTCGATCTGGAGCTCATGAAGCACCTTCACTAGGTTTGCACCGGTTTTTACCGCAAACGACTCGCCAGTAAAGGAAAGCGGTACGGCTACCTCAACCTTTGCTCCCTTCTCGATAGCGTAAAGGTCTGCATGGCGGGGCTGATTTGAAACAGGATCGCGGTCGATATCGTGGATCAAGACCTGCATTGGCTTGCCGAGGCCATCGATGTCGATGACAACGGACTCACCGCTCTCGCGGAGAATCCTGGTGAAATCCGCAATCGGAAGAGAAACCGGGGTCGCCTCCTGCTTATGTCCGTAGACAACAGCAGGCATGAGGCCGTCCTTCGCCAAAAGCGAGGAGGACTTCCCGATCTCAGTGCGGGGGGTGACGGTTAGTTGTGGCATGCGGGAAGTATACGGATTAAGGGCGCTTCTGCAAGTCGCTAGCTACTACAAGCCGGGTACGAGGCCCAGGCAGTAGATGGTGCACCGCCCGCCTGCCTACACCAGGTAACGCTATCAGTCTCCATATTCACAAGTATCTCGTATCCTTGCTCGCCAGCGGAATCCGAACGATATCGGTACCCACTACTGCCTGACCCGTAGGTCGGATCAACGGGCATCTTAGGCATATATCTAGGGACCAATGACGAGGATATCTCTCCTAGACGTGTATTTGGACCGTCTGTTGGGTAACGGCCGTTATCAAAATAGTAAATCTCTAGTGCGGTACGGACTTGACGCAAGTCTGACTGGCGCAGCGCGTCACGCGCCTTCACTCGTGTTTGATTGAGCGATACGAGCACAGTCGCAGACAAGATGCCGATAATAGCAATGACGATGAGTAGTTCGATGAGCGTGAAGCCGCGCGGTTGATTTGCGTGTGACATAGGATTTAGCAGAGAGGATATGCTGCCCAGACCGCCGGAGGGTTTGCGCCTCCATCATGACGGCACCAGCTACTTAATGCGTCAGTCTCGAGCATAACTAACATTTGGTACCCATCGTAGTCTGAAGTCGAGTAGTAGCGGTAGCCAGTGCTGGTATCCCCTGCTACAGGGTCAAACGGTATGGCTCCTATATAAGTAGGGGTCATTGAGGATGCTATACCTGAAAGCCGCTGGCCTGAAACGTGATATGGGTAGCGCCCGTGTTCATGGTAATGAAGCTCGAGCGCTGTCCGCACCTGCCGCAAATCGGCCTCACGACGAGCATCACGCGCTTTGCTACGCGCGGTATTCAGGGATACGAGTACCGTTGCAGAAAGGATGCCGATGATGGCGATGACAACCAGGAGCTCGATTAAAGTGAAGCCGGCATGCCGGGTGTGCATCTATACACCCTACCGCATTGAGTAGCGATAGTAGCGCATTTATATCCACACCTTATATAAGTGCGTCTGCGACCTTAGCAAGCCGCGCTACATACGCTGCACGAGCCGCTTCCATGTTCTCATCTTTACCAGCCCAGATGGTGAGCGCTTCTTCTTGCAAGGCGCGCGCATAAGAGAAGGTCATCGGCCACGGCGCGTGCACTTCCCGAGCTTTGGCAGTAATCGCGCGCAGGTTCTCGGTTGCCTGATCCGGCGTCTGTCCACCAGACAGGAACACAATGCCCGGAACGGAGGACGGCACAGTCTCTATAAGCGCTCCTACGGTATCTTCGGCAACTTCTTCAGGTGAGTCCAGCCTACCGCTCTCGCTTCCTGAAACAGCCATAGCGGTTTTGAGTATGACACCTGAGAAATCAACCGCATGATCTTGCAGCGTCGCCATGAGCGTCTCAATAGTTCTCACGAGCACTTCGCGCGCGCGTACGCGGCTATGCGGACCTTCTAGCAGCACTTCCGGTTCAAGGATAGGCACCATGCCTGCCTCCTGTACTAGGCGTGCATACTCTGCAAGACGCTTCGCATTCTCAACGAGTGAGGTTGCGGTCGGAAGCCGGTCGCCGTCGATCTTTACGACCGCGCGCCATTTCGTGAAGCCAGTACCATAATTTGCACGATACTCTGCAAGGCGCTCAGGGAGGCCGATGAGCCCGTTAGTGATGAGCTCGTCTGCGCTCTGCGGAAACGGCTCGGTTCCCGTGTCCACTTTGATTCCAGGAATGATGCCGCGGGACGCAAGGGACTCAGGAAATGAGACGCCGTCATTCCCCTTTTGCTCCAATGTCTCCTCATAGAGGATTACACCAGAAAGGTACGCTTCGATACCGGGCGTGTTTAGAAATAGCTCGCGATACGTACGTCGCATCTCGACCGATGGCTCGATGCCATATAGCTTGAGACGCTTATCAGCGCTCATGTTGCTCTCGTCAGCAGCCAGGAGTCCCTTACCGGGCGCGACCATTTGTCGGGCGATGTGTGCAAGATCAATCATTACCGGGAGTGTAGCATGCGACGGATATGCACATGCTACACTTTTGCCATGCAAAACCTTGATTTCCTTGCCATCGGCGACACCGTCGTCGACGACTTCATCCTTTTGAAAGATGCTAAGGTGCACTGCGATGTCGATACTGATGCGTGCACCATTTCCATGCGCTGGGGCGATAAGATTCCGTTCGTCTCCTCTACGATTGTCGCGGGTGTAGGAAACTCCGCCAACGCAGCCGTGTCAGCTGCGCGCCTTGGCCTTAATGCAGCACTTATGGCAACCGTCGGAGATGATCGCGATGGCGAAGCGGTTATGGAACACTTCGATAAGGAGAGGCTTTCGACCGCACTTATTACTCGCGCTCCCGGCAAGTCAACGAACCATCATTACGTTCTCTCCTATGAGAGCGAGCGGACGATCCTTGTGAAGCCCGAGCCGTACGACTATGTCTTCCCTATGGATCTTCCTGCGCCTAAGACCGTATACCTTTCCTCCCTAGGAGAGGCCGGCGAGCAGTACTACGCGGATATGGCCGCATACCTCAACGAGCATCCGGCTATCTTTTTCACATTCCAGCCTGGAACGTTCCAGATGAACATGGGTGTCGAGAAGCTCACTCCTATATATAGGAGGGCCGATCTTCTTGTCGTGAACAAGGAAGAGGCAGAGCGTATTCTAAAGCTTCCTTCGGGGCAGGAGATAAACGCACTCCTTGAGGCGCTACGGGCGCTTGGACCAAAGCATGTCATCATCACCGATGGCCGCGAGGGTGCATATGCGTTTGACGGCGAGCGCACATACCGTGTCCCTATGTATCCGGACGACCGCGCACCGTTCGAGCGCACAGGTGCAGGCGATGCGTTTGCGTCGACCATAACCGCCGCAATCACGATGGGACTACCCTTCTCAGATGCACTTCTCTGGGGACCGGTTAACTCCATGTCCGTGGTGCAAGAGGTGGGCGCACAGGCAGGACTCCTTACGCGTGCAAAGCTTGAGGAATACTTACAGCGCGCTCCCGCAGAGTATCTGGTAACCTCGTTATAAGAAAAGAGCCCTCCATGAGGGCTCTTTTCTTATTCTCTACCGAGCAGTCGTCGCGCGACTCCCACTATCGCAGGCGCGTCTAGCTTGTAGTAGTGAATGAGTTCGTCTGGCTCGCCCGTTTGACCGAACTCGTCCTGAAGTCCCATACGCACAACAGGTACTGGATGTTTTTCTGATAGGCACTCCGCCACTGCGCTACCAAAACCTCCCGCAGCTTGATGTTCTTCAATAGTTATGACGCGACCTGCACGCGTCGCTGCGCGTACAATCACCTCCTCATCAAGCGGCTTTACCGTGTGTACGGAAAGCACAATGGAACCTATGCCGTCTGCTTCAAGAGCGCGTGCAGCAAGGAGAGCGTTGTACGCCATACTGCCGGTCGCCATAAGTGCAACCTTTGGCTTTTCACTCTCCCAGAGCACGTTTGCCTTTCCTATTGAAAATGGCGTCTCAGGCGTTGTATACACCGGGACCGCTGAGCGACCAAAGCGTAAGTATACCGGAAGCGGCGTCTTTGCTGCGGCGACAACTGCTTTCCTTGCCTCCTCTGCATCTGAAGGCACGATGACCGTCATGTTTGGCAACATGCGCATAAGGCCGATGTCCTCGAGCATCTGGTGTGTCGCTCCATCAGGGCCTACTGATACTCCCGCATGCATGCCCGCAATCTTCACGGGCTGCTGGTTGAGGGCTGCGGTGGTGCGGATCTGCTCATAGTTACGGCCTGGACTAAACGCCGCGTAGCTTGCGATGAACGGCACCTTGCCTGCAGCTGCAAATCCAGCGGCGAGCGCTGCTAGGTTCTGCTCGGCGACTCCTACTTCGATAAAGCGCGTCGGGAACTCCTTTTGAAACCATTCTGCGCGCGTACTCTCTGCAAGATCGGCACACAGTACAACAATGTTCTCGCTCTCTCTTCCCGCCTCAACCGTACCCTTACCGAAACCGTCGCGAGTCGGCTTCTTTTCGATCTTCGTATCGAAGAGGTTCTCTGCAAGCTTGAGTTCTTTGTTAATCATGCGTTTCCTTGGTTACGATGCGCCTGCTTTATCTTCATATATATATCCTCTGTACCTGGACTATTCTGTACTCCCTGGAATAGCTCAGCAGGATACTTCGACTTAACCTTCTCGAGCTTCTCGCGGACAATTGATTCTGCATCAAGATCTAGGAGCGTGGCCATATCAAGGCAGTATATGAATACGTCGGCCAGTTCGTTCCGAATCTCCGCGAGCTTTTCAGAATCAGCTTTAACCGCATCAAGCTCAGGATTCTCCCACTGAAATACCTCCAGTAGCTCTGCCGCTTCTATGGAAATAGATTTGGCGATGTCGCCGGGACGGAGGTTGTTCCAGTTGCGCTCTGTCAGGTATGCACGAATGTCATCTTGGATGTGCTTCATGTTACGCGTATTCGTTGGGAACTTTTCCACCCATTGAGCGGATCACTTTAATGAACTGCTCTGCCTCCTCTTTTGAGGGCGGCTTTCCATGCCACCTGTAGTCGTACTCTATCTCCGGTACGCCCTTCCCAGGGATTGTGTGTGCGATGACTAGCGTAGGCTTCTCGACAATGGCACGGGCGTGATCAACCGCGTCGATGATCTCTTCCATGTTGTGTCCGTCCACTTCAATAACGTGCCAGTTGAATGCGCGATACTTATCGGCAAGTGGCTCCAACGGCATGATGTCCTCGGTCATGCCGTCTATCTGTATATTGTTGCGGTCAATGAACGCGGTCAGATTGTGGAGCTTATACTTCCCTGCCCACAGTACTGCTTCCCAAATATTTCCCGCATTCTGCTCACCGTCTGACATGAGGCAGTACACGCGATTCTTCTTTCCATCCATCTTAAATGCGTATGCCATGCCTGCTGACTGGGAGAGCCCGGAACCCAAAGGTCCCGAGGTCGTCTCAAGTCCCGGCAGACGGTCGCGTTCCGGGTGTCCCTGGAGCCTGGAGCCGAACTTGCGAAGTGTCAGGCATTCTTCTACGGGAAAGTACCCTGCATGCGCCATAGCACTATAGCGGACCGGCACGATGTGTCCGTTACTCAGTATGAGGCGATCGCGCTCTTCCCAGTCAGGGTTCTTCGGATCGTGCTTCAGAATATGGAAATAGAACGCGGTAAAAATGTCTGCCATCCCAAGAGGTCCAGCGGTATGGCCAGAGCCTGCAGCGACGAGCATTTCTATAATGGTCGCGCGCACATCACGTGCCTTCGCTTCAAGATTTGCTATGTCAGTATCGGTGAGCGCCATTATAGAAAAGATAGCATGTCTTGCGTACCCACTGCTGTTAGTGAAGCTTATTATGCATTGCTTGCGGTGCCTTACATGCAACCATACCCTTCGGAGTACACCGCAAAAGTTCTCTGTGCACTTCCGCAGCCAGAACGGTAGCGCGCGTTTGGCTGGCCTGGTGCAGGCGTGCGTGTTTCAGCCGAGTTGTACGCCATAAACTTATAGTCCTTTCCATCTGATCTGTATAAATAGCAGTAGCTAGTTCCTGTTGGCTTCGGATCTTGCGGCATTGAAGGCAGGTATTTCGGGACGAGTCCCGGGATTGCCGTTTTAGGATCTGCAGGACCGCTATAGCACCCGGGCGTTGTCCCTATCCAGTTTGCCCGTACGGGATATGACCCGTTATCAAAGTAATAAAGCTCGAGCGCTGTACGCACCTGATTGAGGTCGCTTAGTCGACGGGCGTCGCGAGCCTTGGCGCGTGCACTATTGAGCGACACAAGCACCGTCGAAGAGAGGATGCCGATGATGGCAATAACGATGAGGAGTTCAATGAGCGTAAATCCGCGCGAACGAGAAGAAACCATTATCTACACCCTAGCATGCGACCTTAGCTGTATAGGCCGTGTTCGTGGACAAGATTCTTAAACCGCTCAATTTCTTCTTTCAGGTCGTGGGATTTCCAGAGACCAGACCCAATGACTAGCCGATCCACACCTGCGATAAGGAGTTGTGGCGCGGTTTCTAGTGATACCGCCCCATCAACTTGTATGCTCATGTCCGGATGTTTCTGCCTAAACGCAGCAATCTTTTCAAGCACACGCGCATCAAATGGCTGTCCCTGCTTCCCGATCGAAGCGATACCCATGAACTGCACGTAGTCGATGCGGTCAGTGTACGGCTCGATGAGAGACAGGTCGCTGTCGTTCCCTATAGCTAGCCCAAGCGATAGGAGCCCGGGAGCAAAATCCTTTGAGTGCCCATACTTCACTTCTAGCTCGCGAATGATGCCTGAAAGGTGCTCTGTGCTTTCTGCGTGTACCACAAGCCGTTGTGCGCCCGCCGCTATCCAAAGTCCAATCACCTCTTCTACGTCCTGGACCATGAGGTCTATCTCATAGTGCATGCTCCCGAGATACGGGAGCGCGTCTCCATCCTCTAAGCGCTGCGCAAATTCTCCGCTTCGATTTACATACGGCCAGGTGGGAGGGCTGGCAAACGTACCATCAACAACATCAATTTGCACGGAATCAACGATACCGTTTAAGAGCGCGAGCTTGCCCTCGAGGTCTTCTCGCGATGTTGGAAGGATTGCGGGTACGATGACCCCCATATCACTCAAGTATAGCACCTAGAACTTCCCTATTCTGCGTATGTGCCGCCCCTCTCCTGAAAAAGGAGTCTCAACAAATGCACGGACGGCGAGAACCGCCTCTTCAATGCGCACGAAGCGCGCGCCTAAAGATAGTATGTTTGCATCATTATGCATGCGTGCAATGCGTACGATATCGTACCCATCTGTACCTGTCGTGCCTTCAGACTCTAGTGCATCGAGCGTTTGTCGCGGTCCATAAAACGAAACAGCGCGCGCTCCCTTCACGCGGTTTGCTGCCATTGCTTCTCCGTGCCCGCTACCGCCGATAATAATACCGAGCGCGTCAGGTTCTGCGGCGACACGTTCCGCGCACGGTGTTACATAATCAGGATAATCGTCGTTCGCATCATACGAATTCGCGCCTAAATCATGCACAGAGTGGCCGACAGCCGTAAGTTCTTGCACAAGAAGAGACTTTAGTTCTAGTCCCGTATGATCTGATGCAATATATAGATTCATATTTATTTAGAATTTATGCGTGCGTATACCGTGCTAGATATCTCACGTATCACATTAGAAAGCGCGTCGATGTCTGTACCTCGTGTCATGACGCAAAGTGAGTATGGACGCTCCTTTGCGTAAACGATGCCGCAATCATGCAGCTGTGTCTCACTCGTGCCTACGTAGTTGCGTTCACCAAACTTGTTTGCGACTGGAATATTTGCTGGAATCCCGGCGGCGATGCCTTTGTCGAAATCCGTTTGCACCAATAGCTCAAGTGCACGCTCTGAACTCTCTGGTGAGAGGTACGTCGCGTTGTAGAGGATGCGGAAGAAAGTCGCGTAATCGCGTACCCGGATATTGTAGTCTTGGCCAGTAAATGGCGCGCCGAGTCCAAGCTCGGTATACACCTCACCCACGCGTTCATCGCCTAGGAGTGAGTATAGAAGATACGCAGACTCATTATCCGACTGTGTGATCATGCGCCTTAGAAGCTCGTCTGGACTATATCGCTCTCCTAATGTGAGCGGGTCAGCGACGGCCACGTTCTGAATAGCGGCCGACATCTTTTGCTCATATAGAATCTCCTGCTCTGCCAATGATGGGTCCTGTTCGAGGATCTTGAGATATGAGATCATCATCGGCACTTTAAGCAGGCTTCCCGGCACAAAGAGCGTATCTACATTCACGCCGAACCATGGTCCATTATTTAAGTCGCGGAAATATACGGCGGCAATCGATAGATTGCCGCCCTTTTTATGCCGCTCGATAATTTCCCGCACATCCTGCTCTGCTTCACGGACTTCTTGGGGTAGAAGTATATTGGTATCGCTACACTCTAGTAGCGGACTAATATACGCGTAGTGTCCGGTATCGCGAAGCTCTCGCTCACCCGTAGAAAGATTGCCTCCACTCAAGAACGTAATGCCATACCCTGCCCCGAAGCTCACGATGCAAGCAGCGAGGAGTATGACGCGACTCTTGAGGTCAGTGGGCATGTATATCTAAGACCCCGCTTTGATCGCGTGGCGAACGAGCGATTCGGTATACCCCATTTCGTTGTCGTACCACGCCATGACTTTCACGAGACGCGGACCGACGACACGTGTCATAGAGAGTTCTGCAATAGATGCATACGGCTCGCCGACAATATCTGAGGACACGAGCGGATCATCGCTAGCACGAAAGATCCCTTCCCAACGTGCTTCCTTTGAAGCTGTACGTAGGAGCTGGTTCACCTCCTCTGCAGTCGTATCGCGCTTTGCAACGAAGGTTATGTCCGCAATGGAGCCTGCCGGGACCGGGACACGTAGTGATACGCCATCGAACCTGCCATCGAGATTCGTGTACGCCTTACCGACTGCGATAGCGGCGCCGGTCGAGGATGGAACAATGTTCTGCGCTGCGGCGCGTCCGCGACGCAGGTCGCTTCCCTTCACGGGACTGTCGACTATGGACTGTGTCGCCGTGTACGCGTGCGTTGTAGAGAGAATGGCGTAATCAATGCCAATCGTCTCATCGAGAATAGCAATAACCGGCGAAGATGCGTTTGTTGTGCATGATGCGTTGGAGGATACCGCGCACGACTTAAGCTTTTCTTCGTTCACACCCATAAGTACAGTCTCGCCGCCGATATCGCCCTTTGCAGGTGCGGAGATAACCACGCGTTTTGCACCTGCTTGTACGTGCGCCTGTGCCTTCTCGAAATCATCAAAGACTCCCGTCGATTCGATAACAACATCTACGCCAAGATCACCCCACGGAAGCGCAGCAGGATCCTTTTCAGATATAAAGCGAACTTCCTTCCCATTTATGACGAGGTTGCCGTCCCTGATATCTACAGCAAAAGGGGCTCGACCGTACACGGTGTCGTACTTCAGTAGGTACGCAAGATTCTCCAGGGAACCTAGATCATTTACGGCGACTATCTCAATCTCCGGTCGGTTCCAAGAGCGGCGGACAAATGCGCGGCCAATGCGGCCAAAGCCATTAATGGCAATTCGTACGGGTGTCATATGAAGGAATTCTATCACGCACCTATTATTGGATTACAACCCTGCCGCCCACTATTTGCACCTTTCCGCCGAGTACCTTTACCTTTGCTTGGGAGGTGCTTCCCGTATCGGTCGATTCGTATGTAATGACGATGAGTCCTGGTGCACCGTTGCCACCCGTGCCCCTCATAAATGTGTTTGGGTCACCACCACCACCGCCGCCACCACCGCCGCCGCCGCCATAGTAGCCTCCTCCTCCTCCCCAACCGCCGGGTACCAAGTCAAAAGATGCGGCTGAGGCACCACCACCACCACCACCACCAGAGCCATGCCCGGGAATATCGTCATATTCCGTTCCCTGGCCACCATCCCAACCCCCGTCTCCTTCAAAAGAACCACCACTGCCGCCGGCGCCGCCACTGAAGGCGCCGCCACTGCCGCCAATGCCGCCGCCAAGATCACCGTCACCACCAATATCTCCCGCCCCTCCCGGTCCCGCAGCACCGCCGCCGCCGCCGCCGTGACTCGTACTATTACCGCCGCCACCGCCGCTGTACTTAACCGTACCTATAGAGGTTGCTGACGATCCTGCACCTGATGAGGCGCAAACAGACGGGGTGGGCGAACCTGAACAGAATGTCGCAGTGCTATTGAAAACAGTATCCCCGGCCGCACTAACTCGGTATGAGACTGATGCGCCTGCCGTAAGTGACAGGTTGCTAATCTTGGCATATGAGCCGCCGCCGCCGCCGATTCCACCGGTGAAGCGTCCGCCGTCGCTTCCAGGCATGCCGCCGCCGATTGCTTCAATGGTGCTTCCTGTTGAAGTCCAATCGGCGGGCACTGTCCAAGATGTACCACTCGTTAGGTATACCCGCTTGGTTATAGCCGCGTCCGTCCGAATTGGCATAAGTGTGTACTGCGATATGCCAAGTAGGAGCAAAAGAGCTACTAGGATTTTTGGGGTCTGGCTGATTGTCCGGGAAATAAACATATATAAGGAATACTATACGCCTGCGGGAGCAGCAGGCTCAGGGGACGGTACTGGAGCTGGCTCCGGAGCTGGCTGAGGCTCGGGGGCTGGGGCTGGCTGGGGCTCTGGAGCAGTATCGACCACCACAGGCTCGTCTGCCACAGGCTCAGGTGTTGGAGTCGGCTCTGGAGCTGGGTTTGTATCTACTACTACCGGCGGTGCGTCTGGGGCTGGGGTTGGATCCTGTGGCGTTGTGGCTGGCGGCTCTTCGATAACTGGCTCTTCTTCAACTACCGGCACCTCCTCCGGCTCCTCTTCAATTTCCTTATCCGTCTGAACGATGAAGTAGTCAAAAGTGACATCCTCGTCCTGCGCCTCTGAGAGACGGACGCGGAAGCTTCCCTCCTCCTTATCATCGATAAACCAGGAGCCTTCAAGCGCAGAAGTGAAGGTAACGAAGATCTTGCTATTCGGCGCAGCGAACTCGTTCTCAATCTCGATGACCGTATTGCCTGCAAGGATCTCGCCTTCCCCGGCTGAGGACTGGCCGTTCTCATCAGTTGCGGCAACAAACTTAAGTGCTGCGAGCGTCTGGAACTTTGCGAAACCATTCTCGATGATGACACCGAAGCTCTTAAGCGCTGCTACCAAGGTCGTAGTTGAGAAGCTTGGTGTACCCGTACCGACCGTGATACTGCCGCTCTCAAGCTGCACGAGACGCTCCTCAAGTGAATCGAGGCGCGTGACGATGAGGTCGGTGCGCTTAGCGAGCTCCTGGACACCCGCAAGGGTGAAGGTCGCGAGCTTGTAGATATCGACACCTTTACCATCTGCGGATAGTACTTCTGTCGGAGCCTGCTCTGCGATAAGGCCGAGGCGAAGCGGATTACTGCCGCTCTCCATCTTGTAGTGGTACTGCGCGATTTGAAGATTCTTCAGCTTCTCGAGCATAGTAGCCGCCTCTTCATCAGTGACGTATGTAATATCGGTCTTGGCAGCCTTTGTGGAGGTGTTCACGAATCCGGTAGCGCCGATATCACCTGCAACCTGAAGCGCATGGCCCGGGGTTTGGGTACCCATACCGATACGGCCGGTTGCGCCGTCGAAGTAGATATCAGTTGGTGCAAGATAGTACTGATTCTCGACGAACGCTTCGACCGTGCCGTTGCCCGATCCTGAGTACGACTCAAGTGCGATACCAACCGTGTAGCCGCTTCGAAGTGCCTTCACCGCAACGCCCGGTGTTGTTGTCGAAAGCATAAGGCGATCACCCACCATGATCGGACCATTTGCAGTCGACACCTTCACAGGTACGCGTCCGGAAAGAGCGACTGGACGCATGACCGACATGTCTGCTTCCGGATCCGCGCCTCCGAGCGTGAGACCCGGATCGCTTGAGACGATACCGAGCGGGATAGAGCCTGGCATCGCAGTCGTGATGGTCATGCCGGTCGTAGTATCAAGTGCAACGATGGTCGACGGCTCGAGGTTGAGATCGGACGTAACGTAATTCTCGGCGACGTCGTACGTGCCGGTTGATGCGGTGCGGTAGTAGATAGAACCTGCGGTCGTGCCACAAAGCGCAGTGGAGCCTGTACCGCCGCTGAAGCAGGCCGAACCGACAACGGTAAGCGTAGAGCGCGGCGAAGTCGAACCGATACCGACATTGCCGGTCGCCGTCACATCAAAGTAGCTCGTGCCGGTCGAGGTCGCGACCGAGAAGATGGAGGCAGCAGTGTTGAGCGTGCTGACGGCAAAGACTGAGCTCGCGGACGAGTTATCGACCGTAAATGCATCAGCGACGTTTGTTGCAGTACTGACCGATACCTGGCCGGATGCATTGATGCTCATGCGCGCGACGCCTGCAGTCGAGAAGCCAAGCGTATCAGTCGTTACGCGGTACATACCCATATTCGTATCTGCACTGAAGCTAAATGCAGGAGCCGAGACACTTCCTACACCGCCGCGCGCAGGAACGGTGTATACCATATCGGTTGCATCGATATGCCAGCGAACGGTGCCGTTGGTCGCAAAGCCAATGTTTCCATCAGCAACGCGGTACATACCAGTGTTTGTGTCACCGCTCCAAGTGAAGGATGGAGTGGCAACACCATCTGAGGCGTTTCCGATGAATTGACCGAGGGCGGTCATATTGCCTGCGATCTGCATGTGACCGGCAGTTGTAAGTGCGGCGGTTGGTGCAGAGCCCGTAACACCCCATGTAAAGCCTCGATCTGTATCAGCATTCATGCTCATCTTGATAGAGTAGTCTGCGACGCCGCCGTATTGGTATTCAGCACCAACACCCATTGCAATCTTGTATGTATCACTGCCCCAGAAGCGGAAACCATTGCCGACACCCGAGTCCAAGGTCACATGCGTACCAGCAGCGATAGTGCCTGATGCGTCGATGTTTGCAAAATCTGCAGTTCCCGTAAAGGTCGGACTTGCAGAGAAGACAGCAGAGCCAGTTCCGGTCTCATTAGTGAGGATAGCGGCAAGTTCGGCGGAAGTGTCAATTGAAGAGTTATTGATATAGTCAGTACCAAGCGTCGCAGCTGAGAGAAGACCAGACGTGGACTTGACCAGTCCGTTGGAGAGACCAGAGAGCGTGACGGTGCCGTTTAGTGTTGAGTTATATGCAGTGAATCCTGTGTTTTCATTTACTGTGGCAATGCTTGTGTATCCTGCTTCGCTGGTGAGCACCGATATCGACCATGTTCCAATATTGGAACCAGAACCAGGATAACCGTACGTCACTCTCGGCACAGTTACATGCGGGTAGCTGCCCCAGTTGCTACTTGTGTCGCCTATCAAGATCACACGGTCTCCATCAGCGCTTGTGGCAAATCTTACTGATTGCTTATCACTGGTTCCATTACCGATACATGTAGCAGCGGGCTGATGCCAACCGGCTCCTGAGGTAAAGGTGTAGCCTCTAACTGTACACCGTGTTATTCCGTTGTAACCCTGAATGACGATCTCCGCCTCAATCATTATGTTAGGGGTACTATCGATTTCAACTGCAATCGTACCGGTTGTCGGTGTTGAGCCGGCGTAGTAGCTGGCAACGTTTTCAAATATTCTCACACCGTCCTTAAGCGTATACATAGTATCGGTAAGGTTGAGCGCATCGGCGGAGACGGTGCCGCTAGCGGTGATGTCCGTGAAGCCGGTCGCAGCTCCAGCAGAAGAGATGTCCCAGCTGGAGGTATTAATGGTGACGGTATCACCACCATCACCGATGGTCGTTGCGCCAGTGGTCGTTAGCGTACCGGAGATGTTAGCGCCTGCGATGGTCGGGGTTGTAAGCGAGGGACTTGTACCAAATACAAGTGAACCGGAACCGGTTTCATTTGTAACGATAGCCGCAAGTTCCGCAGAGGTATCGATGAGACCGTTATGCGTAAGAGTCACATCACTAATGACAGTGTTGAGCTCGCTGTATGTATCTATGTCTGTTGTTACGCCTGAGACCATACCGTAGAGACCGTTCGTGTAGCCGGAGACGTTTGCCTCAAGGCCGCCGTACTCGTGCTTAAGTGTTCCCGTCGAAGAGGTGAAGGCGGCAAGCGCGACCGGATCAGTTGCGCCGTCGCCGACGATGATGGAGCCGTTAGCAAGTACGGCCATGGCGGTGATGGCGCCTGTGCCAGAACCGAGGAGCACGCCGCCGTTGGTGAAGGAGGAGGCGCCGGTACCGCCGTTTGCGACCGTAAGGTCGGTGGTAAGCGTGAGCGACGCAAAGGTCGCTGCACCTGTACTCGTTATCTCTGCGACCTCTGCAGGAGTAATTGTCGCGCCATCAACTCCGTTTGCCGCCGCATAACGCCAAGACCAACCAAGATGTTGGTTAGAAGTAAACATGTATGTACCGAGGTCTCCACGCGGCTGCGTCCAGTTGGTACCATCCCAGACAGCATTGTAGTTGAGCCACGCACCATAGCCGGCAGTCGACCCAGCCTCTCCGGTTCCCTGTACATAGCCGCCGTTTCCGCTGGAAGGATTGGTGAGCATTGCGATGTAATCATTGCTTTGGAGCTTAATGTTTCCATCAATCTCAAGCTTCTCGGAAGGTGTAGTGTCGCCGATACCTACCTCGCCGCTTGCTTCGATGGTCATGGAGTTTGTTCCTCCCGTGCGGAAGAAAAGGTCAGTGCCTGTGGTGCTATCTAGAGCGCCGCTCGTGACATCGAAAACAACTCCAGTCGACGAGCCTCCCCAGATATTTGCCATACCCTGTGCGGAACCTACCGAGAGGCCGCTAGTGCTGCCACCGGTGCTCTTGAATACTGAGAGGAGGCTACCAGGCGATGTGGTACCTATACCGACGTTGCCGCTTCCCGTTATGGCCATGCGTGTTGTCTCATCGGTCATGAAGTCGAGACGGCGTGATGAAGAGTTACTTCCGAGATACATTGCCGTCGCATCAAGCGCCACAAAGCCGGTGTATCCATTACCTGTGACCATAAGTTGTCCGGAACCTGCCACGTCAGGCGTGATATCAGTTGCGTCGTTGACATGCAGTGCCGCGCTCGGGGTCAGCGTGCCTATACCGACCTCCCCCTCAGTATCGATGCTTATAGCGGTAATCGCGTTATTACTTATGTCGAACCGGCCGCCATCGTTCATGATGAGTTCGCCACGCTCGGTCCCGTTATTTCCGTACAAGTTGATTGTAGAAGCACCGCCAGAACCGGCAACGAGGGTGAGCTCTGGATTAGTTGCAGCGAGCTGGAGCAAGTATGTTGGGTTTGCTGTACCGATACCAACGTTGCCTGCCTGGGTAAAGGTCATAACATCGGTATCGATTACGCCGTCTCCAGTACCGCCATCTGTACGAATCTTCAACAGGTTGCTCGGGTTCGCGCCGGAACCATCATGCTGAATGGAGAACATAGGAGCATAACCGACGGTTGCCTCTGAGAATAGAATGCTCTGCTGATTACCCGCGTCTTCTGCAAATGCGATTTGCATATCGTTATTTGTCGAGCCGGTTAGAACATGGAACTTACCTGTTGGAGTGGAGGTGCCGATACCGACGTTGCCACTAGAGTTCACGGTAAGGATATCGCCGTCTGTCGAATTGGTGATGCCAAAATAACCGCTTCCGCTCGTACTGGTAATCTCTGCTCGATAATCAGGACTCGTATCGGCGAGACCAAGACGGCCATTAGTATCGATCATCGCCACCTGACTGCTATTTACCTGAAATACGTGAGTTCCGCTTGTTCTCGTGTTGTAGTAATTGTGCGAGCTGAATAGGAAGCGCGCCATGCCGCTCGTTGTGTCATAGAGCGTGAAGTTGTCGGGAGAGTAAATCCTATCGCTTGAACCTAGCGCAATACCATCGGGTCCGTAGCTGTTACCTCCAATTGTAGATGTCGCAACTGAAGATGCGGTCAATGCGCCAGAAACGGTCAGAGTGCCAGTCGCGGTCAGGTTGCCGCCAATGTATGCCGCACCTGCAACGGAGAGCTTGGTAAACGGCGATGTCGTACCAATACCAACGTTGCCGCCGTTACCTTGAAGCACGAGCGAGCGCGTCCACGCTACCCCTGGCTGCATTGCTTGTATAAAACCAATATCATTCGTTGCGTCCGCACCCATGTGAAGTGCGACATCAGCAGTGGATTCAGTCGACATGATGCGGATACCGATGTTGCCCTCGCTATTGTATGTACCGTCCTTAATGACGGTAAGCTTGCTGGTCGGATTTGTGGCACCAATACCTACGTTGCCATCAGAAGCAATGCGCATCTTCTCCGATGAGTTTGTAAAGAAACGCATCGCATTTGCACTATTCTGGAAGTAGATACTTTCCCCGACGGCTGTATCAATATCCGAATTGCCCACATATCCGCCATTAGTATCTGCCGAAAGTACGATGCCATCATATGTGCTATCTGTATCTTTGAAACGCGCAAGACCGGATCCTGTAGAAGTTTGCACATCCAATTTAGAACTTGGAGTTGTGGTTCCGATACCGACATTGCCTGCCGACGACACTGTCATGTTCGCACTGGTACCGTTATATAGATTAATGTCCCCGGACCCGGCAACGAGCGCTAGACCGTTGGTTAGTGCTGATTCACTACGTATGACAAATCGATTTGGTTGCGCATAGGTGCTGCCCGTATATGTCGAACCATATACGCTAATCTGCCCACCGCTACCGGTATCGTTCATTAGGTATTGACGGGTCACGGCTGTTGAGTTGAGGTTCTGTATGTATTGAGATACGAGCGAACTACTCGTCCCTACGATATCCAAATTACTGCGAGGCGAAGTAGTGCCGATACCGACATATCCGTTATATAGGGTGAACAAGTCGGATTCCGCACCATCATCCCTTACACCGAGAATGAGGCGGCCATCGCTGCTATCCATGCGCGTACCCCTGATATATGCAAACTGCGCATTTCCACTAAAGAACTCCATACCCACCCCTGCACCGTTCGTTGTATCAGTATTCGTAAGTTGGAAGACATCAATGTTTGCCGCGGCAGCTGAGCTCTCAACCTGGAGTCGCACATCAGGACTTTCGGTACCGATACCAAGATTTCCGCTCGCATCAAGGCGCATACCCTCCGTACCGCCGAGCGAGAAGCCGATTGCGTTACCCCCTGCATTGAAGATACCAGTCGTGGAATCAAGGCCCCAGGAGTAGCTCGGCGTACCAGCGCTTCCGATTGGCGCCTGGAACTGGGTGCCGGAGATAACGTAGCCGGAGGCGGTGAGGCTTGCGCCATCGGTCGTTAGATTTGAACCTGAAGTGATCGACGTACCGTCGAAGTATGTTACGCCGTTAGTGGTCTGGCTTGTTGCGTTCGTTCCCCCATTTTCAATGCCAAGCGTACCGGTAAAGGAGCTCGCGGCAATATTGAGCGAGCTAGTCGACATGAGCGTGTATCCAGTGCCGTTACCAACTAGGAGCTGGCCGTAGCTCGGTGCGGTCGAAAGGCCGGTACCGCCGTATGCCACGCTCATAGTGCTCGTTGCGGAGACGACGCCTGCCACAGCCTGCAGAGGACCAGAGAGTGATGCAATACGGGTCTGTCCGGAAACGTAGAGGTTCGTGCTGGTCGCGTTCGTAGTCGTTGCGTTAGTGGTTATGAGTGAAGCAAAGTTTGCGGTACCGGTGAAGGTAGGACTTGCGGAGAAGACCACTGAGCCGGTGCCGGTCTCGTTGGTAAGAATAGTGGCAAGTTCTGCGGAAGTATCAATCTCGGTTGAGACGATAACGGAGGAGTCAAGGTATGTCGGATTGATCGCACTACCCTGCCAAGTACCGCTTGTAATGGTGCCAAGCGTCGTGATAGAGGTCTGACCGGTGTAGGTAGAAGAAAGGCGGAGAGCGCCAGAGGATACCTCAAGGTTGGTGCCGGTGAAGTCGGTGATGGTATCGCCGTTGACGGATAGGCCGGAGGAAAGAGTTGCGAGGCCGGAGATTGCTGCAGTGCCGGTTGCGGTTAGGTTGCCGCCGATGTATGCAGCGCCTGCAACCGAAAGTTTTGCGAGGGGGGAGGTCGTGCCGATGCCGACGTCACCAGCAGTCGTAATGAGGAACTTCGACTGCGCTTCATACTCTGCCTGCGACGTCCCATATCCGATTGAGAACGAACTCGACATACTGTAGCCCTGGCCATAGAACCATCCTTCGCTGCCGGCAGACTTCGTGATGACTCCAAGTGCACGACCAGTATCGCCTGATGAAAGTTCGAGGACCGCACGGCGTGCAGGAGAACCGGTGGAGCCGCCGTCAATATTTAGGTATCCAGTATTGGAGGAATTTGCTGCGACCGTTAGCGTCCTGCTTGGGCTCGAAGTACCGATACCGACATAACCGGTGCTATTTTGGATAACCATCTTGGTGCTGTTGTCATCGACGAACCACAGTCCACCTGAGATATTGGTTATTTCAAAGTCTTCTGCTCCTGCCGTAAGATTGATTCCCGGATTATTTGAGCCGCTACTGTAGATGTTAAGCACTGTTTCGAGACCAGCTACAGAAGTCGGCGTCGTAGTGCCGATACCAACGTTGCCCGATGAGTCGATACGCACCCGCTCACTGCCTGATGTACCAAAGCTGAGGTAGCCAGACTCAAGATTAGTAAGCGACGTATCACTGTTCTGCTGGCGAATCCGGAATCCATCCGTTGCAAGTGCTCCCGTAATTGAGTTTCCAATCAACACTTCGGCTGTACTTCCGGCAGCATCATGCACGTGTAGTTCAGCAGCGGGTGTAGACGCTCCTATCCCTACGCTCCCCGCTGTGTAGCTGAGATTTGATCCAGACTTCGTCCAGTAGTTCAGGAACGCGGGAAGCGTCGTTGAGGAGGTGATGTAGGAACCAACACGTGCATCGGTATAGTAGAGGTTAGATCCTTCTGCGAGGTTGCTGGTCGACTTGGTGCCGAGCCAGACGTTTGCAGAGGTCGTGGAAAAGGAGTTTGCGAGGTAGTAGCTTCCCTCCTGTCCGTCGAAGGTGCCGGTCCAGTCGCCGGTTGCGTTGAGGGTAAGCGCGCCACCGGAGAGCTGGAGGCCGGTGCCGGTGAAGTCGGTGATGGTATCGCCGTTGACGGATAGGCCGGAGGAAAGAGTTGCGAGGCCGGAGATTGCTGCAGTGCCGGTTGCGGTTAGGTTGCCGCCGATGTATGCAGCGCCTGCAACCGAAAGTTTTGCGAGGGGGGAGGTCGTGCCGATGCCGACGTTTCCTCCCGTAGTAGCAAGGTACGTAGAACCGGTGGTGGTGAGCTGTGTGGTAGAAGCACCGGCGTTGAACTGCTGAAGCGCGGACCAGCTGTTTGCGGTGGTGGTACCGAACGCAAGGCTAACGGTATTTGTAGAGCGTACGAGCGGATAGCTAAATGTAAGTGGGTTCTCGAAGTCAGTGCCCGCTGAAGCAGCAGAGAGGACGCCGGCAGTTGCCTTTACGAGACCCGTAATCGAAGCAATGCGGGTCTGTCCTGACACGTAGAGGTTCGTGCTGGTCGCGTTGGTCGTGGTGCCGTTGGTAGCTGTGAAGTCCACAAGCGATACCGTTCCTGAGAAGGTCGGGCTTCCTGAGCGGACGAAGCCGCCGGAGGTGCCCGTCTCGTCCGTGAGGATGCCTGCGAGCTCGGCAGAGGTGTCGATGAGCGCGTTGTGCGTGAGCGTGACATCGGAGACGAGCGTGTTGAGCTCGTTGTACGTATCGATCTCCGTTGAGAGGATGACGGAGGAATCAAGGTATGCAGGCGCGATCGCGCTGCCCTGCCAGGTACCGCTCGTGATAGTGCCGACCGTTGCGAGGTTTGCGAGCGTGGTGAGGTTCGGAAGCGTGGTGGTTGCAGAGAGGCGGTTGTCGAAGCGGGCGGTGGTCCAGTAGAGGTTCGTGCCTTCTGCAAGATCAGACGTGCTCTTGGTTGCGAGCCAGACGTTTGCAGAGGTCGTGGAGAAGGAGTTTGCGAGGTAGTAGCTTCCCTCCTGACCGTCGAAGGTGCCGGTCCAGTCGCCGGTTGCGTCAAGCGAGAACGCACCAGACGTAGAGTTGTACGAAAGACCCGAACCTGCAGAGAAGAGGCCACGGATGTAGGAATCGGATGGACCGTTTAAGGTGTTGCCTGCCCATGAAAGGTTCGTGCCAGCGGTGATACGTGCTGAAGGGGTGCTGTAGAAGGTATTCCAGGCGGTGGTGGAAGCTGCAAGCGGGATGTCGTAGCCGGAGGTAAGCGTGAGGACGCCGGTGCTGTTGTTGTAGGTGAGACCAGTGACGGACTCGGAAAGTGCCGCGCGTGCGCGTGCATCGGTGTAGTAGAGGTTGGTGCCCTCGGCAAGTGCGGAGGTCGTGGTTCCTGCAAGTGCGGCCGCGAAGCGGTTCAGGGTCCAGTACTGATTCGTTGCTCCCTCCGCAAGATTGTCGGTCGTCTTGGTTGAAAACCAGTAGTTGGTTGAAGTCGTACTGAATGCCTCCTCCTGATTCTGGGAAAGGAAGTACGAAGCTGAAGTAGTCGAGAAGCTATTTGCGAGGTAGTAGCTTCCCTCCTGTCCATCGAAGGTGCCGGTCCAGTCGCCGGTTGCGTTGAGGGTAAGCGCGCCGCCCGAAAGCTGGAGGCCGGTGCCGGTGAAGTCGGTGACGCGGTCAGAGCCGAGTGTGATCGCGGAAGAGGCGTAGAGGTTGCTGGTAGTTGCGTTCGTAGTGGTTGCGTTCGTGAAGATCGCCGTAGACGGGCTCGTAGCGCCGATTGGCGTGTTATTGATCGTTCCGCCGGAGATGGAAAGTGCGTCAGACACATACGCATCCGCAACTGCCGTGCCCTGCCAGGTACCGCTCGTAATGGTGCCGACGGTCGCGAGGTTTGCGAGCGTGGTGAGGTTCGGAAGCGTGGTGGTTGCAGAGAGGCGGTTGTCGAAGCGGGCGGTGGTCCAGTAGAGGTTCGTGCCTTCTGCAAGATCAGACGTGCTCTTGGTTGCGAGCCATGCGTTAGTGGAAGTAGTCGAGAAGAAGTTGTTCTGCTCTTTCCAGTAAGCTGCGGAGGTCGTCGAGAAGAAGTAGCCCTTGTCGAAGGTGTCGAGGTACGTAAGAACGCGCGCATTTGTGTAATAGAGGTTTGTGCCCTCTGCGAGGTTAGACGTGCTCTTGGTTGCGAGCCATGCGTTGGTGGAAGTAGTCGAGAAGAAGTCAGTCTGACTCTTCCAGTAGGCAGCTGAGGTGGTGCTAAAGGAGTTTGCGAGGTAGTAGCTTCCCTCCTGTCCGTCGAAGGTGCCGGTCCAGTCGCCGGTGACGTCTGCAACGTAGTCCGCACCTGCGGTTGCGAGGGAAAGGACGCCGCTCGTTGCCTTCACAAGACCAGAGCCAAGACCAGAGAACGTAACGGTGCCGGTTGCTGTGATATTCGCGGACGTAATATTGCCCGAGAAGAGCGCATTACCCTGCACTGCGAGCTTGTGAAGCGGCGACGGCGAGGTAGTCGCGATGCCAATCGTATTGCTGAAGTATGAGGTGCCAAATACTTCGAAGATGCTGTTTGCAGTTGTGGTTGCGCTGCTGCCGATGATCACCGCATCAGAAGTATCGGTCGTGTAGATTGCAAGACTGTCAGTTGTCGTTGCCCATGCACCTTCGCCGCCGCCGCCGCCAGTCGTTATGTCCGATCCCCATGACGGAAGACCGCCCGATAGCTTCAAGACCTGACCATTCGCCCCTTTCGGGAGCGGAGTCAGCGCACCGGCGTTATCGGCGTACAAGATATCGCCCGGGCTGTAGCTAGTCATACCCGTACCGCCCTGATTCTGCGAGACGGTGCCCGTAATATCTGCAAATGCGATACCGAGCGTGGAGGTTGCGATATTGTTCCAAGCGCTGCCGCTCCAGCTAAGCAGGTTGCCGAACGACTTAGTCATGCTTGCGACATCCGAAAGGTCCTCGATCGAGTTGTTGGTGAGGTCGTCTGCAGTACGCGCAGTCTGCTGTGTCTCCCAGTAATTTGCGGAGGTCGTAGAGAAGCTGTTTGCGAGGTAGTAGCTTCCCTCCTGTCCGTCGAAGGTGCCGGTCCAGTCGCCACTCGTATCATCGAGGTAGTCAACGCCTGGGACCGCGATACCGAGCACTCCGCCAGTTGATTTGACGAATCCGTCGCCGAGGCTGGAGAACGTCACTGTACCGGTCGCCGTCAGTGTGCCGCCAAGGTAGGTGTTGCCTGCAACCGAAAGCTTTGCGAGCGGCGACGTCGTACCGACGCCGAAGTTACCGGAGGTGACGTAGACGCCGCCGGTGCCGTTTCCAGCGAGCGAAATGCCGCCATTGAGGTTCGTTGCAGATATGGTGTTGGTCGCAACGGTGATATTGCCCGCAGCAATACCGTTCGGGACCGGAAGCGTCGAGAGATCGGAGGTGACGATGCTCTTGCCACCCGTGATGTTTAGGTTGCTCTTGAAGATGAGCTGGCCGGTTGCGTTTGCGTTGAGTTCAATGTTACCGCCATCGGTCGTCTTTATCTTGAGGTTCTGAGTCGGATCTGCAGTCACGACGATGTCGGTGGTCGCATCCTCCTCAAGCACCTTCTGGCCGTTGATGTAGAGCGAGCCTGGACCGATGTATACATCGCGCCACATGCGGCTCGGCGTACCGAGCGAGTACACGTTGTCTGCGGTTGGGATGATATCGCCGGCAATCGAGACTTCTTCGAGGTGCGTTGTGCCGGTAATTGTAAAGTCGCCGACGATAGTCGAGGATGCCTGTGCAAGGATGCCGGAATTAAATGTCTGGAGTGGACCCCAGGTGTTTGCGGTCGTTGTGCCAAACGCAAGCGACAGTACGTTGCTTGAGTACTGGAGCGGATATGTCGCTGTAAAGGTCGGTGTGAGGCCAAGCGATGAAGTCGCTACATTCGTCCATGCGCTACCGTTCCAGGAAAGTAGATTGCCCCAGCTCTTGGTCATCGCTGCCACGTCCATTAGGTCCTCGATCGAGTTGTTGGTCAGGTCATCTGCAGTGCGTGCGGTCTGCTGGGTATCCCAGTAGTTTGCGGAGGTCGTTGAGAAGAAGTAGCCCTTCGATACCGTATCGAGGTAGGTTGCGACGCGACTGTTGCTGTAGAAGAGATTCGTACCGCCCTCAGGGATATCGTCTGAATCATTGAGATCGAGATCGAAGTAATTCTGCGTCGCATGATTGCCCCAGCTGTATGCCGTTGCCCATTCGGTCGTCGAAGCTGCAAGCGGGATGGTATAGCCGGCTGAGAGCGATAGCACACCAGTTGCGCTGTTGTAACTCAAGCCTGCTGCGGAAGAAGAGAGCGCGGCGCGGGCGCGTGCATCGGTGTAGTAGAGGTTGGTTGATCCCTCAAGGAGCGCATCAGTCGTGGTGCCTGCGAGTGCTGATGCGAAGCGGTTGAGCGTGTAGTAAAGATTCGCACCCTCAGCAATGTCATCGGTGGACTTGGTGCCAAGCCACGTGTTTGCGGAGGTCGTTGAGAAGAAGTAGCCCTTGCCGAGCGAATCGACGTACGAAAGGACACGTGCGTCGGTGTAGTAAAGATTAGATCCCTCTGCAAGATCATCCGTGCTACGTGTAGCAAGCCAGGAGTTTGCAGAAGACGTAGAGAATGAGTTAGCAAGGTAATACGAACCCTCATAGCCGTCGAAGGTGCCAGTCCAATCGCCGGTTGCATCAGCAAGATAGTCGACGCCCGGAGTTGCGACCGATATGACGCCTGCATCTGCGCGCAGTAGTCCGTCAAGCGTACCGAAGCGCGCCTGTCCTGATACGAAGAAATTAGTCGAGGTCGCATTGGTAGTGATGATGTCTGCAAAGTTCGAGACGCCCGTGAAGGTCGGTGCGTTCGAGAAAACTACTGATCCCGTACCCACCTCGTCAGAGAGGATGCCAGCAAGCTCTGCTGAGGTGTCGACTTCCGTAGTAAGAAGCACCATCGGATCGAGGTATGCAGGCGCGATTGCGGAACCCTGCCATACGCCGCTCGTGATGGTACCGAGCGTCGTGAGACTTGGAAGCGAAGTGATGCCTGTGTGCGTGGTAGTTGCGTGCCAATCTGAAAGCGAGAACTTTGCATTAAGCGCGTTCTGCAGATCAGTCTGATCGGAGAGCGTGCCGGTAATATCTCCCCACGCAACGCCCGTAACGAATCCAAAGGAACTGGTCGCTACATTCGTCCATGCGCTACCGTTCCAAGTCAAGAAATCGTTCACATTTGGCGTCATTGAAGCGACATCCGAAAGATCCTCGATCGAGTTGTTGGTCAGGTCATCTGCAGTGCGTGCGGTCTGCTGGGTCTCCCAGTAGTTTGCGGAGGTCGTTGAGAAGAAGTAGTCCTTGCTGTAGGTATCAAGAAGCGTTGAGACGCGTGCATCGGTGTAGTAAAGGTTCGTGCCTTCTGCAAGCGCATCAGTAGTAGTTGCAAACCAAGCAGAGAGCGAAAGCTTAGCGTCAAGCGCGTTCTGCAGGTCGGTCTGGTCGGAAAGCGTGCCGGTGATGTTGCCCCACTCTGCGCTCGTAATACCAAGAGATGAGGTCGCCATAAGTGCGTACCCTCCTGTTCCATTGCCAACGAGAAGCTGTCCGAAGACTGGCGCCGTACCTGTGCCAGTACCGCCGTTTGAAACCGGAAGCACATCTTCTACATCGGTAGCAAGTGAGACGAGTGATGTAGCAATTGCACCTCCGGTTGCACGAAGGATGCCGTTAAGAGAACCAATCGAAAGCGATGGTGTCGTTAGGGCCCCTGCGGTTGATATCGTTGTCGTGCCCGTTGAACCAAACGCTGCGGAGTTCGACGAGAACGACGTAGCGGTCGCATTACCGAGCTGTAGATCTGATGGAAGAGAAAGTGTAACGCCACCTGCGCCGTTGTCAGCTACAGATATCTGGTTTGCTGTACCCGTGACCCAAGTCGAAAGGTCTGTTGAAGTGGCAGCTCCCGAACTATCCGCAAAGAGCAACCTCGATGGTGTAATCCCTGAAAGACGGAAGATGCCGGACACTGAGAGGTTCGTCGAAGTTGCGTTCGTTGTGGTCGCATTTGTAAGCGTTGCATTGGTAGCAGAAAGTGTCGTCACTACAGCATTCGTAATGGTTGCAAGCGTCGATGTGAAAGTATCAATCGTACCGGTTGTTGCACGGAAGAGCGTTGCAAAAAGATTCGTTGAGGTTGCGTTTGTGGTGGTCGCATTAGTCGCAAGCAAGTTTGCAAATGTTGATGACGTTGCAAACAAGGTATTTACACTAAGCGAATTGCCGGTTGCGGTAGCGAACTGGAGTGGACCTGCAAATGTAGAGGTCGCCGTCGTTGATGTCGCATTAAATGACGGTGCGCTGATAGTAGAAGTTACGTTGAGCGTTGCGACATTAAATGTACCCACGGTGAGCTCGCCCGTTATGTTCGCGTCACCGTTAACTGTAATGCCGCCATTTACCGTCGTCGTACCAGAAGAGAATGAGCCGCCGATGGAGCCGTTGCCGCTAATTGTTATAGAGTCACCAGTGATATCACCGCCAATAGTTCCGCCTCCGCCGTCTACATCGATGTCATCAATTCGGTCATAGACGTTAGCAAAGCGCTCATCAAGTGCGTAGAACGACAACCAGACTGGGCGCAGCAAGTACTCACCGAAGCCTGAGAGTGCGTATGTGAGGAACTCAGCACTAACACCATTCACGGTCGTGCGATTGTCAGTGGCGTTGGTAATGTAGCGCGTTATGTTCTGCGTGATGTTCTGAATTGTCGTAGTGCCCTGAACAATCGTAGTCGTTGAATTCAAAGGTGCTGACGTTGTTGCACTTGAAATAGAAACTGGATCTGGAGTATCCACTACGTGCACCTGCACGTTTGTGCGGGGAGCGAAGAATGCGGCAACTTTGCGCTCAGTGTCTGCAAAGAAGTTGTCGATGGTTGCGTAGGTAAAATATGCAATCGACTTTGCCACCTCTACCATTGGCGAAGAGCTATTTGAAGCTGCTGCAGAAAGTGCATTCATCTCTGAGATTGAGCCCTGCGCCTCACGCACGTCCGCAATAGATTCTTCTTTCGATGTAAATACTCCTGTAGATGCAGAAACCACTATGAATGTAATAAGGAGCGCGGCAGTTGCGCGAGTGTATGTATGAACAGGATTGTATGTAAAACGCTGCGCAAAAACTTTACGTGTAACGGTAACGACAGGCTGCACCTCGCGGTATTCATTCTTTCGCTTCTCCGCAAGTTCCTCGTGAAGCTTTTTCTTCTCCTCCTCTACCTTAGATAGGTGCACCTGGAGGTCATCCGCCTTAATTACCCATGCCTTCCCGTTTCGGGTTGATGGAAGCTCTCCAGAACGGCAAAGAGAGCTGATGTATGCAGGAGAGTAGCCCGATGCCTTAGCGGCTTCGTAGGTGGAGAGAAGATTCTGTTCTCGGCGCTGAACCTCCCAATACTCATCTTTACGCTTGCGCGCAAGTTCTTCTGCCTGACGCTTCTTCTCGTCTTCAACTTTTGAAAGATATGCCTTGAGGTCTGATCGTTTGATCATCCATGCCTTCCCGTTTCGGGTTGATGGAAGCTCTCCAGAACGGCAAAGAGAGCTGATGTATGCAGGAGAGTAGCCCGATGCCTTAGCGGCTTCGTAGGTGGAGAGAAGATTCTGTGAAGGCTTCGAAGACATCCTGAAAGGTACCTGAGATATCTATATTTTATATAGCTATCTCACTTCCTCCTACAAAACACGTGGGGATAGTCTTTATATATTTATAAAAGATTCCTTATCAAAATAATTTTCTTTTATGTCGTGAGCCGGTGTGCGTGCGTGGAGGTTAGATTTAATCCAGAGCTCCAAAGTCACATCCCAAGTCAGTTGACTTCAACGTGTATCGAAACTCGCACATTACTCACCAAATAACTCTTATAAAAGCTAATTTCGAATGTAAGTAGGTTGTACTTATCAGTGAATTCGATTCCTAGAGCCACAGAACCCCTTTCCCTGATTCTTTTGCACCTTATGCTAACAAAGTGGCTTCTTGTAAGTAATGATCCTTCTGCTCTATATATACGCGCTGCTATCCGAGATTCTCGTTTATCCGAGATTAAATATGGCTTATTTACACGCAAGTTGAATGTACGCACTTATGCAGGCCCGACTAGTAGAGCTGGGACGGTACCATCGTGAGGAGACCAATGCAGCTTGAGCTAGCGCTTCTCCTGAAGGGTTAGGAAGTCTGCTACAGATGCTGTGGCGGCTCTAGGCGTGTCACCAAGTACATCTGATGTCAACTGTATTACTCCTAAAGTAGCGCCGGCTATTTCGCCTCCTAGGGCATTTTGTATCTGTCCGCTTTCTGATCTTATGCCCTGTGATGCTTTCAGCATTCCCTCCCCAATTGCTATTTGGGGCACAACAATCATACGCGCGAGCTCGTGTGCGGTGTCTATCCAAAGCGTAACTACTGGCATCTCCTCAAGCTTCAACCCAGGAATTCCCTTTGCTGCAACTGCGATCGTGGAATCACCAATCATGTACGCGCTTTGCACCGCAGTACTAGCTACATACTGAGTGCCATCCACCCATGCATAAAGGCCGCTTATATAGGCACCCATAGCCTTATGTTGAATATCTAAAATTCTACGCATGAGTACCTCTGAGACAGCAATGTAAGGGTCTGCTGCAATCCAGATAACGCGCGACATGCTCTCAAAGTGCTCATCGCTTACTTTCATTACTATTGCATGCTCTTTGTCAGGTAGATGGCTTTCCCTTGGCTCAAAATTAGCCAATAAAGGTCGCTCTTCTGCGTAAAGAGGCTGTTCAATGGGAACTAAGTTGATATAAGGGACGAAAAGGCCTTCCAGACCAGACGAGAATGAGAAATACGAGCTCGCACCACCACTAGCTGGCAAACTTTCGACGTCTGTATTTGCGGCGGCCACAGAAGCCATATGTGCGCTAGCGCGCTTAGGTATTTGAGCGATTTCTCCACGCACACCTTCAACTAAGCTAATAAGCCGATTTCCGGCATCGATTGAAGCGAGCTCTACAATTGCGGAGTGAGCAGTGAACATTGATCCAAAAAGTACTGATACCGCGACAAGGAAGGAAAAAGCATGGCCGCGAAATATATCTAAATTCGCATGTCCCGAGCTATAGGCAGGATACGTTTTGGAGCTAAGTGTTCCGGAGGTCATGCGTGTAATAGGGAGCAAAAGGGACTGTAGATTAATACTAGCCTGTGCGAGAGCATGAAGCCTGTGCAATTTGTGGATAGAGCAAATTAAAACCTGATTGCTCGCAGGACAACTAACATACAATTTGGTCTGAAGTAGGGGACACACAGCAAAGGATCCGTGCCTTCGTTGGAGAGGCTTACATCTTTCACAAACCAAAGTAAAAAACGCGCCACTCGGCGCGTTTTTTACTATCTCGTCTATCCGAGACGAGAAATAGCCTTTAACCTATTCAATTATTACCGTTCCTGCAAAGAACCGGATCATTGAAGACTCAACCCCTGCATTTCTTACATAAGCATCTGCAATACCTGAACCAATGACAGCAATAACTACAGCTAGTACGGCCACCGCAACGAACGCAGCTCGAAGCGAAAGACTCGACTTCCCTGCTACTGGACGGCGCGCATTTTTAGCCGCAGGAGCAATTGCCCTTCTCTCCGAGCGCGGCGTTCCCCCAACTAGGCGTATCTCAGGGCTCGCAGGGCGCATTGACTCATAGGTACGGCGCATGGGCACGTCTTCCTCTATCTCATCGGTGAAAGGCACAGGGTCATACTCAGGAGCTGGTTCCTCATCTTTAAGTACCGACTTTTCTTCTTCTACGCGATGCAAGATAACGGGCGATACCTCATAGGGATCCTCTATTTGTGTCTCTGCTCTAGAAATTTCCTCTTGAGACGAGCTTCCAGACGAGGCCGACTCCTGCTGTCGGGTTGCAAACCACTCGCGCCATGCGGACTGCATATCCTCAACTGAGCTAGTTACAGGCTCCACAATTGGCTCATCGGCAGCCTTAGAACTCAATTCCTGCCTACCATCAAGCAAATTTATACTCCGCCTTTCCAGCACAGGAACCGTAGTAGCATCCTCAACCTCATACTTAGGCGGCTCCCATGTAGGTATGGGGTCTGGGCTAGAAACAGCCTTATCTGCCTTTACATCCTCAGAACCAAACCTATGTGCCCTAATAGAAGTCTCAAGCACGTACCAGCTCCGACCCACGAGGGTGGCTTCAACCCTACCCTCCCTGCAAAGCTGACCAATATAATCCTTCGCATATCCAGTAATCTCGGCCGCGCGCTTTGACGAGATATAAATCTTGTCACCAATAGTAAGCTCATTCATACAGTAATAATAAGCTATCTCGTCTCGAATAGAAAAGATATAAAATGAGCATAACTTTACAAGAAAGACGGCCGATTATGGCCGCCTTTCTTAATTCTGCCTGTTTATAGTTCTAGCTTAGCTCCTCCAGCAGCACCTCTCGAATTATGCCAGGGTTGCCAGCGCCCTTAGATGCTTTCATGGCTTGCCCCACAAGGAATTGCAACGCCGTCTCCTTGCCGGACTTATACTCCCCTGCCGGGCCGGTATGTTCCGCTAGTACGCCTTGTACAAGGGTGCGGATAGACTCCCTGTCGCTGACTTGGGCAAGTCCAAGCCTCTTAACTATCTCGCCTGGCTCCCCACCCTCCTCAAGCAAGACCGCTAACGCGTCCTTTGTCCCGCGAGAAGAAATCTCCCCATCCTTTGTCATGCGAATAAGCGATATGAATGCGTCAGGCAGAAGTGTTTCAAATTCACGTACATTATTTTTTGCATACCATCCGCCTACGTCCGAAACAATATAATTTGTTGCAAGCTTAAGAAGCGCGGCGTCGCCATTCGCGAGTCCTGCAATTTTATCGAAAAAAGTACTGCGCTCGATGGTCGAAGTGAGATAGGCAGCATCAGCGGGAGCAATGCCGAACTCTTCGTACCGAGCACGACGTACCCATGGAAGCTCCGGAAGCGAGTTCGTTATATCAATCTCAGAAAATCCAGGCATTGAAGTGATCCTAAGCTTGGGGAGGTCTGGCTCTGGAAAGTACCGGTAATCGGCGCTCCCTTCTTTGCTGCGCTGGCGAAAGGTCTTCTGGCCGCTCTCATCCCAACCTCTCGTCTCCTGCATGATGACTTCCCCGTTCTCAAGAGCAGCAGTCTGACGCTCTATCTCATAGAGGATAGCTCGCTCCACTGAACGGAACGAATTAAGATTCTTTACCTCTACCTTTGTACCGAACATATCGGTCTCGCTAACAGATACATTCGCTTCTACTCGCATCTCCCCCTTCTCAAGATTTGCGTGCGAAGCCCCGAGAGTGCGAAGCAAGAGCTGCAGCTCCTTTGCAAAATCAGCGGCGGTTTTTGCATCAGTTATGTCTGGCTCGGTAACGAGCTCCATGAGAGGAACTCCTGCCCGATTAAAATCAACAAGGCTCTTCCCACTTTCATGAGATGAACGGGCCGTATCTTCTTCCAAGTGTATCCGTGTTACCGCGATACCATTTAGAGACCCTCCTGATACAAGCGGGTGCTCATACTGACTGATCTGGTAACCCTTCGGTATGTCTGGATAAAAATATGACTTTCGATCAAACTCCGTGAAATCCGCGAGCGTACCGCCAAGCGCTGCTCCGACTCGAAGTACGTGTCGAACCGCCTCTTCGTTTATTGTGGGAAGCGTCCCGGGATGAGCCATGCAGACGGGACAGACGTTCGCATTCGGCTCACGTTCCTCCGGATCATTCGCACAGGCACAGAACATCTTGGTCCTCGTAGAGAGTTCCGCATGTATCTCAAGGCCTATAGTTGGGCGATAGCTCATTATGTAACCAGCTTAGCGTATACAGCGCCTCGTGGGTAGCGTGGAGAACTAAACAGTTCCTTCCCCAGACAGCATCTGGGAAAGCCTGTCGGAAAACGATTTTAGAAGCTCGTCGTCGAGGATGGAGACAACATAGACCTCTTTGCCTGATACCTCGACAAGCGCCTTACGTTTCGCCTCAAGTTCCTCCTCTGATACGGAGTCGGCTTTGGACAAAACTACAATTTCTGGCTTTCCAGAAAGCTCCTGTCCAAACGCTTCGAGCTCAGCGCGAATGCTTTTGTATGCCTCGACCACGTCATCTTGCTCTGCCGAGACCAAGTGAGCTATGTATTTGGTTCGTTCGACATGGCGGAGGAACTTCGAACCGAGACCTCGGCCTGCCGAGGCACCCTCGATGAGGCCAGGTATGTCTGCTAGCAAAAAGCCGTAGAAATCACCGAGATGCGGATCAAGAGTGGTAAACGGGTAAGCACCTACTTTAGATCGAGCTCGGGTGAGCGCGTTTAGGAGCGAGGATTTGCCGGCGTTCGGATACCCCACGAACCCGACGTCAGCGATTATCTTAAGGGTTATGGAGAGCTTTCCGGACTGACCCTGTTTACCTGGGGTTGCCTCTATAGGGTTCTGATTAGCCGCGCCCTTAAAGTGCGCATTTCCTAGACCACCTGCCCCACCCTTGTATATGACTTTTTGCTCACCCTCCTCAAGAATTTCGTAGACCTGCCCAGTTACCAGATCGGTCGCAATAGTCCCTACCGGCACTCTAAGTACCGCTGGAGCGCCGTCAGCACCGTACTTATTATTGTTCGAGCCGGACTGTCCGTTCTGTCCACGAATCGATTTTAGAAACCTAAACGCAGCAAGCGCGCCTAAGTCGCGTACCCCTTCCAGGATGACATCGCCACCCCTACCCCCGTTACCGCCTGCCGGACCTGCCCTTTCCTTTCCTTTGAGATGCAGCCAGCGCACGACGCCATCGCCGCCCTTACCTGCAGATGCTTTTATAGTTACTTCATCAACGAATGCCATATATATGAGGATAGCCCAGTAAATGGCTAAGTCCTAGCCGCGCACAATTTCCCACCCTTCTTCCAGAAGTTGTTCTGCCCTCTTATATTTGAGCGTTTGAACCTCATCACCCTTACGCACCGTGACCAGGTCATTTCTTCCATATGCCTCAGTCTTCACAAGCGGTGTACCTGAATCAGAACCATCGCCGCCTTCAGAAGCTGCAAGAACCGCCCTGCGCGTTTTTGCTTCCTCTGCACGAATGCGACTGTCATCAGCAACTTCGATACGCGGAAGCGCCTCAGAAAACGAGCGTGCGACCCCCTCTTCCATTGAGCGGTACCGGGCAAGGCCTTCCTTGCGGTACTCGATCAAGGGATCGCGCTGACCGTATGCACGTAGGGATACGCTACGGCGCATATACTCCATTGTCTCAAGGTGCTCAAGCCAGAATGCATCGATAACTTGTAGGAGGAGTCGGCGCAGTATCGGAAGGAGTACCTCGGCTCCAAGCTCCTTGGTCTTCTGCTCGTACGCAGCGAGCGCACTCTCATCCCCTGCTATAAGCTCACGGACGGCGGCGTCAAAATCCTCTGCGCTACCTAGAAGCGCCTTTCCACGTCGCGCGTATATAGCTAAGCGCTGTGTATTGAGAACATCGTCGTATGCGAGCACCTGTTTGCGGGAATCAAAGTTAAAACCTTCGATGCGCTTCTGCGCGGTTTCCAATGCCTTCGTGATCATGCCGCTTGAAATCGGCTCGTCCTCAGGTATTTTGAAGGTCCCCATGACGTTTTTAATAACGTCGTTAGCGAACACGCGCATAAGCTTGTCTTCCAGAGATACATAGAATCTCGTCTCACCGGGATCTCCCTGGCGGCCTGAGCGGCCACGCAACTGGTTATCGATACGTCGCGCCTCGTGCCGCTCGGTACCAAGAACCACAAGTCCACCGAGCGCGAGCACCTCTTCACGCTCGGCAGGGTCAGCTGGAGCACCGCCAAGTTTGATATCGACACCGCGACCAGCAAGGTTGGTAGCAACTGTTACCCTCGCCTTTCGACCTGCCTGCGCAATAAGCTCACCCTCGCGCTCATGATTCTTTGCATTCAATACCTCATGAGGTATTCCTGCCTTTTGAAGATATTCGCTAACAACTTCGTTATCCTCAATGGAAACCGTACCGACAAGAACCGGCTGACCCTTTTCATGGAGCCGCTTGACCTCCTGAGCAAGAGCTAGGTATTTACCGCGCGCCGTTTGGAATATGTGATCGTCATGGTCGATACGCTGTACCTTCCTATTAGTAGGTACTACGACGACCTCGAGCCCATACACCGTATAGAACTCTTCCTCAGACGAGAGCGCAGTACCGGTCATTCCCGAGAGACGGCTGTACATCCGGAAGAGGTTCTGGAAAGTAACACTTGCGTACGTGCGTGTTTCCTTCTGCACTGGTACGCCTTCCTTAGCCTCGATAGCCTGATGCAGTCCCTCGCTCCAGCGGCGGCCAGGCTGCATACGGCCCGTAAATTCGTCAACGATAACGATCTGGTTGTTCTGTACAACATACTCCTTATCGCGAGCAAAAAGTGCCTTCGCACGCACGGCAGTTTCAAGGTGATGCGCAAGCTTCATACCACCCTCGGTGTAGAGGTTATCGATATTAAGTGCTTGCTCAGCCTTTGTGATGCCAGCTTCTGTCAGCTGGACGGCACGCTGCTTCTCGTCCACAACGTAGTCTTCTCCTTCAATAAAGGAGCGAACTATCGCTGCAAATCGCTCGTAGTAACCTTCTGCATCTGCTGCGGGGCCGGAGATAATGAGTGGCGTACGCGCCTCGTCGATCAAGATAGAATCGATCTCATCTACGATTGCATAGTGATGACCGCGCTGCACCATCTGAGAAGCATCGTAGGCAGTATTGTCACGGAGGTAATCAAAGCCTAGCTCGTTATTGGTCGCATAGGTGATGTCCGCTGCGTACGCTTCCTTCTTAGTTGCGGGCCGGAGGAAGTCGTAGAAGACGCGGAAGGAGCCGGTCTCATCGCGAGCTTCGTCCTCTTCTTTGCTTATATGCGCAGGATCGTACACATATGCGCCAGTGGATGTTACGACACCGACCGAAAAGCCGAGACAGTCATACACCTGTCCCATCCATGCGGCGTCGCGTCGTGCGAGATAGTCGTTTACCGTCACCATGTGCACACCGTTACCCGCGAGTGCACGAAGTGACGCTGGTAGTGTAGCGACAAGTGTCTTACCCTCACCCGTGCGCATCTCTGCAATTTTTCCTTTGGCGAGTGCGAGACCGCCGATCAACTGTACATCGTAATGACGCTCACCGAGCGTACGGCGCGCAGCCTCACGTACGAGCGCAAATACTTCCGCGATGTCGGCATCGCTTTCCGGCATACCCCCTGTGCGCTCACGCACCTGTGCCAAGCGAGCCTGGAGCTCCTCACCAGAAAGTGCTTCAAGTTCGTCTGAAAGGCGTGCCGCTATATCAACAATCGGCTGTGCCGACTTGAGGAAGCTTACAGACTGGTTCTTTGTGAATATCTGCCCTAGGAAATTGGCCATAATGGGGCCACTATACCGCGTATTTATGCTTTATTCTAGCGCTTTAGATAAAGCAAAAGAGCCTCCCGGTGGGAGGCTCTTTTGCGTAGTCAGGACTACTTGCGCTTTGCAGGACGGCGCTTTGCGGCTGCCTTCTTTGCAGGACGCTTTGCTGCTGTCTTCTTCGCGGCTGCCTTCTTTGCAGGACGCTTTGCTGCTGCTTTCTTTGCTGGGCGCTTTGCTGCTGCTTTCTTTGCTGGGCGCTTTGCGGCTGCCTTCTTTGCAGGACGCTTTGCTGCCTTCTTCTTTGCTGCCATAGATCTGTTGGTGAAAGTATTGACCATGACTAATGTCGACCCACACCCGCGCGAAATTTTTCTGTGTGAACACATTCGTTCGCGCGTGAATGTGTTCTGTACATAATTATTGCGCGTGAATATAAAATTTGCGTGAGAAAAAATTTGTACGTGTGGATAACTAAAAAAAATTATGTGAGTGATCGCACTTCGCGTTCGATGTGTATACCTGTTGCATCGAAAACTTTTTTCGCTACATCTAGAGCAAGTGCATCAATATCAGATGCACTTGCTCCACGGTGCGCAACGAGTACCAACGGCTGACGCTCGAACAACGATGCATTTCTAAGCGCATAGCCGCGAAGTGCGAGGACATTATCAAGTATCCATGCGAGCGGAACTTTTACACCTCCTAATACAGGAAAGCCAGGCATGCCCTTGTACCGAGCGCTGAGAGCCTCGTACTCTTTATCGCTAATAATTGGATTCTTGAAGAACGAACCGCCAGTTCCGTACTCACGAAGATCTGGAAACTTGAGAGAGCGCACGCTACGTACAACGGCTGCAATTTCCTTTGGGGTTGTAAGTCGCTCCCCTGCTAAGGCGCGAGTTGCAAGATCTTTGTAGTCAATGCGCGGCCCACCATCCCTCGAGAGCTGAAGCGTGACACTTGTGATAATGAGTTCTGGTTCGCGCTTAAAGCGACTCTCACGGTACCCGAGTGCACACTCCTTTGCCGTAAGCCGTATATGCTCGTTTGTGCGTGCGTTATATGCATCTACGTGCACGAGCGTATCAGCAAGCTCAGCGCCATACGCGCCAATATTCTGTACTGGAGCAGCGCCAATCGTACCCGGGATTCCGGCGAGGTTTTCAATACCCCACAATCCACGCAATCCCGCCTGCCGTACTGCCTGATCCCAGACGACTCCGGCACCTGCTACCAATAGTCCATCATCCCTGACAGAAAGGTCGGGGATGCGTAGGTGTATGATCACGCCTGGATAGCCTGCATCTGGTGCAAGCAAGTTACTTCCCTCACCAAGCGGTACGTATGGAAGATCTTCTCGCTTTGCAAACGCTACAGCGTCAGCAACGTCATTAACCGTCTTACACTCTGCAACATACCGTGCCTTCCCACCTATCTTAAAGGTGGTGAGGAGCGAGAGTGGGACGTGTTCGCGTAACTGCATCCTAGAGACCAACTTGTTTGATGTATTGCATCACCTGCGCTGCGAGGTCCGGCCGCGCCGCAATAAGATCATTAAGCGTCTTGCGTGCATCTGCACGTCGATTCCACTCCGTATACATACTTGAGAGTTGAAGATAGTTTGAGGGCTCGTTCGGATCGGCCTCAATGCGTGCACGCAGCACTGGCAACACTTCAGCAAAATCCTTACGCTCGTAATACGCAAGCATCACAATATTGTTATCAACGGTCGTAGTACCGAACCGCTCTAGCAAAAGTGCTTTTGCTTCCTGCTCGTTTCCGATTAGTATCTCTCCTGCGGCCATATACATTGCGAGCTCATCAAACGACGTGTCGAGCTCGTACGCGCGCGAGAACGCATCATGCGCAGCCGTATAGTCTTTAGCCTGGAGCGCGATAATACCCTCTTCAAGAAAGAGTCGCTGTTTTAGGGGCGATAGTTCCTGCGCAATCTTAATCTCGCGCATGGCACTCTCATAATCACCGAGTGTGCGGTACGCACTTGAAAGCTGCACGCGCAAACGCGCATCCTCCGGGAGCTCTTCCACTTGGCGGTTCATCTCAGCTACCGCCGCTTCAGCGATAGCAGTACGCAGTTCAGTAGGAATATTCTCCTGAGTGGAGATGCCTGCCGAGTATGCGACCAGCTGTTCGCGTATCTCCTGCGTCGCAAATCCTCCACGCGTAAGCGCGTCATCAAACGCTGCAAGGTTCTGGCGTGGATCAGGCGTCATGGTGAGCGCGCGAATAAGATCGTTTGCTGCAAGCATTGATGGCACATTAACCATCCAGACAAGTACCACAGCAACGACAAGCCCGATTGGAGCGGCTACGTTTTGGAATATATGGAGTTCCATCTGCGGCGCTTCCTCAAGCTTAGCTATGGGCCTGGACGAAAGGCCATGCGCAACCGCAAGAAGCGCTGCAAGCGGTACGTAGCTGAAGAGGTTATCAAATACGAAAAGGGCTTGGAACGCGTATGCGCCTATACCGGATATGAGGAAGATACGCTCATACCTTCCCCCATTCCTATATATGGCAAATACACCCATGCCCAGGAGCGACACGAAGAGAACTAATGCTGGAATGCCTCCTGCAGTAAGCCAATCGACATAGACGCTATGTGCGCGATCGAACCATGGCTCCTGCATGAATAGGGACGGGGTGTAGTGCTCATTGAAGATGTAGTTGAAACCCTCCTGCCCCCACCCAGTAATCGGCCGTTCAGCGACGCCCTTAGCTGCCATATCCCACAGCGTAAAACGGGTCGAGCCGTCTGCAAGAGAAATAGAAGCAAGCCGGCTGAGCGTAGGGTCCTCTCGTACGAATGATGTATCGCGAATAAAGAAGAAGCCAGCGATGAGCACCAAGAGAGCGGCTGCTATACCAATGCCGTAGCGGCGGGCCTTTCCCTTGCTCGAGATTAGCCAGAGCGCTACGCCTATGACTGCGCCTACGACAAAGCCTAAAATCGCACCACGCGTTGCGGTAAGGAATAATAGAAATACCTGGAGCCCAGCGAGCGCGAAGAGTGCATATCGCATCCACCCCTTGGATTCAAACGCCTGCCATACAGCGACGGCAATAACGAAGAGAAGATACACGGCAAGGTATGCAGCGTTTCCCAATGTTGCATCTAAGCGCACGCCACCCTGGTGAATGGTGAAGATACCCATGACCTGCAAGAGTCCATAGAGGCCGACGAAAGTAGATGCACCGAGAAATGTGAGCCACCACTTGCGCCAGAGTTTATCCGCCTTGAACACTGATCCGGCGATTAAGAAGAACGCAAACACGTGCACTAGCGTAACCCAACCGTCCATACGCTCGTAGTTACTCCAGAATGCTTTTTCTGGATTGACTGCAAAGAGATTCGCCACGAACATCCACGCTACGAGCGCGCCGTATAAAACAAGTGTCCACGAGAAACGAGGACGATACTTAGGGTCTACGAGCATGAGGAGTCCCCAGCCGACCAGCGCTAATTCAACGAGAATTCGGAACGCAAACGCTTTCCCGGTTATAAACGGAAAGAACAGACTGTTTGAGACGTACAGCGGAATAAACGGAATAAGGAAAAGCGATCCCAAGACGGCATAGCGTACGGCGGTGGTCATATAGGGACCAGTATACTACTGCCAATCACCTAGGTCCCAAACAGCAACAAATGCTCAAGATGCATGGTTATATCATCCGTACATCACACCAATGGTACGATTTTCCTACATGAATCCCATCCGAGCCAGAGCAATCTCCCTACTCCGCTGGACTGAGCGGTACACGAAAACAGATATGGTATATCTCGTTTCAAGTGGTTTCTGGAGCAATCTGGGTATTCTCTGTGTCTCGTTTCTCGCACTTGGGCTTTACAGCATCTATGCACGATACTTTACGCCGTCTGAGTTCGGTATCTACCAGTACTTTTTGACACTCGCTGTCCTGGTCCACGCGTTTACTTTAACGGGCATGAACACGGCCCTCACCCGCTCGGTTGCCCGTGGTCATAACGACTCCTTGAAAGAAGGACTGAGGCTGCAACTTACATGGAGCGTACTGCCATTCTTGGTAGCGCTTGCAATCGCACTCTATTACTTTGTGAACGGCAACAGTACCTTTGGGTTAGCAGCTCTCATTATAGGAGTATTTACCCCGCTCAATGCTGCGCTTGCAGCGCACACGGCATTCCTCACAGGCAAAAAAGATTTTAAGCGCGCATTTACCTACAACTTCCTCGGTAACATCCCTTACTACGGAGCGATGGCGGCGGCGGCCATTTTTTTTCAGTCCGCGCTTCTAGTACTTCTAGCGAATTGCGCTACGAATGCAATTGTATATTTTGTCGCACTCAGACGTACCCAGCGTACGTATGCGCAGCCGGGCACAAGCGATCCCGATATGAGATCATACGGGAAACATCTCAGTCTCATAAATGCGCCGGGTATATTCCTTGGCCAGGCTGACATACTTCTTGCTTTTCATCTCCTAGGTCCTGCAAGTGTCGCGGTATACAGCTTTGCAACCGCTCTGCCGGATCAGATTGCGCGATTTCTTAAATTCATCCCGGGCGCAGCGCTTCCTAAGTTCTCAACAGCCTCCCATGCGTCGATTCGCGCATCCATCGGACCGAAGCTTGTGTATGCTGCCATCATTGCTGTGCTCACTGCCCTCTGCTATGTCGTTGCGGCACCGTTTGCTTATCTAGTACTTTTCCCCCAATACCAAGAGGCCGTTCAACTTTCCCAGCTATATGCAATTACTGTCATCAGCCTCGTAACGAATATTGTACTCACCGTTCTCATCGCGCAGGGCCACAAGCGCAGCCTTTACTTATTTAATATCGCACTCCCTTTGCTTCAGACTGGAGCGCAGGTACTTGGCATTCTTGTCCTAGGAGTCCTTGGATTAGTAATTGCAAAGATCGGTATTACAGTGCTCGGGCTCGTAACCGCCGTGGTGCTTTTCTTCTCTATACGATCAAATCCGATTCAGGCGAATTCTCCCACTGAGTAAGCTTTCGCGCGTTCTTGTCGCGCTCAGATAAAATAGGATTCTTGTCGGGCCATTCGATGCCGATGCGCTCATCGTTCCACAGAATATTAGACTCGCCATCTGGGTTATAAAGTGCTGAATAATAGTACTCAAGCTCTGTGTCATCAGCATAAGCATAAAAGCCGGACGCAAAGCCGAAGGGTACATATAGGATTGTCTTATTTTCATCAGAGAGCTCCTCTCCGACCCATTTCCCGTACGTCTTTGAATTCTTGCGTATATCTACTGCAACTACGAAAGCACGGCCGTGTATGACACGGATAATTTTCCCGAGCGGCTTGTCCCATTGGAAATGAAGGCCGCGGACTACACCTTTCTGCGACCGCGACTGGTTATGCTGAGCTATCGTAAAATCAATACCATGCTCGCGCAGCACCTCTATATTCACCGCTTCCATAAAGAACCCTCGCGTATCGCCATGTACCACAGGTTCTATGCGTATCACATCCTGAAGAGCAAGAGGGGTGATGTTCATATTAGTACCACTTAGCAGTCGATTGCTTCTCATAATGGTCAAGGAACTCTTTACGAGACTTTATCTTTCTCCACCACTCCTCGTTTGCCCTATACCATTCAACAACTTCTGAAAGTGCCTCCTCCAGCTTGCGCTCAGCCTCCCACCCGAGCTCCTCTTTAATTTTTGCAGCATTAGGTGCATACCGCAGGTCGGCAGATGGACGATCACCAATTACATCTAGCCGTGATTCGACGTTGTCGATACCAAGAATACGAGCGATCTCGTAAATAATCTCGCGGTTCGTTCGAGACTCGCCTGCAAGATTATAGATAGAAAACTTTTGCGAATCGTGGGCGACCAGGTCTACCGCTCGCGTAAAATCATCGACATGCAACCAGCTGCGCACATGCGCGCCATTTCCATGTACGGGCATCCGGCCGCCTTCAAGAAAGTTTGTGATGGCAAGCGGAATTAGCTTCTCTGGGTATTGGAAAGATGCGTAGTTGTTTGAGCTTCTGATAATTGCAAGTGGAAGCCCATATACTTTTGCGTAAGTGCGAGCCAGCATGTCTCCGGCAGTCTTCGATGCTGCGTATGGACTAGATGGAATTAGCGGTGCGCTTTCATCTGAAGTCCCTTCAAGGACATTCCCGTACACTTCATCGGTTGAGATGTGGACAAACCGCGGTGTATCTGAACAGCGCGCCATTTCAAGGAGGACACGCGTGCCCTCTACGTTTGTTCGAATGAAGTCACCGAAGTTATAGATTGAGCGATCAACATGCGTCTCTGCGGCAAAATGTACTACGAGGTCAAATGTATATTCTCTAAACAAACGACTCACGAGGATTGGGTCGCAGATATCTCCCTTTATATGTTCGTAGCGTCTGTCAGCAGGTTCCTTTGCATATTCTATGCCACTTATATCCAAAAGATTATCCTCATTGCCCGCATATGTTAATGCATCAAGATTAATGATTCTATATTCGGGATACTGGGTGTAAAGACGACGCAAAAAATGTGATCCCATAAACCCGCAGCCGCCGGTTATGAGAACTGTCTTCGAGTACTTTTGCGTCATGTCTAACGGTACTTCTCGAGGAAGCTTTGCAGTGTTTCCTGCAGATAGTCCATCTGCTCGTCGGAGAGGCCATGATGAGCTCCGATAAGAAATCCGTTTTTCATCACATAGTCTGACACCGGGAAAGTGCGTACTGCTTTCCGATGTTTAATATTACTGAAAGCAGGCTGTTTCAGAATCGTTCCTGTGAAGATTGGGCGCGTTTGGATGTTCGCTTCTTCAAGATAGCGTGTGATCTCCGCACGGGTGAAGGGTGCCTGGGGTGTGAGGGTAAGTGGGAATGCAAGCCAGTTAGTCTGAACGCGCGCGTCCTGCTTCGGCAGCACAAACCAATCTTCGTATGCTCGCGCGAATGTCATAAGCTGCTTGAATCGGCGCTTGCGAGCTTGAGAGAACGTCTTGAGGCGCTTAAGTTGGACGAGTCCGAATGCACCCGCGATCTCCGTTGATTGGAAGTTATATCCGATCTCAGTAAAGAGAAATTTCGCGTCGTACGTATCCCCATCAAGCACTCCATTGAATCGCTTCTCGATATCCTCTGATTTTTCATGGCTTCCAAACAAAGTTGATTCCCTGCCCCATGCAGAGAATATACGTGCGCGACGAGCAAGTGAGTCGTCCTTTACACACACCATGCCGCCCGTCGCAGCCGCAGTGATGATATGGGAAGCATAGAAGCTAGTTACTGAGATATCGGTGTATTCTCCGGTCGGCTTCCCGTCAAACGTAGCACCGATCGTGTCGCACGAATCGTCTACAAGAGGAATCTTGTGCTTCTTTGCAATCTTGCGCAGCCGCTCCCAGTCCGGGATATTCCCAAGGAGTGATGGAATCATGATAGCTCCCGTCTTTGGAGTAATAGCGGCTTCAATTTGATCTATGTTTGCTAGGTACGTACCCTCATCAATATCGACAAACACCGGGATGAGTCCCTTTTGAACAATGGGGGCGACGGTCGTGCCGAATGTGAATACAGGGGTAATGATTTCACTTCCTGCGGGCAGGTTCAGCGATTCAAGCGCGAGGAGGTTTGCTGATGAACCTGAGTTTACGAAGACTCCATGTTTCTGACCGAACAGACCTGCTACCTTCTTTTCGAATGCTACGCATGCAGCTCCAGGAGAAAGTTTCAGCGGGTTCTTAAGCACATCAACAACCGCTTTTACCTCTTCGGTACCGTATACAGCCTGTGCGTACGGGACGCGGATACGGGAAGTTCGCTTAGGCATAGGTGAAATTTACTTGAAAAGTAGTAGTACGGTAACACGATTTTAGGTACCCGTACATGATGCAATAGCCACTTTATAGTGAGCTTCTAAGCCATTCTGCTGTCTGATGTATGCCGCGGGCAAGGTCGGTGGTCGGACGCCATGCAAAGGCTGAAAACGTCTTCTCCATATCTGCCTGCCACGTATCGGCATCGTAGGCAACCTGCTTAAACCCGCCCCACGAAACCGGGGTCTGCGATCCCGTCTCCGTACGCACGATATCCGTAAGTTCTTCAAGCGTCGTCTTCCTGCCGCTTCCTAAGTTATATATCTGACCTGTATGCGCCTCTGCGTTTTTAGCAGCCTCGATGAGCAGGTTGCATATATCATCTATATACACAAAATCCCGGGACACCGTCGGACGCGTCAAAGTGAGTGGCTCATTCCTAAGCGCACTCGTGAGCATCTCACGCACGAGTCTCCCCTGCTGAATGCCCGGCCCATATGGAGTAAAAAGCCGGAATGCGACCGTGTGGAGGGCGCGCGTCTTGGCTGCGGTCTGCACGAGCAGGGTCCCAGCCAGCTTCGTGACGCTATAGATCTCAGGCGGCTCGCAGAGCATGTCCTCCTTTAGGGGTACGCCTTTAGGTCCGTACTCAAGGAACGATCCTATGTGCACGAAGGACGTCACGTTTACGGCTTCCGCCATGGAGAGCGCAGCGTCGGTCCCTTGGATGTTGGTACGGATGAGCGATTCAGTATCCGCTGTTACGCCACTTTGGATGTTTGAGGCGGCAAGATGGAAAACCCATTCCGGCTTCCACTTTTCACCAACTTCTAACAGTGCTGTTGCGTCGCTTACATCGACCTCGGCTGTCTGAAACGCCTGTGCGGGTGCTCCTGGGCGCACCGTGCCAAGGACCTCGTGCCCCGCGCGTAGGAGCGCCTGCGTCAGTGCCTTTCCGATGAACCCCCCTGCTCCAGTTACTAGTGCGCGCGCCATACCGTACTGCTAATACTTTGTAATCAGAGCGTGCACAGATTCTGCCATCTTCTCAACACTATACTGCGTCTGAACTTTTTGTCTGCCGTTTTGTGAGAGTTGATTCCTGTACGCACCATCTCCCCAAAGTCGTTCAATCGCCTCTCGTACCGCGATGCTGTCATTCTCTGGCACACCCACATAGTCCTTGCCGTCTTGAAAATATTCGCGTACCCACTCGCGCTCCGTAACGATAGCTGGCTGTCCTGCGGAGAGCGCTTCAAGCATAACTGTTTGTCCCGTACAGTCAGAACCTTCACTAACCTCGTCTCCTTTGAGGATTAGGCAGGTAAAGCGCGCGCCTTCGTAGAGCTCGCGCACTTGGTCAATTGAAAGGTTGTAGCGTATCTCGACATTCTTCGGGATGTCGAGACCAGGAGGAATATTTTTGTAGTCAGTAGCGACCACAAGTTTGTACGGCAAGTCACGGACTGCGTCAAAAAGCGTTTTAAAGTCTCGCCCAAGGTCGCGCCCAATGCTCACCATATAGTCTCCATCTTTATCGTAGCGGACGGATGCAAAGAAGTCAGCGTCAATACCGAATGGGAATATAGTTATCCGATTTTCCTTTACCCCAGCACCCAGCAGTACGTCCCGCTGCGATTCCGCAATACAGATAATCCTCCAAAATGAATTCCACATCCAGAGCAGGGCCGTAGTTCGCAGCCAATTATTCTGATGACGGCGTACAAGCACAGCAGCATTGATCGCCATATATGTAACACGTACTTTGCCGACCCATGAGGCGAACGTACATAAAAGCAACGCATCAAAGGTTACGATATAGTCGTACCGCAAAAGACGAGGCAACAGTATCAGCTCCCGTACCTGTCCAGGAACATAAGAAGGCAGTGTAATCTCCTGATTTACATCAATAAATGCAACTTCCAGATCATGCTTCCGATTTAGCACATCCCACCCGCGCAATGGCGAACGTGATGCTTCTCCATCGTTAACCTGCTGAAGCAGGGCCCGTCGACTTGCACCTTTGAATAGGTAGAGGATGCGGACAGGACGGTCTAACTGTTGATTCATAAGGAAATACTAGCTCACTTTTTCCAACCGGCGTATGAGTGTTGAAATGAGGGCTGTAAGCGAGTGCTTCTGCGCTTCCTCTTGCATCTCTGCACGTAGCTGCGCTCGGTACACTTCTGACCCTGCATATATACGCGCAAGGCGGTCTGCAACTTCAGCGGGCGTATAGTCGCTCACAAAGCAAACTTCGGGCACGATCCGCGCGAAGGCCTCATTCGTAGTGACGGGAAGAACTCCTGCTGCCATAGCCTCAAGAATAGCCTTATCCATACTTCCTGTTCGACTTAAATTAAGGAACACATTTGCCTGAGACAATATGGCCGGTACCTCACTGTGAGCAACCGGGCCGTGCAACTGCACGCTGTTCCCGTAGGAACGTATAGTGAATTCGCGCATAAGTCCTTCTAGGTAGAGCTTGTCTGCTGGAGTAATGGCGGTCCCGTATATCGAAAATTCAAACGGTACATCCCTGCGAGCAAGTTGGTCGCAAACATCTAGCATCTCTTTGATTCTCTTAACCTCAGAGATCCTCCCTACAGTCACGAGTTTAAGTTTCGAAAATGGTGCAGGACGATAGGTATATCTAGCGACCTCAATACCATGACCGACAATCTGCAATTTTGCAGTGGTCATACGAAAACTATCCTTTGAAGAGGAGAAGATAATGTGTGCAAATGATGCGGCTATTCGCAAGCGCAGCGTTACTGCTTTATGCACGTACCATAACCCTGTTGGGATACCCTGCAACCTCCACCACCATCCGGCCAAGATAAGGTACTCAACATTCATATGTATAAATACCCTATCGTAGGAACGATGTAGTCGAATAAGCAGTGCTAAAAAGCGCGATGCATATAAGAGCCGCGACTTACTCCCTTGTTCTTTACCTAGGGAGTAAACGGAAACATTCGAAGGCAGGCTTAATTTACCCTGGTACAAACAAATTACATGGACCCACTCAACCTTCTGTGCGAACTCAGCTACCCATGCATGGAAAAATCCAAGGATAGGATCTTCCAGATCAAGGACTTGGGTTACTATAAGCAGCCTCATATCTAGGTAAATGTATCGCGCAAGTCGTGTGCAATCATGACCGCCTGATGCTCGTATGCTTTTAGGTGTGCAAGCACGACCTCCTGCGCCGCTGTCTTAAGAGAAATTGCTAGAGCGGGATCATCGACAATACGACGCACATTTTCAACGAACGACATGACGTCGCCAACATGGCTTACGAGGACGTGTGTGTTAGGAATGAGCACATCGCTTACAATGCCGACATCTGTGGTGACAATTGGGAGTCCGGTGCGCGCAGCTTCAACAAGTGTTCGACTATAACCTTCGTACGCGCTCGTCTGCAAAAGGACGTGGGAGGCCCGCATAAGTTGCGAGACATCTGAACGCATGCCAAGGAACCGCACCCAACCCTCGATGCCGAGCGCATGCGCCTCGTTTCTTAGACTCGCTCCCTCGCTTCCCTCGCCCGCGATAATAAGTCCCGCTTCTGGATGCGTCTTTCGTAGTACTGCAAGTATATGAAGCGCATCTCGGAAGCGCTTTTCAGGTTCGAGTCGCCCGAGCACAAGTAACGTGACAGCAAATGGCGGCTCGAGTTCCGCACGCTCTGTATCATCGTCTAACACGAGTACGGGCAACACTGAAGGCTCCTTAATACGAGCACCGAACTTCGCCATCATCGAACGCTTCACTCTTGGTGCAACTGCGCGGATACCGTCGGCTTTTGGAAGCACGTAAGAGGCGAGCCAGAAGCGTAAATGATTGAGGAGCGCTTGGCGTGAGTATCCGTGCGTGAACCAAGGCGATAAGAAATCGGTATGCACCTGGATGTGGAGCTTTGCAGAGGTCCCTCGAACTGCACGAAGTCCAATGTAGCCATGTTCAAAGGGGTCCTGAGCTGATACCACCTCAATACCACACACACGAATGATCTGGCGCGCATATCGTGGCAGCAGTAATAGCGAAAGCCACTTTGACATACGTACCTCGTGGATAGTTATGAATTCGTCTGCGGTCACCTGCGTTCGATTTGAGCGCATCAGCACGTGCAGTTCGCCTATGTGTTCAGCATAGCCTTGCATACGCTGGCGCGTCGCGCTTGCGATGTCTGGAATGCTGGCGTCGCTTGAGAGAAAAAGAGCTTTCATATAAGTGCCTCAAAGAGTGCTTTTGTATTCCGTATAAGAAGTGCGGTACTGAACCGCTCCGTCGAACGGATAGATTCCCTCGCGAGTCCTGCCCGGAGGCCGTTGTCTGAAAGAAGGCGCGTAACAGCTGCTACAAGCGCATCAGGATCTTTTGGATCAACCAGAAGCCCATTTACATTGTCTTCTATAAGCTCTGCGTTACCGCCTACCCTGCTTGCAACGACTGGTCTTCCCAAGGAGAGCGCTTCTATTAAGAGATGTGACAAACCCTCGTATGTGGAGTTTAAAACGAATACGTCGCCATCAGCTATAGTTGCCAGCGTATTTGCATGCGTGAGCGCCCCCGTGAACGTGTAATTGTCCGCAAGACGTACGGCGGCATATCGCATGAGCGCTTCCTCATCCGGGCCTGATCCGACAATGACGAGACTTACATGAGGAAACGAAGCACGAAGGTCTACAACGGCATCTATGACGCTTCCTATTCCCTTCCACGGTACAAGTCGTCCGGCAGTTATGATACGCGGACGCGGAAGCACGGCAGTCTCCTCGGGTAGCACGCCCAGTTCACCGAGTTCTACTGCGTTATATATAATCGCAATCCGCTCCTCAGGCACCTTCCATGTTCGGACAATACCTTTGAGGTATTGGCTCGGCACGATGACCGCGTCCGCCATGCGCGCAACGTGCGATTGCGTAGTCCGTAGCAGGACGAGCATAGGATGCACCGCTCGCTCATACAAAAAATCATCGAGCGATGTACGTATACCAAAACGCTGCCTTCCCTGCTCCCATGCGTAGTCGCCAACGACTTTGACAACGAATCGTGCACGACGCATACGTGCTGCAATAAGGGCCGGCAGCCCGGTCGAGACCGGATCGAGCGCGAGAACAAGATCAGCACCCTCAGCTGCCTTATATACGCGCATTAAGTAAATGATATGCCGCACGATCTTCGGATAGGTTCGGACGCCTGAAAACGAGATGAGCGCTACCTCGATACCTTCAGCTGGGAGTAACTCCTCTAGGAGTCTTGCGTAAGTCGCCGGGCCTCCTAAATCAGGTGGGTACAATGGAGTGGCGATACAGACTTTCATAGCCATTATTTTACTAGATTGAGGAAGATCAGGCGCATCTTCGTAGCGATATGGTCCCAGTCATATGTATCCATGACTAGACGTCTCGCATTTTCAATTATGTTCCTTCGCTCATCCTCGTTCGAAAGTATGTAGGAGACAGCTTCTGCGATATCTTTCGGGGTCTCGGGTTGTATAGCCCACCCGGTAGGTTCATGCTCTGCGTCTAGACGCTTATCAAACAAAAAGTCACTTATGCCTCCAACCTGCGTTGCAATCACAGGCACGCCCGCAGCCATGGCCTCTATAAACGAATTGCCCATACCTTCAGAACGAGAAGGCCTGATGAATATGTCGCACGCGGCAAGCGTGGCGGGCAGTGCTTTATGTGAGATCTGTCCCATGAACCTGACGCGTGATGCGACATGGAGCTCTTCCGCAAGCATACGCAAATGTCTCTCTTCCGGACCATCTCCGTATATGAGAAAGGTTGTATGGTCAGGCAGGTGAGGCATCGCTCTGATTACTGTATCGATCCCATTTTTATGTACTAGTCTTGAGGTTGTGACGAGAAACACATCGCTGTCCGCTTTTCCTAACGCGCGCCGTGCCTGCTCAACCTCCTTAGGAGGTGGTACTGTGAAGCGGCTAACGTCTACGCCGTTAGGCACGATCTGCAGCATACCTTTGAATCCAAACTTTGCTGCCCACGTTCCAAGGAACGTCGATATTGCCTGCACAGTAGATGCATGCGAAAAACCGTACCGCAGAAGTGGGAGTACAAAACGAATATGCCAGCGAGAAAAGACATGCTCGAACGGATCGCCCTCTTGAAGGGTTATGAGGTACGGGATGCGCTTACCTGCCATACGCATGAGCACGATAGGAAACACCATATATGACATCATTGCCCACGCACCATTGAACGGATGCCTGCGATGGAGCTCAAGAGCTTTCAGGGCTGCGAGCGGGATATACGCGATCTTACCGAGGTAAGCAAGCGCATTAAAACTGTCCGCGACTGTTGCCCCGCGTTTGCCGATACCAATACGATGCACAATCACATTTCCTATACGCTCTGTCTCAGATAACTCAGAATTGAAACGGTATGCAATGAGATGGAACTCTATCTCATCACTGCTGATGCGGTTTGTTATCTCTCGTATGGCAACCTCCGCGCCCCCAACGAATGGGTAGTAGTTGAGTGAAAAGACGACAATGCGCTTCATGCAGTTTTGAGCGAATCAATGTACTCGGGCAACGATCGCTTGGCACTCCATCCAAGCGCTCTGGATTTTGTTGTATCGAGTACCGCAGACATGCGATTCCCCATCCGCTCAGGGCACATCTCAATGGGCGCTCCAAACATTTTTGCCACTTCGAGAATGGAGTAGCTCTCCTCAGCGCCAAGTCCGAACTCGTCACCCTCCCCCTTCTCTCCCACTAGCAGAAGGCCGTCCGTGATGTCGTCGATATGCGTAAAGATGCGCTGCTGAGTACCCGGCGCCGTTACGGTGAGTGAATTCCCCTCTGCACATTGCCGCGCAAACCGGGCGATAACGGTCGCATACTTTCCCTCTGCAAGTTCTCCCGGTCCATAGACGTTGTAGAAATAAGTGATCGCAAATGGCAGGCCGTACCAGGTACCATAGTTTCGTACAAGCTCTGTATTGGTGGCTTTAGTAAAAGCATAAGGACTCTGGTCTCGACCAAGGCCACCATCAGCAAACTTCGTTGAGGAACCTGCGTATATGATTCGAGTGTCACGCTTCCTGCAATACTCGAGGACCGCGAATGTACCTGCGGCGTTCAGGTCCCATGTTAAATCAGGCTCGAGGACGCTCTGTTCAGGACGCGAGTATTCTCCGAGATGATATACGAGGTCAACATGGCCCGGTACGAGAGTCTCGATATCCTTAGTATGCCCAACCCTATACTCAACGCCCTCGACATGATTATCTTTACGTCCAGTAAAGTAGTTATCAAGCGATATGACCGCATGGCCCTCTTCCTTGAGTCGCCTACATAAATGGGAGCCGATGAATCCGGCTCCTCCGGTCACGAGTATGGTCTTCATGATCTCAGCGTACGACAAGTGCTGCACTACAGGCAAGCAAATTCCCAAACAGGCATAAAAGCCAGGTGGGTGTGTTTGAGGAGACCAATGCCGCCCCCACTGCAGCTTGTTGAGCAGCTGCAGTGGGGGCTTCTATGACCTCTTCATATGACTGCGTTGCGACAGGTGCTAGTAAATCGACCATTCTCATCTCTTGTATACCGCCTGTGCGGACTATAGGTTTCTGAGCCGCTATAGGCGTCGCGTTCATTTCCTCTACAATGGCCGGTTCAGCGACCGCTACCGTCTCCCCTTTCGGGAACAAAAGCGATATCGGCGTACCCGTTGCGAGTCCTGTCACCTCTGTAGCGAACACGACCGAACTTCCCGGCCAGAGCGCGGTATCGTCTGGGAACACGAAAGCACCCTCTCCTGCTGCTAGTTGCCACTGTGACAGATCAACGAGACGTTGCCCAATATTGGTAACTCGTATTCCGGCTGTTTCTGTCGCCACATCTATCGCCGCGTTCTCCACGACGACTTTGAGCGTGCGCAACACCTCTGCCTCTTTATGCGTAGCGCGAACGATGAGCGCGTATTCTCCGGGAGCACGGTACGCGTGTTCGACCGCTTTGCCTTCCGCGCGTGTGCCGTCCCCAAAGCTCCACGTGACCTTAGCGTCCTCAATTGCACGCTCGTTTTTGCTGTATATGACAGCCGTATAAGGAGTAGGTACTTGCGCGAGCACAATGCGATCGTTACCCGCATCTATTGAAATGGTACGTCGAGGGCTCTGTACGTGCGAACTCGTCGATGGAGCCGTACCCCCTACGGTAACGACCGGCGTTGTTGTGCCGGTCTCATCCTCTTCTTCGTCATCTGCTTCATCTTCGTTTCCACCAATTATGTTTACTGCTCGCGGTGTGGGCGTACCTGTCGACCACAAAGAGCCGTTCCGCTGTGGTGTCGCTTTCGTACTGTTATTGCCGCCGATGTTCTTCCAGTCTGTACCCCCAACGACCGTGTCTATTGCGGCCCCGGACGAGTCCGTAAGTGTAAGCGTGCTGCCATCGTTACTTAATGCGCCCGTGTAGACCTTGTCCGCCTGTATATCCGGTACGGTGGCATCGTCCGTGCGTTCAAGTAGATAGTACCCGCCGGCGGCGATAGAGCCCGTGAGCGTAATGTTAGGCGCCGTGCCCGAAGATGTAATGGTCCAGCCAGAAAGCGAAACTTCCTCCGTTCCGTCATTGTAGAGTTCTATCCATTCATCGGTATCGCTTACCGACGTGCCCATCCACGCTATCTCGCTGATGACGACCCCTGCGTGCGCTGCGCTTGGCGCAATTAGTGTCGACAGCACGAGTAGCGAGATGAGTCGGTTAGACATTGTCCTTGAAGATGGCGCGCAGCGTATCCTCGGGAACTTCAAATGGTTGTGGTCCCTCTTGCCGCGGCGCTGACTCTCTGCGCTCTTGTCTTTGCTCAGAGCGCGGAAGCTCCTTATTTCGCGGATGCGCTGGAAGCTCTTTGGCACGCGGACGTTCCGGTAGCTCTGTCCCCTGGATGACCTCTTTGAGTGCAGTCTTAATGCCTGACTGATGCTTTTTTTCCTCTCCCTGCTTCTCCCTTTTCGCGCCTTCAGACATGCTGCGAAGTATTGCCTTCAAATCATCGGCACTTTTTGGAGTTGGTTCTGGCCGCTTAGGCGCGGGTTCTGCGCGCGGCGGTACATCGCGCCTAGGCGCAGGCTTCTTCTGTCCGTCCCAACGCTTCTTCTCTGCAGGCGGCTCAGGCGGAATGTCCGCGGTCGCGGCCAGCTCTGAGAATATAAGCCCCTCAACGGTCTCGCGCGGCGTCGCGAACTGGCGTCGTGAAGACTCTAGGACCTCGTTCCGGAACGTGCGTGCAGGCGCTTCGATAGGCGGTATGGTGACTGCGGAGAACGGGCGGGAGCCAACGCCATCGATCATAAGGGAGAGATAGATCTGCGTCTTGCCGAGGTTCACAATATCCTCCTTCATAAATTCCGGGGAGAAAACTGTCTCGAGCACCTCTGCATCGAACGGACCGACGCGGAACGAGACCGTGCTGCCGACGTTGCCGAACACAGCAGCACGCACCTCCTCCTCCATCTGCTCCACGTACTGGTGCGCGATGATCAGATTTAGCTTGTACTTGCGGGCCTCAGAAAGGATCTCAGCGAACGTCTCGTTCGCGAAGTTCTGGAACTCGTCCACATAGAAATAGAAGTTTGGAAGCTTTGCGATATCGTGCGCCGAAAGGTCGGCACGGCTCATCGCCGCAAGGAAGATGCGCGTCGTAATCATAGAACCGAGGAGCTTCATGTTCGTATCGCCAACGAGACCCTTGGAGAGATTGATCAGAATAATCTTCTTCTGGTCCATCGCTTCGCGTATATCGAAGGAAGACTTCGGCTGGCCGATAATATTGCGGATGAGGGGGTTTGAGGTGAACTGGCCGATCTTATTCTGGATTGCAGGGGTCGCTTCCTGCGTGTAGCGATCGGTATACGTCGCGAACTCCTTTACCCAGAAGTCCTTTACCAAGGGGTCCTTCACATTCTCAACCACCTTCTTGCGGTACGCCTTGTCGGTATACATGCGGTTCACGCCCATCAGTGTTGCGTCCGGATACTCAAGAAGCGCGAGGAGTGTGTTGGAGAGGATGTACTCCATGCGGGCGCTCCACGCATCCACCCAGATCTTTTTGAAGGTCGCCATGAGGCCCGAAACCACGAGGTGTCGCTTGTCGTACCCGACGTCCTCCATGACGTTGAACGCGACCGGGTTCTCCATATCAAACGGCGCGAAATAGACAACGTCCTGGATGCGGTTCTCCGGTATGTACTCAAGGAGTGCGTCCACCGCACTTCCGTGTGGGTCGATGAATGCAAGACCTTCCCCGTTCCGGATGTCCTGGATGGCCATGTTCTCGAGGAGGGTCGACTTACCCATACCCGTCTTCCCGATGACGTACATGTGGCGGTCGCGGTCGCGACTTTTAATGCCGAACGGCACGCGCTTACCGCGGGAATCGGTTGCTGCAAAGTACGTGATCCGATCCGGATTATCCATGGCGGTATTATACCCTCCTAATGAGGCTACGGCGCGGTCGCTTCAAAAAAAAGGTCGAATGCAAATTCTTGCGGAAAGCGCTCGGCAAGTTTGCCGAGGCGGCCAGCACCGATGACTCGTACATCGGTAAATCGAGCTTCGAGAAGTCCGGTAAGTTCGCGTACGGTGAAATGATTAATGTGCGTTGGGTCCATAAGTGGCGTGTGCTGTTTGCTCGCCATGAGATAACGAGCGCGATTACGTAATGAAAAAGCGTTCGGGACCGTTCCCAGAACGGTGCCTCCTGGCTTGAGGACCTCTGCTATCTTGCGGAAGACTTCATCCGGGTAGTAGAGATGCTCGACGACCTCTGCGGCGACCACATGATCGAAGGACCGCGGTTCGATGTTCCAGGGCCCATTTAAATCAACTTGGATTGTCTCTATACCAAGCTTCTTAGCAATTTCGAGCGCTCCTGCGTCTATATCAAGCCCGCAAACGCTCCCTGCCTTCCCCACGTATTCTGCTGTAAGACCTCCATCCCTGCAGCCTATGTCGAGCACTTTGCTGCCATCGCGCACCCGTGACCTAATGAAGCCACCTCTTTCCTCCTGCATGAGCACGAACCCTCTGCCTCGAACTTTCTCATGATGACTGGTGTAGATGGATTCAAGTGGAGTGTTCATGACTATTGATACTGTATAAACATCGGTCTCGGCGAGAGCTTTAGGAGATCGCTTGGCGTCAGCAGGCGCTCTGAGGGCGGCTTAAGGTCGTTCTTGTAGAAGATCTTGAACCCGGTGAACTGAACCGGCTCTGGGACGATGAACTGCTGATACGTGTTGAGCTTTTTTGCGGGAGGTCCCCAGCCATCCATGTCCATGACAATCTGCACTTCCGGCAGTGGCTTTATGTCCTGATAGTTGGTGACCATGCGCTGGGTGAATCTATGGACAACAATGACCTTTGGGGGCAAGTTGTGCTCCCGCACGAACTTCGCGAGGTAGTCGGCAGCATAGTTAATATGCCGTGCATCGTAGGACCCAATCACATGACCCGGCGGATCTTCGCCAATCATATGGAACTCAGGATCGAGCCCGAGATGTACGTTCGGCATCGCCCAGTATTTATCCAAAAGCGGCAATTCCTTTTCCAGGGTCGAGAAGCCGATTTGAATATCAAGAATCACGATTGCATCTATCTTCTTTGCAATCTCAACTGCTTTATCAATCTCGGAGTCCGGCATGCGAAGCATGTAGTTCCCTTCTCGTCCGGGCAGCTCTTGCGCAGTGATGGCGATGTAGTTAATCGCTGGGACGGTGGGTGTTGAGGGATCGGCCGCCTCCCACTTCTGCTGTTCGCCCTTGAGCATCTGCAGCATTTGCGCTTCAGGGTACTCGCCAAGGACACCCATTTTAGTCGAGTAGAAGTTGCCGTAGTACGCGATGATGCGCTTGAACGGAAGAATGGCGCCCGGCAATGGATATGCGGTCTTTACCGGCCACAGACTCGGAGATGTAGAAGAGGTCGATGTTGCAAGGTTCGCCATCTCAAGCATCTTCCGATCATAGAGTGCCGAATCGAACTTGGGCGGCTCTTCTTTCTTTGCAAAAAGACCGGTAGAGGTTGCAACGGGCGCACCACGCTCGTAGGATGTCGCAAACACGTGCGGAATCACTACGAGTCCCAGTGCAAGCAGGAGGAAGAGCGTCGCGAATCCGATAATGATATCCTTCGAAACCTTTGGCTCGCCCTTATGCTTCTGGCGCTTCATATGGGGGCGGTGCCACAGGCTCCACGCGAGACGATTCTGCGGAACGCTTCTTACGGAGCGTTACACCGATCACGACCACTCCTGCAGAGAGCACGGGAATAATGACCATGATCCATGAGTACGGGAGTCCGAGGAACGGAGTGATCGCGAGAAGTATACCGAGGGCGATGAGCAGGCTTTCACGTGTCATTACCTAGAAGTGTATCAACCAGAGACTATGACCACAAACTCTCCCCGCACCTCTCCCGGATGTTCCTTGAAATGAAGGGTTACCTCGCCCGCGCTTCCCTCCACCACCTGTTCATGAATTTTCGATAGTTCCCGCATGACCACTACCTTTCTGTCCTCATCAAGCACCTCCACCAAAGAAGTGAGTGCCTTCTCAATTCGGTGCGGTGACTCATAAAACACGACCGTACGCCTCATGTCCGCGATCTCCTTAAAGAGAGTTTGCCTCCCCTTCTTATGCGGCAAAAAGCCGAGAAATGTGAATTCATTTGTGGGAACACCCGCTATGGAAAGCGCTGCTGTGAGCGCTGAAGGGCCTGGAATGGTCTCAATACGAACCTCGCTCCCGAACGTGTCGCGCGCGAGCCGCACGAGCTCGCTTCCAGGGTCCGAGATGCCCGGCGTGCCTGCATCGGTAACGAGCGCAATACGCTTCCCCTCTCCAAGCTGCGAGAGTACTCTCGTGGCGGCAAGACGTCCGCTTTGCGCGTGGTACACCAGAAGCGGCTTCTGAATGTCATAACGTGCTAGAAGCTTTGCAGTCACGCGGGTATCTTCGCAAGCGATTGCATCGGCCTCCTTCAGGGTCTGGAGTGCGCGTAACGTAATATCTCCTAGGTTTCCAATAGGGGTCGCAACGACAGAGAGCGTTCCCATACCTCTAGGCGACGAGCGCGTTAGCTACCTTGTAAATGTCCCCTGCGCCCATAGTCATAATGACGTCTCCTTCTTTAGGCTCTGTCCGGAGCACATCTTCGATAGATTCAAACGTAAGAGCTCTGGCCGATACGCCCTCAGCGCGCACTCGCTCGGCCACGAGCTCACTTGAGACAGTTCCATCGTTTACTTCTCGTGCTGCAAATATTGGCGCTATCAAGACTTCGTCAGCATCAGCGAACGCGCGCGCGAAACCGTCCAGAAGATCGCGGGTACGGCTGAAAAGATGCGGATGAAACGCGACGAAGATACGGCCCTCAGTCTTCTCCCTAAGCGCACGAAGGGTCTCCTTTATCGCAGTTGGATGGTGCGCATAATCGTCATACACCGTTGCACCATTATGTGTGCCCTTGTACTCAAACCTTCGCCACGTTCCTCGAAACGATTCAAGCGAGCGGTTAATGAGTGCGGTGTGCAACTCGGGCATGACGACCCTCGAAGCAGCAGCAGCAGCCTTTGCGTTATGCGCATTGAACTCTCCTGGGAGCATCAACGGGTACTCCGGCTCCTTGGTGTAATCAATAACGCGAGGGGCAATGTTTTCAAGTAAAGGCGCTATGCTCGGATGCTCTGCATCCGTAATAACAGCACCATGCGCAGGTACCTTCTCAATTAGGGCGCGAAATGCGTCCTGCACATCGGCAAGATCCTGATAGTAGTCAGAGTGGTCGAACTCAAGATTCGTAATGACAAGCACTTCTGGCGAAAGCTCTAGAAAATGCCGTTGGTACTCGCATGCCTCAACAATGAAAAGATCGGAAGTGCCGCCAAGGTAATTACTACCGAAGTCCTGCACGATGGAGCCAACGACCGCGGTTGGAGATGCACCTGCATCCTTTAGTATTGCCGCGAGCATGCCGGTCGTAGTGGTCTTGCCGTGGGTGCCTGCGACCGCGACGGTGCGATACTCGCCGGAAATCTGCCCAAGCGCTGCAAAGTATGAAAGTTCTGGTATTCCGAGCTCCTGTGCACGCACGCGCTCTGGATTGTCCTCCGGTACCGCCGCGCTATAGACGAGGAGATTGGTGTCTTCCGTTATATTTTTCGCCTCCTGTCCTATGACAACATCTATCCCCTTCTCGCGCAGGAGTTCAGCGACTGGGCTGTCGCTTCTATCAGAACCGGAGACTCGGTCTCCCTTTTCTTTCATGAGCTGCGCGAGTGCGGACATACCGATCCCGCCGATGCCGGAGAAGAAAATGGTGCGTGTGTTAGCGGTAGTGGACATATGCTTCAAGAATTTTCGATTCGTCGAGATCACCGCGATTGGTTTGTAGACCCTGATCACGCATTCGGTCGATAAGATAAACCGGTTCATGCCACTCAAGGTCCGAATCTGACTCTTCGTCCTCGGGACGCTCACCAAGTTTCGTGAGCCGTGCTGCAAAGTATAGCGTTGTCTTCTCCGTCTCGTACGATGTGCCCGGCGTTATGCGCGTCTGGATGGAACCGAGATATCTTCCTAGCTCGCCTTCAGCACCAAACTCTTCCATCAACCCTCGATGTACAGCGTATTCAAGCGACTCCCCGTCTTCTAAGGATTCACGCATAAGAATGAATACCTCCTCAAGACCGCCGAGCTTGTCATGGAGTTCAGACGGTATGTTCTCTCGCGTGCGCTTGTGCACGCAAACCTTTCCTTCACCATTTACGAGAACCGCACCAACAGAGATGTGGAAAGGACTGTCTACGCTATGCTGAAACCGGCTCATCATAATGTAGAAACGAGCGCATTGAACTGATCGCCACGATCGTACTCGTTCGTAAACATTCCGAAAGACGCGAACGCTGGCGAGAGAAGCACAATATCCCCCGCTTCAGCATTTGAGACTGCATCATCGAATGCTTCCTTAAGTGTATCGAATACAGACGCATCCGGAAGCTCTTCCCTCACTCGGTCGGTACCAGTTCCAGACAAAAGCACGACCCGCTTCGCTACGTCTGGGATAAGCGAGAGCAAGTTCTTCATTTCAAGCCCCTTATCATGTCCGCCCATGATAAGGATGACGCGCTTGCCATACTCATTCCCGAGCGCATGGAGGGCAACGATAGTTGCTTCCGGTGTCGTGGAGTTTGTATCGTTATAGAACGAGATGCCATTCTTGAGCGCAACCAGTTCAAGGCGACCCGGTACGCCGAGGAAGGACTCGAGTGCATTGCGACTTATTTCATCCGGTATGGAAAGCACGCGCGCAGCAGCAAGCGCGAGCGCTGCGTCGTAGCGGTTATGCTCGCCGGGTACCAGAAGCTGCCACTCGCTTGGAAGAAGATTCTGTCCCGCTACCTGCACCCGTCCCGGAATATCCTCGCCATACTTCTCTATAACGGTAAGTGCCATTTGCTCACCAAGAATAAGAGTGTCGCCGGGCTTCTGGTACAAAAATATGTTCGCCTTATCCGCGAGATAGAGATCGATATCATTTCGATAATACGAAAAATGGTCGGGATAGAAGGTCGTGAACAGGGAGAGTGTGGGGCTCATACGCGCATCTCCAAAGCCCTGGAGCTGCCAAGAATCGAGCTCGAAGAGCGCAATATGCTCTGGTGTTACCTCTTTTAGGAGCGCGAGCGTAGAGACGCCACGAACGTTTCCTCCGAGCAGCACCTTCTTCCCCGCCTTCTCGAGGATAGCGTTCAGCATGTAAGTAGTCGTCGACTTTCCACGTGTGCCGGTGATGCCAATGATAGGAAGCTTCGAGAGCTCCGCGAACCACGAGGCGCTCATTTTGATCGGGATACCCGCTTTCCCTGCAGTTTGTATGTACGGAGAATCGAGAGGCACTCCCGCTGCCTTCAAAATATAGTCGCGATTTAAGAAGTCCTCAGTGCGATGCTCGCCAAGGACTAAGGTGATGTTCGAAAACTTCGAAAGTCGCTCGACTGAAGGAGCAAGCTCCTCGGCGCTTTTAAGGTCAGTAACGATAAGTTCGGCACCTTGCTCGGCAAGGAACTCAGCGTCCCCAACTCCGCGCCCAAGAAGCCCGAGCCCCATGACGGTTATGCGCTTCCCTTGAAGGAGGGTCGTATGATCCATTGCCGCCATCCTAGCGCACTTTTAGCCTACCGGCACGGTGCAACCCCTACCCCGTCTGTATGGGTTAGGTGAAGCGTATCGCGCATCTTCGGTACTATAACGAGCTCGTACGGACTTGTTATGACGCTTGGAACCGAGCAATTTTCGTCTGGGTGTAGATGCTTAATATGTACCGTGCGCGTAAGCTGCGAATCAACGATCTCGGCGACCTGGATGTCATACCCCCCGGTCGAGTGAGTGCCGTCGAATACGGCGAGCACTTCGTTCTTTTCGAAGTCGACTGGTGGAAGCGATGGGCGCTCATTTCCATGTATGAGGGTCAACGCGCTCTCGAGCTCCTCCTGGCTCTGTATGAGGTAGTTGCGCTGCGTATCGACATTTAGCGCATACTGCCCAGCAGCGTAACGCTCGAACATCACCGTACCGGTACTACTGGCCGACTGTTGACTAGGTTCGATAAAGTAAAGTGCAGCACCTACGAGTACGATGACCGCGCACAAGCCACCGATAAAGAGCGTATCCTTCATGCGTACTAGTATACGCGGTCGGCGCCAATGTAGTGTTATTAGTACACAGTGACAGCCAGGCTGCCGTATATGGTGCAAGTGGTAGGATTCGAACCTACGACCGCTCGAGTATCAGTCGAGTGCTCTACCAACTGAGCTACACTTGCCTGTCCTTAGACTCATGGATACTAACAGAAAGACCTGGGCTTTTCCAGCGTCTCATCTATAGTAATGGGAAGGATGATACACCGCGGTACAACCCGGGAATCCAAAGGCCTCCGGCTTCGGAGGGACTCCACTATCGATGATAAATACCGTCGGCATCGCAATAAGATGCGCATTTGGCGCCGGTGCGTGAAGAAAATAGATACGCAGGCCGTGCCAGCGTAAAGACAAAGCGCCCCAGCAAAGCCAGGGCGCTCGAGACGCACACGAGGTGCGCTTGGTCAGCTCAACGGATATGGCGGCGATTCATAGTAGCGCCATTTGCTGATGCGTTCGTCAGTGGGAAGAAGCTTGTGCTCCTGAACCCACATCTTTCGCTTGCCGCGCTTGACTCGATACCAGTAACCGTTGTAACCGGAGTGCCACCAGCGCGTGAACGCAGAAGGCATCGCAGTACGTCCGGCGTTCGAGCCGACATTCAAAGAACTCATTGTCATGCACTACCCTTTGCTCAGAAATGACAGGAATGCGCGGAGCGCGACTTATCAATTATAACAGTAAAGTATTATGAAGTCTAGTCCACTGTAACGACAACACTATCCTCCCAGTCTGTAATTGGCTCATCCGCGGGTCCAGGATGCCAGAGAGTGACAATAATTGTGTATGCGCCTGGCTCCTTGTACGTGTGCGTTTTGACGCTCTGGGAGCAACTTTCTCCCTCTGATTCCGCCTCAAACAGCGGTTCTGTTGTTCCGTCTCCCCACTCTACGGAGAGGCCATTGCCGCCGGGTCCAAACCAGCCGACCGAGATGACGCAGGAATCGATCTTCTCAAGAACGGGCGCAGGACCCGTTATAGTCACGGTTCTTCCGTTTACCTCAGCATCCAATCCGCGCGAGCCAGAATAGATAGTTCCCTGCGCACTCTGTCCCACAACCTCCGCTTCCTGCGAAGGCGCCTCTACTACAGGCGCTATGACCTCCGGGCGCGGGGTCTGCGTATATATAAACGCCAGCGTTATCAAAAGCACGGTGCCGGCAAGTGAAGCAGCAACAAGACGTGGATGCTCTTTCATATCTATAGTATAGGCCTCAAATGCCTAAAACGCACAACAGCCCCGGGTGGGGCTGTTGTGTCTTTTCACTAAATAGTTCGATTCTAGAAGGAGTGTTGAGTGCTCTTGTGTTCCGCCTATTCAGGACTGAGAAGTTCAATTGAGACTTCCCAGTATCCTACCGGTTCGTTTTTCCGGCGTCCGGGTACCATTTAGGGATTAGTACCATTTCCCCTAGGTAGCTGCATGTCGGGAGCTATCAATAGAAAGACAAGTCCTTCTGAAAATAACTCCCAACATGCAGCCACCTAGATCGACGTGAGTGTCATTCCTGACATCTCGTTCCGATTGGATATGTTCCACGACCAGCTTCCGCTAGCCGTGCCTTGTTACGACTTACTCCCTGTCATTGAATTTGCCGTAG